>Ga0181573_10000559_pt1 | contig 38739 bp, 19 predicted proteins | sample 101ome_25_FD_148643 | JGI IMG/M metagenome (GOLD analysis project Ga0181573, IMG submission 148643) | Coastal salt marsh microbial communities from the Groves Creek Marsh, Skidaway Island, Georgia - 101409BT metaG (spades assembly) | ecosystem: Environmental > Aquatic > Marine > Intertidal zone...
CCCGTCGCTCTGATCGCCGTACTTTCTACCGCTCTTTTCAAACTCCAACCCGGCGAACTCGTTCACGCACAAACCCTGAAACGCCCACTTGATCAAACTGCACTTGTTGATCCATCGGAAACACACCGGCACGTTGTCCGCGTTGACGTAGTACCCGCCGAAGACGATGAACAGCACCATGACCGCGGGACCCATCGCCACCGCCGCTTCGGTGCTCGGCGCGACGCTGCTCACCGCGAGGCCGATGGCCGACGAGGTGAACGACTCGAGCACGATCAAACCGGCAAACTTGGCGAATCGATCGAGACGCGGGTGTAAGCCCGCCATGGGGTACACCACGGCGCCGAACGCCAACGGGAAAAACGCGCCGACGGGTAACTCGGCGCACAGCTTGGCGGCGAGGTAAGGCGTCATGCCGTACGATCCGCTCGCTCGCTCGCGATTGACGATGACCTTTTCAGACGTAAACGCGGTGAGCGTCTTCATCAGCGCCGCCATCGCCGCGTTGATCGCCGACACCTGCAGCAGACCCAGTCGGTCCTGGATCGACGTCTGCGTCAGACCCATGCGCCAGAAGATGGATCCAAACACCAAAGCGCTGTTCATGGACGTGGAGAGTCGGATCTTGTTCGTGGCGCCGTCGCGTTGCACTTGCCGCCACGAGCGCTTGAGGAGCATGAAAAACTGCGCGGCGAAACCCGCTCGGCGATTGGCGCCAGTGGCGGCGACGGACCCGTTCTCGGGGCCGTCGGGGCGCGACGCGTCGGCGTTGTTGTCCACGTCAGCGTTGTTGTCCGCGTCGGCGTCCACGTCAGCGTTGCTGTCGCGTTTTTTCCACGCCGCCGCCAACGCTTCGACGCGCGCCTCGCTTTCCTTTTGCTTCGCGTCCGAGCTCGTGTCCACCGACACGAGGTCGACCAAAAACTCGGCGGGGTTGGCGTTGGTGGGGATGGGATGCCCGAGCGCGCCGAACCATTCGCCGGCGTCGCTCCACGCGCCTTGGTACACGCACTTCCCGTTCGCCATCAGACACAGGTCGTCGAACATCGCCACGATGCTGCCCCTCGGCTGGTGGATCGAGCACACCACCGTCCTGCGCGCGTCCACCGCGAGTTTCTTGAGGGACTCCACGACGCGCTGCGCCTGGAACGCGTCCAGACCCGACGTGGGCTCGTCGCAGCACACGACGTGAGGGGAACCTGTAAACAAAACACGGCGTCATACTCAGTATCGGTAACGTTCGAAAGAAAAAAATAAACTCACCGCCGACGAGTTCGCAAGCCAGCGCGAGACGCTTCCGTTCGCCGCCGGAGACGCCCCTCGTCTTGACGTCGCCCACCTTGGAGCTCGCGACGTGCGCGATGCCCATGGCGCGCAGGACGTCGTCCACGGCGTCGGAACGTTGGGATTGGGTGTGCGTCGACGTCGGCATTCGCATCGCGGCGGCTGTTTCCAGCGTCTCTCGAACGGTGAGCTGGGAGTAGAAGACGTCCTGCTGCTGGACGTACGCGACGGCGTCGTTCAGGCGCTTGCGGTTGCGACGCGTGTCCTTCCCCACGGAGACGTCGTCGTGGCGGAGGGTGCCGCGAAGGGTGAGGCGCTTGGACCTGGGAACCTGCGCGGCGAGGGCGTTGAGGAGGCTGGTCTTTCCCGAACCCGACGGGCCCATGATGGCGAGCAGTCGGCCGGGTTTGGCGGCGCCCGAGACGCCGTCGAGGATGCGCTTGGGCTTCGCGTCGGCGCCGAGCTTCTTCTTCTCCTTCTTGGTGGGCTGGAGGGTCATGCGAACGTCGTCCCACCGCACGACGACCTCGTCCCGCGCGGAGGATGCATCGCCGACGGTGTTGTTGTTACCGCCCGTTTCTTCCTCGCGTTCCCTGAGCTTGGCGCGGATGCCGCGGAGCGCGGCGAGTCCGACGACGCCGGGGATCTTGATGTGTGGCGGGCATGACCACAACGCGATGCCCGCGGCGAGCTCCAACATCTCCGCGGACGTGTTCACAGCGGCGGGGGCAATGGGACAACCCTACGACAACTTTATCCATTTCGTGAGTCATCCGGCCGAGGCTCGTCGCATCGGAAGCTCTCAAATCAAATCCGGCATCGACAGATCCGAGGGGCGCGCGGGGGAGGGTTCGTTCGGCGCGACATGCCGCTCATGCTGAAGCGTCAATACGACGCGCTGGTGGCCGCGAGCGGCGGCGGCGACGTCGCGAAGAAACCCTCGCGCGAACCCGAACCCGCGCGCGTCTTCTCGAACGAGACGCGAGCCGAAAACAACGCAGCCGCGACGAACGACGACCCAAACGCCGACGATACGAGTACGCACGTCGTATCGGCGCGGCTGGTGGGCAGCAAGAGGCACAAGGAGGGCAGGGCGTGGCTCAAACACGGCACCGCCCTCCGCCTTCGCCGCGACCGGGCCAACGCGCACGACCCAAACGCCATCGCCGTCGACGTGACCGTCGGCGTGCTCCCCATCCACGCCGGCTTCGTCAAGGGCGCCCAGGCTGCGGCCCTCGCGCCCGCGCTGGACTCCGGGTCGCTCGCCGTCGTGGCGTGCGTCGTGGACGCGCCGAACGGCGTCGACGCGCTCCCCACCGCGGAGGTGCCCGTGCGCATCACCCTCCGCCGAGGCGACGGCGACGGGGACGACGCGTCATCCGCAGCCGCGACGGCCGCGCTCGAGCTGTTGACGCTCCCGTACGACGTGCCCTCCTCGGTCGGGCGCGTGCGCGCGGACATCCTCGAGGGGGCGTTCGCGGATCCGGCGCCGGGCAGCGCGTGGCTCACGCACCGCGAGAGTACCCCGCCCTCCGTCTTCGCCGCGTTGAACCCCGTGACAAAGGCGCCGATGGAGAAGCAATGGGTCTACGTGCAAGGACGAAAGAGTGGCACGGCCGGCGACGCCGACACAGCTGGCGACCACTCGTACGTCGGCAAGTGGATGATCATGGGGGTCGATGTCGACGTCATCGACGCGTGGTTCGTCGAGTGCGCCAAGGCTGTGGAGGCTGGCGAGTTCGTCGCCGCCAAGGCACCCGCGGGCTGGGGCGACGAGGGCGATACGGGCGTCTTGATATGTTACACCCGAGACTTCAGGAACAGGGGGGACGCGGAGAGGGCGGGGCGCGCGTTGAAGCGCAGGTTCGGCGTCGGGATGACGCTCCGGTACAAGACGGACTCCGCGACGTACGCCGGGATGTACGCGTCCGCGGAAGGGGCCAAGGCCGGGAAGGGGGCCAAGGCTGGGAAAACGTGCTGTTACGAGATGAAGAGCGGGAGCCTGAGGATGGACGTCGACGAGGCGACGTACTCCAGGTGTTTGGAGCTGGCGGAGAAGCGCAAGGACCTACCCGAGGAGGTGATCACGATCGACGACTGAGAACGGAACGTGGTAACTTTAGAGCCAAGAATTAGACGACGCGGTAACACCTACGTGAACATAGAACGAATATAAAACTACGAAGGTAACGCTTAACGCTACGCGTCGACGAGCTTTGACGCGTACTGCGCGTGCTGGTGCCGGTAACTGCCCGGACCGTCGTCCGTGTCGAGAAGCGGCTGCCTGTGGTCGTTCGCGGTCGTCGGGACGAAGCCGAGATCGTCGTCCCACCGTTCCGTCCACCGCGCCCCGCCTTCACGTGACCCTTTCGTCCCTTTAGTGTTACCTTTCGTCCTTTTCGTCCCTTTATTAGCGCCTTTAGTAGCGCCTTTAGCGCCGGGCCACGCGTTGAGCGCCGCGTCCACGTGACCGGCTTTGAGCGCCGCGTGCACCCTTTCGCGCCACCGCCCGTACTCGCCCCAGTCCATCCCCGCGCGTCGCACCTTCTCCGCAATCTCCGACTCCTGCTTCGTCTCTTGGAAGCTCGCCACGTCAGCGCGGGACAACTTGATCCATGAAAAATCGTCGTCGTCGACGTCCGGCTCGATTGGGAAATCCGCCAGCGTGATCAATCCCCGCGTCCGCGTAAACGCGCTCGTCCTCCTCGCCATTTTCCTCGCGGCCGTGACCGCCTCGGACCTGCGCCTCGCCAGCTCCGCGACGGCCACCTCGTTCCCCTCGGCGCCGTATTCGGCGCGCAGCTCGGCGAGGTCCCCGTCGATGCCTTCGGGTTCGTCCGGGTCGTCGTCCTCCGCGTTCCAATCATCATCCGGATCGGGTCCGTCGGACCCATCGGAACGTGACACGTCATCATAACCGTCCGCGTCAGTGTCCACGTTGGACGCGCCGTCCGCCGTCCACGTCTCCGTGCGCTGGTACCGCGGGTCCATCGTGTACGTCGGGCCGTCCACCGCCGCGCCGGGGTTTTGAAACGACATCAAAAACAAAATTCGCGACCCGGCTCTGTTCGCGCTGCCGCGGTGCAGCGCCCTGGAGTCGTACACCAGCGTGGAGCCCTGGCGCAGGGACGCGGTGATGCCGATGTTGTACCTCCGGCCCTTGGAGCCCTTGGAGTTTGGTGCGCCGCCGCGGAGCTTCGACCGCGCAACGTCGAGTTTCCCGTCCGACGACTCGATCTCGGGTTCCCACGGCACGCGAAAGTAGAGCATGTTCGTCTTCTTGCTCCTGTACACGTGCTCGCGAACGAGCGTGTCCCGCAGCGTCTCCACCGGGTCCTCCCGCATGTCGACCGGCCGCAGGACGTCCTCCGTTTCGCCGTTTTTAGTAACGCCAAACTTCACTCGCAGCCGCTTCGCCAGTCGCCTCATCGCCGGCGACGCTGTCGCGACTTTTTCGAACCGAGCCCCGTACTCGCCGTTCGCCGCTTTGACCAGCGCCTGACCCGCGCTCAACGCGTGCGCCAACGTCAGTTCGGCCGGGAAGAACACCTCGGTCGGTCCGTGCGCCGACGTGGTGTCCTGCAGGACCGTGAACGAGGACAAAAGTCGGTCATCTTTGCCCAAGCCCCGGCCGTCCGCGTGCACGGATTGGTCCGGCGATCCCGAGCATGTCATGAGCGCGGAGAGCTCGCAGAGCTCCGCGTTCGGGCCCAGCTCGCGTTCAATCACGGGTTTCATCGTGCGGACGTACTGGTTCATCGCGGCTACCACCGTTGGGGACAGACGTAAGGGCATGTCGAAGCGTTCTTTGCAGTTCGCGAGGTTGCCGACGCAGCCGACGTCGGAGCGGTACTCGTCGTGACGCGACGCGAGCCGAAAGACGTACTCGCGCAGGTCGTCCGCGACGTGATCGGCGAGCGTGGGCGTGGTGACGAAGAACTGGGTGGTGGCGAGCATGTCGTGCGCGTGCGCGATCCAGTCTTCGTCGTCCGAGGGGGTGGGCGCGCCGTCGCTGGGTCTCGGCACGACGAGCTGCGGATCCCGCCAGCCCTGCGCGTTCATGAATCTGACGACGGACGGATGCGTGGGTTGGGACGCGCCGCCGCCCCAGAGCGGCGCGCGGGCGGCGGGGTCGGCGAACCGCGACGGCGCGTGGATATCGCACGATCCGTTGTCGCGATCGGGCGCGGAGGATCTGGCCAGCGGCCGGCGCGACGCCGCGCCGAACGCGACCCCGGAACCCTCCTCCGAGACGTCTCGGAGGACATTTATTAGGTCGAGGGGCTCGACGACGACGGCGTCGGCGTTCGGACGCGACCCTCCGGCGCGCGAGCGATCGTCGGCGCCGATCGCGTCGCCGCCGCGCGCGAGCGAACTCGCGACGAGCGCCGTGACCAGCGCGCCGCGTAACATCCCGAACCCGGTCGCGCGGGCGACGGATGTCGAACGCCCCGATGACAACAGATTCGAGTTCTCAATCGGGTCCACGCTCGTTCATTTTGTCAGTTTCATTTTGTCGGGCGCCGCACTCCTCGGGGCGCGGGGAGGGATGCCGTCGATTTGGCGGCCGAACGTGAGAGTGTCCCTCGACGAGTATGGTGAAGTTGAGGACACGGAGAGGGGGGGAGAGGAGGTGACGAAGCAGGGGACGAAGCGGAAGAGAGCCCCTCGCACGAAGGGGCCGTGCGAGCACGGGGTGAAGCCTCGGTCGAAATGGAAGGTGTGCAGCGCTTGTCCGCACGGTCGTCAGCGCTCTAAGTGCAAGGAGTGCGGTGGGTCTCAAATCTGCGAGCACGGTCGTCAGCGCCATCGGTGCAAGGAGTGCGGTGGGTCTTCAATCTGCGAGCACGGTCGTCGGCGCTCTCGGTGCAAGGAGTGCGGTGGTGCATGAATCTTGTGTCAATTCATTTGTACCTTCGAAATGAAATGAATTCTCTCGCGTCTCGCCCCTTCGACGACAATCGCCGACGCTCAAACCCGCGCCCGTCACTCCTTCTGCTTCGGCCGCCTTCCCTTTGGGAACGTCATCGGCCGAATCACCGCTCCCGCGTTCACCAGCACCTTCGGTCGGGTCAAGTCGCGGAACGACTTGTCCGTGTTGGCATCCGGCCCTAGCGGCGTCCTCATGCTCCCCTCGTACACAGCCTTGGAGTCGAACCCGTGAGGCACGTGCTCCACGTTGAAACCCGCCACCTTCTTATCGTACCGCTCGGATATCACCACGTGCTTCAGGTTCGCGTCCCGCCTCGCCTTGAGCGCCTTTCGCTGTTCCGCCCGCGCCTTTCGCTCCGCCTCGAGCTGCCACTTGGGCGGCCCTCGCCTGGCCTGCACGTCCGCCCAACCGCCCCACCCGGGCATCTGCTTCGGGACGTCCACCTTCGGGAGCTCGTCGGTCACCTCCGCGTTCTTATCAGCCTCGAACTCGCCCACGACGTCGTCCCCGGCGAAGGCTCGCGAGAGGAGGTCGCGTTGGCTCAGGTTCGCGATTCCGTTAGACGCCGGGTGATTCCTCGCGTCGGCGTATTCGTCGTCGTCGTCGTCGCCGCGGTCCATGGCCATGTCGATCTTACGGTCGGCGGGCGCGCCGCCGCCGGCCGTCACCACCACCGCGCCGCGGCCGGACGCGCGCGCCGCCATCCGCGCCTTGAGCGCGCTCCCGCTCTTCTTCGCCGCGGCGGTGAGCTCCTTCACCTCCGACTGGTGGACAGTCGCCGAAGGGAAATTCTGCTTTCGAGTCGGTGCGATTTCGGGAACCTGCGCGGCGGCGAGGGGATCGCCTGGTTCGCCCGCGGCGGCGGCGCGGCGCGCGGCGCGGTTCGCGCCGCGCTTCATCCGCGCTTCGTTCCCCCCATCGACCGCGACGGTATCGTCGTCGTCGTCCCCGTCGGGTGGGCCGTCGTTCTCGGAATCGGAACCTTCGTTTGGTTTTTTTTGGCCTTCTTTCGGCAAGGAGGGTCCGCCGCCGCCGCCCATGCCGCCGCCCATGCCGCCGCCGACGCCGCCGCCGAAGGACACGATCCTGCTCCGCCTCTGCCCCGCGCCGTCGTCGTCCTCGAACCTCTCCGCGCCCTTGCCCCAGTCGCCGTCGCCGAGTCCGCCGCCGAAACCCTCGTCGTTTTGCCCATTCCGCCCATACGCGTCGTCGTCGTCGTCCGATCCCCCGGCTTCGCGCGCCGCCTCGCGCTCCGCCCTCTCAATCTCCTTCAGCAGCTGCTTGGCCTCCTCCTCAGCCTCCTCGCGCTTCTTCTTCATGTGACGCGCCATGAACGGCAGCGCGAACAGCCCGCCCTCCTCCTCCGCCCCCGCCGCGCCCTCCTCGATGGCCTGCATCGTTCGGAGCTTAGCCTTGGCCAGCGCGCGGCGGCGGTCGTTGACGTCGCCGCCGGCTGCGCCGCCGCCCACGACGCCCGGCGCGTCGTCGTCGCTGTCGCTCTCCGCGTCCGTGGAGTACTCGTCGTCGTCGTCGTCCCTGCTCGCGCCCCGCTCGCCGCCGATGCCAATCTTGCGCTTGAGCTCCTGGCCGATGCGGAGCTGCTCCGCGATGGCCTCCTTCGTGCCCGGCAGATGCGCGAGACCCTTCTTGATGGCCCGCTTGGCCCACCTGCTGGTGTTCTTGTGCTTGAGCAGCATGCGCTCCTGCGCGCGGAGGTACTCGCGCTTCGCCTCCGCCGAGTTATCGGGATCGAGGCCCTCCAGCGCGGCGTCGTCGTCGCCGATTTCCTCCCCGGTCTCCCCGTCGATCACCTTCATCGCCCCCGTCTTCCTGTTGTGCCTGTGAAACGTCTTGGACTTGATAGCCTTGACGCGCTTCGCCTTCATCTCGTGCTTGAACAGCAAGTTTCGCATCTTCGCCAGCCTCGCGCGCCTCTCCCTCGCCTCCTCCGGGGTGAGCTCGTTGAGCGCGAGGTCCTCGGCGCGCTCCACGTCCTGCCCCGTCAGCGCGTTCGCCTCCCGCAGGTGCCGCATGATCTCTTTTTCAAAGTCATTCTCCGGGACGAAATCCGTGTTGATCGCCGCGAGCGTCTTCTTGCGATGCATCTTGTCCCGCTCCACCCCCACGAAGTTCAGGGTGGGCTTCTCCCGGTTCTCCTTGACGATGGGCTGCCACTTCGAGATGTCCTCCTTGGTCGTCTCGTACGCGGCTTTGCGCTCAATGCGCTCGTTGACCACGCGGGGCAACGGAACCGCGTCGGGCTTGGCCTTTTTGTTCGCGAGGCGGTCGAGCCTGCGCCGCGACGCCCCGATCGCGGCCGCGGCGGCGCCCTCGCCGACGGAGGCCATCAACGACGCGATGGACAGGCCCGGCGCGGCACCCGGGTCGGTGAGGTCCCGTTCCGCGGCGGAGCCGACGGCGGGCCCGAGGGCGAATTCGCCTTCGCGGCCGTGTTCGGTGATGCCGCGCTTGAGACGGCGGCGCTTGTCGGCGCGAGGGACGCCGACGACGTCGGAGACGAGCGCGGCGCGCGCCTCCTCGTCCTCCTCCTCGTCCTCCTCCGCGGAGGCGGGTTCTGAGTCGTCCTCTTCGTCCATCTCTTCCCCGTCTTCGTCGTCATCATCCGCGTCGTCGTCGTCTTCGGAGAGATCCGCGACGCCGTTCGCGCGGGCCTCCTCGGGCTCTTCGCTCTCCGACTCCAGCATGACGTCTTCTTCTTCCTCCTCCTCGTCCTCCTCCTCCTCGTCATCTTCTTCTTCGTCCAGGTCGTCATCGTCCTCGTCGAAGAACCCGTCATCGTCGTCCTCGTCGTCGTCCACGGTGACCGCCTTGGCCGAGGCCTTCTTGCCCTTCTTCTTAGAGCTCTTGAACGTCTCGAACTGAATGTCGCCGTACTTTTTGAGGTCCTCCTCGGTGAACGCCTCGTCCTCGTCAATCTCCTCGTCCTCGAAGTCGCTCGGGAGATCGTCGAACTCGCCCTTGACGCCCTCGTACTCCTCGGCCTCGGCGGCGCCGCGGCCCGCGAAGTCCTCGTCGTCCTCGTCAACCTCGTAGTAGCTCTGCGCGCGATGCGCCGCGCCCGCTCCTTTTCCCCCTTTGGCCCCCTTGCCGCCCGTCGGCGCGGACTTGCGAGATTTGTTGTTGTGGGCGCCTCCGCCGCCGCCGCGACCGCGCTTCATCGCGGGCTTGCGCTCCCGGCCGCCGGCTTTGGCGCCGGTCGTGGACGCGCCCTTGCGCTTGGGTGGCATCACGGAGCGGTGCCCGGGCGCGTTTGCGAGGAAACCGGCGCGAGGTTGTCCGGTGCTGCGCGCCGTCCAGTGCGGCGTCGGCGGCGGTGAAATACGTGCGAAGGCGGGCTACGATTTCCGGTGGCGATTTTTCGAAGACGACCGCTCCTGATGACCGCGTCGCGGTTGGGAAGCGACGCCGAATCGACCGGTTTATCGTTTCAATTGGCTATATTTATTTCATTCCTATGGTTAATCAGTTGTGCACGTCTTCCGACGTGCGTTTCGTAGGTTTCGCCGCCTGTTCCAGCTCGGCGCGCCTGCCGTCAGCCTCGCTCCCTGCCGCGAACCACCGCACCGGCCCACTCACTTCGCACCTCCTCTCGCCCTCGCACCGCACGTCAACCTCCACGCGACGCGTGCGCGTCTCCCGAAACGGAGGCGGATTCGAACCCGCGACGACAGAGTCCGCGAACGGGGTCCTGCACACCCTGTCGCACGCCACCGACGCGAGCGTCACCCCGCGCGTCGCATCCGTCGGGTTGGTGCTCCGAACCCAACGCACGGCGCCGTCGTCGTGGCACCCGGAGGCGAGACGCGCCGCCGGTTCGCGACCGATTCGACCGTTTTGAAGCGTCGATTCGCGTTCCGATGGGTGAACCGTTTCCTCGCGCGATTTCACGGCGCCTGGGGCGCGCTCCACCGCGGAACACGCCGCCAAGACGAGCGAGTCGAGGCACGATTTCGTACCTAAACCCCCGGCGCACCGCGAGATGACCGGTTCGATGCCCAGCGCGTCCGCCTCCGTCGCGCATATCCTGTCGTCGGATTCCAAGAGCTCCATGCCGTCGCTCCTTTCCCCGTCGTCTCCGTGTCGCGAAGGATCGCGCTCCTTTCCCAGCCGGCTTCCGGACGAAGTCTTCCGGACCGATGAAGCGACGGCCATCTCCGCCGGATCCGTCGACGAAGCCGACTCGCACATGAGCGGCGCCACCGCCCTCGCCAGACTCGTCTCCGCGTCGCCGCCGCTCGACGCCAGCAGATTGGACGCGTGTAACGTGCGCACGTGCGCGCCGTGCGGAAACGACACGATGGATCGCTCGCGTTGGCCCGCGGCGCCCGCGCGAATCACCGCCTCGCACGTCTTAAACTCCCCGGCGTCGTACACGAAGTGCTCGGGAGAATCTTCGGCGAGATCATCGGATCCATCGTGACCCGAACCGTCGTGACCTGAACCGCCGTAGAGCCACCGTCCCAGCTCGCCGCCGTACTGAGCGCCGATGGAGCAGAACCCGTCGGCGTCGCACGCGCCGGGCCAGGGCGCGCCCACGAGGTGCGCGCCCAATCCCGCGCTAGCCGCCGCGAGTCCGCCCTCGTCGAGACCCGCGAGGTGAACGCCCGCGATTCTCGCGCCCGTCGACCGGAGCCTTCGCGCGGCGTCAGGGACGTGGCGCCAGAGGTAGGTGCACGCGGTGACGTCCTCGGGTTCGCCGCCTTCGCCTTCGGGGGACGGACTGAACTTGGCAAAGGGCCAATCGCGGGTCATCGAGGTGAACTTCGCGGGGGCGTCCTCGCTGCACGACTCGGACTTGACCACGGGCGAGGGCACCGCGGCGGCGACGACGACGACGAGCGCGTTGCTCGGAGCGTGGGCGCCGCGAGCGTCGAGCTCGGCGGCGGCGGCGTCGAGCGCCTCGGCGAGGGGCGACGAGCCCGTGGGAAGGCGCGCGGGGGCGCCCGGTGAGTCACCGAGCGGTGAGTCACCGCCGAGCGACGAGTCGCCGCCGAGCGATGAGTCACCGAATCCCTCGGCGTGTCGAAAGCCGCAGCAGCTCTCGTCGTCTTCCCTCAGCTCGTCAATCTTGTCGAACCACTCCCGGGCGCTGTACCGTCCCAGCGGAACGGCCACCTCGTGCGACCCGCACGTCTTCGAGTTTCTCGGCGCCGGGTACAAAATCACCGAAGCCTGCGACTGCGTCCCCTCGTGCGACGCGCAGAACATCGTCTTGAGCGACTCCAGCACGTGTTCGTCGAAGAGGTGGCGGGTGAGCGCGTCGGAGGCGTCGACGACGAAGACGACGTCGCGGCCCCTCTTGGCGGCGTCGCCGTCTCCGAGGCACGCGGGCCTCGCGCCGCACACGTTGGGGAACTCGTCGGAGTAGGTCATGGAGGCGGCGCGGTCGTAGACGAGCGTGTTCGCTCGTTCCCTTCGCTGCGCCCCGGACGCGTCGCACGCGCGGCCCGCCGACGCGACGAGATCGAAATCGGACGACGACGAAGGGGAACTCGTCTCCCCGTGCTCGTTTTCGTCGTCCTCGTCGACTCGGCCGAGGTTCGAGGACGGGGATCGGGACGTGGACGCGGATGCGGAGGAAGACGAACCGTCCTTCAAAGACGAATCGTCCTTCAAAGACGAATCGTCCTTCAAAGACGAATCGTCCTTCAAAGACGAATCGTCCTTCAAAGACGAATCGTCCTTCTTCACCACGACGGACGCCACGAGCGCCGCGGCGTAATCCGTCGACGTCTTCTCCCCGTCTCGCACGTCGTGGGGGCACGCGAGCACAACCACGCGAGCCCCCATTCCGCCCATACGCGGCGCGGCGATGACCGCGGCGAGCGTGTCGCCGTCCCTCGCCGCGTACGGCAGCGTCGCCGCCTCGCCGTTAACGAGAAGCGCGGCCCACCTCGGGACGACGCCCGAGCCCGACGACTCGCCGCCCAAGCCCGGCGACGGTGTCGAAGCTTCCGAGCCCAGGCTCGCGCTCGATGGCGAGCCCGAGCCCAGCCCCGAGCCCAGCCATCGCTTGGCGCGCGACTCCGCCTCGACGCCCTCGCCCGCGAGCATCGTCACCTCGCACGTGACGCCGTCGCCGAGGCCGGACACCGGGACGCCAAAGCCGGACTCGCCGTGCGCCGCGCGAAGCGACGGGACGTACTCGCCGACCAAGTCCCCCGTGCTCGGATCGACGGCGAGGCCGTTCGATCCATCGGAGCTCGGGTCGTCGCCCATTGGGGGCGGGCGCGGGAGGACGACGACCTCGCGCGGCGACGCGACGGCGCGAACGCTGACGGTGCCCATCGGCGCGCGCTCCTCGTCGACGGCCGCCTTCCCGGAATCGACCTTGATCCCGGAATCGACCTTGATCTCGGGATCAACCTTGATCCCGGAATTGACCGCGGCGATTGACGACGCGTCCTCGGAGATGACGGTGGCCGCCCACAATTGCTCCCCGGCTCTGACCACCACCCTGCGCGCCACCATGTCGTCCGGGGAGGCGCGCACGCGGAGGCTGATCCGGCGCGAGAGCCACACCGGCACCGGCGGGGTCACCATCTGACCCTCCACGCGAACCTCGACCCAGTCGGGCAAACCCGCGTGTTCGCCGTCGGCGTCGTCGTCGTCCCGAGTGGCGTTCGGAGCCGCGCCGAGCTGCGCGTGTATCCACTCGTCGTTGCCGCCGATGGACAGGTCCCGCTCGCCCATTAACGCCGTAGACTCCGCTTGATTTGCGTCAATAGCCGCTCTCTTCAGCCACGCGTCGCCCGCCTTGGTCTCGTACGCGTGCACGACGAGACGAAGCTCCGCGGAGGGTAAGACGCCGGCGACGCGCATGAACCCGCGCGACGGTAGCATGTTCCACTCGTTCGCCGCCACCACCCGCGTGACCCCGCGCGGGGACCGCTCCATCTCGTCCACGAGCACGGGCCGGCCGCTGATCAGGCTCACGCGGTGATCCGCGGCGGGAGGAGGGTTCACCGGCGCCGCGGGTTTGCCGGCGCGGTCGATCGTCGTCGTCGTCGGGCGGGTGACGTCGGGTGATATCTCCGGAGAGTGAGCTCCGGAAGATGAACCGGCTCCAGGATGAACCGCCTCGCCCATCGCCGCCTCGCCCGCCGCGTACGAGTATTTAGTCTGGGCTCGACGAATCGATCCCTCAAACGCGGCGTTGGCGGCGCGTTCCTCCTCCCTCGACGTGGCCGTCGTGACCGCGACGGTGCCGACCCACTCGTCCCCGACGTAGACGGCGACTCGGTAGCGGCCGCTGATCGGGCGCTTGTCGCCCGGGGATCGATCACCCGCGGGCGGGTCCGCGAACCCGGGGGAGCGAATCTTCAACCGAATCCTGTCCCCGTCCACAACCTCCACCTTGGTCTCCCTGACGCCCGGCCTGGGAACTTCCATGACGCCGTGGCGGGTCCACACCTTGACCGTCCCGCCCTTCACGCTGCGGTCCTCGCTGTTCACCTTGACGAACACGCCGTTGGCGTTGCCCCTCGGTGGCTCGCGGCCGTCGTTGGCCAGCCCCAACGGTTCGTCACCGAGCGTGGCGTACAGCGTTCCCTGCCCGTGCGCCTCGACCTCGTGCAAGAGTTTGACGGTGACCGCCGCGGTGGAACCCTCGCCCACGCCGGTGACCACGATGGGGTCCTGGTCCGGCGGCGGGATGAGCACCCACTGGTTGGGCTGCGGCGCGCGAATGTGCACGACACCCGCGGGGGAGACGATCTCCTCGGGGGGCGCGTCGTCGTTTTGCCCATTCCGCCCGTACGCGTCGTCGTACCCGGAGGTGCCCAGGGACGCGTCCTTCGCGTTGTTTCCGTCGGTCGCGATGAGGGACATGCGCCCGGGTTTGGGGTGGGCATTCTCGGGAACGGCCGCGTCGACCTTGGCGGCGGCGGTCTCCTGGTCGTCGTCGTCGTCGATGCGCGCGCGCGTCGATTCCGGCGGTTTCGTCTCCTCCTCCGCCTTGGTCGCTTTGGTCTCCTGCTCGGTCGCCTTGGTCTCCTGCTCGGTCGCTTTGGTCTCCTCCTCGGTCGACTTGGTCTTCTCCTCGGTCGACTTGGTCTCGTCCTCGGTCGACTTGGTCTCGTCCTGGGTCGCCTTGGTCTCGTCCTCGGTCGCGGCGGGCGCCTCGAGCGTCGTCGCGCCCCTGAGCGCCTGACGGTACATCGCCACCCTCGAGCCCCTGTCCGCCACCCTCGCCCGAAGGACGCCCTCGTAGCTCCCGAGCTTCAGCGTCGCCGACCGGACCGGATCGCCCCGCGAGGAGACTCCCACCGGATTCTGTCCATCTCCGGGTGAATCTTTGGAAGAATCTCGACCGAGCCCCGCCGTCTTCGCGCGCTCGTCTTCAGCCGTCCACGCCTCGATCTCCGCCGCGCTCTCCGCCCTCACCCGGAGCCTCACGACGTCGCCGTGCTTAACGTCGTGGGGAACGCGAACCACCTCGCCGTTCACCTCGAGCCGAGCCCACGGCAGATTCTCGCCCGCGAAAAACTGATCGCCGTCCCTGAGCACGAGGTGCGCCACGGCTCTGGACGCGCCGACGGCGTTGAGGTCCGCGGCGACCGCCGCCGTCGTCGCCCACGCCCCCGCCGGGACGAACGCGGCGGGCGAGTCGGCGCCGCCGGTGCCGAAGATGTCCTTCTTGGTTTTTGTCGAGGAGCCCGGGACGACGATCGGTACGGTTATAGCGGGTGCCGAAGCGGCGTCTCCCGTCTCCGTCATTTGCGGCGTATCCTCGATGGGCCTCGGGGGTTCGAGGGGCGCGGCGACGCCCCCGACGGGCCTCGCCGCGGGGATCCTCGCCGGGAGCCCGGTCCTCGCGCGATCCTCCGACGCCTCCGGTGCCACGTCGGACGCCATGTCGGACGACACGTCAGCGTCCGACGTGACATCGGAGTGAAACTCGACGCCGCAAACCGCCGCCACCTTCGCCGGGTCAAACGCCGGCGACTCGCACCACGCCGCGCTCCTCGGAGCGGCGTCGCACGTGCCCCACACGAAATCCATCGACCGGGTGCCGAACGAACCCGTTAAACTCGTGGCCTCCGACGTGTCCCCGTTAACTAACTCGTCCTCCTTGGGGGGCAGGACCCTGCGGAAGGTGTTCAGAGGGTCGTGTAGTCCTCGTCGTAAGACGCACGCTCCGGAATCGGGCGACGTCGGCGACCTGCTCACGCACACCGCGTCCCCCGACCCGAGTCTCGCGAGCTCCGTCGGCGAGTTTGTCACCGGGGTGAACGACGACGACGTTCGCGTGGACGTGCCGAGGGCGGTGCCGACCGCGGTGCCGACCCGGGTGCCGAGAGTGCCGAGAACGCCGCTCGACCCCGTCGCGCTCCGCCAGCACGTCACCTCGTTTCGACCCGGGTTTCGGACGTGATTTCCCATCGGGTGCCCGCTGTCGAAACGCACCTCGCACCGGCCGGTGGGATCGCGGTACGCGTCCCCCGCGGCGACCGCGGCGTCGAGCTGCTCGTCCGTGCACGACGGCTTGGCGATCATGAACGCGAACTCGTCCCCGGGCGCGAGCGCGTCGGTGACGTGTTCGAACACCGAGAGGACGCCGGGGGTCGAGGGCGCCATGTCCGCTCGGTGGGTCCACGCCGGTAACGGTAAAGCCGAGTCCACGCCGTTCGGGCGATCGTCGGATCGAATCCCGCACGGGGCGCCGCCCGGGCATCCCACGAGCCACACGCGGCACACCGGCCACGGCGCCTGGTTCTGTCGCATCACCGGCGGTATGCCGCACACGTTGACGCGGAACGCGATCTTTTCCCTCTTTTCCGTCGATCCGGACGCGGCGTCCCGCTCGGCTTTACCGAGAGGGGTGGCGCCCTCGTCGGCGCCCTCGGCGGCGGACTCGGCGGCCGCATCGGCACCCTCGGCACCCTCCTCGGCACCCTCATCCGCCGCGTCGGCGCCCTCGTCGCCGTTCACCGCCCTGGGAGTCAGCTCGGAGACGCGCGGCACCGTCGCGCGTCCGCTCCATCCCGCGGCCCCCCGTCGGGACTCGCCCGTCGGGGCTGCCAGCCGTGTCGCGCTCCTCTCCGCGCTCGAGCTCGGCATGAGCGACCGGATCCAATCGGGAGTCGCGCTCGCGTCCGCGCTCGCGGGCATCGGCGCGACGAACGTACCCGCGCCGAGCCACGGCGCGCGCGCGGTCCCGGCGATGCCCGCGTCCCACGCGGACGCATCCACGCCCGCGCCCAGGCCGAGGCGGTCCGCGGCGGGCGCGAATCCCCACGCGCCGCCGTCGCTCACAGCGGCGACGGCGCTCGCGGCGTCTCCGAGCGCGGAGAACACGCCTGGGACGCCTCCGTTGGCGCCGACGACGGCCGCGCACGCGCCGGCGGCGCCCAGCGTGAGCGCGGCCACCGCCAGCCATCGGCCGCGGCGGGTGTTCGTCTCATCGGGTGCCGCGTCGTCGCGACGTCCCGAGGTGGAGACGACGAGGCTCTCGGGGTCCACCGACGCGACGCCGCGCTCGAGCGTCGCGGCGATGCGAACGGAGCTCGCCGCGAGGAGCGGCACGCGCTCCGCCGCGCTCATCGTGCGTCGCGGCGATACGACCCGGCCGCGCGCCTTGTAACTGTCGGGACGCGCGGCGGATTTGGGTGGAAAACTGACCAAGAATTTTTTTCTCGTGTTTGTAACCTCCGGCGGGTGGTGGGGGAAATCGAGGGTTCGTTGACTGGAGCTCGAGAATTGGCGCGTGGCGCGTTTCAATTCTTTTTGTCAATTTTTGTCCAGAGGCGACGTGGTGCTGGCTAGACTTGAAGATGGCATAGGGAGGCGCCGCGGCAGAGCGGGTCGCGGCCCGGAAGACGTCGACCATGGGCTTCGGTCCCCAGGGTTTCCGTGAGTGCCCGTACGCGCACCCCACGAACCGCCCTCCTCCCACGAACCACCCGAGCTCGTCGCGCTGACCGCCAGATCTCCTCCCACCCCCATCCCTCCCTCCGCGAACCCACCGTCAGGCAACGCGCCCGCGTCGAAGCTCTTGACCTACGGCACCGCCGCGGCGTCCCTGCTGACGCACTACTCGCGCGCGCACCACCGCGTCGCCCTGACCCCGCGCGGCCTCTTCGCCCGCGGAGAGCTGCTCTCCCGCTGGCTCACGTCGCAGTTCGCGTTCACCTCACCGGGCGAGGCGTGCATCGGGCTTTACCTCCTCTACAGCCTTCGCGACGTCGAGCGCGTGCGGGGCACCAGACGACACGCGACGCGCCTTCTCATCGCGGCGGTGGTATCGCTGGTCATCCAGACCTGCCTCTGCGCGGACGTCCCGCCCGTTCGATGGCTCGGGCTCGGTTCATCCGTCATCCGAAACTTCTACTCCGCGGGCTTTGCGCCCGGACCTCACTCCCTCGTCGCCGCGCTCCTCGTTCCGGGATTTCTCACTACGTCACCGACGCAATACGCGTTCACGATGGCTGGAGTGAGGTTTGGGGACAAGGTGTTCACGTTGTTGGCGGGTTTGGGGCTGTTTTGGAGCCACGGCGCGCGTTCGCTCGTCCCCGCCGTCGCGGGCGCGATCGGATCGTTCGTCGCCGAGTGGGCGGTGACTGGTCGGGGTTGGACCCTCCCCGAGTGGGCGTGCGCGATCGCGAGGGCGACGTTCGGGAGGGTGCTCGGGGTGGGCGGGGTAGGTGGACCGTCCGGTAGGGGGGGACGGGCGTCGGCGGCGACGGTGACGCGGCCGAGGCGGACGACCGCGAGACGACCGATGACCGATGACCGATCTCGCCGCGGTTTCGAGGCGACTCCCGCTCCGCCGCCGAGCGTCGAGGCGGTCGCGACGCTGACGTCGATGGGTTTCGACGAGCACGACGCGAGGAGGGCGCTGGGTATGTGCGGGAACGACCTGGAGGCGGCCACCGACGCGCTGCTCGCGGACGCGCGGTGATTGATCCCGCGGCTGGCTGGCTAAACTCTCCGGTGATTGATCCTACCTAATCTTAACGCTAGCTAGTGGAGGAGCTGCGCGATTCGCGGGAGGAGCGAGACGCGCGGTTTGCGAAAGTTCCCCTCCAGCGTCAACCCCGCGATCGCCCCGTGCGCCGCCTTCGCGCCCGCCGCGCCGCCCGCACCCCCGCAGCACGCGCAACCCCCGAGGCGATGCCACCACGCCCCCGCGGCGTTGCCCGAACCCCCGCCCGCGTTCGTCGCGAGCGCCTCCCCATCCGCGGTCGCGCTCGCGGCGGTCTCCGTGAAGATCCCCTGCCGCTGCTTGTGCTTGGGAACCTTAGGGCACACCACGTAGAGCCGTCCCTTGCGCTTGACGATCCTGCAGTGCTCGCAGAGCTTCTTGATGGCGGAGCGGACCTGCGTCGGCGAGGAGGTCGGGCCTAGGGTTAGTTTCAAGCCGGAGGTGGAAATACGGGCGGAGGATGGATGATGGCGCGACGACGCGCGGGTCGCCGCCGGGGCGCGCGCCGCGCGGGTGCCGGGGGGCGCGAACGCCGCGATGGAAACGGAACCGGGACGCACCTTCATCGTCGCGTCCGGGAATGCCCGCGATGTCGACGGGCGGACGCGTGAAGTGGCGCGACCGGGAACACTCCGAGCTACTCATACATATGCATACTACTCATAAAACTCTTAGTCCGACCGAGAGGTACGGGACGGTCGACGCGCGGTGACCGATTTGGCAACTCCGATGACCGGGACCTCCCCCGCGGTCCTCGCGCGGGAACAGCAGCGCGCGACGCGGGGTGTTCGACGAAGGCCCTCCCGCTCATCGAGACGCAGCCGCGAGGCGAGGAGTCAACGCGCGGGGCACGCGAGTCATGCGGTGCGTCCGGCCACCCGCCCGTCACACCCGCGCGATCGACGTTCAATTCGCCCACCCGCACAGCTGTGTCACCCGCGCCGATCGACGACGACGATGAATGCGTCGCCGCCCCTCCGTCCCGTACCCACTCCCGCGATCTCACCGCGATCTCACCGCGATCTCACCGCGATCTCACCTTCGCCGTTCAAATCCGTCCAACCCCACGTGACAGGTTCGACATCACGCGCGCGGCGAACGCCAGCTGGCGCGAGGCCGAGTACACCAAGGAGCGCGCGCGCTCCGCCGAGTCCGAGCTCGCCACCGCGCACGAGACGATACGCACGCTGGAGGCGAAGCTCATGACGACCGAGTCGAGACTGGCGCAGGAGAAGCGCGGCGTCGCCGCGGAGCTCCAGCGCGCGCGAGACGCCGCGACGGAACAGGCCGCGCGCCACGAGCATCGCGTCGCGGAGCTCCAGCAGACCCACGACGCGCGCTTCGCCGCGCTCCACGATCGACACCGCGCGCTCCAATCCGAGATGGCCGCGCTGCAGGCGTCCATACCGGCCGCCGCGGGCGGCGCCGTGGGCGTCGCGGAGGTGGAGACGACGCTCGAATCCGAGCGTCGCGCCGCGGAGGAGACGAGGCTGAAGAACCTCGAGCTCGACCTCAACGAGCATCACGCGTCCGAGTACGAGAACCTGGAGCGGACCAAAGACGGCCAGATCAAAAACCTGAAGGACCAGACCGCGTACTTTCTGGCGAAGAAGGACGACGAGCTCCGCGCGCTCGCGCTCGAGCACGACAACTACCGCCGGGAGAAGGAGGCGGAGTGCGAGCGTCTGCACGAGGAGTGCGAGTACCTGCACGGGTGGGCGATGAGCATGAACTCGGTGCTCGAGAACGTCGAGTCGGGCGCGTACCCGGTGGTCGAAGCCGGCGGGTTGCGAACGCTGACGATTCCCGTCGACGGGAAGCCCGGGTCGTTGGACGTCCCGAGCTTAGCGGCGAGGGCGGAGGACGCGCGCAGGTTCCTCGAGGAGACGTCGACGCTGACGAACGCGACGGGTCGGTCCGAAAACATCGAAACCGTTTCCGGAAAGACGACGACGACGTCCGGTGGTTCGAAACTCGGCAAAACGACGACGAATTCGGCGGCGGACGCCTTCGAGCTCGAGGCGTTTAAGACGCACGGCGACCTCATCGACGCGGAGCGCGCGGCGGTCGCCGACGCCACCCTGCGAGAGCTCTCGTCGCACCCCACCGTCGAGTACATCCGCCACCTCGAAGAGGAAAACGCCAGGATCGCGTCGCAACTGTCGCGAGCCACGCGGTCGGTGTCGGACATGCGCATCGCGCTCAACTCGGCGGTGCGCCAGGTCAACGCCAGGTCAACGGCGGCGCCCCTCACCGGCACCGGCGGCGCCACGCTGTCGCGCGTCAGCTCCGCGAGGGGAGACGGCACCCCCGGGTCGGCACCACCCCTCGCGTCCCGGCCCGCACCGAGAAGCTCCGGGTTGCTCACCTCGGCGCTAAAAAACCGGGACCCGCTCGACGTCGCCTTTGGCACCACCAAATCCAACGCCGCGACGTCCGGCCCGTTCCGAGACGTCGAGACCACCGCGCTCGTGCACACGCACCGCGCGGGGCTGCACAAGACGAACGCGTACGCGTCGGGGGGCGCGAGGCCCGCGTATTTAACCCATTCGAACGAACCGGCGTACAAGACGGCTACGAATTATCACCCCGCCGGGGACGGCCCGCACAAGCCCCGGACGCACCGCACCGCCGCGTTCGGGCTGAACGCGGCGACGCCCGGGCGGATGAACGCGACGTCCACGCTCGAACGCGCGTCCGTTGGCGTCCTCAACGACCGAGCCGTCGAGGCGAGAGCTATAGCCGATGGGCCCACGCGAATCATGAGGGCCGAGGCGCGAGCCGCGGAGCGCGAGGAACGCGAGCGGACCCGCGGCGTTCGGTCGTTCCTCGAGACCCAGGCGTTGACGGGGTCGAGGGTTAACGGGCTAGGCGCGAGCACGGTCGTCGGGGGAGTCGAAACGATCGGAGAACTCAACGCCGCTCGCGACGAAGCGCTTCGGTCGTACGCTCGGGAGAACCGAGTCGCGTCGCACCGCTCGAGGGGAAGGGACCCGACGCTTATCCCCGCCGCGCCCCTCGGGGGCGCGTCCGGGCGGCTCGCCTCCGACCGCGTGCCCCTTCCGGGGCGACCGATCAGCGGCACCGCGGAGGTTGGGTACGGCTGGGTGCTCGGCGACGGCATCGATAAGGACGGCGGCACCGTCGGGTGGCCCGCGAAAGGTCCGGGCTCGACGGGGGAGGACCTGAGCAGGTCGAGCGACGGGTCGCACGTCGCCACCGCGGCGAACGCGCTGGAAGGGAGCGCGTGGAGGAACGCGCCGGGCGCGGGCGCGTTCGGGGTGGCTGGCAAGATCGGCGAGCAGCGGGGCGACGGCGTGAGGTCGGCGATGATGATGGTTCCGGCGGAGGTAATCCCCGCGGCGGGCGCGCCGACGCCGGCGGTGGAACCCCCGCCGGGTGCTTAAACGACGCGCGCGTGATTCGATCGATTCATGATAACCCACGAGTACGACACACCCGGTCGTCCCGTTCGTCGCTCGTCTCCTCGGTGGGTCGCGCGTTCCCTGACCTGTTCGACATTTTGACGGCAAGAAACGTGACTCACAGGCTCATCACGAGAATCGAGAACGCGATTCGCCCAAAGCTTCTTGTTTTATCACGTCGCGCGACACATTGGCGACCGCGGGGCATGGTGGCGCTCGTGCTCGGCGCCATGATATACTCCATCGCCGCGATCGGAGTCGGGATCGTGGCGGGGTACAGGAGGGAGCTCATGGCATGCTGCCCGGGGCCGTGCCGGAAGCCGGGCGCGGGGTGACGGTAGACGAGGAAGGGGTCGAGGTCCTTTGGCCCCCGCGATGTGCGGTGGTTCACCCGCGAGGAGGAGGAGGAGGAGGAGGAGGAGGGCGAGGAGGAGGGCGCGTTCTCCCGCGTCGACGCCGAGAGCGCCGACGCAGCGCGCGCGCGCCTTTATTTGTAACACGTTTGAGCATCTACGAACGACGCGAGCCCTCGCCCGCCGCCGCGCCCGCCCGCCCTCGCCGAGCCCCGTCCTGTCCGCGTCGGATATTCGCCCTCGTCCGCGCGTTACAGCGTTCGACACCGAACATCGGTTTTGAACATCCACGACGGTTTTGTATGGTTTTCGTTGCAGGAAAATTTGTCGAAAAATAAAAATCACCCCAAACGGTAATAAAACGCGTCGTCCCTGTCCCTTCCCCCACGATTTTCGCCAGGACCCGGTCGACCTCGTCTCATCAGATTTCAGGTCCCGAAACCAAACGCAGCTGTCGGAGCGGAAAGTCTCGAGGGGAAACACGGGCGGAGCGGCGCGCAGAGTGAGCGACGCGGAAGCCCGCCGACATCGAAGGCCGGATCTTCCGTCCTCGCGGCGCTGGATACGCGCACGTCGCATCGAACGCGTCTCGCGCGCCGATACCGCCGGTAGCGTTCGTCGTTCCTCGCGACCCCGCGCGCGTGTCGTGAATCCGTCGGAGGTGGTGACGGGTCGGCGCTTTCAGCGGCGAACGCGATGGCGAGCACCGCCGCGCCCGCAGCGGCGATTCAGCCGGTGATGGACAGGGAGAACGTCGCTCCCGCGGTCAAGCGCGTGGATGATAAGCAGGCCAAGCCGGCCGAGAAGAAACGGTGCGTACCACGCGCCGCGACGCGCGCGATGCGCTCTCGCGCGCGACGGAAACGCCACCCCATCGCGAACCTTTCGGACCCCTCCCGACAGTAGGACCCCTCCCACCGACATCTCGCTCACCTCGCCCCCGATTCCCCCCGCCCCGATCCAACCCACGCAGCGATCGACCGAAGGAGGTGAAGTGCCCGCGCATCGTCACCGAGCGCTACAAATGCGCGCGCACCGGCGAGACCAAGACGCGCACGTACGTTCGCGGCAGGCCGCTCGGCAAGGGCGGATTCGCGGTGGTGTACGGGATGCAGGACCCCTCCACCGGCGAAAACTTCGCGGCGAAGGTGGTGGCCAAGAGCACGCTCGAGAAGGAACGCGCGAGGGCGAAGATCCTCACCGAGATTCGCATCCACCGCGGATGCGACAACGCGCACGTCGTCCGTTTCGTCCGATGCTTCGAGGATGCCGCAAACGTGTACATCCTCATGGAGCTCTGCAGCAACCGCACGCTGGCCGACGTGGTCAAGGCCAGAGGGCGGCTCACGGAGCCCGAGTGCGCGGCGTACGCGCGCGAGATTGTCACGGCCGTCGCGCACCTTCACGCGCACAGGGTCATACACAGGGACCTCAAGCTCGGTAACCTGTTCCTCACCCCCGCCGGCCTCGACGAAGCCACCGGGGGCGGCGGCGAAGATTCGTCCGCCGACCGGAACGAACGAGGCGGCGGCGGAGCATCCGCCGGCGGTGGGCCGGGCTCGGACCCCGCCCTCGATGACAGCGTCACCACCGGCGGGAGGCTCAAGATTGGAGATTTCGGCCTCGCGTGCCGCGTCGAGAGCGACGACGAGCGCAAGACGACGATCTGCGGCACTCCAAACTACATCGCCCCCGAGGTTCTCGCCGGCTCCAAGGGAGGCGGACACTCGTACGAGGTTGACGTGTGGTCCATCGGCGTCATCATCTACACGCTGTTGGTGGGCACCCCGCCGTTCCAAACCAGCGACGTGCACGCCACGTACAAGCGGATAAGGGCCAACGCGTACGAGTTTCCCGAAGGCGTCGTGAACGAAGGCGCCCGCGAGCTCATCCGCGGATGCCTCGCGCCCAAGCCCGGGGACCGACCGAAGATTGCCGACATCGCGGCGCACCCGCTGCTGAACGCGGGGTGGCGCGGCGCGACGCCGTGGTCCATGCCGACGCCGCGCGTGGACATGGACAAGATGGAGAGGTCGACCAAGTCGTCGACGAGATCCGCCGGCGGCTCGGCGCCAAAGCCGAAGGCGCCCGCGACGTCGGCGGGCGGTCGGAGCCGCCGCGCGCCGCTTTCGCCGCTCACCGTCGCGGACCCGAGCGCCGCACGCACCGGCTCTCTCGCGCGGAACGTGAACGACGCGACGCCCACGCCCACGCCGCCGCCCGCGACGCCCGCGCCCTTCGACGTCCTCGACTCGGACGTGGTCGGATCGACGCACCTCGCGCGAACCCCGGAGGCTCGCGGCGAAGTCCCCGCGGCGCCCGCCGCCGGACCGCCGCGCCGAGCCGCCGAGGAGGGCGCGTGCGGCGCGGCGGCGCTGGAGTCGCGCGTGGCGTCCATGCGGCTGACGACGGAGGCTCCCGTCGGAGGCGACGCGGAGGAGGATTCTCTCGCGGCGGCGGAGGCGGGTCGACGCAAAGACAAAGACGGAGTACGCCCCGTCGCGTCCACCTCGGCGCCCGTCGACCCGGCGGAGTTTGCCACCCTCGGCATGGACTCGCCGTCGGTGGGGTTTGGACGCGCCGCCGCGCCGGGGAGTAACGCTCCCGGTAACGCTCCCGGTAACGCTCCCGCGTCCCTGGAGTCGTTTCCGCCGTTGTGGGTCACCCGGTGGGTGGATTACACGAGCAAGTACGGGCTCGGGTACGTCTTGTCCGACGGCACCTTCGGCGTGGTGTTCAACGACGCGACGAAGATGACGCAGTCCGCGCTGGATACCGCGTGTGATGACGTGGATGGCGGCGCGAAAGACAGCCACGCGGCGTCTCCTGATACGACGACGGCGCACCTCGCGTGCCACGACGGCGCGCCGGGCGACCGACTGGAGTACCGCGAGCGAGCGAGGCGGCGAGAGGGCGCGGACGCGAGCGAGAGGCGCGTGGCGCCGCCCCCCGCGTGCTTCCGCGCGTCGACGCCGTGCCCGGCCGGGCTGGAGAAGAAGGTGAAGCTGATGCGGCACTTCCGCGGGTACCTGTCCAGCGACGGTCGGAGCGCGGTGGAGCGGAGCTCGGGCGGGTTGGGCGAGGCGCCGGGGCTCGAGGCGAGGCACCCCCGCGCCGTCGACGCGACGAGGGAGGCGTTACGAGGCGTCACGAGGGAGGCTGAGTCGGCGTCGGATGGCACGACGAAGGAGGCACCCCTCGCGCCGTACCTGCCGCACGTCAAGAACTGGCTGCGCACCAAGCACGCGGTGCTCTTTCGCCTGTCCAACCGGACCATCCAGGTGTGCTTCCAGGACGGCAGCGAGGTTTTGCTGTCGTCGGAGGCTTCGGCGTGTGTGTTCACGAGCAAAGCCGGCGCGCGAATGTGCCACTCGCTCGCGGCGCTGCCTCAGGACCCGGAGCTGCTCAGGAGGCTGAGGTACGTGAAGGAGGTGCTGCACCAGCTGGTGAGCCGCGCGTGAGATGATTATTGAGGAGGGGGGGGGTGGGATGCGCATCTTTGCGGGTCTGTAGCCGACGAGGTTGGGATCGTCTCGGGGTGACGCATTGAACGTTAGGAACGGGCGCGCGGTGCGCCCGGGTTTTGTCATTCGAGCACGAACGACGCTATTCTCACGACTACGGCGCCGTCGTCCACCGATTCCGCGCGGCGCCCGTCACTTCTTGCCCCTCTTGAGCCGCGCGTCTCGCGCGTCATCCTTGGATCCCTGCTTCTCGTACTGCGCGTCTCGCATCTGCGCCACCGATTGCTCCCGCGCCCTGACCTCCTTGAAGGCCAGCGGCGCCGCGGCTAACGCCAAGCCGATGCCCACGCCCACGGCAACCTTCCATTGCGGCGCGTTGGCGCGCCGGACCGCTTTCTTGGCAGCCGCGTCCATCGCCCCGCCGAGTGTGGCGACGGTTGAGTCGAGGGGAGACCACGTCATCGAAAATATGGGCCCGCAGGACTGGTTAGACATCATGTAGCCCAGACTGACGCTCATACGTTTGGAGAATCTGGGGCTCGAAAAGAGCACCTTTGGCGGCACCGCATCGTCGATCACTTCGAGCCTCGCGCAGACGCCGAAGACACACCGCACGACTCGCTCACCATGCCAGCCAAGAAGAACAACAAGAAGAAGACCACCGCCAACGTGAGTGCGCCGCCGTCCGCTCGACCCGCGGCGGAAACGTCCGGCCCCGCGCCCCGCCCCGCGCGCGGAGATGCGGAGCGTTTCGCGGAGAATATCCCGCCGCTTCGCCGCCGCTGCTTCTATCCAACATGTGCCGCCTCGCGATCGGCGCCGCCCCCGCCCGCACGCGCCGTCTGACCGCGCCCCGTTCCATCGGCTCCGCCCCGAACCCGTCGCAGGTCACCCCCGAGCAGCGCAAGGCCGCGCTCGAGGCCAAGGACGCCGGCAACAAGGAGTTCACAGCGGGCCACTACGACGCCGCCGCGAAGCACTTCACAGCCGCCATCGAGGCGGACCCGACCGATCACGGTGCGCGTCCGCCCGACCCTTCCGTCCGTCTCGGTCGTCCGCCCCTCGTTCGACCCCAGTTCTCGCGCCTCTTCGGACGCACCGAGCCCCCGCGCTGACAAACCCCGCCCCGCCCCGTCGCGAACGACCGCAGTCTTCTACTCGAACCGCTCCGCGTGCTACGCGTCGGTGGGCAAGCTGAACGCCGCGATTGAGGATGCGGAGAAGTGCATCGAGATCAAACCCGAGTGGGGTAAGGGCTACTCCCGCCTCGGCGTCGCCCTCTTCAAGAAGGGCGACCTCGACGGCGCGCAGAAGGCCTACGCGGGCGGCATCGCGTGCGACCCGAACAACGTCCAGTGCGACGACGGACTCGCCGAGGTGCGCAAGGCCAAGGAGCAGCAGATGCTCAACGGCGGTAAGATGGCGGACATGTCGCTCGTCGAGCCCGTCATCGGCATCGACCTCGGAACCACGTACTCCTGCGTCTCCGTGTGGAAGGACGGCGAGGCGCAGGTCCTCGCCAACTCCGAGGGCGACAGGACCACGCCGTCCTGGGTCGCCTTCACCGACGACGGCCGCCTGGTGGGCGACTCGGCCAAGCGCCAGGCTGCGCAGAACACCAAGCGCACGCTCTTCAACGTCAAGCGCATCATCGGCCGCCAGTTCAGCGAGTGCCAGGAGGAGATCAAGATCATGCCGTTCACCGTCAAGGAGGACAAGGCGACGGGCAAGCCCATCATCGAGGTGGAGGTTGACGACGAGCCCAAGGACTTCTCCGCCGAGCAGATCTCCGCGATGGTGCTCGAGAAGATGAAGAAAACCGCCGAGGTCGCCCTCGGCCGTCCCATCAAGAAGGCGGTCATCACCGTCCCGGCCTACTTCAACGACGCGCAGCGCAGGCAGACCAAGGACGCGGGCGCCATCGCGGGCCTCGACGTCCTTCGCATCATCAACGAGCCCACCGCCGCGGCTTTGGCGTACGGCTTGGACCAGAAAAACGCGGCGGATGCCGGAGCCGACGTGAAGAGCACCCAGAACATCCTCGTGTTCGACCTCGGCGGCGGCACCTTCGACGTGTCCCTGCTCAAGATCGAGGACGGCGTGTTCACCGTGCTCTCCACGGCGGGAGACACGCACTTGGGCGGCGAGGATTTCGACACCGCGCTCGCGGAGGATGTCTCTTCTCAGTACAAGAAGAAGAGCGGCCAGGATATCTTCACCGGCGACGACAAGGCGCAGCGCAAGCTCCGCACCGCGTGCGAGCGCACCAAGCGCATGCTCTCGTCCTCCACGGGCGCCAACGTCGAGTGCTTCGTCGGCGAGCACGAGATCAACATGCCCTACACCCGCGCGCGCTTCGAGAAGGTTTGCGAGCCCCTCTTCCAGCGCTGCATGGAATCCGTCAAGCGCGTCCTGGACGACGCCAAGATGACCAAGGCTCAGGTTGACGAGATCGTCCTCGTCGGAGGCTCCACCCGCATCCCCCGCGTCCAGGCCATCCTCTCCGAGCACTTCGACGGCAAGGCGCTGTGCAAGTCGGTGCACCCCGACGAGGCTGTCGCCTTTGGCGCGGCGGTGCAGGGTGCTATTCTGTCGGGCGCGAGAGATTCGGCCACGTCGAACCTGCTGCTCGTGGACGTGATCCCGCTGTCCCTCGGCATCGAGTGCGAGGGCAAGGCGTTCGCCAAGGTTGTCCCGCGCAACACGCCGGTGCCGTGCAAGAAGAAGCAGGAGTTCTCCACCGTGCAGGACTACCAGCAGGAAATTGACGTCCGCATCTTCGAGGGCGAGCGATCCAACACCGATGGCAACCACCTCCTCGGAGAGTTCCAGATCGAGGGCATCGAGCGCGCCAAGGCGGGCGAGCCCAAGATCGACGTCATCTTCGAGGTCAACACCAACGGTCTGCTCACCGTCACCGCGCGCGACCAGGTCACCGGCGCGCAGGCTGACGTCAAGCTTCAGCACGACCGCGGTCGCCTCACCCCCGAGGAGATTGACCGCATGTGCAAGGAAGCGGAGGAGATGCGCGCGGAGGATGAGCGCGCGGAGAGGGAGAACCTCGCCGCCATGGAGCGCGGCGACGACGACATGTAGACGGTGATATCGTTCATCGATTTCGGACGTGACCTCCCGCGTATATTACCCGGCGGGCGGCGCGCGGAGACGAAGCGGCGACGCGATTGATTCATAAAACGCAGCGGTTGACTTACTCGTACATGACGCGACGTCCATCATCGGCGGTGGAAACCTCGGGCGCGCGCGCGCCTCCTGACTATCATCTCAGCCGACTATCATCACGACGGCGCCGTGTCGCGCCTCTTCTCGCCGCGGCCCTTGGCGAGACGCCTTCGTTCGTTCGCCGCTAAAACCGCTCGCGACGCCCTCGCCTCGACTTCGGCGGCGACGGCGTCGCGATATTTACCAAAACCGATTTTCCCATCCGCGAGAACCCTCAACCCCCCTTTGCCTCCCTCGCCGCAGACCCAGACCTCGCACTCGTCCAAGCCCTCCACCACCCTCGCGTCGTGCGTCGACACGACGATGCCCCCGCCGAATCGGTTCAGACCGTGGATGAGAGCCTCGACGCTCTCGATGTCGAGGTGGTTGGTCGGCTCGTCCAGGATTAACACGTTGGCCTCAGTCGCCGCGAGGGCGGCGAACACGACCCTCGATTTCTGCCCGCCGGACAGCGACCGCAGCGGGATCACGTGCGCGCCGCTCTCCAGCCCGGCGCGGCCCAGGAGCGCGCGGGCGTCCTGGTCTTTGATCCCGTACGTTCGCGCCAGGTGCGCCGCGGCGGAGACGTTTGCATTTTTTTCATCCAGCGGCAGGAGCTCGTCGAAGTGCTGATCGTAACGCCCGATCACCAGCCCGCGCCCGCGCTGCACCTCGCCCAGCGTGGGTTCGAGCCTTCCGGTGAGGAGACTTAGCAGGGTCGATTTGCCGCATCCGTTGGGCCCGACCAACGCGACGCGCGACTTGGAGTGAACGGAGAAGCGCAAGTTTTCGTACAGCGGGGGCTCCTCCGTTCGGCCCGGGATGCTGTACCCGGCGTCGAGCACCGCGATCGTCGGTCGGTCGTCCGAGGACGCCGGGAACGCGAACGACACCGCGTACTCCCTCGGCCGCTCCAGTAACTCCGTCGACGTGCCCGGCGTTTGCTTGAGCAGCTTCCGCGTCGCCTGCTCGTTCGACATCGGGTTCTTGCCGCTTTTCATCTCCCTCAGCGCCTTCTGCTGCGACTCGTACGCCTTGCTCGCCGCCTTGTGCCTCGCGTCCGCGCCGTTCAGGAACCCCCACACGTCCCCCTTGTGCGCGGTGATCTTCTTGGCGAAGTGGTCCAGGTGCAAAACCCCGCACCCGGCGCTGGACACGAAATCCGCGCTGTGACTCACGACGAGCACCGACGTCTTGGCGCACTCGGGTCCGGATAGGTACGACGCCAGCCACGTCGTCGCGGGCAGGTCCAGGTGGTTCGTCGGCTCGTCCAGCAGCAGCAGCCCGGGTTCGATGAACAGCGCCTGCGCCAGCGCCGCGCGCATCCTCCAACCCCCGGAGAGTTTCGACAAAGGTCCGGACATATCTTCGTCGGAGAAGCCGAGGCCGGCGAGGATGCGTCGAGCCTTGGCCTCGGAGGCGTACGCGTCGCGGCGCTCGAGCTCCTCGGCGAGCGCGCCCAGCCTCGCCGACGCGTCGCGCCACTTCGCGTCGTCCCAGGCGTTTTCCGTGGCGTTTTCCGCGGCTTCCATGGCGTCGATGAGCGCCGACTCCTCCCTCAGCAGGGCGTCGATTTTAGAATCGCACGACACGAGCGCGTCGAGCGCCGAGCGTTCGCCCGCCTCGAGCTCCTGCGCGACGCACGCCACGTCGTGTACCCTCGCCCTGATGCGGCCCGACGCGATGAGTCTGACCAGCGTCGACTTGCCGCTGCCGTTCGCGCCGAGGAGCGCCACCTTCCGCCCCCTCGCGATCTTGAACGATGCGTCTTCGAAGAGGCGAACGCCGCGGACGGATACGTCCATGCCGCTGACGTCGACGACCGCGTCGGTGGCGTTTGCGTCGTCGTCGTCGTCGTCGTTTCCCCCGCCTCCGCGCACGTGGACGCTGACGGCCTCGAGAGCCCTGGCCCAGGACTCGGGGGCGCTCAGAGGTCCCTCTCGCGATGCACCCGACGGGCCCCCATCCTCGGGCGGTTCGAGCGAAGGGAGGCGCCCCTCCTTCTCCGCCTTCGCGAGCATCTTGCGCTCCTTACCGGTGAGCTTGCCGCCGTCGTTCCGTTTGATCATCATCGCGCGGAGCTGATCCTCCAGCGACGCGAAGACGGGCGCCTCGCCCCCGCCGCCGTCGCCGTCCCCGCGCGTGTTCCCCGCCGATGCATCCGCGTCGGCGGCGGAAGCCGCCTTGGCCTTGGCCTCGCGCCGTGCCTTCGCGGCCGCGCGCGCTTCTTCGTCCGCCGCGCGCTCCCGGACCTCGGCGACGGATACGGTGTTGCCGAGGGCGTCCACGGTCGTCGGAACCTTCTTCTTGCCTCCCATCTCCGGTGCGACGACGGGCGCGACTGCGAGTGACGGTGGATGAGATGCGCGAAATCCTGTGATGACCTGTGGGGTGTTTGGTTATTCATTCCCGTACAAGTATGTATTCATTCGGACCCGCCGCGCGGTTCGATCGTTTTCTCGCACGTATCGCGCGACATCGCAGAGTGCACCGGCGGCCGCCGTCGCGTCGTCATCCACCCGCCTTTTTGTCGTCATCCACCGAGCGAGAACGGCACCGCGATGGGCGGAAGCGACACTCTTCGGAGTAATCCCTCCGGGCAGTTCCTCGTCATCGTCCGCTGCAGCACCAGGCACGCGACCGCGAACGCTCCGTGAACCACCAGCGGCGCGCCCTCGTCCACCGCCGCCTTGAGCATCGCGAACGGCGCGCACGCCGCCCTACACGCTTTGGCGAACCAGTTCGTCCCCGGCCTCCTACCCGATGAGTCACCGCCCCCGAGCCGGCGACCGCCGGATCCCCCGCCGCGACCGTCGCGACCGTTACGCCCACCCGTTGCCCCCCCGCCCGTCGTTCGACCCACCCCCGGGTCGTCGTCGCGCAGGTACCGGCCCCCGAGCCTGTGCCCGCGCCCGCGGTACGCCCTGTTCCGCCCGCCGGACGTCGTCAAACCCAAAACTCCAAATCCGCTCACTCGCGGCGCGTACACCGAGATCAACCCGGCGATTGTCCCCGCGAAGTGCGCGGCGAACGTGCCGGCGCTCGGGACGATGAGGGTGCCGAGCGCGAGCTCGAACCACGCGCTGTATCTCGCCGGGACCGGCGCGATCCCCCCGACGAGGACGACGGAGTCGGCGGGGCGTCGGTGCGCCGCCGCGACTTTCAGCGCAAAGTTAACCCCGGAAAATCCAACCACGCCGCTGTTGTAGAAGGGCAGGAGTTTGTGGACGGACGAGGACGAGGACGAGGACGTTCCTCGGATCGGGACGTGGTAGCCCGGCGAGTTCCCGCCGTACGCGTACTTGGAAACGCGGTCCACGGCGTCGTCGAGCCACGCGTCCGCTCGCCTCGCGGTGACGGAACCTCGTTGGTAAAACCTCCTCTCCGCCCACGACAGCCCGACTAGAGTACACTGCGACAGCCCCAAGAGCGTCGCGCATCGCGCGAGGAACCTCGGGGTGCCGTCCACGTGCTCCAGGAACGAGCCGTCCTGCAGCACGCCCTGCATGTTGGACAGCAGGTGGAACGCGTCGACGTGCACGAAGGCGCTGGTGACGAGCCTCTCGAGCTGGTTGAGGTGGATGACCGCGTAAGGGTTGAGGCAGACGTCCCCGAAGGCGACGCCGTCGGGAAGGGAAAAGACGGCGACGTTGGCGGCAACGATCGCCAGCGTCCCCGGGGGTATCGCCCCGTACGCGTCGAGCACGCGCGCGAAGGTTTTGGCGCTGACGAACAGGGAGTACATCAGCTCCGGCGATCTGAACGCGTCGTCCAAGGACTGGCGCCGGGGCAAACGCGGCCCGATGTATCGTCGGCCGAGGGAGCTGAACCTCGCTCGCGCGATGCCGCGCTCGGCGGCGTCGGTGAGGGTGCTCACGGGCGCCGCGGTGCCGCTCCGTGATGATCCCGACATGGGGGCAGCGACGAGTCGACGGAGCCGGCACGGAGATGTGCTGGGCCAACCGATGCGAATGCGGCCCTGCGTTCACGTGCGCGTGTCGATGCTGACGCGGCTCGGCTCGACTGCTCGAACGGGAAAACACGTGCTCATTGTTGGAGACGCGGCTGCGGACAGCGCCGGGTGCGATGAGCGCGATGACGGCGGTGCGCGCGTCCTCGTTCCTCCGCGGAGGCCACGACATCGCGCGCGCGACGAAGCCGCGGCGCGTCGAGCGCCGTGGGTGCGTCGAGGAGCGCGGTCGCCCCATTCCACGCGTCGCGACCGTTCGTCGTGGCACGTGCGCGACGGCCCGGGCATCCTCATCCACGCGCCTCTTCTCGGGCGCTCGCGTCCGCGTCGCGTCCGAGAGGCGCGGCGATTCCGCGCGATGCGACGTCTTCGGCGCGGGTCTCGCGCACGTCGCCTGGCCCCTGGTCCAGCCCACCGACCAGTTCGGGATGTGGGCGGCGATGCTCGCGGCGTCGTCGTTCGGGCTGTGGGGGGCGAAGCAGCGCTGGGGCTCCAAGCTCGGCGGCGCGCCGCTGATCTCGACGCTCTGCGCGCTGGTCCTCGCCAACACCGGCGTCATCCCGCACTCCGCCCCCGCGTTCGCCGTCGTCAACAAGTTCATCCTGCCCCTCGCCATCCCGCTCCTGCTCTTCACCGCCGACCTCAAGCGCGTCGTGACGTGCACCGGGCGCGTCCTGTGGGCGTTTTGCGTCGGCACGACGGGCACCGCGCTGGGCAGCATGCTCGCCTTCAGCATCGTGCCCATGAGCGGACTGGGCGAGCACGCGTGGACCATGGCCGCGGCGCTCATGGCGCGCCACGTCGGCGGCGCCGTCAACTACGTCGCCGTCGCGGGCATCCTCGACATACCCCCCAACCTCGTCGCCGCGGGCCTCGCCGCGGACAATCTCATGACGGCGGTGTACTTTTCCGCGCTCTTCAGGTTCGCCAGGGAAACCCCCGCGCCGGACATTGACCAGGCGTACGACCTCAAGGACCCGTCCCACGGTTTAGCCAGGGACGAGGCCAAAGCCGACGTCATCCTGAAGGCTAGGCTGTCCAACGCGTTTGAGGTGAATAGGGGTTCGTACGCGCTCACCGTCGCCGCGTCTATATGCGCGTTTGGCACGTACGTTGCGGGCGCGTCCGGCGTCGGCGCGCAGTGGATCATACCCATCGTCACCCTCTCCACCGTCGCGCTCGCCACCGCGTTTCCGAAGCGGATCGGCGGGTTGGCGCCGAGCGGCGAGGCGTTGGCGACGCTCGCCATGCAGATGTTTTTCGTCGTCATCGGCGCGAGCGGTTCGATTCGACAGATGGCGTCCACGGCGCCGGCGCTGTTCTTCTTCAGCTTTGTGCAGGTGATGACGCACCTGTACTTCACCGTGCACGCGGGCGAGAAGCTCGGCATGAAACGATCCGATCTGCTCATCGCGTCCAACGCCAACGTGGGGGGACCGACCACCGCCGCGGCGATGGCGGCGAGCAAGGGTTGGCGTTCGCTCGTCGTGCCCGCCATGTTGACGGGCGTGTTGGGATACGCGGTGGCGACGTTCATGGGCGTCGGGTTCGGGTACGCCGTCCTGTCCAAGATGCCGCTGAGATAGACGAAGTGATGAGAGAGTCGTCCCTGTTGATACACGCGCTATCGTATTGAAGGGTTATTCGGCGCTAGGTAAGTTAGTAGATTGTCGTTGGTAAAAGTTGAGTTCATCTTCTCCCGCCGCCGCCGCCCCCTTTCTTGGCCGCCTTCTTCGCCGCCTTCTCCGCGGCACGTCGCGCGGCCCTATCTCCGGGACCCGGCGGCTTCCCCTCCGGCGCGTGCTTCCCCGCGTAGGCGCACACCCACAGCTGCGATATCCACTTCTCGTGCCCGGGCACCGCCTCCAACGCCGTGTGCAGCGTCCTCGCATCCGGCATCGACGCTTTTGTCCCCGGAAAGAACAGCAGCATCCGCCCCTTTACCGGCGTCACGTCCAGCGGCGGCGATAGCTTATCGAACCTCGTCGCCCCGCCCTCCGCGACGTCGTTCAGGTACACCAACACCGTGGCCCTTCGCTGGTACCCCTTACGCCGCGCAACGTCATCCGGAAAGGCATCCTCGTGCGTTTTGAAGTACTCGCCGCCCTGGTAATGCGCCACCTGCGGCAGCTCGAAGGAGTACGGCGATTGCGACGTCGGGGGCTTGAACGCCGCCTTGCTCGCGCTGAGCCCCGCGAGCTGGGGTAAGAGCGCCTCGGCCTTGGCGAGGATGGCTTTTTTCGTCGGGTGGTTCGTCAGCGCGGGCGAGTCGAGCGTGCACGTCTTGGACGTTCGGATGTTGATTCCGTCGTCGGAGCCGCCGACGGCGGAGACTTTCATCTCCCCCGAGCCCGCGGCGGCGTCGATGAGGGCGTCGCACTCGTCGTGGGTCAGGAAGTCGTCCACGGTGAGGATGGGCGGGTCGATGCAGAGCACGCGGAGGTTCGGCGCGTCGACGTCGACGCGGAGAAAGTCGTGCGCGGTGAGGTCGCCGAAACCCGCCTTCATGCCGGGCTGGTCCGCGAGGAGCATGCCGCCGGACGCGGCGATATCGGGCGGGACCGGGGTGATGGTGGTGCGCAGGTGCGCGGGGGCGATCGCGGGAGGGGCGTCGGCCGCGGAAGCGCGGGTCACGAGCGCGCACCCGCGGGAGAGACGCCCGCGGGAGAGGGAGAGGGATCCCAGCCCCGGCGCCGACTTTTTCCTCGCGTCGTGACCTAGCGACGACGACGCGACCGAGGGGGACGCGCGAGACGCGCGGCGGCCGGGCTCGACGCGGATGGGCGCCGCGGACGTCGATGCGACGGCGAGCGGCGAGGGCGCGGGCATGTTTTCGGAAGGGAGGGTATCGCTCCCGTCGGCCTTCCCGGCGCGCGCCTTGGTGTGCGAGGGGGAGCGCTATCCACTCGGCGCCGGGACATCAGCATCCGTGTTGAGCTGGCTGTGGTTTCCAATTGCCAATCTTCTCCCCCGCTCAGATCTCAGGCACCGCGGCCGGCGACGCGGCGCACCGTCCCGACTCAACGCACTCGACGCGTCGACCCTTCACCGGAGAGAACGCGCGACGCCTCGAACCCGCCCCGAGATCTCCACCGGAAGACGCCGACGGTCCTAACCAGGGACCGTGTCGCGAGCCACCGGCGGAAGAAGGCGGGCAAACTCAACTCGGGGTGTTGACATCCCAGCCAGCGGCGGGCGCGGTGGGGTGCGGCGCGGGGGACCGACTTTCGACGCGGGCGATCCGTCGCGGGAGGGTAGCATACGCAGCTCGGAACCGGGCGGTCGGTCGCGTGACTCGACGTCATGTCGTTCTTCGGCCTCGGCAAGGCGGTGACGATGGACCTCACCTACGCCGCGGGGCCCACGCAGCGAACCGCGGTGGTGAAATCCGATCAGGGATCGCTCGACACCCTCCCGTTGTTCACCGACGGGGACACCGTCGCCGGGACCGTTCACATATCGCCCTCCCCGGGCAAGCGCGTGGACCACCTCGGGGTGAAGATCGAGGTGCTCGGCCAGATCGAGCTCTACTTCGACAGGGGCAACGCGTACGATTTCGTGTCGTTGGTGCGAGAGGTGACGGCGCCGGGTGAGCTCACCGCGCCGATGTCCGTGCCGTTCGAGTTTAAGGACGTCCAGCTCCCGCACGAGACGTATCAGGGCATCAACGTGCGACTGCGGTACGCGGTCAGGGTCACGATGCAGCGCTCGTACGGCAACACGGTGGCGCAGGAGTTTCGGTTCCTCGTCAGAAACGCGGGTATACCGCCGCAGCTCGACGGTCCGGGGATCAAGATGGAGGTTGGCATCGAGGACTGCCTGCACATAGAGTTCGAGTACGCCAAGGCCAAGTACCACCTCAAGGACGTCGTCGTGGGTAAGATATTTTTTCTGCTCGTGCGGATCAAGATCAAGCACATGGAGGTTGAGATTCGCCGGCGAGAGAGCACGGGGGCGGGGTCGAACACGTACAACGAGAGCGAGACGATCGCCAAGTACGAGGTCATGGACGGCGCGCCCGTCAGGGGGGAGAGCATACCGGTGCGGCTGTTCCTGTCGCCGTACGACCTGACGCCCACGTACAAGAACGTGAGCGACAGGTTCAGCGTCAAGTACTACCTCAACCTGGTGCTGGTGGACGAGGAGGACAGGAGGTATTTCAAGCAGCAGGAGATCACGCTCTATCGCCACGAGCTGTGACGTGAGCGCGCCGAAAAGGTGGAGGACGAGGCTAGGCTCGTTTTTTCGTCGGTTCATTTAGCGGTACGTACATGTGGAGCGCGCGTTTCTAGCTATCATAGTGGTGTGATCCGCTATGCGATGGGCCCGTGGCAATCGCCGAGGAGGAGGAGGTTCGAAGACGTTTTTTTGTCCCTCTTTTTTTTATCCTCTCGTCCCCGCCGTCACCCGTCCACCTCCTTGTACGCCGCGACCCTTCGAAGCCCCTCGGACGCCACCGTCCCGCTCGGGTCGATCGCCATCGCCGCCTTGAACCCAGCCGCGGCCTCGTCGTACTTCTCCAGGTACTCCATCGCCAGCGCTCGCCGCAGGTGCGCCTTGAAACTCCGCGGAGCCAGCTGCAGCGCGGATTCGCAATCCTCCACCACTCGCCTCATGTCCACCAGCTGCCTGTGGCACTCCGCCCTGTTCACGTACAGCGTCGCGAGCGACTCCACCTTGTCGTTGCTGTAGATGCAGATGCCGTTCGTCGGTTTCGTCATCATCGCGATGCCCTTGGTGTACCAGCCGACGGCTTCCTCGTACCCGCCCTCGGCGTACGCCTCGTTGCCTCGGGCTTTACAATCCGTCGCGTCGACCGGGGTGTCCGCGATCGCCTTCTCCGCGGCGGCGAGGCCCTGCGCGAGCATCTGGTTGCTCGGGTCCAAGGTCAACCCCGCGCGGAAGGCGAGCGCGGCCTCGTCGTGTCGGTCCATCGCGGCGAGCGCGGCTCCCGCGCGGTAGTGGCCCTTGGCCCACGAGGGATCGAGAGCGATGGACGCGCGCGCGTCGTCGAGGGCGGCGGCGAAGTCGCGGGACGCGTGGTGCGCCGCCGCGCGGTTGGTGCGCAGCGCGGCGGAGGAGGGGTCCAGCGCGATGGCGCTGGTGTAGCACTCGACCGCGCGCGCGTGTTCCTTGCGCGTGTGGAAGGCGTTACCCCGCTCTCTCCACTCCTGCGCGGTGGCCATGGCGCGAGTATCGACTGTCGATGCTTTCCGGATGCCGCCCCGAACTGACGCGCGGGCGCCCCTCCTTCGCCGCTCGAATCCGCCTCGACGATGGCGCCCCAGTTGCCCCGGTGACCGCGCGTGTCTCGCCCCTGAACCCCGCCGCCGGTGCGCCTCGGGGAGTGGCCTCGGGGCGGTGACGCGACGGACGTTATCGGACCTCGCTCGGGAAAACTGACGCCGACCGATCGCCTCCCAACTGATGAATGTGACTTGAAGCTCGTTTTCGCGCAGACGGCGGCGACGTGCATTGTGAGAGTAGACTACGATTGAAGTTTCATCCGCGTCTCCTCTTCGCGCCCACTCCCGTCGAGCCCACCCCCGAAGACGCGCGCGTCGCCGCCGGGCGCGCGGCGGGGGACGGGGACTCCGGCTCTAGGTTGACGAAGTTGACCCACGTCAGCAGCGTCAGCAAGTCGCCCTCAGCGTCTCGGCCAACCTCGTACCCGTCGAGTATCGCCCGGACGTCGTCCGAGGTGAGCGTCCGATCGATGATCCTGTCTATCAGCGTCTCGCAATCGAACGGACACAGGATGCCGTAGCGCTGGTAATCCATGTTTGTCAGACCGGACGTGTGTCGCATGTGCATGACGACGCCGTCGTCAGCCTTCTTTTTCGTGACAGCCACAAAGGGAGTGAGCGCAACCTTCCATCTGCGAACATACAATCCCTCTTTCATCTCCTTCGCCAACTGCGTCAACCCAAAAATACGGTTTCGATCATAACTACTTTCTTCCGCGGTTAGCTTCTTGTCGATCAGGAACTCGAGAGAGGCGCACAGGTCCATGCCATCCGAAAGATCGGGCTCAAAAGGCATGGCCACCGGGGGATCGCAAAACCGATACCTCCAATCCCCCGACAGAACGGCTTTGAGGTGCTCAACGTGTCGGCTGAGACACGTGTGCAAGGAATCTCCTGG
>Ga0181573_10000571_pt1 | contig 38279 bp, 33 predicted proteins | sample 101ome_25_FD_148643 | JGI IMG/M metagenome (GOLD analysis project Ga0181573, IMG submission 148643) | Coastal salt marsh microbial communities from the Groves Creek Marsh, Skidaway Island, Georgia - 101409BT metaG (spades assembly) | ecosystem: Environmental > Aquatic > Marine > Intertidal zone...
CCATCGTGGGAACGACGAACCCCAACGGCACGTTGCTGACGTACCAGCCCGTGTAGGCAGTCGCTTGCGAACGCTAAGAAAGGGTACGGTTGCGTTGATCATCAGCCGAAAAGACGGGACGTCCCGGCGATTCCAATTTCGTTCCAGTTCAGCACGACTCTACCGGCATTGCAGTTACACGCAGTATCTTCCTGTAACGCCCTACCTGACGGGTCATTTAGTCAATTCAAGACGACGTTTTCGTTTCGTTGAATTGCTCCCTTACCGAATTGCTGAGCTGGGACTCGGAAATTGACGCGCTTTCCCGCATTGACACACGGCCCAGCATGAAGAACATCTTCGTCACAGGTGGCGCTGGCTTCATCGGGAGCCACACTGCACTCTGTCTCCTCGAGAATGGTACGTCGTCGAGAATGGTCCTCGTCTCGCCTTCCTCGCCTCGCACCGGCCCTCACCCCGTCGCCTCACCCCGTCGCCTCACCCCGTCGCCTCACCCCGTCGCCTCACCCCCCTCGCCAGGCTATAAGCTGACGGTCGTCGATAACCTGGACAACTCGTTCGAGCTCGCCGTGGAGCGCGTGGTCGAACTGGCCGGGGACAACGGGAAGAATTTGACGTTCGTCAAGGCCGACCTCCGCTCGTTCGTCGAGATGGACAGACTGTTCGCCGGGCAGAAGTTCGACGCCGTCATTCACTTTGCGGGGCGAAAGTACGTGAACGAATCCGTGGACAACCCCCTCAGGTACTACGACCACAATGTCGCGGGCACCGTCGAGCTCTGCAAGGCGATGGCGAAGAACGGCTGCAAGACCCTCGTGTTTTCGTCCTCCTGCACCGTCTACGGAAATCCCACGTACGTCCCGTTGGACGAAAAACACCCCCTCAAAGCCGTGTCTCCCTATGGTCGCACCAAGCTGATCATCGAGGACATCTTCAGGGACCTTGCCGCGAGCGACCCTGAGTGGAACATCATCCTGCTCAGATATTTCAACCCGGTCGGCGCGCACCCGAGCGGAAAGATCGGCGAGCACCAGGTGATGCTCAACAACCTCATGCCGTGGGTCCAAGCGGTGGCGCTCGGGCACCGACCCGTGCTCCAAGTCTACGGGACAGACTACCCGACGCGGGACGGGACGTGCGTCCGCGACTACATCCACGTCGTCGACTTGGCCGAGGGCCATATGGCCGCACTGAAAAAGCTGGAGAAGGAGTCAAAGCTGGGTTGCGTCGCCTACAACCTGGGAACGGGCCACGGAACCACCGTGCTGGAGATGGTGCACGCCTTTGAGAAGGCCAGTGGGCTCAAGGTGCCGCTCAACCTGACGGAACGTCGGCCCGGTGACGCGGAGGCCGTGTGGGCCGCGACCGAGACGGCCGAACGGGAGCTGGGATGGAAGGCGAAACTCGACGTCGAGGCCATGTGCGCGGACCAGTGGGCCTGGGCGAGCGCAAACCCAGATGGTCCGTATCGACTTCTTCGACCTACGCATCGAGCGCTCGTTCGTTCGTTCGCTCGCCCGTTCTCACTCGCGCTACGCGCTTCGCTCGCCCGCCCGCCAGGCTACGACGTGTAAGGAAAATCTCAATTTTGTGAATTTTGTGAATTTTCCAGCCTCCCTTCATCGCGCGCGTACATCCGCGGGTAAACACGTCGAAGTGCATCTCCCTCCGCGCGCCCGAGACTCGGGGACCTGACACGCGCCCGCTGAACCGGAGTTTCGAACGATGGGACTTCCCCCGGGATGTCCCCCGCTTCCGACGGCCGAGGTCGTGCTCCCGCAGGCCGTCCCTCTCTCAGGTTCAATCAAGCTTGAGAAGATGTACCACCAGTTCTTTCATCATCACCCGGAGCAGTAGGTTTTCGTCGTCGTCGTCGGATGACGGATGCGTGCAGCCAGACCTTTGAGCGAGCAGCTCCCGCCCTCGCGCTCACTCGCTCACTCTCACCCCCGCGTGCGTACTGCAGATGGGTCAAGTACAACCAGAGCTTTGCGCAGCACGTCAAAGAGATCGTCCGGAACTACCTGGCATGGAGGCACGTCGTTCTTGCTCGGTCTTGGCGTCGGCTCGATCGCTCACTGCTCCTCTCCCCCTCCCTCTACAGCAAGATGGTCAAAGACAAGAAGAAAAAGCAGGCAGCCCAAGAGATGTTGCGCAGGACCGAGTCGACCAAGGATCGGTTGAAGCGGAAGATTCAAGAGCGAGTGACGCAGGCCGAGGAGGCGGTGAAGAGCGAGTGGCGAGCGATTCAAGCGCCGCTCACTGACGACGATAAGCGGCTGTTGCCGACGTCTCGGGCGGCCTATCTGGCGCAGTCGACGTGCGGACCGGACGTCAGACTTTCGCGGGAGGCAGAGACGGCGCTCGAGCTGCTGGCGCAGAACTTTGTCGACGACACCGTCGGGTTTTCCGTGGCAATGTCCCGACGGCGGCCGCGGATCAACAAGCACACAAGCGAGATAAAAGCGACGGACGCCTCGCTGTTCATGGCGACGGCCTTCAACCTCCTGCTGCCGGTGACGGGCGAGCGGGAGGTTCGGGGGTACGCGGTGACCACGTCGCTGCCCAAGGCAAAGGCGGCGCGAGAGGTGGTCGCGGCAGCGCGCAGGGAGAACCTGCGGGACTCGCAAGGCGCAGCAGGCGGCGCCAAGAAATGACCAACGACTTATGTATGTTTATAACGGTCACAACTTGAGAGGAAAGTTGAGGTCGAACGCGTAGCTCGCCGAGATGCTCGGCGTCTGCCCCTTGAAGCTCGTGCCGCCCGAAAACAGACTCGCGTAGTACGGGTCGTACCCGCCGTTTGTCTGGGCCAGCCCGGCGTTGGCCAGGCAGAAGAACATGTCGGTGACGAGCTCCCCGTACGTGGTACTGAGGCCCTTCCTTTCTATTGCTTGTATGAAGCTAAACGTGGCGGCGCCAGTGGGCGTGCCTGTGCCGCTGAGCGCGGCCGTGTCGGCCGCAAACTCGCTGTCGTCGGACGCACTGAACTGGACAGCAAACCCGCCGCTCGTTCCTTTGCTCGCGATGAGGTGTTGCGGGTACTCGGAGTGCCACGTCATCGTTCCTCCAACGCACGGGGCGCGAAACGGCAGGTTGAGCATCGTCCCGGAGTGGCAGGCGTCGATGATCGCGTGAAGTCGCACGCCTTGAGGGAGCGGCCGCACGATGATCTGGTTGATCATGTCGTCGGAGATCTGGCCGGCGTAGGTCGAGTCGAGCGGCACGAGCGTTTCGCTCCGACCGTCGCGTTCGGTCCCCGTAACGTCGCGCTGGCTTCCGCCATGGCCGCTGTAGTGAAACACAAGAGAATCGCCCGTTCGGAGGTCGCTGACAAGCCACCGCAACCCGGCGATGATGTTCGCTTTGGTCGGTCGACGTGCGGGGTCCGGATGGTCGTCAGCCATGAACAGAATCTGGTCGTCAGAGAATCCCAGCCGATGGCGCAGCAGGTAGTGCATGCAGCGGGCGTCGTTGATGCAACCCGCGAGCTGCATCCTCGTTCCTATGTAATTAATGCCGACGATAAACGCCCGCTTCCTCCCGTCGGCGCCGTTCGCGCCACCGCCGCCGATGGGTCGGCTCGGCGCGGCGACCTGTCGCGCCGCCGTGGCACGTGGCCGGAGCGTGGCACGTTGCCGGGCGACTTCCGCTTCGGCGACATCCGCGCACTGAGCACGGAGCAGCTCAACGGGCGTGTTTCTCGGCGCGTTGGCCTGCCCGCGCTCGCTCAGGTACCTGACGACGGGAGTGGCCACTCTTGTGGGTGAGAGCAGAGACGGGGCGAGGGTGGTGAATTCCAGAACGCACTCTCGGAGCTCATGTTCTCGCCATTCCGAGAAGAGATTATAGTACTGCGCGGGATCGTCCGGCATGAGTTCCCTCCAAACGTCCCTGATTCAGGAAACGCAACCAAGGGAAATTGGTTCAACAGCTCAGCACTACTCATAAAGCTCTTGGATCTGCTTCCCCGCGATGTACGCCACCACCTTGGGCACGACCCCCTGCAACGCCTGCGCCGCCGCCGCCAGGTTGCTCAAAAACTCCTCGTGCGCTGGCTGGTCGCCGTCGACGATGTCCGTGATTGCTTTCACCGCGAGCAGCGGCACCCCAAACATGCTCGCCGCCCAGGCCACGCTCGCCGCCTCCATCTCCTTGACCGCCGCCTCGTGCTCCAGCATGATCTTCATATCCATGTCGTGCCAGTCGAGGGAATTCCCAGAGCTACAGCAACCCACCTTGAGACCCAAATCTCGCCGCATCTTGGGCGCCGTGACGCACTGCAGCTTGCCGACACCGTATCGATCAAATCCGGGAATGGCAATCCGCCGGTCGTGGTTGACCGTGGCCGACGCGATAAACACGTCCCCGATCGCCGCACCCTTGGCCTTGAACCCACCGGCCGTCCCCGTGGAAATCACCAGGTCGGGCTGGAAGGCCTGGACGGCCAGGTACGTGTAGAGCGCCGCCGGCGCGGTGCCCACCTGGAAGATAAGAACGCGAGCGCGCGAGCGGGTGAGCGGGCGGGCGCGGGTCGGTCCTTCGGTCGAGCTCTTCGATACCCACCGAACACATGCCCGTGTTCGGACACTTGCCGTAGTAGGTCAGGCAGATGGACCCGTCGTCGCTGACGAATGTCGCGCACGGCGCGGGCGGAGGGATCAACGTCGTGGTCTTTTTCAGCTTGAGGCTCTCGACCATCGGCATGGCCTCGGCCTCCATCGCGACGAGCAGCAGGACCTTCTTGACGGTCTTTCCCGCGTGCGCCGCGTCCACAGTGTCATACGACGACGCATCACCGTCGACCGCGTCGATCGTGTCGACCTCCAGGGAATGCTGCTGGTGCGGCGAGTCGTCCCCCATTTCGTTTTTTTGCGAATTTCTCTCCTCGACGACGACGACAGGTTTGTCACCAGGTGGTCGCCATGCGCACAGAGCGCGTGTCGCGGCAAACCTTGCAGGAACGCGCATGCCGCGTCGAGGAACTGAAAGCCCGAGCAAGGGAAATCTCAACTGATCGCAGAAAGCCGTCCACCACCACGACCCCGCTGCCCACCACGGACGATCACGTGGCAGCCACCTTCCCGCCAGACCTCTCAACCAGGGTCAAGGTCCGCTCCCAGGCCCTCTTGAACACCCTCCAGGCCCTGTCCCATGCCTCCGAAAAGATTGACGCGTCTGCAGCAGCGCTCGACAGCGACACCCGCCTGCAAACCCTCGTGACTCAGGTACGCACGCACGAAGACTCGAAGTATACTGCTGTCGTGATGCATCCGTGACGCCCTGGTGCCCTGGTGCCCTGGTGCCCTGGCGCACTCGCTGACGCACTCGCTCTGCTCCACGCTCCCAGGTCGGCGCCCGCCGCGCCATGCTCTTCGCCGAGCTCTCGTCCCTCTTTCGCGTATCTGTCGTCGACCTCGACGGGTCAGAGGGAGGTGCTGGCATTCCTAACGTTACAGCGGCACTGAACCGATTTGAAAACCAATGGTCTGGAGACAACAACGACAACGAGGACTCGTCCTCGAGCACTCAAGACAGACAAGGGAACCAGCGCGTGGCGATCAACGGCTGTGCCATCGACCCGGCCACGTGGCGGCACGCCTTCGAGGACGACGACGACGGCGGCGGCGGCGGCGAATCGCAGTCATCGCCGATCGCAGACCGAGACACCTCGATCGCCCTTGGATTCGCCGGCGAGATTGTCTCCATCGCCAGCCGCATCCTCGACGTGCCGCTCCGGTACCCGGTGGTACTCCTCGGGTCGCACAGCCAGGTCGCCGACGGCAACAAGACGTTCCCGCTGTTTGTGGACAACGGAAAGGACGCGAGAACCCGGTTCGCCGTCGGGGTGTTTCTGTTGAACAAGGACATCCACCAGCTGCTGGCGTCTTGCGTGGACACACCGAGCCATTCCAGCCATTCCATAGATTCCGGCAAGGACTTCATTGGACCGAGTCTCCTCCGACTGATGACGGCGACCATGTAAGCGACGTTCTACCGCCGACCGCGGGCCAGGTCGGTCGTATACATCTTGGCCAGCGCCTCGAAGGCCCGCATGTCCCCGCGGCGCACCAAGTTACCGGCGTCGCAGTTCAGTGGCGAGTCCGCCCCGGAAAAGTCCGACATCAGGGCCACGATGGCCCTACACACAGACATGAGCGTCCACGCCGGGCTCCAGTCGCTCTTCAAAATGTCGAGGCACACTTCCCCCGTGCGCCAGTGCACGTTTGGGTGGAAGATTGGCGTGGAGAATGTCGCCGTCGGCGCCGACAGCGGGTAGCTGCTCGGCACCGACAGCCGCACGCTGAAGGTGCCACCGGCGTACGGTGTGTCCGCAGGACCCTGTAGGACGGCGACCCATTCGTTCAGGTTCGATTCGTCGACCAGGCCGAGACGGGCGACGGTGTCCGTTTGTGTGCCGGTTTGGGTCGCCGACTTGAGCTCTTTGAGAAGGCGCCCTCGGCTCGAGCTGTTCATTTTCCGACGCGATTGGTTCTGGAAAGAAGGGAGAGATTCGGGTCACCTTGTGTGGCTGCCGTCCCCGACGGACCCGGTCCCGACGTTTCTTCTTGTTCCTCCAGACCGGTCCCTCCTATCGCACTTCTCCATTGTCCAGAAAAGCATATCAGGTCGTCTTTACACTCAACACGATACCCTTGAACCGGTCTAGAACGCTTAACCCGATAAGTACCTGTCTTTCTCAACGCGTGTCAGTCAGATGGAGCGGAGTCAGCTGGATTTCCCGCTGCCCGCCAAGGGCGTGCCCTCCTATCACCCCTCTCATGGATATAGCTCTCAGAATCCGGTCGGTACTGCACACGCAGTGCACGGGACGCCGCCGCGGACGCGCTTGGTTGACCCTGTTCTCACGGAGCAGCGAGTGCCCGGAACGTCCAAGAGGCGGATGTGGAGCAACGTGAAGCTGGTGCTCAGTGAACGAGCACGGGCACGTATGAACATTCCCAAAGTCGGAGGCGAATCGTCTGATGCGCTCGATGCGTCGGATGCGTCCGGGACCTCGTCTGCGTCTGCGTTTGTCTTCGCGCGCCTGTACGCGACGTCCGCCACGCACCTGTCTATCATTCGCAACGGGACGATCGAGAATATCGAGCTCCAAAACGTGTCCCTTCCGTCATTGGCCATCCAGAATCTGATGAACGAACGGGGTCCCGACGCGCTCATCTCGTCAATCCCGCACGAGACGGTGTGTCGTTCAACCCCATGCGTGTCCCGCGCTCCCTCCCTCTCACCTGCTCTCTCTCACTCGCGCTTCGCCTCCTCGCCTCCTCGCCTCCTCGCCTCCTCCCCTCTTCGTCCCACTAGGTCCACTCGGAGCTGCTGATGGATATGCTACTCGTGTGTCACCAGCAGTCGATGTGTCTGGTGTCCAAGACGCGGGACAACGTCGACATCGTGTTGGTCCCGCGGGTGCCGACGGTCGCGAGCAGGGATAGCATCTGTTGGTTGGTGTACGCCACGAACCTTGACGCGGTGGAGCTCTGCGAGTCGTTGCGTGGGTCGAAGCGGGTGGCCGTTGTCCTGGATCTCGATCTCACGCTCGTCGACGCAGAGATGTGTATGCACGACGTGCCCGATATTGCCGTCAGCGGGAGTCCCGAGGAAGACGATCTGTCGCTCCTTCTCTTCGGCGAGGGGATGTCGTTGAAGGGGGTCGAGTGGGAGGAGGTCGAGGTCCGGGCGTGGGACGGTCGGGTGGTGCGCGGCAGGCGAGGGTGGCCGACGGGCGTGATGCGGAGCCACCCTGACATGTTTTACATGCACTTCGATCGGTACCTCTTCCGGGTTCGTATTCGAAAGGGCTGGTGGGAGCTCCGGAAGTTTCTCATCGATAACAAGGCCAGGTACAAGACGTATGTCTGCAGCAAGGGCAAGCGAGAGTACGTCGAGTTGATATTCGGCGGCCTGGACGCGTCGGCGGCGCTGATTCCTTACGAAAAGTGGCCGACGAGGATCACGAGCACCTGGCCGGATACGCTGCCGCTGGCGGCGGATAAGAACGCGTTGATGGCGCTCGGGTGTGCGGGCCCGGGGGATCGGATGGCGGCGGGGACGCACGTGGCGGCGCCAGTCATCTGTGTGGACGACTGCCCGCAGACGTACTCTGAGCTGTTCAGGCCAAACGTGCTCCTCGTGGAGAAGTTCCAGAACGGGGCGTCCATGGGCGGGATGTGTATGCTGCGGGTGATTGAGGATCTGCACACGTTCTGGGAGGGGACGTGCGGGCAAGGCGGGACGTTTGCGTGGCGGGCGGGGCAGAGCTTCGCGATGGCCATCATGGACGCGATGAGGCAGACTGTGATTGAGAGCCCGGAAACTTTGTCGCTCATGCAGGGACGGTGTCGGAAGCAGGGGCAGCTGCTGTACAGGCAGCTGACGGTCGAGTATCTGCTGCCCGGGAGCACGCCCGTTGCGGCGACCGACTCCGGGGGACGGTATAGGTGGGCCGGGCGCCGTGGTCACGCGCCGAAGAGCGCGGGGGCAAGGCTGGGGTTGGGTTTGAGTACGAGTTTGAGCGGGAGCCGCAAGTCGCTGGAGTTGAATAACGGCGACGGGGACGCGGTGTTGGGGGCACTTGGGTCGAGGAGGTCGCTTGACGACACGTTGCTGTCCCCGTTCTCGACCATGTCCACACTGTCTTCGATGCCGACCATGCCGATGCCGATCCCCAAGCTCCCGCGGAACGGGTCGGCGGCGCACAACAACGGAATGTCCGTCTCGGGTCTGTCCCCCGGGTCCGTCGACGACGACCTCGTGACGTTCAGTCTGCGGTTCAAGCATTAGAAAAGCATATGATACGATATGACGGGAATGCATCGTGATTTGGATTCGTGATGATTTTGAATGCATCGTGATTGAATGACAAACAGATCACCCAAACGCGGGGTCGCCCCCGCTTCCGCCCCGCGTCAGCCCGTCCAAGGCCGCCAAGAGCCCGTGTAGACTCAAAAATCGCCGCGTCGTGTCGGGAGCGAGGTCGAGAAGCTCTGCGGCGTTGTAGATGACGCCGACGGCCTCCCACGGCTTGAGGTGCGGCGCTGCCTGCATCAACAGCGCGGCGGCCCCCGCCACGTACGCCGTCGCTTGGCTCGTCCCGCTCTTGATGATATATCCTTGTTCGTTCCGGTAGTCTGCCGAGACCACGTCCCGGCCCGGGGCCCAGATATCCACGCAGGATCCCACGTTCGAGAACGACGCGGCGGTGTCCATGGCATTGGTGGCGGACACGCAGACGGCAGCCGCCGAGGAGGACGGCGACAACGTGCAGGCGTTGCTAAAGCCGTCGTTCCCGGCCGACGCGATGACGGGCACGCCGAGGGCCACAGCCCGTTTGACGGCGTCGTTCAGTGCCGCAGAACGCGGGCCGCCCAGGCTCATATTGATGATGCCGCGCACGTTCGTGGCGCTGCCGTCTGTCCGACCGCCCGTATCGCCGTTGGCCGCCCGCTGCAGGTCGTAGACGCTGTATTTCAACCCAGAGATCACGGCGTCGTAGCCGCCTGCCGAGCTGCCGAGCACCTTGACGGGCACGATCTCGGCGCCCCCGGCGACTCCGTAGCAGCTTCCGGCGATGACGCCGGCGACGTGGGTGCCGTGGCCCGTATCATCCCGCGTGTCGCCCGGCGTGCAGGCTCCCGACATGCAGTTGACCCCGTCCAGGAGCCGTGTTCCGAACTCGGAGTTTGGCGTCACCCCGGTATCCAAGACGTACACGCGAACCCCCTCGCCGCTGAGCTCCTCCGGCACGTCCTGTCGCTGGATCCGATCCAGTCCCCAGGGAATGCCCATACACGGCGGCGACGGCCGGGTGTCCACGAGGCGAGACGGCGGCGCAAAGATGCCGCCACCGCTTGGGCCGCCCATCCCCTCAGCGAGCTCGTTGACCTCCATCCAACGCATATGGCCGAATGCGAGCTCTCGAATCGCCGTCAGATCGTCGAACGAGCCAGCCTCGATCGACACGATGGGCCAGTGGACGTTGGCGGATGGATCCCGCTCGATGAACCCGCGGTCAATGTCGTCCAGCATACACGACCCGAGGCCCGTGGCCGCCACGGCATCGCACAGCGCATCGAGCTCCCCGCGGGTGAACCCCTCGTCCGGAAGGCGCCCGTTGACCTTGACCTTGACTCGATCCGACGAGAGCGACGACGGCGTGGAGGACGCCGAGGTCGGCGGCGTCTCGGGTCCTCTCATGGCCTCGAGCTTGTCCGACACGGAGCCGAACAACGGCACGAGCTTTGGGTTCTCCTGTGTGGCCGATTCCGACTGCTCAAGACCCTCGTTGCAGATCGACCCTACGCAACTCGACGACGTGCCGTCCTTGATCCCGGGAATGGGTCGGTCGGGGAGAATCCTCGCCGACTCCAGCAACATTCCGAAGCCCCTTCCCGAATCGTCACGGATGATGATCGTGTCCCACATGCGCTGCTGCTGCTGCTGCCTGTACTGGTCGCCGGCGCCCCGCCCCCTGATGGCCGACTTGAGATTCACCGAGACCCGAAACATGTCATCATCTTGGGCGACGACACGTAGCGTTCCGCCGAGCGTCTGCTTCTCCAAGACCGCGTCTGGAGACGCCTGCCACAGCGGCGTCGGCGTCGACACGACGCCAGTGCCGCTAGAATACAGTACCACCGAGGCGCGCGAGAGCACGTTGCCATGCAAGACCATGTCTAAAACGGCATTATCACAGAACGGGGTCGAACGCCTGCGGGCGGTCGTCGATAGCGTCGATGGATTTCGTGAGGGAGAGTGAGATCCAAGGTGCGCGAGCGGGAGTGGCGGAGAGAATCGCCGACAGCACAGACGGACCTGAACGAGAACTCCGAGAACGGCGAGACGAATGCAGAGATTCGACCTGTGGGGAGGGAGGCAGGGAGGGAGGCAGGGTCGGTGCGTGGGGTGAGGGGGGCCAGAGGGGCTGAGAAGGTCGCGTGTGTTGCAACACAGTTGAGCCAATTGGCTCATCGAAACAACGCACGATCGGACTCAATCTCGAGGGCCGTCCCTCTCGAGCCCGAGAGCCATCCCGGGGCAAACTGCCCGTCACGAGTATATATACTGATTTCTTCATCAAGGCACGGCGCGGATGATCGCTCGTCGAGCCGTATCGGCGGCAAAGTTCCAACGAACGAATTGCCCCACTGAGCTTCAACAGGATCCGGAATCCTTTGGCAATACGTGGCCGCCAGCCATGCTGAGATGAACAACGCTGCGATAAGATTCATTCGAATACATAGAATTAAATTGGATTGAGAAAACCTCGGTCGTTGCCAGCCGGGCAGGGAACCACCTTGGTCAGGCCAGGCAGGTCAGGGACGAGGCCGACACGCCGACGTCCCCACGGCACGCAGGACAACAAACGCAAGCAACAACGAGTACTAGTACAAGACTTACGCATCAATACTACGAATAATACTACGAATAATTGTACGACGAATCAAATACAAACGAGGAATTCCGACGTGGGTGTACGGGTCCCCGCTCACCTCTCCCCGTCACCACCGCCTACAGCCCGATCACCTGCAAGATTGCCGTGGTCGAGCCGGAGTAGATGTTTCTTTGCACGGCCGCCTTGAGCAGGCCGGCCCTGACTTGGGCGGGCGTTGCGTTCGGGTACTTCTCGAGGTACAGCGCGGCCGCACCGGCGACGTGCGGGCTCGCCATGGACGTGCCGTCCTTGAACGTGTAGCCGTTCAAGTTATGGTAGTCGGCAGACGCGATCCTGCTTCCGGGAGCCCATATGTCCAGGCAGCGACCGACGTTGGAGAAGGACGCCCAGCGGTCCGTCTTGGTGATTGCGCCCGTGGTCAGCGCCTCGCTTGCGCTGGCCGGGGACTTGGAGCATGCGTCGGCGCCGCTTTCGTTTCCGGCCGCGACGGCCACGACCATACCCTGCGCGACGGCGGTGTTGGTGGCCGAGTTGAGGCTGCCAGAGGAGCTGCCCCCGAGCGACATGTTGATCACGCCGCGGACGCCGTTCCTCTTGGCGTGATCGGTCGCCCACCTGATGCCGGCGATGATGCCCGAGTAGGAGCCAGAGCCGTTGCTCAGGACCTTGACCGGGTGAATGATGGCGCCCTTGGCGACACCGTAGCAGGTTCCCGCGACGGTCGCGGCAACGTGGGTTCCGTGGCCCGTGCCGTCCGCGTACGAGGAGCTGCGGCAAGTCCCGCTCGTGCAGTCGACACCGTCGCCGAGGCGGCCGGCAAAGTCCGAGTGGTTGTTGAGCCCCGTGTCCAGGATGTAGACGTGAACGGGGGCACCCGACATGAAGGCGGTGTTGTAGACACCGTCGAGCGGCAGGTTGGCCTGGTCGATGCGACTGAGACCCCACGGGACCCCGGGGCACCCAGCAGGCTTGGCCGCCGAGTTGATCACGTCGGCCTGCTCGACTTCGCTGGAGACAGGCTCCACGGGAGCGTCCCCAGGAGAAGCATCCTCGGCGACCTCGTGGACCACGACGACTCCTTCGCCCTCCGCCCCGCCCTCCCGGAGCTCGCGGCCAGACCCGCCGAAAGGCCTTCCCGACGCAAAGGCAGTGCCGTCTCGATCAAAGTAGCTGACGTAGTCCGTGGCGAGGTCGCGCACGTCGTTGATCGCGTCGTAGCTCGAGACGGTGATCGTGACGAGCGGCCACTCGACCTCGGCCGTCGCCGCCTCGGCAGACATCGCGTAAAGATAGACATCCTCGTATTCGGGACCGTTGCTGAGTACCATATCGACCTTGCAGGCGGCCTTTGGCAGGTCATCGCGAAGGACCGTGCTGCCACGCAGGGTGGAGTCAATCTCCCAGCCCCTGGCGAAGACTTCTGCCGGGGCGGCATCCGCATCCATCCCCTGGAGAGTCGCGCAAAGCTTGGCGACATCCGCGTTGGTGGTCCCGGGCTTGAGCTTGGCGATGATGCTGACCTCGTCGACGATGCCAGCAGCCGTGGCCGTCTCGGCGGCGAGCGTCGACAGCGGGCCAAAGCCGTACAAGGGAACGGACTTGGACAGCGCCATGACACCGTCAATGTCCGGGTTGCAGATGGATCCAATGCAGCCAGACATCGGGGTGATGTCCTTGAGGCAGCCCTGCTTGTCGGGCAGGATCCTCGCCTCGGCGATATACAGCGACGCGCCCACTCCACTGACGTCCCGGAAGATGATCGTGTCCCACGACTCGTTGTCGGAGGATTCAGGACGGATGTCCTTGGCGTTGATAGAGAGGCGGAACCAGTCGCCTGCGTCCGGTCCGACGATGCGGAAGCGGTCCTGAATGACCTCGCTGACGGCGATGGACTCGGGCGAGATGTCGTTCAAGTCGACCACCTCCGAGACTGTTCCCGTTCTGCTATCCACCATGTACACCGCGGTCGACTGGATGGCGTCCCCCTGGAGGACGATGTCGACGATCGAGTCGACTGGGAACCCCGCCTCGAGGGTGGAAACGAACGAGAACTCGGTGAACGGCTCCGTGAGCGCCATGAGCGTCTTGGACGATCCCTCACGCAGAACTATGTCCGTCTCATCAACGATTGTTCCCTTGGCGCCGGTGATGAAGTCGGGCGACCAGCGACCAGTGTAGATGTCGATCGTGGATCTCTCGCACTGCTCTTCGGCGTTGACGCCCAGCAAGCGCAGCGCTGCAATGAGCGCCGCGAAGGATACTATCGATGGATTCATGGTATAATGTATAATTTTGTGGGGTCGCGGGGGCGAGTAACGAGGCAAACGCCCACACCGAACAACGATCGACTTGCCAACGGTGTTCGACAAGGTCGGTAGATAGAGTCCCAGCCGGCATGGGCCCCGCATGGGTCCGAGGCAAGTTGCTCGGTCAAATTACAGAAGAGGACATAGGACGGACGATCGGGATCCGATCCCTCGCGGACGTGCGACGCCGACTGGCACCAACCTCCAGGCAGTTCTTGAGGCGGATGGAGGACCCAAAGGCGCGGACCTTGCCGCGCACCATGATGGCGATCGAGTCGCCGAGGATGTCGGTGTCCCAGACCTCTTCCCCAACACCATCTACTTCTGGAGTAGCAAGATCACAGCCCAACAATCTACATACAATCTACAGCTCGAACTTCTTGCGCTCGTCCCGGCTGTAGCCCTTCTCTGCGAGCCACTCAAACTCGCCGCCCTTGGTATCCATCGTCCCCTTCTGCAGCTGTTCGAGCCGTAGCGTGAACCTCGGGCCGCACTCCTGGAGACGAGCCCGCACGGCCGTCTCCTTCACCTTCTTGCTCTTCCCGTCGGCCCCCTTCTCCGTCTTGTTCCTGGTCTTCTCCTCGAAGATATACCGGTGGTGCCGGAAGAAGATGAAATCCCGCTGGTTATGCATCGTCACCACCCGCCGCCCCTTGAACTGCGGATCCTGACAGAACAGGCTGGCAAACATCCTGCCGATCCGGTGACCCAGCATCGTCGAAAAGTTGTTCAGCACCAGCTCGGGCTTGTGCCCCGTCGCCCGTCCGTGCCCCTTGATATCCGTACTCAGCACCAAACTCGACAGTCGGAAGAAGGCCGTCGGCCCGTCCGGCAGGTGCACGACGATCATGCCGTTGATCTGCTTGCGGTCCTCGTTGAACACCACGACGTCTGTAAAGTCCCTGTTCTTGGCGTACTCGATGATCTTCTTCAGCGAATACCCTTTCCGCTTGTAGTACGTCGCCGCCGGAAACACCTCGAGCATCTCGGACAAGAACCGATACATCAGCTTGCTGCACGTGAAGCCCGTCGTGAGCAGCACGTTTGGCGGCCTCGCGTTGGCAAAGTGCTCGGCGAACTCGTCGTCCTGCTCCTCCGCAGCCACCCGAGCGTTCACCTCCTCCTCCGCGTTCTTCCCGATGAACGTGTCGTCGATCACTCGCTGGTTATCGATCGTGTGCGACACGGGCTTCTCCGGCACCGGCAGCCCCAGCGCGACCAGCTTTTGCACTTCCTTCTGCTTCTTCGCCCGAAGCTTTTTCTTCTCTTTGGTCTGCTCGTGCTTGAGTTTATGGTACTGTTGCGATCGAACCATCTTGTTCTTGATGTGGGACGTCCGCTGACCAACTGTCGCCTTTGGGACCGGCGCATCGGTGCCGTCGCCGTCGCCGTCGCCGTGGCGAGCCCGCTTGGGCTTGCCCCCCTTGGGTCCCGAGGACGGGTCTCTGTCCGATCTGGCCATGGTCGAGCGCGAGTGCGTGGTCGTCGAGGAGGGGGCTCGTAGCCAGTCTGACTGGTGCGCATGCACCTCGAAATCGGGCCTGTTAACGCCTTCCGCCGCCGGGAGACGCGCCGGTGGAGTGCGTCTCACACGTGGGATGCTGTGTCCGACCGTCTACGTTGTCCGCTGTGTCCGAATGGCTCGCGCGCTGATTTCGATCTGCAGGCGGTCGGACAGCATCCGGAACCGCTTCGCAAACTTTGCGCTTTGAAAGCGACCAACCATTCCAGATCCGCCATTCCATAATCGTTCCACGACGGCATAGAGCAGCCCTGATCGTACCGTACCCACATTAAAGGATCCGACGACGCACGGCCCCGGAACCGCTGCTATTCCGGTTCTTATCGGCTCGAATTCAGGATAAACCCGGTTGCACCAGAACTAGCGAGCGTTCTTCTTCTCACACGACCGTGGCACGGTTACAATGGTGGTACAGATATCGAAACGGTGCGCGCTCATGGGCGTGCCAGACCGGAGTGTCGTCGTGCGGGTGGCGAGGCCGACGGCGACCCGACGAAGGCTTCCTCTCGCTGTCGTCAGGGCCGCCGCGGCGCCAGAGGCACCGACCAAGAAGGTGTCGTCCAAGGGCCACTCGGCGCTGATGCACGGTCTGGGTGACGTGGGCTTGATTCCCGCTCAGATGATGCCGCTCATTCTGCGCATCGGTACGTTGTTCTTCATCATGGCGACGATCTAGACGACGCTGCGCCATCCCCACTCACCGATCACTCACCGATCACATGGTTTCTGCAGCGCACGTGATTGGCCAAGGTCACGAGGCCGACAACGCGAACAACGCGAACATCGCCGATGGCGGCGCCTCGTCGATCGATATCGACGACATTGAGAAGAAGGCGGCATTTGGCATCCTCTGTTGGAAGGTCGCCCTCGAGCACGGGCTTGTTCCCGACGACAAAACGCTGCGGCATCTTCAAAAGGTGGAGAAGCTGGCGTTTCTTCAGGGTCGCGACCTGGACGATCCGGGGCTTCATTGGCCGATGGAGCCGCTGCGCTCGATCATGATCAAAGAGGTGAGCGTGTTGGGTATCGCGCCGCTGGCGGCGAAGTATCCGGTCATCCAGGAGACGTTATTGAAGGGTATCCTGACCACCGTGTTCGAGTTTGCCAAGCACGTGTACAAGGTGGAGGACTTTGTGGAGGAGCGGGAGAAGGACGATGAAGGGAACTTCTACGAGAACAAGGAGGAGATTGCCCAGCGTCAAGAGGAAGCCGAGAGCAAGTACCGGAATCCGAATATGACTCCCGAGCAGGTGGCGATCGCGCGGAAGAAGAAGATGGCCGAGTTGAAGATGAAGCAGGAGGCGTCGTTGATGGACGATGAGGACGACGAGGAGCTGGCGAGCCTGACGCCGGACGAGCGGAAGGCGAGGGAGCTGGTCAAAAGGTTGGTTGTTGGCTGGCAGAAGCCGATTGATGCGATGAAGAAGGCGGGGAAGGCGTTCAGCGGGTTTGAGGAGCTCCTGGCGAGCGGGAGCTTTGCGCTGGACGGGAACATCTGGAACAGGAAGGGGTGGGAGAAGATGGACGAGCTGAGGGAGAAGTTGGAGAATATCCGGGAGCTGCGGGACCTGGTGCGGTACGTTGGCGCGTTGGCGGGCTGTTCGTGTGTTCGTGTGCTCGCTCGCTCACTCGCTTGTCGTTCTTCTCGGTCGCAGGAGCCTGGGTCGCGGCGGCGGATGGGGGCCGTTGCGGCGGGCGCCGGTGCAGCATTTGGACATGAACGCGCGGATGGGACTTCTCAGGACGGTACGCCTTCGCATGATACGAACCACCAACGACGTTGACCGGTCGTGTCGCTTTCCCTCCCTCTGTCTCCCTCCACCCGCTGACGCCCGACCCGCTCGCCCGTATGCTACGACAGACTTTGGAGGCGCAAGAGACGAGGGGACTGACGAGGAGCGACGACATCTCGAGACTGCTGCCGAGCGAGGCCGCGACGCTGGCGCGCGGGATGACGGTGCCCACGTCAAAGCTGATTTTCTACGCAAAGCTGGTGGAGAAGAGCTTGCAGACGTACGAGCGAGACGGATGGGGCGAGTTCCCGACGCAGATCGATATCGACCGGCGGGAGATCCGCCCGACAGCGGACAGGGGACCGATCCTGCTGTGCGTCGACACGTCGGGGTCGATGCGCGGGCCCAGGGAACTGGTGGCCAAGGCACTGACGCTCGAGTGCATGCGTGCGGCGAAGATCCAGGAGCGCGGTTGCTATGTGTATGCATTTGCCGGGCCGAAGGAAGTGAAAGAGCTCGAGCTGGGCATGGACCCCGAGTCGATCGAGCGCCTGTTGTCCTTCCTTGAGGCGACGTTCAACGGCGGGTCCAACTTCTCGTCCCCGATCGAGGCGTGCCTCAAGAAACTGTCTCAGGCACAGTGGGCCAACAGCGACATTCTCATCGTCAGCGACGGCGAGCTGCGCCAGCCAAAGCACGAGATCATGCGGTACGTACTGTTGGACGATATCGATGTGTCGGACGATTGTCGGACCGAGGCGGCCCGCCCGGTTCTCGTTATCGTTCTCGTTATCGTTGCACTTGCGCTCACGCACTCTCTACGTTTTCCCATTCACGCGACAGGTCCCTCTCCGGAAGCAAGGAAAAGCTGGGCCTTCGCGTCCATGGTCTGATCCTCGGTACGTATCGAGGGGCACTGCCCCATGCTGCTCGTTGATCCCGCCCGCCCGTTTGCCCGCGTGTCCGCCCGACTGTCTGCCCGTCTCCCTGCTCGCTGACGAACCGCCGCGCTCTGCTCGTTTCGCCAGGCGCCCCCGACGAGGACCAGAAGCGTGCCGACCCGGCCGTGCTCCGGTCCCTGTGCACGCAGGTCGTGCCCAACACGGGCAAGACCGAGACGCTCATCCACAACTTTGAGGACTGGAAGTCCGTCAAGGACCAGGGCCTGGTGTTCGACTGGGACGACGCCGCCGGCAACGCCGCCAGGCGCGAGGCCGGCCTCAAGCTCGAGAAGCTCCGCAACGCCGAGATCAAGCGCAAGCGCCAGAGCAAGGCCAAGACGGCCAAACTCATGGGCAAAAAGACGGGCGCCACGGCCACCACCCGTATGCCGGTACGTAGCAGTCGCGGTCACTGTCGACCTTCGCCTGGCTCGCTTTCGCTCACTCGCTCACTCGTCGCTGGTGCTCGCTCTCGTTCACTGGCAGGGCAAAAACGAGAAATTCTGAGTTCGTCGCTGCTTTCTACTGACGTGTTACGCTATGCTATTGATGCACTTGATAGACGAAATACTTGATCGACGAAACGCCTAGAAAGCGCGCAGCAGCACCAAGAGCGGCCGCGACGACACAATGAACCGCGACGACGAACCACCCACGAAATCAGCCAGCGCCCTCCTCGTCATCGACGCGCAGAAGGGCTTCTTCGACGTCGACTCGCCGCTGTGCGTACGGGGCGCGAACGCGTGCCTCTCCAAGATCGAAGACGCCGTGCGGATCGCCCGCCGCCAACACGTCCCGGTCGTCTGGATCGTGCGGGAACACGACCCGACCGGCTGCGACGTCGAGCGGTACCGACGTCACCTCTACGTTGACGGAAACGGCCCCTGCACGCGTGGCACGGAGAGCGCCGAGCTGGTTGGGAGTCTGACCATCGAGGAGTATGACCACAAGATTGTCAAGACTCGGTTCTCCGGCTTTCACCACACGCACCTCGAGCACCTGCTCAAGGACGGGCTGGGCGTCGAGCACGTCGTGCTGGCCGGCGTCCAGACGCCGAACTGCATCCGGGCCACGGCGATGGACGCCATCGCTATGGACTTCAAACAAGTGACCATCCTGGAGGACGCCACGGCGTCTGCTTCTGACGCCGTCCAACACGCAAATCTGGACGACCTGCGCAACATGGGGTGCGTCACCAAGACGGTGCTCGGCTGGTTTCCAGGGACGAAATGAATCGTGAACGAAATCAAAATCAAACTGTGTGTGAAGAAGAATCAATGGATGAGAATCAAATGGATTAGACGTTGACCGTCTTGCACTCGAGGAGCTCGGGGAGGGACGGCATGTAGTAGTCCGGGTGGATGTCGTTCTCCGGGCTCAGCAGCGTCTCCTCGTCGGTGACCCCGCTCAGCACCAACGCGGTGGTCAGACCGGCGTTCTTCCCGAACAGAATATCGGTATCGAGGCGGTCACCGACCATACAGATCTGGTTCATCTCCAGGTTTCCCTTTTCGGCGATATTCCGGAGCATAAAGTCGGCGGGCTTCCCGACCACCGTCGGCTCGCGCTTCGTGCTCCCCTTGATGGCACCCACCATGGCACCGTTACCGGCCCACTCCTGCGCATCGGTTAAGTGCGTCACGGCGTCCAGGTTGGTGGCGATGAACTCGCATCCCGGGTTCTCCCTGATGCACAAAGTTGCGTACTGGATCTTGTGGTAGTTGATGTTCCGGTCAAACCCGACGACGACCGCGGCGACGTCCTTATCGTGCTCCATGAACGTTCCGGGGGTCAACTCGACCTTCTTGTCGGCGTCAGAAGGCCCGCCGATGTGGTTGATGTTGAGCAGGTCGAGCTCCTCCTCGATACCCACGTCCCCGACGACGTAGACCTTCTTGTCAGACGGGAACTTGGTCGCCTCGAGGTAGGCGGCCGCCGCGTACGACGACGAGTAAATCTCCTCGGCGCTGATGTCCAGGCCCAGACCCAGGAACTTCTTCAGGTAGCCAGCGCGAGACTTTGTCGAGTTGTTGGTGACGAAGAACAGCTTCTTGCCCTGCTCGCGGAGAAAGTCGAGGGTCTCCGGCACGCCCTCGATCAGCTTGTCTCCCTTCCAGATGACACCGTCGCAGTCGAAGATGAAACAGTCGACCGACTCGATGAGCGCCCGCTTCTGCTCGAGCGTCGCCTTCTGGGGCTGGGCCTGGACGCGAGAGGAAGACATTCTGCGGTCAAAGTTCGCTGCCCTCTTCGCGGTGAACGGCTTGGAGGCGACCCGGGCGGTGGAGCAGTACATTGTGAAGAACCTGACGCGATTGTATGGTTTGGTGACGACACACACACGCAAAAACGAGTGCAAACTCGGGCTGCGAAGCTCGGGAAGCCAAAATCCTCCAACAACTCGAGAGAGGGACGGAGCCCTGCCCGGCCTCGCGCCCGACCACCGGCCACCGGCCACCGGCGATCGAGACCGGAGACCGGAGACCGGAGACCGGAGACCGGAGACCGGAGACCGGAGACCGGAGACCGGAGACCGGAGACCGGAGACCGGAGACCGGAGACCGGAGACCGGAGAGCGAGCGAGCGAGAAGAGAGGGGCCAGAGGCTCGTGGCGGGCGGACGTACCCACGCACCCACGTCGTCGGAAACAACGGGACATGTGATTCTTCGCGACCAGTATCCTCATCGGCATATCACACGTGGAGTCTTACATGCACAGTAAACATGCACCGTCAATCGATCGGTCATTCGTCCGTCACGTCCTCAGCGGCGGGCTTATCATGATCACCCCGTCTCCCCGCACGAACAAGTACGGCAGCATCCGCTTCTTCGTCTTGATAATCTCCTCGAACGTCTCTTCGTCAATCTCCACCGTCGTCACCGTCTCCTCGACGTCCCCCAGGATGATATTCAGGTGCTGGTCGTAGGCGTGCAGCCGGCCGCGCAGCTCCCGGTCCCCCTTGAGCTTGACAAACACCTGCTCGTTCAGGGACAACCGGACCAGGTCCAGGGGCTCTTTGATCGCCGCTGCCTGGTCATCGGCGCCCTGCTGCTGCTGCTGGTCTGCCATCCGTGCTCGCTGGAATCGAGGTGGAATGCAGCCTCGCGCGTTTTCGTCGTGGCGTCTGTCGCTCGCTGCCCGGCGAGGTTCGGAGGATCGGAGATCGGAGCGCGTGTAGACGATGTATACCGAGTGTGTCGCGACGGGTAGAGGCAGGTCTCTTTGAGTTTGGTTTGGCCTTGGGCTGAGCAAAACTTTTTCTCTCCTTTCGCCCTCCGCGTCACGGACACACCCCCGGTCACGATGTCGTGGCTCTCGACGACGATGGAGATGTCGTTCTTCAACGTGAAGAGCGGGTTCACGGGTGCGTGCGAGCTGCGTTGCTGTTCGGAGGCAGATTCCGTTCGATCGATCCTCGCCCCTGGTCCTCGCTCGGCCTTTTCACCCTCGCTCACGTCGTATCGCCACGTCTTCGCAGAGGCCATCGTTCGCGGTCACAAGCTGGGCCTGCTCACGACCGCAGACTACAACAACCTCTCCCAGTGCGACACGCTGGAGGACATCAAGCTGTACCTGACGGGGACCGACTACGGCGACTACGTCCAGAACCTGGCGTCGCCAATGCAGACGACGGCCGCCGTGGAGGCATGCACACAAAAGCTGGTGGACGATTGGGCATACCTTCGGGAAAACGCGGGCGAGCCGCTGGGGCGGTTCATGGACTATTGCACGTACGGCCACATGATTGACAACGTGGTGCTGATCGTGATGGGCACGCTGCACGAGCGGGACGTGAACGAGCTGCTCGACAAGTGTCACCCACTCGGTCTGTTTGATAGTCTCGCGTCGCTCGGCGTAGCGCAGAACGTCCGGGACCTGTACCGCCTCGTCCTTGTCGATACGCCGCTCGCGCCGTACTTTTCCGACTCCAACCTGTCTTCGGAGGATCTCGACGAGATCAACGTGGAGATCCTGCGGAACTCGCTCTACAAGGCGTACCTGGACGATTTCGCGGCCTTCTGCACGTCGCTCGGCGGCACCACCGCCGAGGTCATGACCAGGACCCTCGCTTTTGAGGCAGACCGACGAGCCCTGAACATCACGCTCAACTCGATCGGCACGGAGCTCACCCGGGAAGACCGGAGAAGGCTATATTCCAACCACGGCCTCCTCTACCCGCACGGACAGGCCGAGCTCGCCGCCGCCGACGACTTTGACGGCGTCCGCGTGGCCATGGAGCGCGTCCCCGAGTACGCCGGCATCTTCTCTCGGGTCGGGGCCGGCGAGGCCCACGCGCTGGACAAGATGCTGTACGACGAGGAGGTGCGGCGGGCTGTCGACTCGTTCGAGCAGCAGTTCCACTTTGGTGTCTTCCACAGCTACCTCAGCCTGCGGGAGCAGGAGATCCGGAACATCATGTGGCTCTGCGAGTGCATCGCCCAGGACCAAAAAGGGCGCATTCTCGATGGGATTGTCTTCACCGTGTGAGTGGACAACGAGCGCGAGTGAGAGAGGGAGAGGGGGGAGGGGGCGTCGAGAGGGGCCGCCCGCGGTCGGTACCCACGTCGAGTGGTTCATTCAGGTTGCATCGTCCCTCACACCCTCAAAAACGTTCTTTTTTTGTTAACTACGCCCATAATTCTCTTCTACTGCGTAGTTCCGCGGACGGGCGAGCGAACAAGGCCCCGCCTACATAACTTCACGGATCGGCCAGCCGGTTCGAGGTCATTCCAAACGGCGAACCCCCGAAGCGATGTCGACCATGGACGATGACACCTCTATCGAGGCGATGATCTTGAACATGGCCGTCGAGGAGATGCTCAAGCTGCAAGGGATGGACGCAGAAGATATCCTCGTCGATACCGTCCCGGATTCGGTCACGGGCCGTACGACGGAGGGCGGATACGCCGTCCGAGTCATCTTGAAAAACCGCGCCGGCAACGAGAGTGTCATCTTCATCGATCCGACGAGCCTCCTGACAGGCAGTGAGGACCTTCCCGACGAAGGAAACGTCGAGGTGATCAGCGACCCCGACCCAGAGTTCCTCGAGCGCGCCATCAGCTCGCACGGCAAAGAACCCGACAACTAATGCGAATGTATGCAAACATATGAAACGAAGCACGGACAGAAACCCATTACATACTCGCGAGAATGGAGAACGAAACGGTCCGTGTCATTTTTCTACCGCGCGGCGAGTTTTCTACCCGTCCGCGTCAGAGCAACAACCACACCGTCAACACTTAGTTGACGATGACCTTGCCCTGCATGCCGGCTCCCTGGTGGGGCTCGCAGTAGTAGTTGTACTCTCCGGCAACATCGAACTTGCGGGTAACGGTCTCACCCGGGGCGTTCAGGTAGTCCTCGTTGGAGAGGGCATCGGCGTTGACTCCGGCCGGGACGGCATCCTCATCGAACACGATGTTGTGCGGGAATCCGGCGTTGTTGGTCCACGTGACGCTGTCTCCCTTGGAGATGGTGACAGACGACGGCTCGAAGACGAGCGATCCGTTGTCGGCTCCCTACGAGTGAAGGAGAAACAAGACGAGGACGTGAGAACGGCTTGGCGAAGGCTCGAGCTTGAGAGTATCGGGTCGGATAAGGCGGTTTGCGCGGAAATTCCCCATGCTCCCCCGTCCGGCCGTGCCCGCATCACACCATCGGCATCCATCTTAACATCTCGATGCGGCCGACGAGAGCAAAACGGCGCGGAGGACGACGAACGGGACGAGATTCGAGGAAGAACCCAAATCTCTCGAAAGTCGAATTTCTTCCCTCGATCGGCACGTACCAGCTTGACGTTGGCGCCAGCGAAGGCAGATCCGGTCAGGGCAAGGGAAGCCAGACCGACGGCAGCAGACTGGGCGAGCTGCTTCGGGGTCATGGCCTGGGCCTTGACGGAGGTGCGAGACGCAACGGCGGGCCTGACGGACGCCTTGATCATGGAAACGGACTGCATCGTGATTTTTGATTAACGGAATTTCAGTTAAGGAAGTGCGATGGGGGAATCGCGGGCGTTGGACCGACGACGCGAACTTGTGGCCCGTTTCCGACATCGAAAACTGATTCACTCACTGCCCGAACTTGATCGAGTAGCCGCCGTCCGGCCCTTGCTCTGCCTTGAAGTTGTCCAAGCTCAGTCCGAAGTTCCCCAGGAAGGCGTTCCCCAAGTCCTTGAGCTTCTCCATCATCTCTTCCTTCATTGCCTCCCGCCGCTGCTCTGCGATCGGCCCGACGCGCCGCACGTACCCTTCCGCCCACGCGGCGTAGCCTCCACCCAGCTTCAACACGCGCTCGGCGTCTTCCAGACCCCTCTCGTACTCCTGCAGCGCCTCGAACGCCTTGGCCCGCCGCACAAACGCCTTGACGTTCGTCTCATCCAGGGCAATCGCGTTGCAGCAGTCGTCGACGGTGCCCTCCATGTCGTCGAGGTGGAGCCGGCACGCGGCGCGGTTGGCAAAGAGGATGGCGCGGAGCACCGGGAGACGCCGTCGTGTGTTTGTCGTCGAGTCTTCGTCGTTCCTCGTGTCGTCGTTCGTGTCGTCGTCGTCTCCCCGGAGGTCGTCGGGAAGGGGCGCGAGCTCCAGGGCACGCCCATACCGCTCGCTCGCACCCGCGTAGTCTCCGCTCTTGAACAGTTCGTTTCCTTCTGTTTTCTCTTCCTCGGCGCGCGTCAGGAGGGCCGTCGCTTCTCGTAGGGAGAGAGACTGGTGGAGGGAGGTCCGTTCGCGGCCATCCTGATCGTCCTCGTCGTAATGGAGGGCCGGGTGCGGGGCGTCGGGGTCGGGGTCGGGGTCGACGCCGTGATCTCCTGCATCTTTATCTCCGGGTTCGTGTGCGTCTCCACCCAAGGACGAGGCGCATGTCGCTGATCGCAACGAGTCGACGACTTTGCTTCGTGCTGACGATCGGGCTTTTCCTCTTGGGGTGCCGTTGGGAGCGGGCGAGGGCTCCTCTTCGGTCCAGGCCGCGTCCGCGGGAAGCTCTTCGATAATGTCGGGCACCATGTGGCCCGTGGGAGTGGCCCGAGAGTGAGCGAGCTCCAATGCAATGTTTTTGAGTTCGAGCTCGAGTGAACCTCGAGGTTCAAAAACACCACCGGGTCAGGAATCCGTGCAGCGTGGGGCTGGACTTGGACCGACGTGCGCCGTGTCGTCGCACGCCATGAATGTCCAGTCGCGTTCACACTCACGCTCACGCTTACGCTTACGCTCACTCGTGCGACGCCCATCGCTCGTCTGGTCGGGGGGTGCCGCCGGGTGGGACGCCCGTGCTCCGACGGCGGCAGGGCAGTGCGCGCATCGCGCTTCCCGTGGCGGGTGGGCTCCTGTGGGCCGTGTGCGATTCGTTTTCGCGTGGTGAGCAGATGATCGATCTTACCACCGATCGTCCACATGCCTTCAGAGGAAGGCCAAGAGTCGCCCGGAAATCATTCGTCAAAACCCATGCATTCGCGCTGACCCCAACGGTTGTTACGCTTCCAATTGACTGCATTCGAGAAGTTAACGGCCAGACGACGTTGGAGTGGACTCGACGACGAATCATCAGCAACTCGAATTCAACCGCGCGCCCAACAGCCACATCCTGATCGACCCATTCCGCTTTGCGACGCGGGTCCGTGGTCAATTGCTCATTAAAGACGGAACCGGCCACTGTGGGGCGTCGTGAGGATCACGCCTCCGTCATCAATCGTGACCACGATCGTGTGGCTCTCTCACCATGTCTACCACTGAGACGGTATGCGGTGGCCAAAACGCACAGCCAGAGGCTGCCGGGACACGGGAAGTCGTCGGGAACCCCGGTATCAACTCGGATGACAACCCGCGGATGAACGTGCTTCAGCGGCCGACGACGGCGGGGGGCAAGATGCCCCGGCGGACGATCAAGCCGTCGGGGTCTGACACGGCCATCGTCGAGCACGCCCGGCGGGACTCGAGCTCGGATGGACAGACGGATGGGGAGCCCGACGAGGGTAAAGAGGCGAAGGGCAACGAGGCTGGCGAGGCTCGTAACGGGAAGGACGGCGCGAGGGAAAGCGCAGATTTGGTGAACGAGGTCGACCAGGTTCTCTACGGAGCGCTCAAGAAGGCCAAGTTCAACAAGAAGATCAAGGAGATTGAAGCCCGGGTTCGGGATTTCGTGCTCGGCGCTCCCGAGGTCAGTGAGCTTACGTTCGAGGAGGGGACGGCCGAGACGACGTTTGAGAGGCTCTTGGTGCATCGCGTGGCGCAGCACTGGGGGTTGACGACGCTCGTGCTGGCAGATCGCTGTACGATTGTCGGACGGTGGCCAGACGGGCGGGAGCGGAAGGAACCGCCGACGGTGCTCGGCTCGCTGGCCGTCGAGCTGGAAGACGAGCAGGAGAGTCGCGAGTCGGCCGGGTCGACTCGGTCGATTCGGTTGACTCGGTCGACGGGATCGACTGGCGCAGCCGGGCCGTCGCCGACCAAGAAGGGCAGCCGGAGGGAGCGGAACCCCCCATCGTCGGCAGAGAGCAGGAGCCCGTACAGTTCGATGTATTACGACCAGCAGAGTCAGTACTTCTATGAGCAGATGATGTACCACCAGCATCACCAGCAGCACCTGGCGATGATAAACATGCAGCAGCAGGGAGTGGGCGTCAACAACGGCGGTATGCACGCGCAGACCGCCCAGACCGTGGGCGGGTACGCGCGGACGGCGCGCAACGCGTCTCCGATGGAGGGATCCCCGGTGCGTCAGGCTCCCGGATCGCCAGCCAACACGATGAATATGATGTACGTCAGTGCTGAGTTTGAGCGGGCGCTCACGATGGGCGAGTCGCCGATGTACCAGCAGCAGATACACGGCGGGTACGGAGGACCACCGCCGCCGATGATGGGTGGGGGAATGCCAGTCATGCACGGACCGTACGGGATGCACATGCCGGTTGTTCCCATCATGCTCCCAGACGGACGGATCGTCTATCAGCAGCAACCGATCCACCCGATCGCGGTGCCGCCGCCGCCGCCGCCGCCTCGTCCGAGGCAGCGTAGCGGGGATGTCGAGTTGCAGAGAAGTGGAAGTGATGGCTACCAAGGCCGGATGCCTTGAGGAGGGGATCTACGTGCGGAGCCTCGGTCGCGCTCGTCGCGGTTAAATGAACAACAGTAACACACACACTCAGAGCAAGGGCTTCGAGCAAGGGAAGCCTTCAGAAGCCTCCGTGCAGGGCCGTGCCGGTGAACCCCTCCTCGTCCCCTCCCTTCGCGTCGACCGCGTCCGGGAAGATTGACGTCAGATCGTTCACGTCGTGCACACCAGTGTCGACGATCCGAATCTCGTCCATGGGCACGACCTCGTAGTGCAGCAGGGGCTTGGAGTCGTCGAGGAGCTCGGTGCCGCGGAGAAACGCTCTGATGTTTTTTGGGTGCACGGATAGGGCCTCGAACATGCGCAGCTTGGCGTTCTCCAGCGTGGTCGTGGAGTCGACGCGGATGGGCGCGCGGTTCTTGCGGGCGCGCTTGGACTGGCGCTGATTGGCGTCGGCCGTCTTGAGACCCGTGGCGGCCGCCTCGTCGGCGACAATCTCGACCATGACCTCTGCCGACTCGAAGTTGAGCAACGAGGCGCGGATGGCCTGTTCGCGATCCATGACGCACTCGCTGCAGACTTCTGGGAAGGTGATGATGGTCGTCTTTGTCGCCGCCGGCGAGGTGGCCATGTTGGTATCGGCCTTGGCGTCGGCCTTGGTTTTCGCCTTCGCCTTGGTATTGGCCTTCGTCTTGGCAGCCGACTTTTTGTCGTTGGTTAGGGCTTTGACGTCGGCCGCGGCGGCCTCGGTCTTTCCCGCCGCCCCGTTCTCGGGCGCGACCCCGCCATCCCCGTCGCCGTCGCCGTCACCGTCGCCACCCTTCTTCGTCTGCATCTCCGTCTCCTCGACCGTCACCATGACGCTACAGGTGATTCCTTCGATGCCAAATGGCGTGTCGTCCGTCCCGTACCCGGCCCAGAGCTTCTGCCAGTCGGCCTCCTCGACGATCTCAAACGTCTCGTCAGACCCGTTGACGTACATCCAACGGCCTCGGCGGTTGACGAGTGCCGGACTCGGAAAGGCAATCTTGAGCGGACCGTGCGTGGAACATGCAACCGCCTGCATGCACGGCGTCAGCTCGGGAGGGTCCTTGGCTGCCTTCGACGGGCCCATGTACGCCCGCCACTCGCTCAAGAACTCGGCCGGCACCATCTTGTACGCCATGCCGGGCTCCATGGTCAGGTTTTGAGACGCCGATACCAGGTGCCGAAGCGCCGACTTCTCCTCCTCCTTCTTGGGGTGGGTCTCCAGGTGGCTCATGAGATCCTCCTTGCAGTCTGGACACTCGGTGGCGTCGTGGGCAAACTCGCGCAGATCCCTGTTGGCGTGGGCACGATCCGCACCTGGTTGCGGTTCCGATTTATTGGCCCCATGCGCCCCGGCCGCCCCGGCCGCTCCATGCGCCCCGGCCGCCCCGGCCGCCCCGGCCGCTCCCGGCTCGGTCTCCGCCTTCGCGAGTGTGTCCCCGATGATCTCGACCCCGTCGTCGACGATATTCGACGCCTTCAACTTTTTGCTGTTCTCTTTCTTGTTCTTTTCTTTCTTTTCGGCTTGCTTGAGGCGGTCCTTGCGATCCTCGGCGGCAATCTTGGCTGCCCAAGAGCGCTGAAGGTAGGCCCAGAAGTCGGCCGGGATCAGCACCCGGGTGCTCGGACGATCGGGGTGCGCGGGGACCAGCATGCCGTGCTCGCAGACGAGAGACGAGGTCGGCGACGATGATCCCATCGACGCCCCGTTCCGGCTTCGCCAGTTCTTGAGCCACTGCTTGCCGACAAAGTACGATTGGGTTTTGCCGGTGGTTGCTCCGGCGGCCACGCCCCCCTGACTGCCACGAGCGCTGTCCAAGTCGAGATCGTCACACATCGCCAGGTACAGGTCGCGGTTGACCTCGACGTCCTCCTGGAGCAGGATGGAATCCACCTGCTCAAGGAGGCACTCGCGACAGGTGTCATTCAGGCCGAGCGCCGGCGCGCCACCGTACATCTCCACGATCTGCTCCCAGGCCCCCGTAGACAGACGCTTGGCTGCCTGGACCTTGGACGGGTCGAGCGCATTGTGCGGACACAGGAGCGCCCGGTTGTCCACGGGCGGCACCGCGTCCTTGGGCTCGGCGTTCACCCACGTCTCCAGCCAGCTAGACATGACGAACCGCCCGGCGTCGGGGTAGACATTCGCGTTCGTTATCGAGTTGTCCCCGTCGCCGCCACCATCACCTAGGGTCCTCGAGGCGCCCAGGATGTCGCGGACGAGCTTCCGGCGCTGGTCAACCTCCCTCGACCGATCTTCCGCGATTTGCCGGTGGCCGTCCACCTTCTTCTGGAAGTCAGCGTCCAACATGGCCTTCTGCATCTCCAACCATGCGGTGACCGCGGGCGGCATGGACTTTGTCGCCACCGTCGTCGCCGTCCTGCCAGTCGCCTCGTCGCTTGACCCCGCCCCGGCCCCGCGCCGTTTGTAGACGAGCAGGTAAGCGTTCGACGAGGTCACGAGACCGGCCTCGCGCTGCTGCTGCTCGTACTCCTCCCGGTCCCAGTCGGCCTCCGGCGCGTCGCACGAGTTGTGCTTGGTGTCCGGGTTCATCTTGCAGTACCACGGCTCTTCCGGGTTGACGACGGTTCCCTTGGGCAGAACTCGCCACTTGCTGCACGACGGGTTCTCGCACTGCGCCCACTTCTCCTCGTCGTCGTCGCTCTCCTGCGGCGCATCGGCTCCCGCATCAGCCTTTTCGCCGACATTTTTCTTCTTGGGACGGCCCCGCTTCTTCCCTTTTGCTTTTCCCTTCTTTCCGGCCGGATTCTGGCCGCTTGCAGCGCCGGCGGCGCGACCGCCGTGGTCGGGGTGTCCCTGCGGCCCCTTGTCGAGGATCGACACGTCTCCATCGTCAAACCTGTACCACACGCCGTCGCTGTTGACGTGCGCCACGTAGTGTCCCTGGCGAGCGGAGCTCCCCTTGTGCAGCAGAATGCCCTCCAGGTCGTACAAGTCGCCACCGGCGTGTGTGATCATCGAGGCCGGCAGCTCGAGCGGGAAGGAGAACTTGTCGTTCGCCTTGACCCGGTCCATCTTCTTCAGGTCGAACACGAACCGCTGCAGGGACAGGCACAGAACCTGAGGCAGGTCTTTGACCATCAGCTGTCGCGTCGCGTCCCGCTTGCCGTCGCAATGAGCACAGAAGTACTGGTTGTCGCCGTCCAGGATCTCCGGACAGAGCAGGGACCCGAGCGACTCCTGCAGCCCCTTGAACCCTTTGATTGGAATATCGAGCTCCAAGAAGTCGTCGAAACGGTGGCTGCTCTGCGACAACTTGCAGCACGACATGCACATCGTCTGGTACCCGGAGCGGCCTCGGAACAGCGAGTGTGCAGACAGCTCGGGGACTTTCTCGAGCAGAGTCAAGAACAGCTTCATGAACTCGTGACCGTCCTGCTGTACCGAGCTGTCCAGCCGCAGCGCCTCGATGAGCGGCGCGGGGTCGACGACGCGCTCCGGCCCGACTTCCAGCTTGACAAAGATGTCCTTGAGCGCCCGCAGGACATGCACCGGGTGCGATGCTTGCTCCACGTCGGCAATCGTCTGTTCTTGGTGCATCCACGCCTCGATGACGGCCTGCTTGAAATCCACGATCGAAAACAAGGTCTGCAGCACGCTGTTGATGTAGCACGTGTTGCCGAGGTTTTCGAGTCCCGCCCTGTTCTGCTTTCCCGAGCGCTTCGTGGGCACGTCGTCGTCGTCCGTCTTCTTTGCTCCCTTGGACCACAGCCCTGCCATCCGATACTTGGTATCGTTCTCCGGGATCAGCCCGCACAGGCAGGCCGGGTTGAGCGCCATCCCCTTGCATGCCTGCTCCGGCTTCTTCTTGTCCGCTTTTTCCTTCGCCTCGGCGACGGGCGTGTTCTCCACGTTGGCGTCCACGTTGGTGTCGTTGTCCCCGTCGAGGGCGATGACAACCTCACGCTCCGGCTTTGGTAACCTGTCCGAACCTCCCGCTACGTTGGCGTCCGTCGACCCTTGATCGCCCCCTGCTGCGACATCCGCGTCGCCCGCGACATGCCCGTCGTTCACAGCCTCGCGCACCACGTGGCATCCGCCCCGAACGCCAAGCACCCTGGCCAACTGCGACCCCGGGACAGCCTCGATAGAGACGCTGGTTTCGAGGACGTTTTTTAGCGCAAGAGCCTCTTCGGGACTCGCATCGAGGCTCTTACCCGCCTTATTGGAGGCCGATTGAGCCTTCGCCTTGCGCTTGGGCGGCATGGGGCGTCGAAAGACGGTGCGATCGATTCAAAAATCTCCACCGCAGGCAGCGATCGACGTCAAAGTGCCCCACAGGCCGTCGGTCACGCAATTCGTACACGAGACTGGGCTCGCGTACAATTCCAGCCACGGAAACTCCGATAGTATTACACAACCGTGTATCCTGCACACACAACAGTCGTCCTCCCCTTCATCCATCCTCCACCCTATCGCCTCCGCTTGCTGTCCTTCCGCGCGACCTTCTTCGCCACCTTCTTCACGGCGGCCCCCATCGCCTTGGGCCTCCTGTTGATCCAGTACCGCCCGCTCGTAATCTCCTCGGGAACGGGCGGGGCGCCACCGCCGCCCTTGATGTAGTAGAGGCGGTGCTTGAACGCCTGGTGCTTGATGAGGCAGCTCTCGAAGTGAGGCCGGGTGGGTTCAACGGCCTTGTGCATCTGGACCGTGTTGTCCATGTGGAGCAGGTCGTGCCTCGTCACGCCAAACGACTCGAGGTCCTCCTTGGTGGTGAACGAGAACCCGAGGTGACTCCACAGGTTCTTGACCTTGGGATCGTCCGTGGAGCAGAGCAATATCCGAGGGATCTTGAGGTGCCTGGCCATATCCTCGATGGCCCCGAGGAGCGCCCGGCCGTTTCCCTTGTTCCGCCGGGACTCGACGGTGGCGTAAAACGGGACCTCGATCCAGCTCGGCCCGATTCGGATCGTCGCTGCGCAAATCGGCCTGTTGCAGACCTGAATATGAGGGATTGGCGGCTTGGTTGCCCCGAACTGGGGATGTATGAGCGGAATCTCGCTGTTGTACGGCTCGGTGGGCGGCGGGTGCCACAGCTTGAAGCGCGGGTATAGCACGAGCACGCGGAATCCCTCGAAGTCCAGCTCGTCGGGATCCTGGGGCACACTGGCCGTGACAGTCCAGTCCAAGTACTCGTGGATGGTCGCCGCCCGGGGCAGATCTGCCTTCTTGGTTCCGGGCCGAGGCGGCGGCGCCTGTCCCTGCTCAAACGCCTTGAACAGGAACGGCAGCTCGTCGCGCGCAAGCTTCCGGCCCTTCATAATATCTTCCGACCGATAGTCCCGCATGGCAAACACCACGTTGGCATTCCCTGGCACCTCCCAGTTGTGACCGCTCGGAATGCCGTCCACCGTCGCCCTGATGCCCTTGAGGAAGGCTCGTCGCGCCTGTCGCTCTTCTCGCTCCTTCCTGTGGTCCGGACTGTAAAGCATCTCGGGGTCCTTCGGCGTATGCACGGGCGTCGACGCGTTGGCGGGCGGCGGTGCCGAATTGCTTTGCAACAAAGAGTTGATCGCGGCCGCGTTGGCGTTATTCGGGAAAATGTGCGGGTAATGAGGAACTGGGAGCGACGATGATGATGGCGGTGAGCGGGGGAGCCGAATGCGACAGATAGCGACGGGTGCGACGGGTGCGGCGGAAGCCATGGAAGCGACGGAAGCGACGGATGGATGGCGAAGACGTACCTGTCGGGACCGGGACGATCGACGGGACGGGATACAGCATCGGGTCGTCCGGTGGTTCGTCGTCGTACGTATTTGAAGATGGTGCCGTCACGTGTGACTGCTCGGCGAGCTCAGAGCCCCGGCCGGAGGTCATTGCGGACGAGGTCCGTGCCTCGTGCTGGTTTTGTTCGTCTTGGCCTTCCATCTTTGTGGCCCCTCCGATTTCGGCCCCAGTCAAGCCGTTGGACAATATAAGATCGCCGCACGCCTTAGAAGGTCTGAACACGATGATTGTGAAGTGAAAACGGGCTCAATGCCTCCTCATAACGGTGAAAACGAAGCGAGAGAGGCGCTTTTTGTTTAGAGGGCCGAGGACGCCGGCCCGGTCACCGGAGAGCACAAAGAAACCGTCTCGTGCTCTCACCACCTGCGCAAAGGTTTGCCTTCCGACACGCCGGTGGGATCACGTTGACCTGGAGAAGCTTTGGGCTTGCGCATTGGGCCTGGCGTGTGGGCCTCAAAGGCAGGCGGCCACCAGGATGCAGCGCACCTCGCTTTCTCTAGGTAGGCATGCGGCGACGTCGTCGCCGACACGGGTTACGATGATTGCACGCGGTGCGTCGTCGGCGTCGTCGCAGTCGTCGGCGTCATCGCAGTCGTCACCGTTGTCGGCGTCTTCCTCGCCCCCCACGGCGCACGAACGAGACCTGACCGTCGCCATCACGTCGTCGGCGTGGGAGGTGCTGTACGCTTTGCGTGCTCGGGGACATGAGAGCTACGTGGTCGGCGGCACGGTCCGGGACTATTTGCTGGGCGCCAAGACGAAAGACGTCGACGTGTGCACGTCGGCGTCTCCGGAGCAGGTCAAGGGGCTGTTTCCCAGGTCGCGAGTTCTCGGCAGGCGGTTCCCGATCGTCCACGTCCGGCAAGGCAGAGAGATCATCGAGGTGAGCAGCTTCCGAACGGGATGCGACGAGCGTGACGCGGCGGCAATACCGCTCGACTGGTACCAGCAGCAGCAGCGGGCCGCGCACCAGGGCGGCCGGCTGCGAGGACGGGGAGACCGACGGTACAGAAAAGACATCCGGGACAGCGTGCTGGCCGACTGGGACGAGAGAGAAGCGACGACAGATTGGTCGGCCGCTCGGCGGCAGAATTCGCTGAAACGAGACTTTACGATCAACGGGATGCTCTACGGCACGTATTGCTCTTGTTCTTGTTCTTCTGTCGCTCGTTTGTTTGCTGGGTGAGAGTCGATCACTCGACCACCCGACCACTCGCTCGCTCACTCGCCAACCCGCACACTGAAACGCAGAGCCGTTCTCCAGGGTCCTGTTCGACTACGTCGGCGGGGTGCAGGACTGCGAGCGGGGGCTATTGAGGACGATCGTCCCGCCCGATGGCTCGTTCGAAACAGACCCGGCGAGGATACTTCGCGCCGTGCGGCTCAAGGCCCGGCTCGGCCTCGAGATCGAAGAGGAGACTCGCGCCGCGATGCGCAGGCATATTGAGGCGGGGCGCATTGTCGACCTGAACCACGGGCGCCTGCAGATGGAACTTGGCACGATGTTCGCATACGGTAGTGCCGAGGCGACGTACAAAGCCTTGGAGGAGTTTGATCTGATCGCCGCGCTCCTTCCGCACCACGCGCGCCTGCTCCAGCCCAGAGAGGCTGGTTTTCAATCGCGGCCGATGGCCGTGCTGCGGCTCATGGACGACTGCGTGAAGAGCATGCGCCAGCCGCTCGCGTCGATCACGTACAACGGGGCGCTTTTCACGATGCTGGTGCTGGCCGAGTTGGACAGCGGGGCCGCCGGGCGGTTGGCGTCGATCGACGTGGTGGACGAGTGCTTCGAGCGGATGACGGCGCCGAAGCAGGTCCCGAAGCAACTGCTGGCGCGGCGTGCGCTGGAACAGACGTCGTACCTTTTGCGGGAACAGCTCTTGCTGAAGGAGCGGGGGGGATCGGGGATCGGCGAGCGCCGTCCGGGAAGGCGGGCGGGGCGAGGCAAGGCCAAGGACCGGCCCACTGCTACGAGCTTGCTCGAGGACATCATCGCCCGGGCATTCGTACCGTAGATGTATCCTTTTGGTAAAGAAGCAATCTTGAGGCGTCTGTCCCCTCGGGATTTCGGTTCTGACCTTGAGAATGCCAGTTTGGTCACCTTGACAGACAAACACACCAGCTGAACAGTCTGAATAGGACATTCTGACCCTAGGATGTTGTTGTCGGGAATTTTTCTCGTCCTCCTTTCGACGGTTGCTCGCATCGTTGCAGTCCCAGACGGTATTTACACCATCGAGCTACTTAAGGAAAACGCCGGTCGCGCGAAATATCTCGGATTCGATGACGAGACGGGTTCGTCCCCTGATATCGCTCGAGACTTGCCCCGCTTGCCCCTCACTCCGTCGTTCGTTCGCCAGGTGACGTCCTGCTGCGACGCAAGCCCGATTTCTGGAAGGTTGTCTACTCAGACACCGCATCCCAGCCGTATGTCCTCAGCCCGAACGGCACGACGCCGAGCGGCGACAAGCTGTCGTACTCGCCCGACTGCGGCTCCAGGTCCGTGAGGCTGTCGAAGAGAAATTTGCTATCGTGGAGCATTCCGTTCTCGAGTCGGGATGGCTCGTGGCAGATTGTCGACGAGCTTTGCAACCGGGTTCTGGGAGGTGGGGGTTCGGCCGACGCAACGGTGCCGATGCTCTATCTCAGGGCCCCGCTCGGAAGCGAGTCCGATGCCGTCTCAACGAAGTGGCGTTTCAACCTGTTCGAGCGGATCGTCCCGCCAAAGATCCCGCCCAAGCTCCCGCCTGGTTTCCCCGAGGACCTGACCGAGGCCGGCTGGCAGGTCAACGTCGCGTTGGCGTATGCGAACGAGACGGTGGAGAGCTTCGGCCCCGACAAGAGGCAGAACCTCTGTCTGACGCTGTTGACGACTGCAGATTTTCCGGGAAACCCGACCTGTCAGGTGACCAGGGTCAAGCCTCTCGAGTCATCGACGTCGCCACCAGCGAGCAACCGTCGGCGCATGTCCCAGTCAGCGGGCATCGTCGCCAACTCGACGATCAACTTCGCAACCACCAACCCCGTCGAGGTCGAACAAGGTACGGATGGAATCGCCGCGTTGTCGACCGCGACATTTGGTGACGAGACGAAGACGATTGCGGTCAACGAGTACATTTATGACCCGGAAGACCCGCCCCCGACGCCCTCGCCGGAGCCGTCGCCGGAGCCATCGCCGTCGCCGGAACCATCGCCGGAACCATCGCCGGAACCATCGCCGTCGGTGTTTCCGATCGTCGTCCAGACGCCGGTCCCGCCCCCGCCCCCGCCAGACTTCTACCTGGACCCCAACGGCGTCACGGTGCGGTGCCCAAACGCGGCCAACCTCGCGACGGGCGTCGTGAACGGGATCACGTACACCAAGCGCAATCTCGCTCAACTGCAGGTGGGTAGTTGACCTCATCCCACGGGCGTTTGCATGCCCTGACTCTCTCACTCGCGCGCTACGCGCTTCGCTCGTTCGCCTGCAGGCGCTCGCTAGCACCTTTCCGCCTGACAACGATGGCCTGTCGAAGAGCTGCACGTCGGGCGTCACGAGCATGTACCAATTGCTGCGCTGCACGACTGGGAACTGTGGGCCTGTCCCGTACAGTCCAACGTATTTTAACCCGGACGTGAGGAGCTGGGATACGAGCTCGGTGACCAACATGAGGGAGATGGCGCGTATTGCCCTCGGTGTCGGCTCGCTCGGCGCTCTTCGCTCTTCGCTCTTCGCTCTTCGCACGCCCCGACTCTCACTCGAGCTTCACGCTTCGCTCGCTCGCCAGTTCTATTTCAACGTGGGTTTCAACCGAGATCTGAGCTCGTGGGACGCCAGCTCGGTCTCTGACTGCCAGGATTTCGGGGAGGCTGCAACGGCGTGGATATCGAACAACTCGAAGGGCGTGCCGACGCCGCCCCTGTCGCCCTCGTTGAAAGCCGCAGGTTGCTACCTCTGCCCTGGGGGTGGCAGGTGGGTATTGATCTCGACCGCCTGGCGTTCGAACCCCCTGGCTCCCTCACTCTCTCACTCGCGCTACGCGCTTCGCTCGTTTGCCAGGTGCTGCACCTCGGACTCCGACTGTCCGATACCGGCAGGAAACGTTTGTGGGGATGGGAGTGGGAGCAACATGTATTGCTGCAACGCACCCGGGATGCCCACCTTGGTCGCTGGGACTTCCTCAGTTGGGACGGCGACGGTCACGTGGAGGATGGTGAAACCCAGCGTATCCCCGTACGCTTGCGCCGCGTCATCGTTCACGGTGAATCTGGTGGTCTCGGGTGGTGGCTCCACCTTGGCAACCACGACGGTCGCAAACAATCCCACCAACTGCCCAGATACGAATCCGCAGACTTCTCCTGCAACGATTTCGTGCACGTCGGGACCATTCACCGTGACGGTGACGTCCTCGTACCCGAACGTGTACGCCACCGTGGTTGCCAACGGGGTGGGCGGAACCAGCGCCATGGGTGTGAGCAATTGCCCCTTTGCAGTATTGCCTCCTCCATGACGTCATTTATTATTCGTATTTTTCCGCCTATCGAATATCCTCATTCACTTCGAAGTGAATTCACTCTATACCAAATAGCCGGGAACGTACGTTGAGCAACGAAGCGATCAACCGACACATTCATTAGCCGCATGTCTTGGTCGTTTCGCGCTCCCCACGCCGTCCTCGTCCACATTCCGTGCTCTCGCTATCATGAAACGCATACAAGAGGCCACCGAGCGCGCGCTCGGGGGTAATGCCACTCTCCGACACCGGCGTTCACATGGCGCCAGGTGAACGCCAGGTGTCGCGGTGAACGTTCACCACCGGCCCTCCCGCTGACTGCTCGTTCGCACCCACCCTGCAGGCGAAAATGGTCTATAAGCCCCTCCTCGCTGCCTTCCTCGCCGCCAGCGTCGCCGTCGTCGACGGCAGGATCCTGTCTGGCAGGGAGGTCACCAGTGAGCTCACCACCAAGGAAGGCAATCTCGAGAAACTCAAGCACGAAGCGCCGGGACAGCTGTTGAAGCTCGAGAGGCCCCCCAAGGAAGACAGGATCGACGACGACGACGATGCCTACTCCGACGATACCTACTCCGTGTCTGATGACTCGACGGTGGTCGACGAGGTCTTGGATTCAACGCCGCCGGTGGTCGACGAGGGTGCCGGCGTGTCGCGCAAGCTCCTGCAGATCCGAGACTCGATCGACAAGATCGACGTGATCAAGGTCAACGAAATCGCCGCCGAGAAGATCAAACTGGCCATGGAGAACAAGTACGAGCACCCCGGGGGAGTCGAAAAGGACCACCACCACCCGTGCCACCCGAGCAACGGCGCCAATGGCGATCACAGTTGCGAAGATCCCCACGACCACGGCGATATCAACCAAGGCGATACCGCTCGCTGATTGCCGGCATCGCCCCCTCGTCTTCACGTCTACTACCACTACTACTACTACAACTCATGATGTTCTACCCAATTTTGTACACCCGTGTTTTTAACCCAACCATTTCTTACACCCCGCCCTACTTGTGCCGCCCGGGACAGCACTTCAGCAACGTCAGCAACAG
>Ga0181573_10000572_pt1 | contig 38263 bp, 24 predicted proteins | sample 101ome_25_FD_148643 | JGI IMG/M metagenome (GOLD analysis project Ga0181573, IMG submission 148643) | Coastal salt marsh microbial communities from the Groves Creek Marsh, Skidaway Island, Georgia - 101409BT metaG (spades assembly) | ecosystem: Environmental > Aquatic > Marine > Intertidal zone...
ACGCAGAACGCCGCCACGAACAGTAGATCCTGAACTTTTGCCTTGGGATTGATGGTCGCGCGGTACAGATAGAACACTGGCGAACAAGTGCGAGAGCGAGCGGGTGAGCGGGTGAGCGGGTGAGCGTCGAGTCTGGGCGCGACCTTGTTCTTCGATACTCTTCGATACTCACCACCGTAGATGACAAGCGGCGAGAACGCCACGACAAGGCCACCGTTCGTGTATCCGAGAACTCCAGAGTTCTCAGACATAATATCGGCAGCCTCCTTGGTCGCCTCGGCGACAGCCTCCTCGGCGCACGACGGCGCACACGACAGGAGCATCGTGGCCATCGACAGCGGCAGCGAGGTCACCAGCGCCTCCTGGCTCACCTTTCTCTCCGAGACGGCCCCGACTGGCGCCACCATCTTGGCCCTCAGGGTCCTGCTGTGCCTGCCGGAGGGAGCGAAGACTGTGAGTGAGAGGTGGGATCGCTCGGTCACCGACTGTTGTCTTCGTACCTGGTGGCCAGCACGGGCCGAGGCCCGGCTCCCCGGGCTGTCATCGATGTCATTGCCATCATAGCTATATATTTGCGATTAAACTGGCCGCTGCCAGTCCCCCGATCTCGTTTTTGACCGAGAGCCCATCAAGATTGCGTGACAACCCACCAGCGAGGGCGCCAGTCTCATCCTCATATCGATCGATCGACACCGTGCGTGCTCTTATCATCAACGTATCAGCAGCAGCAGCATGCAGCCGTCCTCGTGTTCGTGCGCGTCGGGACGAATGCAGGCCCGCATCCCCACATGTACAAATGGCAGCAGTTTGTGTCGTCGTCCCACGCATTTCTGTCTGGCCCGCACACCATTGTCGAATACCCGATGCAGCAGCAGTGCTCTGGCATCAGCACAAGCGATCGAGGACCCATGGATCGAGACGTTTTCGGCTGCCACTGCCCCGTCGTCGAGTGGGTTGCCGCAGTTGAACGACGTCTGCCGGGAAGCCATGGCGACGCTGCGTATGCCCACGCTTCGGAATGAGGAATATAGGTTCACTGAGCTCGCGCCGCTGACGCAAGCGTCCGTTTTCCTGCCCGAGGGGCCGTCGGACGCCCAGGTCGCCGAGGTGGTCGACGGGCGGGTCCTGGACCAGGAGACCGTTCGCGTGGTTGTGGTGGACGGCGTGGTGCGGAGTGTGGCGGGTGTAATTCCGGAAGGCGCATACGTGGGCGGCGTGGAGGGCGCGCCGAAGGATATCCTGCAGTTTTCGCTCGGGTCGCAGTCGAAGAGCCGGGGCGGGCCCTTTGCGACGCTCAATGGGGCTGCCGCGAGGGACTGTACGGTGATCTACGTGCCTGAGAACTGTACGTTCATGGCTCCCATTCACGTCATCAACGTCTCCTCGTCGTCGGGCTCGATCGAGGGCAACCTGGCCTTCTCGGCACCGCGGCTGCTGGCGTTCCTCGAGGCCGGGTCGTCGGCGGCAATCGTCGAGGAGTTTGTTTCGATGGCCCGGTCGAATGGGTCACACGCGAGCTTCTCCGTGGCCGAAATCGAGTTGGACGACACGGCGTCGCTGACGCACAAGTTTGTCGAACTGGACGGCAACAACGCCATCAACATCAAGTCGACGCTGGTGTCGCAGGGCAAGGAGAGCACCTACAGCTTGACCGAGGTGCGACTCGGCGGCCAGCTCACCCGGCACGACGTGGGCATTGTCCAGCTGGGAGAACGAACAAACACGGAAATGAAGCACTTCTTGTTGGCCGGGGAGGGACAAACGCACGATCTGCACACAAAACTGAAACTCGACCACCCCGAGGGCACGGCAAACCAGGTCCACAAGTGCATCGCGGTGTCCGACTCGTCCAAGGGCGTCTTTGACGGCAACGTCAAGGTCAACAGGTTGGCACAGCGCACGGACGCCGGGCAGCTGAGCAGGAACCTGCTCCTGGCCCCGCGGGCCACCGTCAACGTCAAGCCCAACCTCCAGATTGTCGCGGACGACGTCAAGTGCACGCATGGGTGCGCCGTGTCGGATCTGGAAGCCGACCAGCTCTTCTACCTCCAAACACGAGGCATAGATCCAGCGTCGGCCAGGAAGATGCTCGTCTACTCGTTCGGCGGAGAGGTGATGCAGAAACTGAACGACAAGCGGCTCATCGAGCGGGCGACGGACCAGGCGACAACCACCCTGGATGCCGTTTTCAGCCGGCAATGAGGGGAAATAATACCCGTTCAGTACCATTTACTCATTCAAAATGCAATGCAGCTTGCTACACACGGCCTGGCACCACGCCATCTCTTTGGGCGACATGGCCCGTTCCCGATCGCACATAAGAACCATCGTTCCCACGCTCGTCCCGCCCCCGCCCGAAGCACCGTCGTCGAGGGGCTTGACGGGCAGCACGGCCACGCTTCCTGTGCCCGACGGCACGATTGCACACTGTTTCAGCGGAGAGGCATCTATCCGGTCCCTCGTCTCGTAGTAGCAGGACTCGTTCGCGCCCATCCCCGTCTGTGCCCACGCCACCCGAGCCTTTTCCAGGCAGTCGTCGCCGCCTATTCCCGCCCCGAGCGCTCCCCGGCACATCACAGGTGATCCATTCACGGTCAGAAACATGCCACACACGTTGGCGTTCTTGATCACGGCAAACGAGGCCCACGCGGCCTCCTGCTTCTGGTCCTCCGATAGCGCCTCCGAGATGGCAAACGCGTTGGCCGCCCCCTCCAGATTCTCCAAGGCCGGCCGCCGCCCCTTTCCAGGGGCCAAGTCTTCTATTCTCTTCTGGAGGGTTGGTGCCGCGATGCCGACGCCGGACAGGACAATTCCGATGGTCTCAGTCACGGCCTGGGAACTCCCGGCCTCGCCAGAGAGCGCGTGGTTCAGCAGCAGCAAAGTGATCCCGACGACGCCCACGACCCTTGGAATCAGCGCATCGTCAAACCCGGGAATCCCCAGCGTGAATCTGAACACGGCAAGTTCGACGTCGTTGTCGTCGTTGTTGTTCAACACCGCCACGTTTCGTGTCGTTGTTGGGTGGACCACGAACAGGGACGGTCGTCGTCGTCGTCCGTCTCGGGCGCTCCGTCCCTTCCCCGCGAGCCCAATGCACGTGCAGGTTGGACACACCGACCGGATCTGCATCGTGTGCGCGAGCAGGGACTCTCGAACGTGCTTCAGTTCGAACAACAGGAGGTTGAGTTTAAATCGATTCCGAACAACAAACTCCCTCGCGTCTCCGGAGCGTCGTTTTCTGATTCTAGGCCTCGTGGCACGAGCACAGCACTTGAACCGTCGGTTCACATTGTACGCGGGGAGCACGTCCGTCAAACGCAACATGGCGAGCAGAATCCTCGCCAACCTGTTGGTCTCCGGTGGAGCGATGCTCTTCAAAGCGGCGACCACGGCATACAAACAGGCGATCGTCAGTACGTGTCCTGAGCCCCCCTCCTCTCAACAGAAATACAGGCAACGCCTCTGTCTTCGCGTTGCGCTGCCGGCGGCCCGTCCCCCGTCCCCCGTCCCCCGTCGCCCGTCGCCCTCCTCCCGGGCACGACGACTCCCCGCGCTGGTCGCCTTGTTCTCACATGTTCTCACTCGTTTCGTTGTTCCGTCCCCGTGTAGACGCTTCTAAGGGTGGAATGACAGCAGAAGGCTTGAAACAGGCGTCCAAGGTGAAGAAGAACCAGGTGTCGCTGGAGGAAGCAAGAGAGATTTTGGGCATCGGGGAGTCGGCGACGTGGGAAGAGATCGAGGCGAGGTTTCGGAAGGCATTCGAGGCGAACGAGAAGAGCGGTTCGTTCTACCTTCAGTCAAAGATATATAGGGCACACGAGCGGCTACAGGACGAGTACGAGATCGAGGCAGAAGACGTCGGCGGGGGCGGGGACGGCGGCTCGAGTGCGAGCGGACCAACAAGAGTGAGAGACGGCGAGGGCGACAAGACACAAAGTTCCTAGTATAGATTTACCCCTGTTTAGTTCCATTGGAAGTGGAACTGCTTTCTTTTGACCTTTTTCATCGGCCTCACCTTGAGCTTGGGCTTCTTCTTCGTCGTCAGCACAATCTCCTCGGCGTCCTCGGGTGGCGGACCGTCCGACGACTCAGTCGAGTCCCTAAAAACGTTTCTGATCGTGATGACACGAGGTTGGGCCACCATCGGAACCGCCGACGCATTCGGAGTGCCCGTGGTACGCATGACGACGTGATCGGGCGCAGGTCTCTCTCTCTGCATGGGCACCGGCGCTGCACGTTCCGGGCTCCTGTAATCGGGCTCCATGTCGAAACGCGTAGTCCTGTCGCCGGACATCAACCTGGGATCCTGTATGGCGCTAGGCGGCGCATACCTGTCGCGGTCTGCGCGATCCACGTGCTCTGCACGATCCCGGGGCCTCTCGGGCACTGCACGCGTCGGGCAATCGTCGCGTCCATCGCGATCGCTGTGCGCCGGGCGATCGTAACGATCCATGCGATCATAGCGATCCATGCGATCATAGCGATCATAGCGATCATAGCGATCATAGCGATCGGAGCGATCATAGCGATCGGAGCGATCTCGTTGATCCCGATGTTGGTCATCGTACCTCGCCGATTCCCTCCTGCGGTCGGGACGCGCGACCGGGTCAGCGTGGTCCAAACACGGTGAGCGCCTCACGCGACCCCTCTCCCTTTCCCTCTCCCGATCGTGGTGACTGTCCACATCCCGACCGCGATCGCGGTCGTCACAGACGTGCCTGTCAGATCGCTCAGGTCGGTCAGACTGCCGCTCGCGCTCCATCGGCCTGGCCCTCGGCGGTGGATCGACCCTCGCGCGCTCGCGGCGAATGGGAACGGGTTTCGGCGCATAGCGCGCCGACTTCGGCGATGCACTGCGACGATCGCGACGATCACGACGATCACGACGGTCGCGAGCATAGCGGGAGTCTCGGGACTCGCGGCCCCGCGCCGGCTCGTGGCCACGATCCCTGTCACGCTTTTCCTCGTCGTCCCGAGTCCGCTTGAGCTTGAGGCCCGAATCATCTCGATCCTTTCGTCTCTTGTCCTCAGTCTCGCTCTTGTCGCGCTTGTCGCCCTTGTCCGCAGTCTCGCCCTTGTCGCTCGACGTGCCGACGCCGCCATTCACCCTCCGGATCAGCGACCGGATGGTCTGGTTGAGGTCCGGCTTGACCTGCATGACCTCCTCTTTCAGAGCTTTGCTGCTCGACTCGTCAAATAGCGGGGCACATGCCCTGCTCGCCTTATCGTTGAACTCGTTGGCAAGCCTTCGGACGTTCTCCCTGATGCGCATGCCGCCGTCCTTCGGAGACAGGGTGCCGCCGTCGACCTGCGCCAGGAGCCTCTGCTCCTTCTCGAGCGTATTGCAGATCGTCGTCAGCTCGTCGATGCTCTTGAGCAACAGGGATGCCTCTGCTGACATTTCCTTCGCCGGCGCGCTCTCCTTAGAAGCCGTCTGCTTGGCCACCGCAACGGCTAGCTGCAACGCGGTCCTCTTTGCGGAGACAAGGGGCGCGGCCGTGGCGCCCGAGTGCTTCTTCAGAGCTTCCGCGCGCAACTTCTCAGTCTTTGACTGCAAAGTATCGTCTCCCTTCTCCCTGTACCTGCCCAGGAATCCCGTCTCCGCGTTTGCCGGCACGCGTTTGAGGCTGGTCGGCGGCGGCGGCGGTGCTTTGGCGGCTGATGTCTTGAGTGCATCCTGGGTTCCACTTGCGGTCCCGGTCCCGGTAGGGATCGGGGCATTGGAAGTCTCCTGGAGAGGCGCTGGCGAGGGCGAGGAGCGCCCGTTCCCGGTGTTCCCACCGTTCCCGTCCCGCAACGTCGACAGCAACTTCCCGCCATAGTATATCTCTTCCCATCCATTGCATGTCGTGCGCTTGGATCCCTGTTGCTTCGCCATCCAAGTAGCAAACGCTGACGGCGTGTGAAACAAGTTGCGCACACCCGTGACCTCGACCTCGATCAGTCCATCTTCGGTCAAATCCGCGACCGCCGTGGTGCCTTTGAGTTTCCACGTTATGACACCCTCCCCGGGAGATAGGGTGCCGGCATCGATCAGGGCCTTCAGGGTAGTCTCTCGACCAGCCTTCGGCCGTCGGCGTCGACCATGAACAACAGTGGCAACGGCAGCGGCCACGCTGTCGTCTTTGTCCTGGTCTTCGGCCTCCTCTTCGGGCTCGTTGTCATCTTCGGCCTCCTCGCTCTCGTCGCTATTCTTGTCACTCGAGTCGGTGATCAGCGGGCGACGAGCCCTGGTCCCTACCATCGGCTGCTCCATATCCGACATCCCCCCGTCTGAGCTCGACAAAATGATCTCCATGTCCGAGACGAGCTCGATCGACTCGCCAGAGTCCCCCGCATCTGGATCTGCACGCTGCTCGACCCGGTCCTCGTCCCTCTCGTCTTCGTCCTTGTCTTCGTTCTCCTCCTTCTGTTCTCCGTCTTGGTCGTCTTGGTCGTCTTGGTCGTCTTGGTCGTCTTGGTCGTCTTGGTCGTCTTGGTCGTCTTCTTCCTCTTCGCCTTCCTTCTCTGCCTTCAACAAATCCTCGTCCGACGAGGAATGGCGCCGCGCCCTGCGCCGGGCCCTGGCGAGGGACGTGTCCCCGAAGATGGCCTCGTCCAAGAAGCTCAGGTCATCCTCGACGTCCGAGCCGTCGCAGGTGTATACCGACTTCAGCCGTTCAAGCTCCTTGCGAAGGAACGACGCGATCAGGCCCACCTCGCCCTTGCACTGCTCGACGTTCTCGATCATCTGCCGCTTTTCCTTCGTGACGCGTCCTCGCATCTCCTTGCAGCTGGACTCGAGCTCCTCCACGACCGATTCCAGGTAGGCTGCCAGGCTCTCCAGCCCTTTCGCCTCCAGCTGCGTGACGATGGCGTTTCGCATGAGCCCTCTCCCCTCCCGGGACTGCTGGCACCTCTTGATGAAGTCCCCGGCGGCGTAGTACATCAGCATGTCGAATTTGGGATATTCGGCAGCCGACGAGATGTCCAGTTGGCGCTCAATCTTCCTCACCGTCAGCAGCTGTTTGATCCGCAGCGGGTTGATGTAGTTTCCGCCCACCACGACGCTGTCCTCCGGCGTCGAAACGGCATGGAACCACCCCCCCGGCAAGAACATCGTGTCTCCCTCGTTCAGCTCCAATCGCATGCACTTCTCCAGCCGTTCGCCCAGAAAGTCGTTCTGATCGTCGGACGACGACCAGTGCATGAACTGGCGGATGTTGTGCCCCGTGCCGGGCGCCGCCATGAACACCTTCTTGCCCTTGACGACGTGGTACCAGACGGACGACCCGGCAAAGTCAACATGCCAGTCCGTATACGCCCCCTCGGGACCCAACAATAGATAGGTCATCGTCTTGGGCGGCGAGTACACGTCGTACGACGTCGCGTCCTCCCCGATCTTCATCTTCTCCACAAAGGCAAACGGGTTGTGCACGAGATCGTCCTGTAATACGAGCGCGCGAGTGAGATGCGAGATGCGAGATGCGAGGGGTCGAGACGGAGCGCCGGGCTCATCGGGTGCCACCCGATGCTCCACACGGCAAGACGGATTCAACCAACGTACATAGAAGCGAATCATCCGCTGGCTGGGCCACACCCGGCTCACCAGGTCGAGATCCCGCACAATCTGAGGCGCTACCACCAGCCCGTCCAGCCCCGTATGCGCGAGGTTGAAACTCGTGATGTTCAAGATGGCCTTCCTCTTGGCCGCGGGCTCGCTGAAGTACTTGACGACGTCGATCACATTGAGCGGCTGCCCGTCGCTCTGTGTGCGCACGTCGATCGTCGGAATCGTCAGCTCCTCATGCACGAACCTCGCCAGCCGGGTCTTGAACTCTTCCAGCGTCTGCACCGGGTACGACATGTGCAGGGTCCTGAACACGTCCGACTTGGACCGCGAGCCCATGCGATGGACGCAGATTTTATCGAGTCCAGACGTCGCAAACACATTCTCCAGCTCCTCCGAAGTGGCTACCTCGACGAACCCCCGCCACCCATCGGCCGAGGCAGAGAGCGCATCCTCAACGGGGCACGTGCTCTCGAGCTTGTTCCTGTGCGACGCCAGCCTGACCCCGTGAAGCTTGTTCGGTTCGAGCTCTTCTTTCGGTCCCCGACGTTTCTTTCCGTGGCGACGACGTTCGTTCCCGCCGTTGTCGTGGAAGTCCGTCATCCCACGTGATGTGCGACGAGTGGTGTACAATCGACGGCGACCGCTGCAGCCTTCGCGCTCCTTTCCTACGCGAGCGCGTCTGGTCGCAGCGTTTTCCTGCACGACCGCGAGCGACGTGAGAGTCACAGTCACAGAGTGCGGAGTCGATTCAAATTCGGTCTTAAGTTCGAGTCGAATTCGACGACCCGATGGCCCTTACCGGCACCGATGCCGGTAAGGCAACGCTCGTGGGGCTCTTAGCGACGACGACGAAGACCGTTCGATCCGGGAAAAACGAGAGGGAACCGCGAGCTGCGAACCCTCCTGCTCGGATCGCATCGTCATCACGAACACCAGACGACATAATCGACGAACTCGTGGCCGCAAGGCGTGACAAGCGCGACGGGCGTGACGGGCGTGGCGGGCGGGTCACCACACGGAGGCCGAACGACGCGCCTCGTTCGGCCTCGGCGCGCAAGATGTACGTCCTCGGCGAGCGGCCGGCCCCGGCCGCGGCCGTGCCGCCTGCGAAACGCGGGTGTCTGAAGAAGCTCTCCTCGCACAAGGTCAGCGAGAACAGCCGACGGCGCCTCGATCCGTCAAAGATCGAATCATACAACCACTTCCGGGAATATTTCGAGGCGCCCGAAGACCAGGACTACGAGGGCGGGGATCGGGGCGAGGAGGTCATGGAGCAGCCTTGCGGTTTGGCCTGGGAGAGGATGGGCACCATGCAGCAGTGACGGTGGCTTTCTCGTTGATGGATTCACACAATAACGAACGCACGTTAGGACTTGATCGTCGTCGCCGTCGGCGCCTTTGTCGTCGACATCTTGGCCTGGGCGACGGCCATCTCGACCCTCGAAAGGTAGCCTTGCAGGTCGAACTTCTTCTTGCCGGACCCCAGCTTCCAGGCGGCACCGCCCATGTACCTGATTTTTCCAAACACGGGCCGCTCCTTCCATCCCTGGTCGTGCAAGCCGATGACGCTCCACATGACGCCGACAACCCCGTTGGGGTCCCTGCCGTCGATGCTGTACGTATCGTTGAGCTTCATGGCGAATTCGATGGCCTGCTCGGGCGACTCGGTCCATTCGAGGATCTTCTTGGCCCAGTACATGCGAATGAAGCCGTGCTGCTTGCCCACCACCGTGAGTTCCTTCTGCGCCGCATTCCAGATGGGGTCGTGCGTCTTGGCGTCCCGCAGCTGCTCGTACGTGTAGACGTGGTCCCGCACGTCGTTGCGGTGCATGTCAAGGGACTCCTTGGCCCAGTCGTACGCGCAATCGATCGAGTCGTAGTTCTTGGTGTACCAGCAAAAGTTGTCGCTCAGCTCGCGCCGGACCACGCTCTCCTCCAGGAAGGCATCGACGCTCTCGGAAGCCACCTTGCGCAGCTTGGACGCCTCTAGCGCCGCGCGCTGCGGGCTCAGCTGACCGAAGTGGAAGTACGGCGACAGGCCCGACAACGCGGTCGGCACGCTCGGTTCGTTCCTCTTTGTCGCGTACTTGGAGAGCCTCGTCTTGGTCAAAAACGAGGCCAGGGCCTTGGCGCCGGCCTCCTCCCCGGCATTCAACCACGTCACCGGCGGAACGGCGGCACCCTTGACCTTGGCCGTCTCGATGAGCGCCGTCCAGTCGACCTTGGCGGACGGCTGCGCGGCGCAACCGGCCGGCCACGCCTCGGCCTGCTCGGGCACCTCGGGGAACTCAGTCAAGTACTCGCCGAGCTTGTTGTTGATCTTATTTCTGATGGTCCTTGCCGCGTACTCCCGCTTGTCGGACGCCACCCACACCGGTACGATGTTATGGGCGTCGACCAAGTGCATCGACGTCGATGCCGGAAGCGCCTCGCACACCTTGTCCCGCCACTCGCGACCGACGCGCAGGGGCGACATGTCCGTGACCAGCGCCGACGCCTTGGCGGCCTCCATCAGCTTGGGAATCTCCGTCACGGGATCTCCTTGCGTCAGGAAGAACGGGATGTTCTTCTTGGCCAGCGCTTTCTCGACCGAGCCGAGACCCTCCAACATGAAGACAAACTGCCTCGCCCCGGCGTTCATGAACTCCGGAACCAGGTTGAACACGACCGCGACCGGCTCGTCGCCCTTCTTCGCCTGCTCAATAGCGTACAGCAGCGCCCAATTGTCCTCGACGCGCTGCTCGCGGCTCATCCAATAGAAGACCGGGCCGGAGGAGGCCGACGAGGCCTTCTTCATGACCTGCACGCGCTTCGGGTGCACCAGGACGGAGGACGCCGCCAAGCGCTTCACGCTCCGCTCCGCGTACAGGGCATCGGACCCCTCCTTTTGCTTCTTGGCCTGGGACTGGGACGAACTCATCCTGGCCAGCGTGCAGGCTGAATTCCTCCTCAGCAGCAGGGAGGGAGTTCTGGAAAATGCAGGCTGCAGCCTGGGGCGTAGTATAAGGCAGAAAATGGCGTTGATTGCACGTGGTCGGAGAGAGACGATATATCGTCTCTATATGAGCTCGAGCTCGAGCTAGCTTGTCTTGTCTCTCTCGAGAGAAAAGCGTTGACTGGGCAAGACCATCTTGCCATCATTTCGCGCGCGATGACGAGACTCCGTGCAGTAGACCCGCGGGCGACTGAACACCCGCACGGCGCAGAATGCGGGCCGCGAAGACGACCCACCCCGCAAACTAACCCCGCTGCTGGCTTGGTGATGGACCGGCGGTCCGGTCTCTGGGGCCTGGTCGTCGCGCTGACGGGGGCGTCGGCCCTCGATTCTCCCGCGGTCGCCGCCGGGGCCCGGACGAGCGCAATCGACTTCAAGCCGCGCGACCTTGAATTTCCTGATTTCTTCGAAGGGCTGTGGACGGTGACGTCGGTCCTGACGAAGGTCGACGTGCCGTATGGAGAGGCCGCGGTGCCGGACATTCGCGTCGTGCGCCGCGCGCAGGACGATCTCAACCGGCCGGTCCGTTACACCATTCGGTTCATCCGGGGTGCCGGCGCCGACGCGGACTTTGTGGTGATGGATCGGCGATGGAACACCGGCGCGCTGCTGTCCGAATACATGCCCGGAATGTCCATGGAGCGGGCCATGGAGCGCATCCAGTGGTCACCAGCGTCGCCCGATCGCATGATCGTCTCGGTCGGCTCGATGGTGGTGACGACCGACGTCACACGGCGGTCTCAAGAGCGGACGGCGGAGGACGCGTTGACGACGAACGAATTCACGCAGCAGTTCTTCGACGATAGCAACGGCGTCAAGCTCAAGGCGAGCCGGGCGTACACGAAATGGAAGTGGCGGACGTCGGACGTCGGAGGGAAGCAGATCATCGCCTCGCAAACGATCGCCGACTATAGGGATCCAGCTGGTGGGTATCGACTCGTTTCTCTGTCTGCCTAACACGCCCCGAACCCGCACTCTCGCTCTCGCTCTCGCTCTCGCTCTCGCTCTCGCTCTCGCTCTCGCTCTCGCTCTCGCTCTCACCCTCACCCTCACTCTCGTTCGTTCGCTCGCTTGGTTCGCCAGACCCCGGTTCGATCGCTCCCGGCGTCCCGCTGCAGAGCGTCGGCCAACCCATCGTGCTGACGACGTACAAGCTGAGCCTCGTGCCGGCCGAGCCCGAGTCGCTGTGATAATTGTTGTTATGATTGTTGTTACGATCGTGTGTTGCATGATAATAATCTACTCGTCAGTTGATTTTGAGCAGCTCGACGTCGAAAACCAGCGTGGCCGACGGGGGAATGACGCCAGGGATACCCCTCGCGCCGTACGCGTCATCGGGGGAGCACGTCAACGTGGCACGCTCCCCAACCTTCATCTTGAGCACCTGGGTGTCCCACGCTTTGATCACCTGGCCGACGCCGACGGCGAAGACAAACGGACTTCCGCGGTCACGACTGCTGTCAAATTTGGTGCCGTCTGTGAGCGTGCCCGTGTAGTGCATGCTCACAGTATCACCAGGGTTCGGGGTCGGGCCCGATCCCTCAACAATTACCTCTTTCTTTGTTCCGGCCTGCGTAGCAACAGTGCGTGCGAAACGGAGACGTGAGGATTGCATGAGATTCGACGACCTGTTCCCCGGGCCGGCGAAGCGTGAAATCCTGGACGTCATGGCCACAATACTCACCTGCGTAGCAACAGTGCGTGCGAAACGGAGACGTGAGGATTGCATGAGATTCGACGACCCGTTCCCCGGGCCGGCGAAGCGTGAAATCCTGGACGTCATGGCCACAACACTCACCATGGTGTTAACGTTTATATCGATGAACGCTTGATTGACAACGCCGATTTGAATTGAGGGCAAATCCTCGACTCCCCGGGAGTTTTCGAGGAGGCTCCAATGTATCGAGCCACCAGTCCCCGGTGACCGACGAACGCCGAGACCCCAAGTCAAAACGACAAATCGTGACCTGGTATACCACAAACACCACAACCACCGCCACGATGGGGTTGCTCAACGCGCTCCAGCGCGTCGTCGCGGCGGCGTTCCTCCTCGTTGCGTGGTTGGTCGTCGTCACCGCCACCACCGTCGTCCTCTTCTTCCAGTTCCTGCGTCGTCCCCTGACGTTCTTCTCAACACAACAAACGAGACCGTTTGAGCGACCCGCGGTCCCGGGCATGGAGAGCGTCCGCGTTCAGACCTCGCGCTTGTCGCTCCACGTCCTCCGCGGCGTCGACGCCGACCCGTCCAAGCCGTTGATGCTCTTCCTCCACGGGTTTCCCGAAAATGCGTACTCGTGGAGGGACCAGCTGGCGCACTTCAGCGACAGGTTTTCCGTGGTCGCCCTCGATATGCGGGGGTTCGGCGGGTCGGACGCGCCCAAGGGCCTGGCCCACTACTCGATGGACCTCCTGTGCCTGGACGTGGTGGCGGTCATCAAGGCGTGCGGCTACCAGTCGTGCGTGCTCGTCGGGCACGATTGGGGAGGTATGGTTGCATGGAACGTCGCGGCGAACTTCCCGAGCGCGGTGGACGCCCTCGTGACGGTGTGCTCGCCGCACCCGCGCGCCTACAACGAGCCGGCCTGCTTCACCTCCGCCCAGGCCAGGCGATCCAGTTATTTCCTCCTGTTTGCGACGTCATTCCTGCCGGAGCTCTACCTGAGATATTGCCGCGGGCGCGAAATCCGCAAGATGCTGCTGTCGAAGCCGATGGGCGTGACGAACGGCGGCGCCCTGACCGAGGACGACGTCCGGTTCTACGTCGACGCGCTCCTGCGGCCCGGAAGGCTCACGGCCGGACTCAATTACTATCGGAACGCAATGTTCATGCCGAGCGAGAGGGCGAAGAAGTTCGTCCTCAAGACGACGGCGGCGAGCGCGGGCGGGCCGGGGTGGTCCGGCCCGCCGACCCTGCAGCTCTACGCCGACAGCGACGCCGCGTTCGAGTGTGGTATGTTTGAGAATTGCTCCATCGTGACGGGTTCCGGTTCATCCGAGGAGGAGCGCGTCCAGGAAAGCGACGACGACGAGGCAAAGGGAAGCGTCGACGGGCCGCCGTCGGTCATCCTGGTCAAGCTCCCCGCGTGTTCACACTGGGCGCAGCAGGACTGTCCCGATCGCGTCAACGAGGAGATCGACCGGTTTCTCACGACGTTACATATTACTGCTTCGGCTTGAAGAATCCCATGATGCCCTTCTGCTTGGGCCCCACAGGTGCCTTATTCTTCCCGCCGGTCGCCGGCTTTTTCGCCGCCGTCCCCTTGGCCTCCTTGGCCTCCTTGGCCTCCTTCTCCGGCTTCGCTGCCTTTTTCGCCTTGGGTTTGGCCTTTTCTGGTGCAATAATCTCCGTCACCTCCTCTCCCTTGTCGTTGATGTACGTCTTCACCTGCGCGGGCTCGTCCTCGTCCGAGTCAGAGTCGATCATTTGCACGCGCTTCTTCTTGCTGTTGGCGTCTTCTGTGGCTCCCCCTGCAGCCTTCCGTTTCGGCTCGTCCATCTCCTTCGCCGTCGCCTTTGCTTTTGTCTCGACGACGGGCTTTGCCTCGGCCATCGGCTCGTCGTCCGTGTCTGCGGTACCCTTCGTCGCCTTGGTCACCTTGTTCGCGTTCGTCGCCTTTGTCGTCTCTTGTGGCTTCTGTGTTCCTTGGGTCTTGGGCGGCGAGGCTGCCGTCGCGGTGGACGCCCGCCGGGCTGCCCCCGCGGCGCGACGCTCTGGCGCATTGACGAGGGCGACCCGGCCGAGGGACGCGTAGTCGGCGTTCAGCGTCGTCCCCAGCGCCTCCCGGTTCTGTACAAGGTCCACCTCGACGATATTCTCCGGCACCATGACGCCCTTCGGGCCCAGCGCGTAGACGTGAACGGCGTCGACTCGGGACAGGGCCGACTTGGACTCATCGAGCTTCGACGCATCCACGACCCTGACGACGCGCGTCTTCCCGTCTTTGCTGAGACCGCTCAAGAGGAAGGCCGCGTCGACGGTGTCCTTCTGCGTCATCATCGCGAGCGCGACGGCAGTGAGCGAGACGGTTCGTCGATTTGAACTGAGAGAGATCGGTTTGAAATCGCCACGCACCTCCTGCTGCTGATATTGAGACAGGAGCTTCTTCGATACGTCGTAAGGAATGTTGAACCGCTTGGCAATCGACTTGAACGTGACGATGGACAACTGGTCTTGGATCGAGGATTTGAGTTCATCGATCATCGCTGCTGTGCTTGCCGCCACCATCCTTGCTACTCCGAACAGGACGTCTGTCTGTTCGGGATACGTCTGTCTGTTCGTCGTCGTGCAAAATCGACTACCGTAGAGCCGAAAAAGAGAACCTCGGTTTGAGGCTCGTGTCAGTCCGGACAGCCAAAACGAGCACCATAACAATCGAGCCGAGATCACCTACCTCTGCCTCATACCGCGTTCCTGACGGCCTTGAGGCCGGCGTTGAAGGCCTTGTCGACGGTCGGCCACGCCTCCTCCTTGCCGAGGTCGACCAGGATCCGATGGGCGCACCCGAAGCCGCTGAAGACCACAGCGTTGACGCCCTGGCCCGGGAACGTCGAGTCCCCCGTGCAATAGAGTCCCTCGACGTCCGTGGTATTGAACGGGAACCCGAGCATGCCAAAGGGGCGACGTGATGGCACGGGTCCGTACGTACCGTCCACGCGGTTCAGAAACTTTCGATGCGTGCGCGGCGTCCCGACTTCCCTCGACACGACCGCGTCTCCCAGGCCCGGGAACACCCTCTCCAACCGGCGGATCATCTCGTCCGCGACCTGATCCTTCTTCTGCAGGTATTTGGCGCCGCTGAGCCCCTCCCACTCGTGCATCCACGACGGCGAGAAGCAGTGGAACGTGTGGTGACCCTCGGGACACAGACTGGGGTCGAGCAGACTCGGGATGCTCACAAACAGCGTTCCGATCGAGTCCATCATGGTGCTCCAGTCCTCAAGGACGATGTGATGGCAGTCGGTCCCGTTCTTGGCCGACACCGAGTCGATTTCCCGGATGCCAATGTGCATCGAGACGAACGACGGCGATTTGACGTACTTCTCGCGGAAAGACTTCTCCGAGCTGGGCATGGCCTGGTCCTTGAGAAGGCCCTCGAAGGTATCCCACCGGGTGGCATTGCTCACGATCGTCTTGCCGTACGCGCACCGGCCGTCTGCCAGCTGGACGCCGTGCGCCCTGCCTTGCTCGTTGACGAGGATCTTCTTGACGTTGGCCTTGTACTCGACATCTCCGCCGAGCTCCTGGATACCTTCGGCCATCAGCTGCGGGATCCTCCCGACGCCCCCCACCGGATAGTTGATGCCGCCATAGTGCCGGTCGCAGAAGACCATGCCGGCGTTGATCGTCGGTGTCTCCTCCGCCAGGACGGTCGAGAAAATGTAGCACTCCATGTCAATAAAACGCAACAACTCCTCATCCTTGATGTATTTCCTCGCCAGGGCTCCCGTGTTGGAGCCCAGGAAGCTGGCGAGCGTCAGACACGCCAGGGGCGCCCTGAAAAACTGCTGCATCAGGTACCGCGGCTCCTCGAGCGACTTGAGCTCGATCGAGTTGAGTGAGTCAAACACCTTCCAACAATCGCCGTAGAACTTCTTGATGCCCTCCTCCTCGTGCGGGAACTTGCTCACGAGCTCCCTGATGAAATCGTCGTACCGGCGATGTACGCGGACGTCCAACTGGTTGGGCAGGTGATACAACACCTGACTGGGATCCGGCACGACATCAATCTTCTTACCAACCGACTCGAGCGCCTTGGTAATAAGATTGGTCGTCGTGCCCGAGCTGTCCGGGTTCAGGCCGAACATCATCGAGCTCCCGACGTCCCACTCCCAGTGCCCCCGCTCGTCTTGGCGCTCGAACCACGACGCCGAGCCCCCGGGCTGAATATATTTCTCGAGCACCAGCACCGAAGCTCCCGCCTGAGAGAAAAGAGACGTGTGAGCGTGGCGTTCTCGTTCGTCAGACTGCGGGCGACAGCGACGACAAGGGCGGACGTACCGAGGCGAGCTTCCCGGCGACAGACAGGCCGCCCATCCCAGAGCCGATCACGACCGCGTCATACTCGTGGTCCGTCCGGATAGCTCGTGCGCGCGCGTGGTGGCAGCACGTCCGCTGCCGCGGGGTCAATCGACACGCATTGCGGCTAGGCGTCCTCAACGACGGCTTCAACGACGGCGACGTTGCAGACATGTGGCTGATGACGATGACGATGGTTGCGCAGCGAGAACCGCAGAATAGATAGATAAAACGAGTCTTCATGAAGACTCCCTACCTGATGAGGTCGGGCGGTCGCGAGGACACCCACAAAAATTCGTCGACTTTGTTCTTGAAACAGTCGTTGATAAAAACGTCACAGACGAGCGCGAGTGCGTGCGTACGAAGTACGCTCTGCTTTTTTTACGTGAACTCCGGAGTTCGAACGGATCCGTTCGAACCGAATTTTCGCCTCGACTGCACGGATCTGACTGACACCATGCCGTCGCCATACACGACGTCGGCCGCGGCCTTCGATGGGACGTCGCTGAGCTCCCTGCCGCGACACGTGAGTCAGCTCGAGCGGAACAAGGCGGCCCTGGACCACGACGAAGGGATGCGTGCGCGGTACCTGGGTACCAGGGGCGCGACTCCCAAGGAGCACGTCGAGCCACTCGAAGCGATTCTCCGTCCGCACGTCTCCATCATGGAGAAGAGAAGGCAGAGCATTAATGATGGGGACAAGGAACTGACGGAGCGATACGGGAAGGCTGCGGCGCCGAGAAGGCGCTCGGCGCTCCACATCGAGCTCGAGGAGGCTCGCGCGATGCTGGGCGGATCTGAGGACCACTCTGCGCGGTCCGTGGGCTCGGAGAAATCCGCTCCTGTTGCGGAAGCGGAAGAGGATGACTTGACGTGAACGAAGGTCAAGGGCTCGCAACGATTCGTTGCGAGCCCCCCCTTGATTGATAGTCCCTGTCCATGTTCATGTTTCATTCTGTACACTGTTCTTCTACTAATGTACCACGTGCTCGCCACCGGTGGCGTTCGATCGGCCACCAGGGGCGTCGCTGGCTCGAATTCTCCCATTGCCACCCAACACATCCGGCTTTTGCGGCCATCTCGATCACAGGCGCGCATATGGACACATCGGAGTGATGATCGGAGTGCAAGAAGGCGTACCAGCGGCGCATCGTTACCGTCAGAGAAGGCCGATGCGAACGCAACAACGTCACCCGTGCCAGAGGAGGACGTCTGGCGCTGGAGCAACACGTCTGACGCGGTCACGACCTACGGGGTGTTCCTCGGCGTCTTGGCCCTTGGAACCGTTCCGCAAGTCCAGTCGATGAACCAGTCGGGCCTGTTTTACTTTATTTCGCTGGCGGTGGGTATTGACCTCGACCGACGTGCGCTCGCTCTTCGCACGCCCTGACTCTCTCACTCGCGCTACGCGCTTCGCTCGTTCGCCAGGTTATCACCATCTACATGGGCGCCCACCGCGGCCTGAACTCGAAGGAGCGCGCCAAGATTGACATCAAGAACGCCTTGGCCGCGCCCTTCTTGGCCAGCGTGTCGCTGTTCGGCTTCTTCCTGCTGATCAAATATTTTCCGGTGGGTATCGAAATCGACCGACGCGCGGTCGTCCGCCCTGACTCTCTCACTTGCGCTACGCGCTCGTTCGTTCGCCAGGACTTCAACCTGGCGACTCTGTTGGACTGTTACTTCTTCCTGCTTGCCGCATTTGCGACCCTCGGCGCGGCCTCGGGGCCGCTCAAGACGATCGCCAACAAGACTGGCACGCAACTGGTGGGTATCGATATCTCGACCGGCACGCGCTCGCCCCGACTCTCTCACTCGCGCTGCGCGCTTCGTTCGTTCGCTAGACCTTCGACGTGCCCATTCCCGAGGCGCTCAATGCGGTGGACGAGAACGATAACAAGGTGGAGTCGCTGCCGTTGTACGGCTCGGACATCCTCGTGACGGTCATTGCCATCGCCATCGCCAGCGCCGACCTCGCGGCCCATCACGGCAACTTCACGCTGTCCAACATGATTGCATGTCTGATCGCCGCCGACATTCTCAATTTGATTGGCCTGAGCTCGTTCCGCGTCGCGGGCATCTTGCTCGTGGGAATGCTGATGTATGACGTGACGTTTGTCTTCGCCAGTCCGAACTTCTCGCCAGGCGGCGAGAACGTCATGCTGAAGGTCGCCACGAGCGACGTGCTCACCGGACCCACGCGGCTTCTGTTTCCCAAAATCCCGGGGTCGATGGGCGGCGAGGCGGCATTCTTCCCGTTCTCGCTACTGGGACTTGGCGACATTGCCATCCCAGGCCTGCTCTGCTGTTTGGCGTTGCGGTACGACGCCTCGAGGTCCATCGATATTTCAGCCCGGGGCGAGGCCAGCTGGAAGGCTATCATGGAATCGATCGAGAACCTCAACGGCGAGGAGTCTGGCGACGAGATCATGACGCTGACTGGCTCCGCGGCCGAGGCCGCCTACGACGCAATAGCCGACCGTGAGCTCGAACAGCGCAACCTGTCACAGGGAGAGAGAGATGGCGTCGGGCAAGACGTCGAGCCGCTTCCCGTCTCTGGGGCCATCATGTACAACCGACTGTATTTCAAGGCGACCATGGTCGCATACGTCGCCGGCCTGTTGATGGCGTTTGTCGCCAACGACGTGACCGGCCTGGGGCAGCCGGCTCTGCTGTACCTCGTGCCGTCCACGCTGGCCGCGATTGTCCTCGTCAGCGCGAGGCGTGGCGAGGTCGGAAGGCTGTGGCGCTACCGGGACACCAGCCCCAACATCTGGAAGAAAGAGGACTGAGTGACTTCCTGGTGTCTTCTTCTTGGTGTCACACATGAGGCGTCGCCTTCTTGGTCAAGGCGACGAGCGGCGGCCTCCGCTCCCACAGTCAATTCACCATATCACTGCAACAATGGCGAGGCCACTTGTGTCTGTTGTGAACAACGCTGGAGAGGCGGTCGGCCAGGTACGTTGCCGTCGGGGACGAACGTGAATTCGTCTGGAAATGAACTTTCGGCACGTCCCGCCCAGCGGTCATCTGTGCGCGCCGCGGCGCCGTCAACTGCGAGATATATGTATTCTATGCGCAGTGGTCGACGCGATCGCGTGTGCAGCGGCAGCTGGTCTGGAAATTTCAATCCAGCCACCGGGCAGCCGCTTGCGGCTGCCGGGTCGAAGCGACGGCGGGAGCCGCTCCATTGCCCGCGTATCACTCATTATGTCATTTGGCGGAGAGAGCGTCGCGCGTGGCCGGCGAATCGTGCCGCCCTGCCGCGGAACCGTCGCTCTTGAGAATCGACCTCACTCGAATCGTCCGCACACGCACACGCACCCTCAGGTCGAGCTCCCTGCGGTTTTCTCGGCCCCGATCCGTTCTGATATCGTCCAGACGGTTCATACCAACGTCGCCAAAAACCACAGGCAGCCCTATGCCGTGAACTCGAAGGCCGGACACCAGACCGCCGCCGAGTCGTGGGGAACCGGAAGGGCCGTCAGTCGTATCCCTCGTGTCCCGGGAGGTGGAACGCACCGCGCCGGACAGGGAGCCTTCGGAAACATGTGCCGTGGAGGACACATGTACGCCCCGACCAAGACCTGGCGCAAGTGGCACAGGAAGGTCAACGTGGGCCAGAAGCGCTACGCCGTCGTCTCTGCCCTGGCTGCGTCTGCCATCCCGGCCCTCGTGATGGCCCGCGGACATAGGATCGACAACGTCGCCGAGGTCCCTCTGGTCGTCGACGACTCAATCGAGGGCATCACCAAGACCAAGGCTGCGATCGCCCTCTTGGCCGCCATCGGAGCCAACGACGACGTGGAGAAGGCCCGCGCCTCCAAGAACCTGAGGAGGGGTAAGGGAAAGATGAGGAACAGGAGGTACGTCGCCCGCCGTGGACCGCTGGTCATCACCGGAGGAGAGACGAGCATCACCAGGGCGTTCAGGAACATCCCGGGCGTGGAGATTGCCAGCGTGGACAGCTTGAACCTGCTCAAGCTCGCCCCGGGAGGCCACCTTGGACGCTTCATTATCTGGACCAAGAGCGCCTTCACCAGGCTCGACGAGATCTTCGGAACCTCCGAGACCGAGTCTGCCGTCAAGAAGGGCTGGAAGTTGCCGCGCAACATCATGACAAACCCGGACCTGGCCCGCCTCATCAACAGCGATGAGATCCAGTCCATCGTCAACGCCCCCAAGGACGGCAAGAGCAAGTCACTTAGGAAGAAGAACCCCCTGCGCAACTTGGGAGCTCTTCTCAAGCTCAACCCCGCGGCCAAGGCCCAGCGTCGTGCGACGCTCGTCGCCTCCGAACAGACCAGGGCCACCAAGGCCAGGGAGGCCAAGGTCGCAGCGGCTCGCGCTACCCGTTCTGCCAACAGGAAGGTCGGCAAGGAGTTCCTGGCCAAGATGGTCACGGACGCCGAGTACCAGGGAGAGGACTACGACGTGTTTGCGGCTTGGCTGGACGGAACCAACTAAGATGGCTTATTATTATTATTATTGAAGGATGCGGGGTGTAAAGGCATACCATGTCAACGTGCGTGTGGCGGCGCTATTCTTCGCCTTCCTCCTCGTCGACGTCGACGGCTGCGTCGTTCTCTTTCTCTTCTACCACCTCTTTCTCTTCTACCACCTCTTCTTCTTCTTCTTCTTTGACGTCTGCTGCCACGGCTGCCTCCGCCTCCTTCTCTTCCTCCTTGTCGGCTTCCTTTTTCACGGCTCCCTCCTCCTTCTCCTCCTTCTCCTCCTTCTCCGTCTTTGTCTTCTCGTCCTCGTCGACGCCCAGGTCCAGCTCCTCGTCCTTCAAGATCTCTGAGAGTCCGCCGTCGCCGCCCGCGCCGACCTCCTCGGGGTAAAGCAGCTTGCAGCAGAGCTTGAGGTCGCCACCGGCACGCACCGAGGCCGCAAACGCGGGAAGGGACGCCCGAGAGACCATCCGGAGCGTCTTCCAGTTGTACATCTGATCGCTGGCCACGCTGAACATCTCGTCGACGTTCGGATCGTTTATCTCGTCGATGACGGGGTCCATCAGGCTGCGCAAGGACTTGAACCCGCCCCGGTCTTCGGCTGCCAGCATCGTCAGGTTGTCCTCCGTCAGGTTCCACAGCCTGGTCAGCTCGGGAACACCCAAGTCGACCCCGTACGTCGCCTCGTTCGACTGCTTCCGCTTCTTGGGCGCCGGGTCCGTCGGCTCCTCCGCCAGCTTGGTCGCCAGCGCCTTGGCGTCAAAGGCCACCTCCCGGCGCTGGAACGCGTCAGCGGAACACCCGCCCTGCTTCCAAAGATTCCAGGCCATCTCGCCGGCGAGGACCTTGCCGATGGCGTCGACGAACAGCGGGCCGTCCTCGGGCGTCTGACGGAGCGCGTCCATGACCTTCTCCTTGGTGGCCTGGATCTGTGCCAGGACGTGCTCGGACGGCCGTTTGGACGCAAAGTCCTTCAATAGGGGATTCTCGAGCCAGCCGATGAGGATCAGGCACTGGACCAGCACCGTGCGCCGGAAGGTCGCGTCCCGCATCTGCAGCGGCAGCAGCCCCGCGCTGCTCAGGTACTTGACCGACGATGCCGACGATGCCGACGCCGACAACGCCGTGGGCGGCGGCAGCGTCTCCCGCTTCGGTTGGCTGGTCGTCGTCTGCGTCGTTTGCGTCGTTTGCGTGACTGTCACTTTGACGGCCTGCAGTCGCGCGAGCACCTTCTGCATCGCACTCATGACCGCATCGCACGCCCCGGGTGCCAGCGCCGACCTCGGATCCGCGAACCACGACTGAAGCCCCCAGAACGTCTTGTAGAAGGCCACGTCCACCGGCCGCCCCTCGGCGTCCAGGTCCCCCTCCCGCACGTCGTCCAGGGGCGTCACGTTGTCCACGTTGAAGCTCCCGTGGATGTTCACGCCCGACCGCTCGGTCAGCGGCAGAAACTTGGCGAGAAACACCAGCACGCGCCCGCACAGCGCCGCGTCCCGGCTCCCGAGCCGCTTGAGCAACAGGTTGCACGTCCGCAGGAGCGTGTACTGCGACTTTTGCCGGATTCCCGGCTTCGTGAACGCCTCCATCCTTGAATCCAGAAACTCTAGTATGCAGCCGCAGTCCATCGTCGGCGTGACCTCCATCATCACCTCGATACAACCAGCCGGGAGGGACAGGTCGAACGGCGGCGAGTGACCGCAGGCCATCTCCATCACCGAATCCACGAACAGCGCGGTCCCTTCCATCTTCATCACGGAGCACTTTTCAGACTCCGCCTGACGGACCAGCTCCAGCACCGACGCGTGCAGCGCGTGGGTCATGAAGAGGACGTCGGCGGCGTCGAGACTGTCGGCCGACGACCGTCCCCTCGCCTCGCACAGCCTGGCGACGAACTGCTCACCCAGCAGCTCCGCGCTGGGGCTGGACATGTCCGACAGGAGGGCGTCGCGGAGCGAGGCGACCGCCTGGTCATACGACGCTTTGGTCGACGGCATTTCTTCCTGGAGAATGAAAAAGAGCGCCAACCCAGGCGTGGAGTCCCTCCGCAGACAGACAGACAGGATTCGTCGTCGTCGTCGTCGAGTGGATGGACCACAACTTTGTCACGTCACGAAATTTACAGTAGCTACTGTGGGCTCAAGTTCAGAGCCAGTCCAAATTCTGGACGACCTCGACTTGCAGCTCGACGTCCAAGGCCTCCCCGAGGCCTTCGATGAGGCCCTCCGCGTACTCGTCCACCAGGAACCCGTCGTCGCCGTGCACCTCGCGGGCGACGGACGTCACCTCCTTGTCGTCGATCCCACACGGTACAATATGCCCGAACGGCGCCAGGTCGGTCGTCACGTTGAGCGCAATGCCGTGATACGATACCCATTTGGTCGCCCTGATGCCGATCGCCGCGATCTTTCTGTTGTCGACCCAGACGCCTGTGAGCCCGTCGATCCGCCCCGCCTCGATGCCCGACACCATCTCGAGGCTGTAGATGATCGTCTCTTCGAGCTGGCGCAGGTACCAATGCAGGTCGGGCCGCAGCATCTTCAGGTCGAGAATGGGATACATCACGAGCTGTCCGGGTCCGTGATAGGTCACTTCGCCGCCTCGCTCGATACGATGGATGGGGTGCGGCGGCGCGTCCATGTCGAACTTCAGGTTGTCCGTGGTCGACCCTTCGCCGAGCGTGTACACGGGCTCGTGTTGCAGCAGGATGGCATATCCCACGTCCGCTGCAGCCGCCGCCCCTGCCGCCGTCTCTGTGCTCTTGCCCTGGGCGGCGCGGGCGGCCACGCGGTCCACGAGCGCCTTTTGCCACAGCCACGCGCGTTCGTACGGGACAAGTACATCGTGCAGATCGTACACGACGACCCGCTTGGTCTGCCGTCCACGCCCCTCGTCGCGCTCGCCGCTGGCATGTCGGAGTTGCCCCCGACTCGTTCGTGCTGTTCCCCTCCTCGGAGCGACGGGTGCGCCAAATGCGCGCCCCCTCCATACTTCTCCTATCCGTGGTTTCATCAGTGACCTCGCACGCGAGAGAGCTCAATGTCAAATCGATCACGGAGCTACCTCAGTTTTTTTTCGAAGGCGCGCGCGTTCCGAACGCGCGCGTACGTACGAGTTTCGTATACGAAACTTGCCCATTCACCCGCGTCTCGGCATCTGGGCATATAGGGGGATGCGGCAGCACGGCAATGCGCGCGTCGCAGCGAGCGCATCCGCGTCGCTGCGACGCGTAGGGCCTGCCCCCCTAAGAGCAATCGGCAGGAACCGAGAGCAGCAGGGCTGCGGAGTGCTCGTGAGGTCGTCCGCCCACGATCGCGAGCGACGGGATGCTTGCCGTGACACTGGTGGACAGGACGCGGCGAGCCCAGCACCCGAACGGCCCGAACCGATGGGGCTCGACCTCACGGAGGCAGGCTTCGCCATCGTGGAGGGCGACGGGCCGTTCGGGTATTCGATACGGCTGTCGCCAGAGTACTCGGTGGTGCTCGCGACGGCGTGCGCCTTTGTCGTGGGAAATATGGACAAGATAAACATCAGCGTGGCAATCATCCCGATGGCGAAAGAGTTCCACTGGTCGCCGACGGTGATCGGACTGGTCCAGTCATCATTCTTCTACGGGTACCTGCTGTCTCAGCTCCCTGCGGGGTACGCATCGTCCCGGTTCGGTGGCAAGAACGTGCTGAGCGTGGGCGTGGGACTGTGGTCGCTGTCCACGGCGTGCATTCCTTTCGCTGCGAGCACGATCCCGGGCCTGTTCCTGTCGAGGGCGGCCGTCGGTCTCGGGGAGGGCGTGGCCCCGGCGGCCGCGACAGACTTGATCGCCAAGACGGTACCGACGAGTTCCAGGTCCCGGGCGACCAGTTTCGTGTTTGGCGGGCTGCACGTCGGGAGCCTGTTGGGGCTGACGCTGGCACCGTTCTTCATCGACGCGTTCGGTTGGCCCAGCGTTTTTTACGTGTTTGGTATTGGTGGGCTCGCGTGGAACGTGTGGTGGCAGGGAATTATGAGGGACGAACGGGTCCGTCGGATCTTGGATGCAGACGTGATGCCCAACGACCCCGAGAACATCGGGAAGGACGAGCTGCCGTGGCGGGCCTTTGTGCGCAACACGCCGGTGCGTGCGCTTTGCGTCGTGCACTTTGTGCACAACTGGTTCCATTACACGTTTCTGGCGTGGCTGCCGTCGTACTTCATCGACACGATGTCGCTTCCACTCTCCAGCGCCGCCAAGATTTCACTGCTGCCGCCGATCGCGGCCCTGGTCGTGTCTGGGATCGCCGGTCCGTCTGCCGACGCGCTCATCTCTAGGGGCGTTCCGACGGGGACGGTACGGAAGGCCGCGCAATCGGCGGCGTTCCTCGGTCCAGCGGCGTGTCTGGTCGGAGCCAGCGTGATCGATGACCGGCCGCTGGTGTGCGTGGCTCTGGTGACAATGTCGCTGGGCCTCTCGTCCTTCTCGCTGGCGGGCCTGTACTGCAATCATGCCGATTTGTCGCCCAAGTTCGCGCCCGTGTTGATCGGAGCGACCAACTCCGTCGGCGCGCTCCCGGGCATCGTCGGCGTCGTCTTTGTCGGCTGGATCTACGACAAGACAGAGTCTTGGGCGCTGTCGCTCTTCGCCCCGTCCATATTCCTGTTTCTGGTTGGCACCGTCGTCTTCGCCCTGTATGGTACTGCCACGGCGCAGAACTTTGAGCGCAAGAAACGCAACGAGCCGTTTGCCTTTGAGAAGCGACTCGCGCTTGTCGGCGCCGGCGGCGACGAGAGGGGAAAGGAGAAGGAATCATGACGCGGGCTGCTGCTGCTGCTATTTTTGTCAAATCAAACGTATACATTCTAAACGAAGGTTCACGGCGACAGCGCCTTCTTCGTCTTGTTCAGCTCGAGTCGAACGGCGTTCAACTCGCGCTGGGCGGCGAGGAGCTCCTTCTCCAGGGCGACCTCGTCCGCCTGCGACGCCTCCAGCTTCTCGACGAGCGACTCGACGACCGTCTCTGCCTTCTCGATCGACCGACGGGCATTGGCAGCGTCCCGGATCATCTTGCTGGCATCCCGCTCCAGCGCAGACAGCTCCTTGGCGGTAATCTGGGCCGTCAGGGAGCTCTCCCGGGCGTCCGCGGAGAGCTCGGCGTACATGTCTTTTGCTGCGACCTTCCTGGCGGCCAAGGCCTCGCGCTCTGCCTGGGCCCGGGCGGCGGCCGCCGCGCGCTCCTCGGCGACCCGTGCCCGCTCCAGTTTGGCCTGCTCCGCGAGCGCCGCGCGCTCGGCGCGCGCCTCTTCGGCGGATTGCCTCGCATTGGACTGCGTTGGCCTCGCTGCGGCGGCGGCGGCGGCCGCAGGGCGGGCTCCCCTTGACGGCCTGGCCCGGACCTCCTCGACCTCGTCGTCCTCCTCCTCGTCGTCGAACTCAAACTCGACGCCCTCCCGCTGGAACACGTAGAAGCTCCCTTCCTGTCCCTCTTCACGCGGCACGGCGCGCGCGATGCGGACGTCCTCGTCCAGATAGAGCAGCTCGATTGTCCGCCTCTGCGGGCCGCCGACCTTCTTCGTCGAGTTCGGGAACTCGATCTCGAAGGCGGCTCCCGAGACGGGAGTGATCGTTCCCACCTGTGTTACTGTGCCGGGAACGAAACCAAGCGTCTTGAAGCTGATCTCGTTGATGATGACGTCCGGCTCTTGGATCTCCTGGATGGCAACCTGGCCGGGGAACACCACACGGCCCGGGGCAGACTTGAATGGACCCCCGGCAGTGGTGGGCTTCGACGCATATCGCACCTCCCACCGGCCTAGCAGCTCCGGCCTCGACAGCGGGTTCTTCGGGCAGTAGGCCTGGAGCTCGTCGACAATGCCGGCGATCGCGTCGCGCTCAGCGGGACGGGTCTTGAAGCCGGCGTCGCAGTCCTCGGTGAGCCGCAACAGCGAGTCCAGGAGCTCGTCCTTCTTGTTAGTGCTCCGCTTGTTGGCCGAGCTGGGTTTGAACGACGGCAGGGTGAAGTTCTTGAACATCGCCTGGGTGGTCAGGACACTCGTGCGGCCCCGCATCGCCCCTCTGCGCGCGGTCGACCGCCGCGGAGCGCTCAGAGCAAGTTTCATGTTCATGCGCGACGACAGTGTGATGGATGACGTAAAATGGATGCAAAGAGAATGCCGAGAATCGAGAAGGTCGGAGGTTGGGCCTCCATCTCATCTCGCCGGGCGCGAGTCGTCCAGTGGGAGGACGACGACGGCGAGCTCCTGGCCGCCAGCTGCGGAGGACCGGGTGGGCCCGAACCGAACAGGGGCGACGACCGGACGCACGCGCGTGGGTGATGCGACCGGTCGCACGTCGCCGGGCCGGCGACGCGGGTGCGGGTGCGGGGTGGAGTGGGGGGCGCCGGCTCCGGCGACGAATGGGTCGGTCCGTGTCCCACACGCGGCCCTCGTCGTTGCGCAGTGGCCGCAGAGAGACGGGGTTGCCTTGCAACCCCGTGCGAGTCAGGATGACGGTCGACGATTTGGATTCGCAAGTCCGAATCGGATGAGGCACGACTCTGGACGACGCGAATCGCCGTCTTCCGTCACTCTAAATCAGTTTCACAGACTTCATATCTCCATCCTGTCAAAGATGAACACCGTCTGCCAGTCCAAGTACGTAGTAGCGGCGTCAGGGACTTTTCATTCCCGTCTCGAACTCGTGATGCTTGCTCGCACCGCCGTGCCGCCAGGCGCGCCGGCCGTGCGCGCAATGAGCCATCGATGATACGATCGTTCTCTCGAGCGAGCACGTTGGGATCGATGATGACCCGGCCGCGGCGTCGTACTCCTCCCGAGATTCGTCCTCAAGCTTTGGATAATCTTCCCCTTCCCACGGTCGCCAGGGCTCGTTCGCGCGCACCCCACTCGCCCCGACTCACCCCGACTCACCCATCACCATCCCACAGGATCGTTGTGGCCCCCACCACCGCCCGCGTCGCCACCAAGGCCCGCTCCACCGTCGTCGCCCGCGCTGAGGACAGCCGTCGTGCCGTGCTCGGAGGCATGCTCGTCGGAGGACTTGCCATCGCCACCCCGGCCAACGCCGTTGACATCATCGACGACCGCGCTGCCAAGGCCAAGGGATACGATATCATCTACGAGGCCCGCGACCTGGACCTGCCCCAGGGTCAGCGCGATGGACTCTTCCAGGCCCGTGGAGACGCCGCCCTGACCAAGAAGCGTATCGCCGAGTCCGTGTCCCGCATCAACGGAAAGCTCGGATCTGACATTGGCAAGAAGTACTGGACTGAGGCCCGCGAGGAGCTCCGTCGCCAGGTCGGAACCCTGAGCTTCGACATCAACACCCTGGCCTCTGCCCTCGGCAAGGCCGACAGGAAGGAGGTTGAGGCCCTCAAGAAGACCCTGAAGGCGGAGGTCACCGCCCTTGACTTCGCCATCCGCAAGAAGGACAAGGACGCCGCCGTCAAGGAGTACGCCGACGTCCAGGCCGCCCTCAACGCGGTCCTGGCCAAGATCGGAGCTTAATTAAGCTTCTTATAAGAATCTAATACTTGTGTGCTGGTAATATTTGAGGTTGGTCGTGTTGACCGTGCTGGTCGTGCTGGTCGTCCGCCCAAGTCCCAAAACCGAGCCCACCGTAGCGCGTGCCCAAACAGAAATTCTCCTCTCTTCGTCTCGGAGGCATCGACCGATCGTGCGCCCGGCGAGAAGGGACCCTGTGTGTTCGTCGTCGTCAACACCGGCCCTATGAACAACAGGGACAACTGGCGTCGCGCAATCCGAACCAAATTTGCCTCCTGCTCAGTCGAAGCGGCAAACTACGCACGTTGCGTCACCGGCCTGGTCGAAGTAGAGAAGCACAGCTGTCAGAAGGAGTTCGAGCTCTTGAAGGCGTGTTTCAAGAGAGCCAGGTGACCGAAACAGGCCGAGTGATCGGGTGATCCATCGTCCAGCGAAGGACTGTTAGGGGTCGTCACACAGACTCGATGGCGCCCGCGATGAAACAACAGCAGCATGCGTTTCAGAACACTGTTGCGGCCGATCTGGCGTCGGGAAACCCCGAGCTGCAGTCGTCGAGCCTGCTGGCCGTGATTGCGCTCATGTCCGCGGGCCGTGATGTCACCGCGTACGTCTCGGTCATGTGCCAGTGCATCGTCGGCAACTCGAGCGTGCCGCTGGATCTGCGCATCAAAGCGTACGACATTATCAATGCGAGCATATTGAGCGACGCGGACTCGCAGATGCTCGTGCAGGGCATCCTCGCCGACCTGCAGCTCGAACCCTCGCCGGCCAACGAGCACGTGCAGGCCTCGGCGCTCGCGGCCATGCAGCGCCTGCCGACGCATCGGCTGATCGCGTTCGTTGGCGACTCGAAGGTGGCCGAGGTCATCCGGGGGCACCTTCGGAGCGGACAGCCCCTCGCGCGGGCGGCGGGCGCGCAGTCGGTCGCCACAGTGATGAGCTTCGACACGATGATGAAGTTGCTGGCCGAGAACAAGGACCTCAAAGACATGTTCTTCAACTTTGTCCAGAATCTCTCCAGCATGCTCCTGGACCCAGAGCCGGAGCTGACGCTCGGCGGGGCGAGGGCCCTGACCTCGTTGCTGGGGACGATGAGCCTCAAGGTGCGCAAGAGCGTGCTGACTGCCCGAAGATCCAAAGAATCGTCCAACTACTCGAAGGGACTCGTCCTTGCGCTGTCCATCTGCGAGGATGCCGTGGTGACGGTGGACGGGATGTTTGCCGAGGTCCTGCCCAGGTTCCGGACACTGGGCCCCGATGCAAAGCGGCAGATCTTGACGTTCCTGGTATCGTACCTGGACGCCAAGGTGCTCGTATACTCCCTCAACACATTCGACTACCGGCCCGGGGAGATCCTGGGGCACCAGATGGACGAGGTCGTCAACTTCCTGGCCGAGTGCGCCACCGCCTGCGACCCTCCCCTGGTCGTCGAGTCGACCAAGGCGCTGCTGTCGCTGGCAGAGATCGACAAGTCGTCATCGTCGCTCTATTCGCAAGTGACCATCTCCATCCAGGCATCGATCGACAGCATCAACTCGCTCGAGGGGAGGTACCAACACGTGGCCCAGCAGGGCCTGCTGGACGCGTTCCTGTCGCATATGGACGCGTTGCCCGCCGCACAGCAAGTGACGCTGTTTGGAAAGCTGCCGCTGATGATCGCTACGGTCCCGTCCTCCAGGCAGCGGGTGAAGTCGTTCGTCAAGCTCTGGTCGTCGGTCGCCACCTACGACTGGAAGCTCAACTCGTGCATCAACCACGTCGGTGGCGAGTCCGGCGCCCCACAACCGTCGTCATCCGTGGGAGCCCAAGGGCGGTCGCTGCCGAGGTCGTCGCCCGGTCCGTCGCACCCGCCCGGCTCCGGCCCCGCTGACTTTGTCGCGCCGTCCGAGATCCAACACATTCTGCTGGAGAAGCATATGAAGGATTGTGTGGCGGGATTACACGACGCGCAGTCTATTCTGCCGCACGTTCGGTACCAGGACCCCGTGTTCCGCGAGGAAGTCGTCGGGTCACTGCTGTACGTTCTCCTCACGCACCCGGCGCCCGTGACGGGCCTGTCCAACAGCGCCTCCCTGGGAAAGACGTCGGCGAACTCGGCATTGATCGCGGCTACGGGCATCCAGGCCGTCGGTACGGCCCTAGACTGGCTGTCGACGTCAAAGGCGTCCCTCCAGAACACCAAGCCGTGCCTCGGCTGGGACCGGGCCGCCAACGTCAGCACGACCGGCACGACTGCGTGTGTGGATCTCTGGCTTCAGCTGCTGTTGCGGTGCATCAGCATTTCAAACCAGCTCAAAGCGCGCCTTGACCGCGTGCGGAGCGTCGCCGACGAGGTCGGCGTCGGGACGAAGGGCGGGTCTGTTGCTGCCGGCGTGCCCGCCGAGCCCGCCGAGCCCGCCGAGCCCGCCGAGCCCGCCGAGCCCGCCGAGCCCGTCGCGCGCCACAAGAGCCTGATCCCGGCGCTCAAGCAGCGCGCCTCCGTACTCGACGTGGAGTTCCAGGGCCTGTTGCTCCAGATTGCGACCAACTGGCGAGCCCTGCACCCGGTCGTGCGTCCGCGGGCCATCTGGGTCTGCGCGTACAACTTGAAGATGAAAAGCGTGCTGGACGCGGCGTGGAGCTCCATGGCGGACGCTCTGCGGGCCCTGTTGGTCGAGGCCGAGCACATGGGCTCGTCCAACCCCTCGCGGTACTTTGCCTCGGCGGCCGAGGGGAGCATCAAGACCTATCCCGTGACGGACAACAAACATCGGTCTCCTCACGACCCATTTGTGGCCGCAGCCGCCGGAGAGACCGAAGAGATTTGCGTCCTGGTATTGGAGCGCCTGAGCAACCTCCTGGCGGCCAACCATCACGGTGACCTCCGGGGCAAGCTGGCCGACATCGGCCGACTGCTGACGTCGTTGAGCGGCGTGTGTACGTCCAAGAAGCACCTGTCGCCTTCTTCCATGCAGCGCCTCGAGAGGATCCAGCGGCAGCTCGCCCCGATCGCCAGCTCGGGGTCGGCGTCCGGACCCGGATCCGGATCGGTCGTTGCTGACGCCGGGAACGGCCGCCTCGGGACCATCAGCGTCCGCGCCAGCCTCGTCTCCAAGGTCCAGACGTCTGAGCACAGCGATCGGAACAACAAAAGCAGCGGCAAAAGCAAGGAAAAAGGCAAGGACAAGAGCGACGACAAGCCTGGCGCCCCGACGGTCGTCGAGCTCAGGGACGACCTGCCGAGCAACTGGGCCTCCTACCCGTCGACGGTGCCCTCTTCCCCGTCCCTCGTGCACAGCGACGTTGTCCGCCGCTATCAGCAATTCCTCGGGGATCTTCAGAGCGCCATCGTCTCGTCGGACGATCTGGACGCCGCCGTGCACGTCGATAGGAACATCACGAACATCGGGCTCCCCGGCCTCGGCGCGGCCCTCGAGGTGCTCGACGCCGGGAACGACGCCTGGAACGAGGTGACGGGCATGTTCAGCCCGCTCGTGCTCTCGTTCTGCCACACCCTGGAGCCCAGCTCGAGCACGATCCGGCTCAAGTGCCGCATCGAGAACCGCACATCGGAGAAGATTGCCGGCGTGGAGGTCCAGCTCATGATGGGAGGCCCCATCGCAATGCATCGTCGCCCGCTCGCGTACAAGATGCGCACGCTCGACAGCTGGGAGTCGCACGAGTGGGAGATTCCGTGCAGGTGCCTGAGCTTCGGCTGGCCCGTCGTCCAGGCCTTTGTCGTGCTGCCGGTCGAGTGTCCCTCGATCGCCGCACAGACGTACCAACAGGGTGCCGTGCGCTGCAAGCCGTACGCTGTCTCACCACTGGAACTCATTCTCAAGTCGCATCGGCCCCTGTTCTCGGCGGAGTTCTTCCAGATGTGGCAGACGTTCCCGCACCGGGCCAACGCGTACGCGGCCCCCAAGGAGCGCGGCATGCGTGGTATCGTCAAGGTGCTGTCGGCCATCGAATCTTCGGGGCTCGTGTGTTCGTCCAAGGTGCTGGTTCCGGTCCCTGGCGGGGTCCACGCCGCCTACTCTGGAATCTCGTGGAGCGGCCACACGGTCGCCCTGATCGTGAGCTCGGTCACCTCGGTCGTCGGCAAGGGCAGGAAGACGCCGAAGACGCCGAAGAACAAATCGAACGGTGCCGTGGAGAGAACCGCCCCAGACTCGAAAGACGCCGCCGAGAAGGAAGAGCCCATCGTCCTGCATTTCCACTTTGGCTCGGATGTGTCGGAGGTCATCTTCCCGATGCGCGGCCACGAGCACGACCTGGTCAAACAGCTTACCAAGGGACGGGCGACGCCCGTCAGCTCGCCGTTGGTCGCCGGATTTGGCGCCGGATCGGGCGCGGGGGCTGGCACGTCGGGCACTGGCACCTCTGACGGGGATCAGTTTGACGAGCCTCGGGCGATGCAGTCGACCTTCAGCTTCTTCAAGAGCATGATCCACAGTTACGACACGGACGAGGACGACGCCGAGGAGAAGAAACACACCGCCCTGCTGCAGAAGAAGCAGAACGTCGAGGAAACGCACGCCCTCGCGTCGGCCGCCGTGGACGTCTGGCGGAGCCTTCTGCAGGCTTGATTGTAACGCCGATGGTAATAATTACTTGGTACTGTTGATTAGTAGGTAGGTAGATGCGCGCCTACCTACGTCTGCCTACCCACGTCTGCCTACCTGGTAACTAGCACGCGAGAGCTCACCAGGCTGAGACGGGCGGGCGGGAGTAGACGGGCCCCTCCCCAGAGTTGGTGAACGCGGGAATGTCGCCCCGCACACCCTCGCTAGATGCTTCGATCGTGTACATCGAGTCCTTGCCGTTCCTCTTCGCAGGGGACGAGTTGAGCCCGGTGTCCCTGGACTTGTAGTTCAGCCTGGACATGCCGTCGCTCCTCGCCGCCGGGATGCCGTCGTCGTCGCTCAGCGAGTCAATCATGCCGCTCATCTGGATGGGATCGACGTCCTGACTGTGGGAGACGTTGGACGGCAGGGCGGCCTTCATGGACCCGAGCGCCACGTTCGCCACAGAGAAGGCCTCAGACTCAACGCGAAGGACGGCAGACACGTACGACTTGAGCCACACGGTGTCCTTGATCAGATTGGTCAGTTGGTGATAGACGAGCGCCTCGTGCTCTTTGAACGACTGCCTGCAGGCCGAGAGTTTTGCCTCCTTGTGCTGCAGCACCTTGATGGTGTTCTCCATGTCGTACTCTCCGCGGGCCCTCGTCTGGGGCAGCTGGGCCCTCTGGACGTCCACCTTCTTGCCAAGCCTGGCCACGGTCCCTGAGAAAGATTGGGAAAGGGAAGTCAGAGCGAGTGAGCGAGCGGCGGGGGAGCGGGGAACCACCGAGGCGAGCCGGCGAACCATCGACCGAGCAATCGAGCCTCCGAGCAAATACATACGCCGCCTCGAGTCGACCTCGAGCCTCAGGGCCTCCAATTTGGACATGCGGTTCTGGACAAGCGAGAAGGCGTTCATCCAGCGCTCCATGGGTGCGAGTACCTCGGTCTCAATCTTCGACCCGGTCTCTTTCGCAATCCTGGCAAACTCGTCGCTGGAGAAATCCATTCCGCCAATGGGGGAGATGCCCGAGGGCCCGATCGGGCCGGTGGCCACCGGCACCACCTTGCCGCCTCCCGTCTCTTCGAAAACGCGCGGCAGCGATGAGGTGAGCACCACCTTGGAAGTCACCAAGAGGCCCTCCGTTGCCACCTTGACGGCTCGGATATCCTTCTCCACACGCCGGAGGTGCGTGGAGAAGGACATCGCCTCCTTCAGCATCAACTCATTGCGCGTGTTCTGGGTGGTCTGGAAGTCCTTGTCTCCCAGGCCCCACTTCTGGCGGGTCTGCAGACGTGGGCGGGGCAGGCGGAGTGAGTCGCGTGTGGACCGGCCTGCCTAGGAAACGAGATCGGAATCTGTCTCGGAACCCGGGCCCCTGCGAACTTCAAGGGACGTCAGCGCGCCCTCATGTCGAACAAAATATTCATTCATGACGGTAAGGACGCTCCGGGGAGACGTCAAGGCGTATGCGATGGGAAATTCCGTGTCGAACCTGTTCGGTGGTCCGATTAATTCAGAACGACCGGCGAGGCCCCTGTCCCAATAAGCACTCGGAGGGAGGGATAGATCTCTGTACTTACCTTCTCTGAAAAGCGTCTCCATTGAGCTCCCATGGTGGCGTAAAAACTCCGTTTTCGTTTTTCCGTGTACCAGCGGTAGGTTGGTTAAGGGACGCGGAGTCACCGGGTCAACAGGCGCGAGTGGACGGTGCGAGCGGATTGCGTGGCGCGCGAGTAGCCAGAGAGCGTGGAGACAGTGGAACGAGAGCGTGGGTAGGTGGGTGGAGCGAGTGGAGCGAGTGGAGCGAGTGGAGCGAGTGGAGCTCGGCAGTGGTTGCTGGCTGCACGGCCGGCCGGCCGGCCGGATGGTGGTTGGTCGGGGCAATCCGCCGTCCACGGACGAAGTAGCTCGGTTGGACGCCCGACGGACCCAGGCAAGCAGTTGTCGACCGCATCCTCGCCGACGTACCAGCCGCCAAGTCCCTCTCGAACTCGAGCTCTCGAGCTCTCGAGCTCGAGGCTCGATCGGTGCGTGTCAATCGACGGACCGACATCGCTTTGTTTCATCGATATATACGAAACATACTCTGATAACATACATACGTTTAACGTGAGATGGTGATGCTGCGTTCAGCGTCCCTGCGCGGACGAATTTCCACGCACAGCCAAGCCATGCTGCAACCACAGAAAGCCACGCTATCCGTCGCGAGGCCCGTCGGGCAGTCGATTCGCGAGCCATCATCCAGGCAAGTGCTCACGGTCGCAATGGCCTTCCGCGGCGGCCGGGGAGGTGGTGGGCGGAGGCCGTCGGGCGGCAACCGAAGGGGACCACAGAGAGGTCGCAACGGGCCGGGCGAGAAGAGGGAGATCCCCATGAACGGCGAGATCGAGGCCACAGAAGTGCGCGTGATCGGCGAGGATAAGGAGTCGCTCGGCGTGATGAGCCTGACAGACGCGCTGAGCCTGGCCGACGACGCCGGGGTCGACCTGCTGCTCGTCGTCGCGGACGCGAGCCCCCCGGTGTGCCGGCTGCTTGACTACTCGAAATGGAAGTACGAGAAGACAAAGGCGGATAAGGACCAGAAAAAGCGCCAGCGGGAGATGCAGGTCGAGACGAAGGAGCTCAAGATGAGGCCCGGGACGGACGTCCATGACTATCAGGTCAAGGTGCGCGCCGCCCGGAAGTTCATCGACAAAGGAAACAGGGTCAAATTGACGCTCCAGTTCCGAGGAAGGGAGATGGAGTTCAAGGAGATCGGGCGGGAGATGTTTGAGCGGTTTGTCGAGGACCTGGGCGGCGACGCCGTCGTGAACATCGAGGCGGCCGCCAAGATGCAGGGGCGCCAGATGAACATGGTGATCAGCAAAAAGGAGGGCGCGCCGAGCTTGGTAGCTGCGGCTTCCGACGGCGGCGACGACGGCGACGACGTGGAGGAGGTGGTGGACGACGTCGACGTGGACGAGGAGGCCGACGTCGAAGAGACTGTCGAGACTGTTGCGTAGACTCCCCTTCCCCCCTTCCGTCGATACCACCGTTTTGTACCTAATACTTTCGTTATTTGCAATGCAATCTCATTGAATGAAACAAAAAATCATTTCCTCTTACTTCCCTTGCCCTTGGTGCCGGCCGCGCTCGCATTGAACATCTTGGCCTTTTCCTTCTTCGCCGCCAGCTTCTCGGCCTTGCTCATCTTGCTCTTCGCCTTCATCGTCGACTGCTTGGCGTCTTTCTCCTTCTGCTCGAGGCCCTCCATCTTGCGCTTCTCGGCCTTGTTCTTCTTCATCATCATCTCGAGGTCCTCGTAGTCGATCAGCTGGCCGTTCTCGATGGTGACAAACCTGCGACGCGAGCGAGCGAACGAACGATCGAGTGAGAACCAGAGTCAGAGTCAGAGAGTCGGGGCGCGCGGAGAGCGAGCGCACGTCGGTCGAGGTCGAGGTCGGGTACCCACCTGTTTGCGATCCGTCGCAGGAAGAACCGGTCGTGTGAGACGGCGATGACGCTGCCCTCGAACGCCTCGATGGCCTCCTCCAGAGTCTCCTTGGTGGGAAGGTCCAGGTGATTCGTCGGCTCGTCCAGGACGAGCAGCGTGCCCTCGGTCAGCATGAACTTGGCCATGGCCAGCCTGGCCTTCTCGCCTCCCGACAGCACCTTGGCCTTCTTCTCCATGGCCGCGCCGTTGAACATCATCTTGCCGAGAAGGCCCTTGATGTCGTTCAACTTGGCGTCCGGGGCGGCATACTGGAGCGTCTCGATGGCATTCTTATCCGGATCCAGGGCCTCGGCCTGGTTCTGCTCAAAGTAGTTGGGCACGATGCCGTGCTCGCCCATCTGCACGTCGCCCTCGACGGGCTCCTCGCGGCCCATCACCAGCCGCAGCAGCGTACTCTTCCCCGCACCGTTCGGACCGATGATCGCCACCCGCTCGCCCTTCTCGATCTCCAGACTGGCGTCCTCGAACAGCGTGCGTCCGTTGTACCCGTGCGTGAGCCCTTCGATCTTCACGGCCACGCGTCCCATCCGCTCGGCCGACGGGAACGTGAAGCTCCGCTTCTTGGGCACGAACGGCTTCTCCACGTACGTACCCTCCGCCTTCATCTTCTCGATCATCTTCTCGGCCGTCGACGCACGCCCAGAGTTGGCACCGGCCGACAACCGCCGCACGATCTCCCGCTGCCGCTCGAGCTCCTTCTCCTGCTTCTCCCACGCCGTCCATTGCTGCGCGACCTGCTCCTTCTTCTGCGCAATATACTCGGTGTAGTTGCCCTTGAACGTCTGCGTCACCCCCCGCTCCGTCTCGATAATCTTGGTACAGAGCGCATCCAAGAAGGCACGATCGTGCGACACAATCACGATCGGCAGTTCCTGCTCCTTCAGGTACCCCTCCAGCCAGTTGATCGCGTCCAGGTCCAAGTGGTTCGTCGGCTCATCCAACACCAGCATGTCGGGATCCTGAAGCAGCAACTTGCCCAGACACATCCGCATCTGCCACCCCCCGGAGTACGAAGCCACCAACCGATCCAGATCCGCCAGCTCAAACCCGAGCTGCGGAAGCATCACCTCCAACTTCTTCTCCATCAAGCTCACGTCCAGATCCACCGCCTTGGACGTCAACTCGTTCAACTCATCCAACAACTTCCCCATCTTCTCCATATCCTCCCCGCACTCCTCCAGCCCCTTCTGAACCTCCTCCTGCCGACGAATCACCCACATCTGCTCGTCAAACGCACTCATGAACTCCTCCCGCACCGTCCGACTCAACTCCACATCAAACTCCTGATTCAACGACGCAATCTTCATATTCTTCCTCGCCAACGTCACCACCCCCCCGTCCGGCACCAACTTCCCCAACAACACATTGATCTGCGTCGTCTTCCCCGCCCCATTCACCCCCACCATGCCCGCCCGCTCCCCCTTCTTCACCTCCCAACTCGCATTCTTCAACACCTGATGATTCTTGAACGTCACAGACACATCCTCCAACCTCACCCCACTCGATATCCCACTCGTCGACCTCGACCTGGAATCCTCGTCCGAGAACGACCCCGAAGACTGCTGCTGCCCAGACGCCCGAGTGACCAGACTCGGGCGGTTGTCGCTGCCGCTTTTTACCTTGTACTCGCTCGCGTGTCCCAGCCTCATCAGAGACAGATGGCTCCCCACCGACGCCACCGACGCCACCGACGCCACCGACGCCACCGACT
>Ga0181573_10000576_pt1 | contig 38220 bp, 17 predicted proteins | sample 101ome_25_FD_148643 | JGI IMG/M metagenome (GOLD analysis project Ga0181573, IMG submission 148643) | Coastal salt marsh microbial communities from the Groves Creek Marsh, Skidaway Island, Georgia - 101409BT metaG (spades assembly) | ecosystem: Environmental > Aquatic > Marine > Intertidal zone...
GTCCGTGCCCGCGTCCGAGGTGCCCGCGTCCGAGGTGCCCGCGTCCGAGGTGCCCGCCTCCCAGGACGGCTCCGATGATGAGCCCGTCCCGGACACGGAGCTCGCCGCTCCCGCGGAGGGCGCCTCGCCGGTCGCCGCGATGGCGCCGCCGAGACCGCGCGAGCAGCCCGAGTCCGCGGCGCGCCACAGCGTTGGTGCCGCGACACAGGATGCCGCGGCGGTACTCGGCGGCGGGGAGCTCGGAGGGGCGCCCGCCGAGGAGGAGGGCGAAGAAGAGAAGGAGGAGAAAGAGGAGGAGGCGGAGGACGTCTCCTCCGGATCTGACGCCGAGGAGAAGGGCTCCGAGTCGGAGGATACCGAGGAGGTCGAGGAGGAGGAACCCGAAGCTGCGGGGAATGCCGTCGAGGAGGCCGAGGCTGAGGAGCCCGAGGCTGAGGAGGCCGAGGCTGAGGAGCCCGTTGAGCCGGCGCCGGTTGCCAAGGTTGCGGTGCCCGAGGAGGAGAAGGAAAACTCCGCCCCCGTCGACGCGAGTGTCGGGAAGGAGTTGCCCTTCAGCTCCGAGGTCGAGGACGTCGCGGCGGTGCCCCTCTCCTTCTTGGAGGACTGAGTAAGGTCGCGAGTCGGGACGGACGAGGGTAGGATCACGCCGGCTGATGCCTTTTGCTGTATGACGAACGAAGAACCACTTTCACACACTTGAAAAATTCGCCGCCCATGTTCGCGAACCGTCGTCAACCCTCCCAGCATCAACTTGCGGCTCAGCAGGCGCGTCCCTTGGTGCCGAGACGTTGGGGCAGGTCAAAGTGAACCGATCTATCGGGAGGCTCACAGTGAAGGCGCGCGAGAAGGTCTCGGCTCGAATCCTCACCTCGCCTCGACCGAAGTGGAAGTCCGCGTCGTCCTTGGGCGTGAAGCTTCCTCGCGTGGGGACACAGCGCGCGCACGGCGGCTGATCATCTTGGCGGGGGATAAAGGAGGGTAAAGATGTGCGGGATCTTTGCCTACGTGAACTACGGCGTGCCGACCAAGCAGAAGGCCATCGTGGACAAGCTCCTGAACGGCCTGCGCCGCCTGGAGTACCGTGGATATGACTCCGCGGGCATTGCCGTCGACAACGGCCCGAGCCTTGACGAGCTCTCGCCCATCGTCCTCAAGGAGACCGGCAAGATCGACATGCTCTCCGATTTTATCACGAACAAGGAGAACCTCAACTCCGATCTGTTCTTCGAGAACCACTGCGGCATCGGACACACGCGCTGGGCGACGCACGGTCCCCCGGCGCCCCGCAACAGCCACCCCCACACCTCAGATGCCAACAACGAGTTCCTGGTGGTGCACAACGGCATCATCACCAACCACCAGGCCCTGAGGGAGATGCTCGAGCGCAAGGGCTTCGTCTTCGAATCCGAGACGGACACTGAGGTGATCCCGAAGCTCACCAAGTACCTCTACGAGAAGTTCCACAACCGGGTCACCTTCAGGCAGCTCGTCATGGAGGTGGTTCGTCAGCTCCAGGGCGCGTTCGCGCTCATCTTCAAGTCGTCGCACTACCCCGGCGAGCTCGTCGCCGCCAAGCGAGGCTCGCCCCTCCTCCTCGGAATCGTCGAGGAACCCGGCAAGAACGCGCCTCACGCGGTGCTCACCTCCGAGGGCTTCAAAACCAGCAAGGAGGGACCCATAGGCGACGAAGCGCCCAGGGATAATGGCGGTAAGAGGCAGAAGACGCTCAAGAACCACGTGGAGTACTACTTTGCCTCGGACGCGTCCGCGATGGTTGAGCACACCAAGCGGGTGCTCCACCTCGAAGACGACGACGTCGCGCACCTGCACAACGGCGGATACGGCATCTACCGCATGGAGCGGAGCAAGCCCACGTCCGGGACGTCATCCCCGGTGCACTACGAGCCGACGGTGCAGAGCGCCGAGGTTGAGCGCACGGTTGAGACGCTCCAGATGGAGGTTGAGCAGATCATGAAGGGGAGCTTCAAGCACTTCATGCAGAAGGAGATTCACGAGCAGCCCGAGTCCATGGTCCAGACCATGAGGGGCCGGATGGTGACGTGCGACGAGGGCAAGACTGCCGAGCGCGTCTTCTTGGGCGGTATGGTCAACTTTGTCAGCACCATCCGCAGGTCCAGGCGAATCATCCTCTGCGGTTGCGGCACCTCCTACAACTCGGCCATCGCCGTCAGGCAGCTCATGGAGGAGCTCACCGAGCTCCCGGTCACCCTCGAGCTCGCCTCCGACGTTCTCGACCGCCAGTGCCCGTTCTTCAGGGACGACACCTGCGTGTTCATCTCCCAATCGGGTGAAACCGCCGATACCCTGAAGGCTATGCAGTATGCGAAGGAGCGAGGCGCGCTCTGCGTCGGCATCGTTAACACCGTCGGATCCGCCATCTCCCGCAGCACCGACTGCGGTGTCCACATCAACGCGGGCGCGGAGATTGGCGTCGCGTCCACCAAGGCGTACACCTGCCAGATCGTCGCCATGGTCCTCCTCGCGCTGGCTCTCTCCGAGGATTCCATCTCGCGCGCGACGCGTCGCAAGGAAATCATGCAGTCGCTTCTGGGCCTTCCCGAGGCGGTTCGCACGGCGCTCAAGCTCGACGCACAGATGCTCGCGCTCGCGGAGGCTCTCAAAGATGAGCAGAGCCTCCTGCTGTTCGGCCGCGGGTACAACTACGCCACTGCGCTGGAGGGTGCGCTCAAGGTTAAGGAGGTTGCGCTGCTGCACTCTGAGGGCATCCTCGCGGGCGAGATGAAGCACGGCCCGCTCGCGCTCGTGGACGAGACGATGCCCCTCGTGGTGGTGGCCACTAGGGACGGTAGCTACGCGAAGCAGGAGAGCGTGGTGCAGCAGCTTCGCGCCAGGGGCGGGAGGCTCATCCTCATCGCCACCGAGGGCGACGACCAGATCGCGGAGGTCGCCGGGAAGGACGCGACGATCATCTGGGTGCCCGAGGTGGAGGACTGCCTACAGGCGGTGGTGAACATCGTGCCCCTTCAGCTGCTGTCGTACCACCTCACCGTGCTGCGCGGGCACAACGTGGACCAGCCCAGGAACCTGGCCAAGTCCGTCACGGTGGAGTAAGCGTAAGGTCTCTGAGACCTTTAACACTACATTTATTCAATACGAAACTGAGAACAGATCTAACAGAAGAGTTGCGAAGCAAATTAGATCTCGTCATCGTCAGTGGAAGGTGCCGGCGGCGTCGACGGCACGGCTTGAGTATATCTAGGATGGCGTTCTGGAAGCCCGGATCGAAGAAACCCGAGGCGTCGCTCCCTCTGAGCGCCGAGGTTGATCGCGAAGGGCCCGGGGACTCGGGGGGGCGGCTGGTGGTCTTCAATCGCGACGAGAATCTCGCGTTGCAGGCCCAGCGGGAGCGCCTCCCCATCTTTAAGACCCGCGACGCCATCCTGCACCTCGTGGAGACGCGTGCGACGACCGTGTTGGTGGGGCAGACGGGATGCGGCAAGACCACGCAGGTGCCGCAGTACCTCGTCGAGGCGGGTTGGACCGCGGGCGGGCGGCTGGTGGCGTGCACTCAACCCCGCCGCGTCGCCGCGATGACCGTCGCGTCGCGCGTCGCGGACGAGATGGGCGTCACGCTGGGCGCGGAGGTGGGCTACGCGGTGCGATTCGAGAACGTGTCCACCCCGGGGGTCACGCGCGTCAGGTTCTGCACCGACGGCGTGCTGCTGCGGGAGCTCATGGAGGATCCACTGCTGTCGAGGTACTCGGTGGTGATGGTCGACGAGGCGCACGAGCGTTCGCTGGCCACGGACTTACTACTCGGGCTCCTCAAGAAGGTGCAGCGGCGACGACCGGATCTCCGGATCATCATCGCGTCCGCCACGATCCAGGCGGAGGAGTTCGCCGCTTTTTTCGACACGCGCCACCTCGCGCCCAAGCCCGCTTCGGAGGCGTCTTCGGCGAACGCGCCCTCTCGAGAGCCCGGGATCGTCTCCGTGGAGGGCAGGGCGCACACCGTGCTGATCCACTACCTCGAGAAACCGGCGCCGGACTACGTGAAAGCCGCGGTCGGGGCTGCGATCGACGTGCACCGCGCGGAGGGACCGGGCGACGTCCTCGTCTTCCTCACCGGCGAAGAGGAAATAGAGGCGGCGGTGAGCATGCTGCAGGAGGAGGCCGAGGACAACTCCAGGCGGTTGCTGGGCGGCGGCGCGGGAACCAACCCGGCGGGTGGACCGGAGCGATTCACCGTGCATCCACTCTACGCGGGGCTGTCCCCCGCGCAACAGATGGAGGCGTTCAGGCCCGCGCCGAGGTACACTCGAAAAATCGTGGTGGCGAGCAACGTGGCGGAGACGTCGGTGACGATCGAAGGCGTGGTGTACGTCGTGGACTGCTGCTTCGTGAAACAAAAGGCGTACGATCCGACGCGCGGGATGGAGTCCCTGCTCACGGCGGAGGCGTCCAGGGCGTCCGCTAATCAGAGGGCGGGACGCGCGGGTCGAGTCAGGCCGGGGAAGGCGTATCGACTCTGCACGGAGAAGGCGTTTCGAGATCTGCCGGAAACTGCGCCGCCGGAGATGATCCGATCGGACCTCGCCGCGACCGTGCTGCAGCTGAAGGCGCTGGGTATCGACAACATCATGAACTTCGAGTGGCTCTCGCCGCCCCCAGCCGCGAACATGATCAAAGCGCTCGAGCTGCTCTACGCGCTGCAGGCCATCGACGACGACGCCCGGCTCACCAAGCCCCTCGGCATGCATCTCGCCGAGCTCCCGCTGGAGCCGCAGCTGGGCAAGGCGCTACTGGTCAGCGGCGAGCTCGGGTGCGTCGAGGAGATGCTGACGGTGTCCGCTTACCTCCAGGTGCAGACGCTGTGGGTGTCGCCTCGGGGCAGGCAAAAGAGGCTGGACGAGTGCAGGGACAGGTTTGCCGTCGCGGAGGGTGACGCGGTGACGGCGCTCAACATACACACCGCGTGGTGTAAAGCGGGCGGGGCGCAAGGCGGAGGACGTGCGAGATCGTTTGCGGATAAGAACATGCTCTCGCACCGCGCGCTGGTCAGGGCTTCGGATATCAGGGCGCAGCTCGCCAGGCACGTTCGCAGGGTGGGGCTGGTGGTTTCCTCCGCCGGGAAGGATTCTGCGCCCGTGCGTCGCGCGATGACCGCCGGTTTCTTCGCGAACGCCGCCGCGCTGGCACCGCACGGGGGAGGGGCGGAAGGATCCGCGTTTAGGTCGGTCAGAGGGGGCGCGACGTTGTTCATTCACCCGGGGAGCGTTTTGTTCAGGGCTAGGCCGGCAATGGTCGTGTACGCCGCCGCTGTTCGGACGGGGAGGGAATACATGCGAGACGTGACGGCGATCGACCCGGAATGGCTGTCAGAACTGGCGCCGCACTTTTACGCAATGACGCAGCGGAGCGGGAACGAGCGGCCGGCGGACGCAGCGGCGGTGTTTTAGTAATCTACGAAGGTAGCAGACCTTACAGTTGAGAAAATTCTAGCTAGAGCGATGAAAGTTCACAGCTGTGGTTTTCACGACACTTCGGCCCGCGCGGGCGACATGGGGTCACGACCGTGGGATGCCGATTACGTCAGCGGCGGCCCCCCACCGCCGCTGCGCGCGCCGCGGCCCCGCGCGACCCCCGTCCCTCCTTCCTCCGCGCCTCCAACAGGCCCGCCTCCCCCTCCGCCCTCACGTTCCCCCCCGAAAGACTCGCGTGACCGCGTGCGCTCCGTCGAAGAGCTTCCGCCGTGCTTCCAGCCCATCTTCCCGTCTTTCAAGTACTTCAACGGCATCCAGGCGGAGATGCTCGACTTCATCCTCTCCACGGCGCGCTCGTTCGTGGTCAGTGCACCGACGGGCTCGGGCAAGACGGTGCTGCTCGAGCTCGCTATCGTCCAGATGCTTATGAAGCACGTCGACCGCGCGACCGGCGCCTTCAACCACAAACCCGGCGAACTCAAGGCGATATACATGGCCCCGCTCAAGGCACTGGTGCAGGAGAAGAAGGAGGAGTGGATCGCGGCCTTCGGTGCGATTGGCGTCGTGTGCAAGGAGCTGACGGGCGACACCGATATCGTCTCCTGGAGCGAGCTGAACAACGTGGACATACTCCTGACTACACCGGAGAAGTTTGACAGCATCACGCGCAAGAACAAGGACAGGGGTGGCATGTCCTTCTTCGGCGACTGCGCGCTCGTCATGATCGATGAGGTGCACCTGCTGGGAGACGAACGCGGCGGATCCCTCGAGGCGGTCGTGTCCCGGCTGAAGGTCCTGAGCGAAAAACCGAGCCTGAGGGGCGCGCCGCTGTCATCGGTCCGGTTCGTGGCTTGTTCCGCGACGGTGCCCAATCTCGACGACGTCGGCCGCTGGCTCGGTGCCCCGTCCCCCGACGGTATCCGTCACTTCGGCGAGGAGTATCGACCTGTCCGCCTCGAGACCAAGGTTCTCGGGTACGACCCCGCGAAGAACGATTGGATGTTCGAGAGGCGACTCAACGAGCGGCTCTACGAAGTCGTGCTCAACCACTTCCAGAGCAAACCCGCGCTCGTGTTCTGCTCCAGCAGGGACGGCGCGTCCTCCGCGGCGAAGGAGCTGGCGGAAAAAGCCAAGAACGCGAGCCGCAACCCTTTCGTGCGAGATGAAAGGCAGCGCGAGTCACTCCGCGAAGCCGCGGGCCGAGCCGAGAACCGTCAGCTCAAAGTGGTGATTCAGCAAGGCGTCGCTTTCCACTCCGCGTCGCTCGATTGGTCCGACCGGGAGCTGTGCGAGCGGCTGTTCAGGGATAGGCTCGTCACTGTGCTGTGCTCGACGTCGACGCTATCGATGGGCGTGAACCTTCCCGCGTTCCTGTGCGTGGTGCGGGGCACGAGGCAGTACGTGGGTGCGGGCGAATACCGCGAGATTGAGAGGAGCGCTCTGCTGCAGATGTGCGGTCGCGCGGGTAGACCGCAGTTCGACACCTCCGGCGTGGCGGTGATCATGACCCAGAAGCACACCCGCGTGATTTACGATGGCCTGGTGCACGGCACGCAGCCCATCGAATCCAACCTGGGTCTCGCCATGGCTGAGCACGTCAATGCTGAAATCGCATCCGGGATAATCGCCGACAGCGAGACCGCAATGGACTGGCTCAAGCACAGCTTCTTCTATATCAGGGTGACGCGGAACCCGCGGCACTACGGCATCGCTCCGGGAAAGAATCCAGACGTTGCGTGCGGCGAGATCGTCGCGGAGAACCTCCGGAAAATATCCGCGGCTCACATGTGTGAGATCGATGAGGATGCGGCCGCGCCTCGGGGTAACTTTGTTCGGCCCCTCGAGGGGGGCCGCGTGATGTCTGACATGTACATTCGATTCGAGACGATGAAGAGGATAATGTCTGTGCAGTCCCCCGCGAGTGTGCCGGATCTGCTCATGACCCTGTGCGAGTCCGACGAGCTCTCGTCCATCAAGCTGAGAAGGGACGAGAAGGTGCTGCTCAAGGGCTGGAACCTCTCCAAGGACGAGCCCGCCATCGTGCGCTTCAAAGTAACAGAAATCCGGGGCAAGACCGGCAAGGTAGCGGTGGCGAAGACGATCAAAACAGCCGCGCAGAAGATATACATCATCGCGCAGGAGACGATGAGCGATCAGTTCGCGACCGTGTTACCCCCGAGCATGCGAATGGAGGTGGAGAACGTCTTCCAGAACGGGCGCCGCATCATGCAGGGCGCGGCGAGATACTATGCAAATGTTTCGAAGAAGGGAAGCTTCGCCGCACACTGCAACGCGCTGCGACTCGCAAAGGCGCTGGACATGCGAATTTGGGTAGGTGCTTGCATTACAAGTGCCTCCTTCCCGTGCCTCGGACTTATCGACGTTCCCTTACATAGGACGACACCCAGTTTCCGATGCGGCAGATTCCCAGGTGCGGCAAAAAGTCTGTGCAGGCGCTCGCGAATGCCGGACTCAGATCGTTGGACGAGGTTCTGGCGCAGGATCCCCGCGCTCTCGAGCGGATCGTCAACAAGGCTTTCCCGCACGGGAACCACCTGCACGACGCCATCCGCTCGCTGCCTTGCGCCATGGTCCTCCGAATCGAGCGCGCGAGCGAGATCCGGGGCGGCGGAATCACCGCGACGGTCACCTTTGAGCCCGAGGCCGGCGCCAGCGGCGGGGGCGGCGAAGGGACCGACGCGGGCGTCACGGAGTCCAGCCGCAGGTGGACCGCGCACCTCATCATCGGAACCACCTGGAACGACGAGTTGTTGCACAACGAACGCATCTGCCAGCGGGGACCAGCGCCGGACAACGTCGAAGCCGGCGTCCCCGTGACGCGATCGGTGACCCTCTCGTCGGCGCCACCCGGGGGCCAGGAGGTGACCATCGTGGCGACCCTCATGTTCGACAAGTGCGTGGGCAGGGACACGGACGCCGTGCTCAGAGTCCGCGCGACGAGAACCGACGGAGGCGGAGGAGGAGGAGACGCGCAGTTCGAGAGGCGCATGGGAGCCGTGGAAGGAAACGTCGCGAACGTGGTATCACCGGCTGGAAGGCACCGCGTCCGGGCGGGCAAGGAGAACAACCTCTCGCCCGCGTTCTGCCGGCTCATGGCGGCTCCCCCCGTCGCTCCCAAGCCCGCGCCCAGGGCCATCTGGACGGAACCTACGATACCGGAGACCGCGACGCTGGGTTCGAGGCCCGTCGCGGTTTCTGGTCCGTCGAATCAGCCGTTCGACGCGTTCGAAGACGTCCCCGAGTGGATCCCTGCCGCCGCGCGGATGGCGCCGGATGACGAAGACGGGGGCTGGGGCGGTTGTGACGACGCGGACGAGGACCTGAGCTGGGGAGGGGCGGACGCGCACCACGGCCCGCCCCCGATGTGCCAACCGCCGACCTCGATCGTGATCGAAGATGACGACGACGAAGATGGGCGGGGGAGGCGCGAGCCCAGGCCGGATCCGCCCAAGCGGGTCAGAGCCGCCGCGGTTTTCGCCGAGCCGAGCACGCCCGTCCCTGGCGACGCCGGCTTCACGGATCCCACGAGCGGACTGACCCTGGACCTCCTCTGCGACGACTGGTGAGACGAAACGGCGCCGAGGCGCGTAATGCACGAACGGCACGGGTGACCGACGGCACGTAATGCTGTTCACACGAGTCAGAACGTTTTTCATTCCACAAATTTCGTAATGATGATTTCGGTTTTCGATTTCGTTTCCTACTTGTATTCCTCGTCATTATCCACGTCCTTCTCTCGGTCGCTGATGACCGTGATGTCCCTTCGAATCTCCGCCAGGCACCTGACGAACATACCTTGCATCTGCTCAATCGTCGAAGCGCCGCTTTCGCCCCTTGGCTTGCCCGCGGCGGCCATCCTCGTGGCCGTGCCGTGAATCTCGACCGCCCTCGCGCACGCCGACAGAAAATCTTCAAGCGCCGCGAGCAGACCGGAGCGGTCCTCCGACGTCATCGCCCTGGGATCGACTGGAGGCTTGGGGGAGCCCGTCACGGCGTCTTCCTGCTTCGCGTCATCACTCTCTTCGTCCTCCTCGTCAATCTCGGGAGTCTGCGATGACTGGTCGGACATCGCCCTCTTTCGCGATTCCTCCTCTGGGAAAAACGCGCGGCAAATCGCGGGAACGCCGCCGTTGACGCCCGCCGCGAGGCTTCCCTGGAGGGAACGTTGCAGCGCGCCGAGACACCCAGCCACGGCCGCCGCGGAAGCCGCATCGTCGACCGCCGCGGCGTTCGCGCTCACGCCGCCGACCACGCCGACGACGGCACTGCTCGTGGCGCCGTTTCTCAGCTCGTCCCAAGCCGTCGCCGCCGCCGCGATGGCCCGCGACTGCGCCCGGAGCATCTCAGCCGCGGATGCCGCCGGGGACATCTCCGTCGTGGACTCGTCCGTCACGAGCAGACGCGCGCACAGCCCGGGGAACTTGCCGTCCACGCGCGCCGTGGTGCGGCAACGCCACGTGATGCGCAGCGCAGCCTCGGGTCCCGATGGCTTGGGCGCACCCTGCGGCACGAAAGGCGCGTCAAAGACAAACGCGGATGCGACGGGAAATTCCTCGCCGCCGACGGCGCCGCCGGAAAGCTTGGCAGCCTTCGGAGAGTTTGCCGGTGAGTTCGGGTGAGAATTCGACGCGTCATCGTCCATCGCGCTGTAAACGGGCTCGACGGCGATGATGTGCACGTGCGCTTTTCCCTCGTGCGCGCCGTCGCCGCCGTTCGCGGGCAGCGGGGTGATGGGCGTACCGACGGGGCAGTTGCCCGCCAGTGACTTTTGCAGCCGGCGAAGCATGTCGCCGAGGGTCCTATCCCTCGGCTCGCGGTGCACCCACGTGCGCCCGTCCAGCTCATCCCACGCGGTACCGACGAGTCGCACGCGGTAGTAGGTCGCGGGCGGCGGGGGCGGGCCCGGGGGCGGAGGAAGCATCCCGAACGACCCGGATCCCGCGGCGCCCGCGGGTGGAACCTGATGCAAAAATCGGTACACCCCCGCGATGCCCGTGTGCGCTCGCGCGAGATCCCCAAACGCGCGGCGACGCTCCCAGGCTGGAAGCGCCACCTTCGCCGCACGCACCGCCGCCTCCAGGTGCCCGCCCTTCACGAACAGTCGCACGGCCTCGGCGATGTGCGCGAGAACCTTCTCCTCGGAGATTTCCTCGACGCCGCAAAGCGCCGACCTCGCGGCGGCTGAAGTCTCCTGGTGAAAATTGAGCCCGTCGCGGCCGAGGGAAGCGCATATGCCCCGCAGATCGTCGACATAGGACTCGCTCCACACGCAGGGCGCGCTCGCAGCGCCCGCGGCGGCGTGCGCCGCCGCGAGCGCCTGCATGGCGACGCCCGCCGCCGTCGCCGCCGCCTCTGCCGCCTCCACCCAGTGCTGCCCATCCTCCAACCGCTTGGACAGGGACCGCAGCGCCTTGCAGTGCGCCGCGGGCGCCCACGAGAGCGCCGCCGCCACCGCGCACTCCATCTCGACGACAGCCTCCACGTCGGGGTTCGCCTGGAAGTACGCCAGCTCGCGGAGCCTGGCGGACGCGGACTCGAGCGCCTGGACCGTCGCGCCAGCCGCGCTCTCCCAACCGTCCGAAACCGACGATCCGCGAACGGGCCTTCGCAGCGCCGACAGCTCGGCGGCCAGCGCGCCCCTCCTCGCCGCGGCGCCGAGCGGGGCGTAGAGCGCCGCGCAAAGGGCGTACGTGAGCATGGGGCGGAGCACGGTGACCGCGCCCGCGGCGTTCAGCGCGGACTCGAGCAGCGCGCGGAGGCACGTCACCGCCTCGGCGCGAAGCTCGGGTAACGGCGACGCGGCGACTCGGAGCAGGCAGGTCGAAGCCTTCTCCAAAAAGGGGTAGGGCTTCTCGCCCGGGGGGGCGGCTGGGGTCGGGGGGAAAGGCTCGGGCTCGGGCGCGTCCTTCGAGCCCGCCTTCTGGGCGATGAGTGGCGCGAGAAGGGACGCGCGGTGGTCCCATAGGAGGCGGCGGAGCAGCGGCGAGAGCGCGCGCCACGCCGTGACGCTCTGCCGCCGGCGCATGGCCGCGAGAAGCACGCCCATGGACCCCTCGAGGAAAACCCTGGCCGGGGACACCGCCGCCGCCGCCGCCGCCGCGGCTCTGGCGGCAGCCTCTTCCTTGACGATCGTCGCGCGACTCGTAGTCCAAAACGAGGAGCTTCGCCTGCGCTGGATCCCCGTCTCGTCCCGTCCGTTTCTGCCCCCAACGACGGAAAGCGTGCTCCTCCTTTTGCCCCCCTCGCCCATCGCGGCGAGCCTCCAGCCGAGGTGCGCCTGCCCGCCCTGCAGGAGCGCGAGGACGGCGAGCGTGACGGCCGTGTTGACGTGGCCCGTGTTGACGTGGCCCGTGTTGACGTGGCCCTCGTCCCCGTCGCCGTCCCCGTCGCCGTCGCCGCGCTCGAAAGCCTCGAGCGCGTCGCACAGGAGAAAGAGGAACGACACCAGCCTCGGGGGCCTGCGCGGCGCCCCCGCGTCGGCGCCGCCCGCGAGCCACGTCCAGAACTGCGGCTGGTCCGCGTCCCTCGCGAGCGACAGCGTCGCCGCCAAAATCTTCCGCTTGGGGCCCTTGGCGAGCGCGGGGACGATCTCGTCCCTGTGAGAGACGATGAAGCGAAGCTGCGGCGCGTGAACCGCCGCGACGGCGGCTCGACCGGCACTCGACTGCGCTCGACCGTCCCACGCGTGCCGGGTGAGCGCCGTCGCGAAGGTGTTCGCCGTGGCGGCGCGGCGCGACGGGTCGGATGACCTGAGACCGGTGAGGGTCGCGGCGGCGAGCGCGGAAAGGAGCGCGCTACCCTCACCGCCCTCGTCCGAGTCGTCTTTCGACTTGTCATCCTCGCGCCGCCTCGTCGCCGCCTCGTCAGCCTTGGCCGCCGCGGCGGCCGCGGCTAAGCGGTTACCCTCGGCCGCCGCCGCAGCCGCGAGCGCGGCGGCCTCCTCCGCCGCCTCCTCCGCCGCGAGGTCCGCCCACGACCACCCGGTTCCTCGGACAGCCGCCGCGGACACCGCCATGAACCTGGGCGCGGCGGAGATGGCCGTGTAGAACTCGCAATCCATCCCGTTCGCCGCGGCGGTCAGCCTGGCCAGATGCGCGGCGGCGAGTTCGCACGCGAGGGGCGCGAGGGGCGCCGAACACCGGCCTTTGGGTCCGTCGCCGCGTCGCGACCACGTCGTCGACTTCATGCCCACGTCGAGCTTGTCGTTGATGTTTACTCCTCCGCCGCGGGTCTCCTTGACGGGAGTCTTTCCTCGGCCGTTCGGGTTGGTGCCCGGGTTGGTTGGTGCCGCGTTGGACTCGGGTCCCTGGACGTCCATGAGTTGCGAGCACAGCGACGCGAAGCCGAGGTTGAGCTCTCTGTCCAGCGCGGCTAACCGGGAAGCCTCGGGTCGTTTCGGGGATCCCGCCAGTTCCGCGCCGATGGCGTCCGCGAGGTCTCGCAGGGGTAAAAACTTCGGGTCGTCCGCGTCGGGCGCGCCGGGACCGGGTGGCGCGGCGGCAAACTCCGGGGCGCGGGCCGAACGTCGTCGTCTCGGATCCGCCTCGGGCGTCTTTTCCGCCTCGGGCGCGGTGGACGCAGGCGTTTGGAAGGTATCCTCATCCCCGGGATGGGGCGGGTACTCGCGGCGCGCGTGGAGCGCCACGCTGCGTCCCACGAGCTTCAACACGAACCAGCTCACCGCGCGCGCATCCTCGGCGTCTCGTTCGCCCCATCCGCGAAGGGCCGACGCGTAGAGCCCCGCGAGCAGCGGGAACATCGGCGGCGGCCTGTCCCCGCCTTCCCCCGCCGCCGTCGACGTTCCCGCTCCGTCGGGCGAGTTGGGCAGGTCGTCCGCCCAGGCCGGGTCCACCAGGGCGCGCGCCGCGTCGCGCCACCCCGCGGTGCACTTGGCGTCGTCGAACACCCGCGACGCGAACGCCGCCAGGGGAGCGCACTCGCCGGCGTCATCCGGGCCCAAAAACGCCTGGACCCTCGCGGCGACGCGGACGAGGCACGCAAACGCGCGCTCCCTCAGTCCATCCTCGATTTTATGTCTCTCGGCCTTTTTCGTCGCCACCCTCGGATGGAGGCTGCTGACGTCGGACGATGTAGACGACGAAGCCGTCGATCGCGTCGACGCGGATCGTTTGTGCTGCGAGACGGCAAACGGCGGCGTCTCCGGGGTGACGGGCGAGGACCCCGACGGGCTCTTTGACGCGGACATCTTCGTCGAGGACGGGGGGTCCGAGTTGGCCGTGGGGGAGTCGTCGCGCGGGCTATCGTTGCCGCGATCCGAGTGCCTGACGGGGTGGGGCGTGTGATACGGGGTCGGGGGTACCGCAGCCTCGCTCACGGCGGCTCCGAGCGCCGCGGCCCTCTCCAGCGCCGCCTCGGCTACCCTCGCGGCCTCGTCCGCCGCCGCCTTCGCGGCTCGCAGCGCGGCAGCCTCCGCCGCGTCCGCCGCCACCGCCTGCGCGACGGACGCGGGCGGCGCCGCGACGAGGCTCAGCAGCAGGTGCATGACGGCGGGCAGGTGTCGAAGCAGCTCCGGGCCGCTCGCGCCCGGGAGGTTCTCCAGCGCGGAGACCAAACCTCTCGCCGCGGCGCGAACGTTGGACCGCGTCGACGCCACGTTCCCGCCGAAGCTCGCCGACGCCGCGCGGCGTCGTCCACTCCCGCCACCGCCCCTCATCCCGGCGAGTTCCTCGGCGTGGTGCCTGATGTCCGCCTCGGCGGCGGCGGCGACGGCGGCGTACGCCGCGCCAATCTTTTCATCCGAGGTGTGGACGTTGGTGCACGCTCGTAGGCGGAGGTGGACGCACGGTTTGCGATCCTCCCAGTACCGCATGTGCGCGCGGACGTTGCTCTGAAGGTACTTGGGCAGGAGCTCGGTGACGGCGGGGAGGCTGACCTCCCTGCCCCCCGCCGACTCCGACGCCGCGTCCCCGAGACCCACCCTCGCCGCGGCAACCTCCTCGGCGAGCGTCTCTTCAGCCGCCGCGAGGGGCAGGATCGCGTGGCCCAGCGGCGTCTCCGCGCCGCCTTTCGATCCCATGAGCGTCCCCATCACCCCGCCCACCTCCGCGTCGCGCCCGTAAACGCTGAGCACGATATGGTGCGAAGCCTTGAGCCGAGCGGGAAGCCGGACTCGAACCTCGTGGCTCCACGCGCCACCCTTGGATTTACCCGTGGACAACGGGGTCCACGACGCGGTCACGCGCCGTTCGTCGCCACTCGTCGCGACGTCGAACCCACACTCGCCGTCCGCGTCGAGCGACACGTCCATGGACGACGGAGAAGTGGGAGCCGCCGAATTCGCTCTCGACTCGTCGTCTCGCGTCCCGTTCACCGAATGAGCCCCGTTCACCACCGGGCGTCTCACCCCCGCGGTCGCGAGCTGAATCACGGCCAATCCCGGCGCGTCGATCTCGAGGTCATCCTCTCGGAGCTGCGCCTTGATCCGCAGGTCTTTCCTTCGGCCGAAGCTCACGGCGTCGACGTAGAGGAAGAGATCGCGGCTCAGACCCGGCTCATCCGCCGCCGTCGCGTCCCACCATCGCGCGGGTGTGGCCCTCGCCGGGGAGAAGGCGCGCATGACCGGGACACCGCGGGGAACCCCCGCGTTCGGCGGCGCGCGCGGCGTCACCTCCACCGCGAACCTGCATCGAATCGCCTTGTGGTTCTTCAGCGTGTGCGAGGTGGACGCCGCCGCCTCCAGAAGGATCGCCTCGGTGTATGCCTCCTTGACCCTGTACATGCTGTCCACCGCCACGATACCGTCCACCACCCCGGCCCTGCCCTTGGCCATGATGGGAAGCACCGCCCACGCGATTATGCCCTTCGGTGGCTCGCCGCCGCTCGCGAACGTCCCCGGCGGCGTCCCCTTGTCGAGCCTCTTCTTCTCCTTGGCGAGGTGCGCGGCAATCTCCTTATCCGACTTGCGCGTGTACACCTTCGGCTCGATCCCTCCCGCCGCCGGCGCCACGTGCGTGAGCTGCACGAGAGCCCGAACGCTCGCGGTGGCGGCGCGCGCGGGGATGGAGAAGGCGCCCGTCGTGGACGCTGATCCCGATGCGCCGATAAACCCGCCCGTTCCGCTCCCGCTCTCGTCGCGCTCGCCCCCGCCCCTGGCGTGCTGGTTCCACGCGAAGTGCATGTCCTCCGACATGCGCCCCCGCGCGCCGTGCTCGGTGTTGAACGCGTTCTGGCCCAAGTCCACGAGGGCGATGGTGCCCTCCACGCGCTCCAGGGCACCCGCCTCGAAGCTCACGGCGCGAACGGTGACGGAGAACCGATGCTCCAGGCTGCCGTCGGCGGCGTTTTCGTCGTCGCGGAAACCTTCGCGATGAGGCGACGGAGGTGCGGAGGCACCGCGTCTGGCGCCGTAGTCGGGCTCGCACAGTCGCATGAGGGGCAAGGCGCCGACGTCCGGGGGATCCCTCTTTGGAGCAGTCGGGTCGGCGGACCCGGCGCCTTCGTCTTCCTCTTCGTCTTCGTCGTCGGATCGCGCGTCGCCCGTCGACGGTGGCGCGCTGGACGCGCTGGACGCGCCGGAGGGTTCATCGTTCGCTTCGACGGGCACGTCCTCATCGTTTGACGGCGCGTACACTTGGGGATCGAACGCGATACGATCCGCCTGCGGCGGGGTTGGGGAGTTCGATGTTAGCGCAAATCCAGGCTGGCGTAAAAAGCATAAACTTCAACGATATGCGGGCGTGGGTTGGGGACTCGCCTGCTCGAACCCGGAATCCTTGACGCATATCCGGTCGTGCCTCCACGTCCCGTGGAATTGCTCCACGAGCGACGCGATGTGCGGCGCGTCGATCTCGTCCGCGACGAAGGGCGGCGCGCTCGGACGTCTCATCACCGATGGGTGAAGGCTGCCCGACGCGTCGTCCGCCGCGAAGGAGGACACCCCCGACTTGGCCGACGGCGACGGAGTGCTCGTCACACCTTCGTCTTCTACCGCGGGCTCCATTTCTGGCGAGCTCCGCGGTCGCCCCACGCCCGCGGCAGACACCCCTTCCGCTCAGGTGTGCTCCGTCGCTGGGCAACTCTTTGACCAGTCTGGGCACCCCGACGGCCCGAGGCGACTGCGCCTTTTTCGAAGCGTCGAATAAGAAATCCTCGAGCTGACCCATAAGCCGTGACTGATCAATGTCAACCGGGATACATAAATGCTCCTGGGCGTACGACTGGATGCTGGGTGGTTAACGACACCTGTAATCCGAGTGGAGGCAGGGTGTTCGAAGGGCTTGGGTTCGCGAACGGACCTCAGTCGCATACCGATCATAGCTCCGCTTCAAGCCAGTGGTCCGCAGCGGGTTCTTCCGGAGGGGAGAAGTCGTGGTGGATAGTGAGACGGGAATCGCATCAGGCGGGAAACCGAGCAGTGCAAACCGTCCGCCGCTGGCAGTGAAGGGATAGGCTGTGTGAGTGCTGCTGGGGAGCCTCCGCGCGTGGGTTCATGTTCGACGTGCATCCATCAAATGGGAAATATACCTTTTTGGTTCTGTTTGAGCGTGCACTTTTTGGTTCTAATTGGGGTTTGGTAAAATTGCCGAGAAGCGAAACCTGATATTTTGCACCCAGTATCTATGGCCAGCCAGTGAGAGCTCGCGCGCCGCGCCCAGCGTATCTATCGGCCGCGCCTTCTGTGAGCGGGAAAAGCCAAGGAACCAATTATTTCCAAGATCCGACGAGGGTTGCGAGGGCCACTGCGAGGCACCATGCCCCCGGTGTTGCGACCGCGCACCCCAAAGAAAGGGGATGCGCCGCGCGCGAAGACCCCGGGGTCGGCCAGGCCCGTGCGTCGCGAGTTTCGGAACGGCGCGCGCGCGGGGACGGGCGCGGAGGACCAGAAGTGGTCTTTCGCCCTGAGCTCCAGTGGTTGGCTCTTCGTCTACTACATCGGGGTGGTGAAGGCGTTGGCGGCGCGAGGATTCCACAGGTGAGCGCCGCGATCCATCTCCGGACATTATTTTGCAATCGGCAAGAGGGCGTGAGAGCACTCGCGTCCCGCCGGGGGATCCGCGCGGAGCACGCCGCCCTGCCAAATTTCAAGTTTTCCCGCTCCACCGCTCACTCGCCTTGCCCGCGCTGACCGTGTCCCATCGCCTCCCCGCGCGCGCTCGAACAGGAACTCCAAGATATACGGGACGTCGGGAGGTGCCCTGACGGGTTGCTTACTCTTCTTAGACATAGATCTGGACGCGCTCGCGGAGTACGCGTACATCTGCGCGGCCGAGGCGCGCGCCAGCATCAGGGGCGCGTTCAAGCTGAGGGACTACTGCCGCGGCGCGATCACGCAGTTTTGCACCGCGAACGCGCACGAAATTCTGCAGGGACGGTTCGAGGTGTCCATCACGCGCATCTTCCCGTGGTACAAGAACCTCCGGGTGAACAACTTCCCCACGTACGACTTCCTGATCCAATCGCTCATGTGCTCCGCCTGCATCACTCCTCTGGCGGGATTTCCCATGTGGCTCAAGGGACACGGCTTGTGCTTCGACGGCGGCGTGAGCGATTTCCAGATCCTCAAGGGCCTCGCGCGCAACGGAACGTTCTGCAAGCTTCACTGCAGGAAGACCAACCCGAAGGATCTGGTGGTCGTGTGCCCGTTCTACAGCAGCCGGGCCGACATCCGGCCCAGCAAGTACGTGCCGATCTGGTGGGCGTTTTACCCGCCGCCGCCGTACAAGCTCAAGGAGCTGTTCGAATTGGGGCAAAAGGACGCGCACGCGTGGTGCGATAAGCAGGAGGACGCGGGAGGGACCTCCCCGGAGAAGGACGATTCGCCACGGGCCACGTCATCGGAGGGGTCGAGGTCGTCGGACGAGGACGATGACATGGAGTGGGAGTGGCAGCGCAAGGAGAAGGCGCGAGGGGGAGACGCAAAGGACCTCAGCCGCGAATCCTCGGTGACCGCGGATGACCAGGACATGGAGCCGCCGACGTCGCCCACAGCCACCACGAACAGAGGTTTCACAGAGTGGGCGGCGGAGTGCCAGGAGTGGGCCTCGCTCAGCGCGGAGGCGGCGGCGAGGCGGGCGATGAGCGCGGCGCGAGCGGCGGCAAACAAGGCGGAGGCGTTTGTCCACCACGAGGCCGAGGTCGTGCACACCTACGCGTCCGGGAAGTTTTGCCAGGCGCAGGCTGCCGCAGAGGCTATGCGCAGGGTGGCGTCGAAGAGTAACCTGCCGGAGATTGACCTCATCGCGGATCTGGACGACGACGATCCGGAGGAGGAGATCCCTCGAGGAAGGTTCCAGGCGCACAGGCTGCTCTTGAAGTCGTTGGCGTGCACGGTAATCTACCTGGAGCTCGTGGCGCAGACGCTGCTGAACGTGTGCGGAGCCGGCGCGGCGCTGTTACTTCCCGGGATCAGGTCGGGGAAGCTCCGCGAGAAGGTTTTCGAGTGCTGCCGACCGCTGCCGCGGGTGCTGCTGCAGCCGGTGCCCGGGGTGCGGAAGGGGGCGAAGATCGACGGAAAGACGGCCAAGGCGCTGGGTAACATCTCGGTTGCCTACCGCGTGCTATGCTACTTGGTCCACATGGAGGTCCACTGCTAGTTGACCTCGTAGCGACTGCGAGTTGACGAGACGTGACTGATAACATTAGGAGAATCTTATTATCTTTCTCTTTGAATAACAAGACTTGTTGTCCACCAAACTCCAGGAGACCGATTACCACCAGGCGGGCTCGCCGTCGGTGCCCGCGACCTTGATGCCGTCCTTGCCCGCGACGATGACCTGGTAGGACATGCCGACAAACAGACCGTGGTCCACGACGCCGACGGTGTTCTTGAGCTCCTCGGCCGCCTTGTTGACGTCCTTGATGGGCTCCTTGAAGTGGAGGTCGACGATGTAGTTGCCGTTGTCGGTGACCGCGATGTTATCGCCGTCGGGCTTGTTGGTGGAGGAGGAGCCCATGCGGAGGACGGCCTCGCAGCCCGCGACGGAGGGGAGCGCGGCGATGGTGCGGAGGGTGTGCATGTGGCAGAACGGAGTGATCTCCACGGGGAGGGGGAAGCCGGGGCCGAGGCCCTTGCACAGCTTGGACTCGTCGACAATGACCACGAACTTCTTCGCCATGACTTCGACCATCTTCTCGCGGAGGAGGGCACCACCGCCACCCTTGACGAGAGCGAGGTCGGGATCGACCTCGTCGGCGCCGTCGATGGCGACATCGAGCACGGACTTCTCGTTGAGGGTGCAGAGGGGGATGCCGAGGGACTCGGCCTGATCCTTGGTGCGCTCGGAGGTGGGGATCGCGATGATGTCTTTCAGCTCGCCGGACTTGAGCTTCTCGCCGAGGCGCTCGACGGCGAAGTACGCGGTGGAGCCTGTGCCGAGGCCGACGACCATGCCGGACTCGACGTGGTCATCCACGGACTTGTAGCCAACCTGCGCGTATCGAATGAACGTGCGTGGTGAGACGTTGCGGTACGAGGAGGGCAGTCCGAAAGACAGGGGAGCGAGGCTGGGAATCCAGGGCAGCACTTACGAGCTTCTTGAGCTCATCCTGAGACGCCATGGCGCGGGGGGCGACGACGGCGGAGCGAACGGCAGACTTGGACGCGACGCGGCGGCTAGCGGCGCGGAGGGGAGTGGCGCGGAGGGAGACGGAGGAGGCGAAGAGGGCAGCGGGCATCGTGTCGCGCTACGCTTTGCGTTGTGAGCGACGATCGGGGCTCGATCGGATGGATAACTTTCACCCTTCCGATGTGGGAGCTGGCAGCTGGGCGTGCGTCACGCGGTTCGCAGCAAAACTGACAGCTGGGCAGTCAGACGCGACCGTTATTACGAAATATCCATTTTAGCGCACGAGCCACCATGTGCAATTAGTTATAAAATCAGACTCAGTCGTTAGTTACCCGAAAACCAAAAAGATGCGGGTCTCGTCCACTCATCTCCCGCGCGAGGAGTGGGTGCGGGTGGCTATGAGCGAGTCCACGAGCGAGGTCCCGGGCGTCGGGGAACCTCCGAGATATGTCCGGTTCCTCCAGCACCTCGTGGAGGAGGGCGGATACGGCCTGGACGAGTCGCACGCGCTCACGGCGGTGAAGGAATGGAGGGAGGCGGAGGTGGTCGGGGTGCTGCTGAGGAACGTCAAAGAGCGCGTGCCGGATGCGGTGGTGGGGCGCATCTTCACCGCGGTGAACCAAGACGGCATCGTTGTGCTCGTGGGCGAGGCCGGCGAGCCCGAAAACGGCGGCGACGCTCACGCGAACGGCTCGACCGAAGCGACGAGCAACGGCGCGCACCACGTGGCGTCGAACGGCACCGAGATCACATCAGCCGACGGGCGAGCGCCGCGGCACAGGGTCCTGACCGATTGCCACGTCTCCGTTTGCACCCTCGACCAGCCGGTTAACCTCGGCGCTCCCGACGGTCGCAACGCGCGCGCGGTTTTCCTCGTCATGGTCCCCCAGGTGGACTTCACCGCGCCGTGGGCGGAGGGCCTCGACAGGTACGACTGCCTTCGCACGATCAAGACGGCCTTTCAAAGATTCGCCGCGCGCGGGACGTTCCTGAAGACTGTCTACGCGGACGAGCGCAACTTGGAGGCGGTCACCACGAGGCACAAGCTCGCGGAGTTTATCGGGGAGCGGAAGAGCGGCGACGGGGACGGGGACGGGGACGGGGACCCCGAGCTCGGAAAATCTTCGGGGCGGATGGCGTCCAAGACGAGGCTGACGAGGCCGACGTCGCCGAGGATGTCCACGGGCGGATCGGCCGTGTCACGTCAGAGATCCATCGCGAACATGCTCACGCCGGGCGCGAAGGCGACGCGGCTTCGACCCGTCGACCTCGTGGAGGCGCTGAGGGCGTCGGTTGCGGCGTGGGGGGACCACGAGTTGAACCGTCTGTTGCTGCTCGCGGACGAGAACGAGCGCGAGACGGCGACCACGTCCATCCATCACCAGTGGACGGGGAGACTGTGCGGCGGAGTGATCGACGACGTGACAAACAGGTGGGCGCCGCTGTTCGTGAGCGATTGGATCGACGGGGTCAGCGTGAAGACTGTGAGCGCGTCGCTGTTGATGTTCTTTGGCTGCCTCGCGCCGTGCATCGCGTTTGGGGCGTTGACGGACATATCCACCGGGGGTAAGATGGGCACGATGGAGTACCTGGTGGCACAGTCGGTGTCCGGGGTGGTGTGGTCGATCTTCGCGGGTCAGCCCGAGATTGTGTTGCGGACCACGGGGCCGAGCACAGTGTTTCTGATTGAGCTTGCGAGAGCTTGCGAACGCGATGGCTACCCGTTCATCACCGCGTTCGCGTGGACGGGGATATGGAGCGCGATGTTCATGATTGTCATCGCGTGCCTCGACGCGTGCACGCTGATGCTCCGCAACTGCACGAGGTTCACGCAGGAGATCTTTGGGCTCTTTGTCTCTGCCATTTTCATCCAATCAGGCGGAACCGCGCTGGTGTCGTACTTCAAATCGGATGAATACGACCTCGCGCACGCGCTCTTCTCCTTAATCCTCGCGTTGCTGACTCTACAGTTGGGTTTGTGGGCGCTGCAGGTGAGGACGTCGCCGTTTTTACTCCCGACCATGCGCGAGCTCACAGCGGATTTTGGCGTCGCCGCAGCAATCGCGGTGGGCACGCTCACCGCATACGGAAGCAATGTCAAGGGCATGGAGATGCTCAAGATGGCTTCAAACATCGAGCCTGCCGATGGTCGGAGCAGCTGGGTGGTGGATCTACACGCCGGGCCCGCGCATCTCAAGTGGCTCGCCATCGTGCCCGCGTTGCTCCTCACCGCGCTGATGTACGTCGAGATGAACATATCATCTCTGCTCGCAAACAAGCCGGAGAATAAGCTCATCAAGGGACCCGCGCACCACCAGAACTTTCTTGTCATGGCGATCATCACGCTAGTATTCGCGCTGTTCGGCCTGCCGCCGATGACCGGTTCGCTGCCGCACTCGCCGCAGTTTATCCGCGCGTTGTCTGACGTCGAGGAGATCACGGTTGGCGGCGAGACCCGCACCAACGTGATCTGGGTCCGCGAGAACAGGCTCGCGCCGCTGCTGGTGCACGTGCTGATGAGTCTGACGATCGTCATGGCACCGGCGCTGCGCGAGATCCCGATGGCGGTTCTTTACGGGCTGTTCTTGTACATGGGAATCACGGGGCTGGCGACTTCACAGCTGTGGACGCGAATGAAAATGATCGCGATGGACCCGAGGCTGTTACCGCCGACGCACTACGTCAGGAATGTGCCGCTGACCCGTGTACACGCATTCACGCTGGTGCAAATGTGCTGCTGTGCGGCGCTGCTTGGGGTGAGACAGTCCCCGGCGGCGCTGTTCTTCCCGCTCTTTCTCGGCGCTCTGATGCCGCTGCGATACACGCTGACGCACGAGGGGGTCTCGCTGTTCACGCCCGAGATGCTCAAGATGCTGGACATGATCGCCGAGGGTTCGAACGCGGAGACCGCGGCAGGGACTGGACGGAAGGATGCCGAGGATCACCTGACAATAAGGGGTGATGTCGCGGATTTCGAACGATCCGTGCGCAAGGGGGGCGGAGCGAGGCAGAAATCGAACTGGAGTTCCAGGCGGAACTCTGTCATGCTGGACCTCGCGGAGGTTGGGCCGGCAATCAACGGCGCGGAGCTACTCGTGGAGTCAAGGGAATCGGACACCAAACGCGAATAGAGAGCGAATCAACGCAATCCTTGAAAGTAGAAAAAAGAACCGAATTCATCCAAATCGCAGCACGTCCCCATCCGGCGACCTGAACGCTCCGCCCGGCTTGGGCGAAAACGGCGTCCTGGCCACGTGTCTCACCCCCTCCGGCGTCGGCGTCCTGAGTGGCACGCTCGTCTGCGCCACGGACTTGGGAACCCGTCGCATCCTGCGCCCGAAGATCCTCCCCGGCGCACCGGCCGCCTTGACGAGCACCCAAGCCGCCGGCACCCCAAACACCAGCGCCGTCGCCGCGCGAACCGTCGTCGGCGTCACGTGCGGCTCGAGAACCCGCACCTTACCGGCCTCCTTCATGGCGAAAGCCTCAACCTCGGTGAATATCCGGATCGCGGCGGCGAGCGCGGCGGTCGACGCGGCGACGACGGCCTCGGCGAAAGCCTTCGCGGCGTCGACCGCGAGGGGCGCAGCCTTCTCAAAGACTGCGCCCGCCGCGCCGCGGGTGGCGGTGATCAGCGGCTCCGCGGCGTCGTGGAGCGCCGTGGCGAGCTCCATGACGTATCCCGGCGCGATGTTACTCGCGTAGGAGGCGACAGTCTTCACGGCGGTGAATCCGCCGATCGCGAGGCGCGCGACGGACCTCGCGCCGATGCGGAGGAGTGCGGCGATGAGCTCCGCCGCGTCCGGAGGAGTCGCGGACGTCTTCGACATGAGTTGCTCCTCCAGGCTGGCAACCTCGCTCAACAGCGCGCTCTTATCTTTCAGCGCTGTCTGATACTTATCGCTGAGCTCCTTGAGCCTGACGCTAACGTCATCGTACTGCAGGGAAGGGACGGGGAGGGACGGGTCAGGTGGTGAAGGTGAGTTCGGGGGCACAGATCTGACCAGTGGAGTTTGGGGTTGGGTCGGGGGATGTCCGTGGCGCAGCGCTCACCTTCACCTTGCACTGCTCGAGCTCGGGATGCTCCGTGTCTTGGCATGTGGCCACCGCCAGAAGGGCGGCGAACACCGCGATGGTCAGCAGTCGAACGCGCATCTGTGTTATGCCACGCTGGCTTTCCACTGGCAAAATAATACCACGACGCTGCACCCTCACCGTGTATTCTCGCAACGGAGTCGCCGCAGAGTAAGGCGCCCGTGGGTGGGGCCCCGGGCTAGTAGGGGGGCGCCCGCGATGAATAAGACACACGCAGCGCCCGAAAGAAGGGGAAAGAGACGACGGAGGGTGCGGGTCGGCGCCGCCGCTATCCTGGTACGTACCCCGGCGCTCCTGAACCATCGCCCGCTTCGATCGACCCCTTGTTTCTCCCCCTGGGAAATTCGGCATCCGACGCTCACCCGACCCATCCCCCCTCTCCTTCCCCGTGATCCACAGTCGATTATTTCGTTCGCGCTCGCGTACGGCTACCTCACACGCGACGATGACGGCGGCGAGGGACTCGAGAACGGGGTAAAAGGCCGACATGAACGCATACCACGAGAGGTCCCGTCCCTTTCTCGCACGACAACGCCCTCGACGAAAGGCCGGGGCGTCGACGTGCACGATCCCACGGTGAACTTCGGGCTTGATTTCGACGAGAACGCGGATCCCCCAAACGCGCCACCTCCTCCCCCTTTTCCGACGCTCGCGACCACGACCACGACGGTCCGGCGAAGTCCCCCGGTCCCGAAGAGGGCGACCGTGGATGAGGATCAGGGAAAGTACAAGTTCGAGGTGCTGCCGCCGCCCGTCATCGACGGCTCGGTGACCAACATGCAGGAGGTGGACCCGTCCAAGCAGGACCATCCGCAGTGGATGCGCGATATGTGGAGCGAAAAGGTGCAGGCGGTTGACAAGAATGTCATAGACAAGGAACTCGAGGCGAGGCTCCAGAGTAGACCCCCGGAGCTGGACCACGTGCAGCCCGGCGAGGAGCTCTTTGTGACGTTCGGCACAGCGAGCGTGACTGACTTTGTGCAGAACTGGCTGGAGTCAGCGGACAAGCTCGGACTCTCGCCGTTGTTCGTGGGAGCGCTGGACGAGGACATGTACGAGTGGTGCAAGAAGAGGGGCGTGCCATCGATGCTCCTAAAAGGAAACACTGTTCTGAAAAACAGGGGCCAGCAGTTCATCACCGCCGGGGATAAGTCGTTCAAAAAGATGGGGACGGTCAAGACCAAGTTCATCCAAGACCTTCTGGAGCTGGGAATCGCGCCCATCCTGACGGACGCGGACGTGGTGTGGCTCAAAGACCCGAGGTCTTACTTCAAACGGGGAACGTACATAACTGCCGACGTTCTCGTCAGCACGGATTGCATCGACGTACCCGCGGATAAAAAAGACAACAACGGATGCTCTCACGTCAACTTCAACACCGGCGTGCTTCACTTCAGGCCCACGGATGCGGCAAAGGCGTTCGTGCAGACATGGAAGACGAAGGTTGCGACGTCGACGATCGCGTGGATGAGGGATCAGCCCGCGTTTAATTTGATAACGCACGAGGGCGTCGGCGGGCACTCGTTGGAACCAGCCGTGTCCGTGCCGGAAGAAAGGCGCGGCACCGAGGGACACCGCATGGTGTACTGGGCGGCGAACGCGTCGATTCGACTCGGCGTGCTACCCAACTGGCTCTTCGGCAATGGCCACTCCTACTTTGTCCAGTGGCACCACCTGACGCACCCCGAGGACGGCGAGCCGTTCAGCGTCCACCTCACGTACCAGTACGGCGACACCGGCTCTTACGCGTTTGGCAAACGCGAGCGGATGCGTCAGGCTGGGATCTGGCAGAGCGACCCGAGGGAGTACTTCGAGGATGGAAAGTACCTCGTGGTCTCCGACGAGGGATCGCAGGTTGACTTCAGCGGGGAGTCGCCCGGGGGCGAGAAGGTCGGATCGGATAGGAACTCGTACAGGACGGCCATCGATCGGCACCTGAGGGAGGACAAGCTTCGAAGGACGACGATACGAAACGCACTCGCGCTGGCCCGTGCCCTGAACCGCATCCTCGTCCTGCCCAAGGCGCGGTGTTACTGCGACAAGATATGGAACAACCTCAACGCGTGTCGCGCGCCGGGTGCGGAGTCGTTCACGTTGCCGTACGCGTGCCCCATGGATCACATATACGATCTGCCCTCGTGGTTCAACCCGGGTATGCCCGATTTCCGCGAGCCCGGGTTCCTGGACGACCCGAGGGTGCCCGACGCCATAAAAACATCCGTCGGGAGAGTCGTCGTCGATCGCGACGGGGACACCCGTGCGGGAAAACCGGGCTGGGACATGAATGACGCAAAGGTTGTCAAGTTGCGACACGGTTTCACCGTCCCGGACGCTAAGCTCGCCCTCAAATCCCTCGAGGAGAAGCGCGTGATCGAGGTGGACTTTCTGGGTAACGAAGGGACGTTTTGCGGGTTTGGAGACATCGCGAAGAACAAGGAATTCGACAGTATCGTGGTCAGGCCGCTCTCGGCGAACCAGTACTACTGCTTCACCGAGCTCTGGGAGGATCAGGGCTCGCCGCGGGGTGGGCGCAACGGTCCTTACGAGCCGCAGGTCGTCCTGAGGCACTGCGGGATGATGGAAGACGACTTCAAGCGCGCGGGGAAGGTACACGCGGGGGTGGTGGAGCACATCAACAATCCAGACGGCGGATGTTCGTGCGAGTGGGGCTTCGGCCTCCCGCGCGGGCTCGAGCAGATTTCCAGGGACGAGAGCATCTGCCCGAGGCGGAACTCCGATCAGCCCACTACTAGCTAGTTCGATGCTAAATCGGTACCTAGACTAACGTCTACACGGCTGACTACTCCTAGCTCTAATCTCAGCGCGCCGCTCCTTCGCCGTCGCCCGGGGCGTCCGGGAGCTCCTCGCCCTCCGCGAGTGCTTCGCCGGCGAGCGCGGGCTTCGCCTTTGGCGGCGGTTGAGCGAAACCGCGCGACATCGCCCACGGCGCCTTTCCGTCGCCGCCTCGCATCGAGTCCGCCACCATGCGCCCCACCTCGCGCCCCACGCCCGCGCCTACGAGACCCGGGTGCAGACCCGCGGATCCCCGCCCGAAAGCGCTGGGGGGGAACCTCCCGCCGGCTGCGCCGGCGCGGTTGAACACCTTGCCCGACCTCGGCGCCTTCTGCGAAGCCTGCGACGGGGGCGGCGGCTTGAACGCGTACCTGTCGCTCTCCCATTCGTAGTCGACCTCGTGCGGCTTGGGCCTGATAACGTCAGGCGGCGGACTCGGCGGTTTACCACCCCCGCTCAGCCGCACGCGCACCTCGCCGTCCGCCTCCATCACCTCGTGCACCCGCTGCTTTTTCGGTAGCGTGCACGTCTTCCTCGACATGTCCTGGTAGAGTCGCTCGCCGGTGGACATGGATATCTGGTAGTGGTGCCACGGGCAAGTGATGCACGCGCCGTGTCCATCCACATCCTCTATGTCGCCGTGCAGCAAGGGCGCTCCCATGTGGTAGCACGTCGCATCGAAGGCGTAGAGCCTGCCGCCCGAGCGAGCCACGACGAGGTATCGGCCATCAGCGGTGACCTGTACTCGCGCGTTTTCGCTGGCCAGCCGGTCGCTTTTCGCCACGACATGCCACTCATCTGACCCGGAGGGTCCCGCGGCGGCGTCAGAGTCCATTGCATTCCCGTCAAATGACGTCGCACACGCCCCTTCCATTCGGTCCGCCCCAGCACCGAAAAAAATGGTGCTTCGCCCGCACGGCTAAATTCCATAAACGGGGGCACGCGGATACGGAGCACGTTCGCCATGCCGGTCCAGCACGACACCATCGCCCCGCACAATTCACACCACGTCGCCGCGAGTGCAGAGATCAAGGAGAGCGATGCGGAGTATCTCGCGAAGCACAACATCCGCGCGCTCATGGCGGACATGGTCCAGGAGATCGTCGTGGCGAAGCCCGTCTCTCCGGTGCAGTTCATGATTGACTACCTCGCGGTGGGCTCGTCGCTGTGCCAGCAGGACAAACACGGCCTGAGCATGATGAGGCGGGCGCGGTTGATGAAGATCTTCAAGGCTTGGGATAAGAATCAGGACAGCACGGTGGACCTCAGGGAGCTTAGGGCGTTCACCAGGAAGCACGGGGGAAACGCAGTCACGCAGGACGAACTCAAGGACATATTCATGGACATGGACGAGAGCGGAGACAGCAAGGTTGACGAGGACGAGTTCCTCAAATTCTTCTCGCTTAGCGTCAAGCGGATGGACGACGACGAGTTCGAGCAGATGATCCAGGACATGCTGCAGTAAGGGGACGTAGCGCTACTAGCTACTAGGTGCCCCGTTGTGTATTTTAGAGATGCCTCAACGCCAGATTTGGCGCAGCGCCGCTCGCTGTGCCACCCCACGAGTTCACCGCGAGCGCGGCGATGTCCGTCTCTTCCGTCGAGCGCGCTATCAATTGACGCGATGCTGCGGTACAATTCTTTTATACAACCTTGCTATGACTTCGCATGTCAGAAGATGCCGTTCTGGGACCCCAGCCAACACAGCCAAACGAGACATATTCCCAGCCACATACCCAACGGAAGCCTCGCGAGCCCTCCCTCCCTGGAGCTCCGATAGACCGCCGCTGATGTGGAGAGCACAAGCGGCAGTAACAGAGGCCCTGCCTGAAGCACAACCTGATTGAAAGACGCGGGGTCCTCAGTCGCACGCACGGCAGTCACCGCCCCTCCCCTCATCTTCACCGCGTTGACATCCCGACTTCGGGCTCGCCAGAGGGGATATCCCACCGACCCTCGGCTTTTGCGTCTCCTCGTAATGCTGAGGACATGTTGCACGTGCACGTGGACAGTTGCAGCGCGCACGAATGCCATCGAACCAAGGGATAAAAGTATCGGTCACCCCGCGCCCCGCTTCACGAAGTGGCCCTCGCCGAAAATTCGGTGCCGTTTCGGTGACCCTTCAAACAGTTTCCCCTTCAGAACTCTCTGTGCGGAGCCCGCGGCCGTGAGCATCGGATCGCCCACCATGGGGGACGACGCTCAGGTGAAAGAAGAAGAGGGGATGTCGCCTCCTCGCGGCCGATATCGATCCCGCTCTCTGTCGCGCTCGCCCAGGCGCAGGAGCTACTCGCCCGATCGAAGGCGGCGAAGGGATTCGAGAGATCGTTCGAGGTCGAGGTCGCGGGGGCGGGGAAGGTCCTGGTCTCGCTCTCGGTCTAGATCGCCCCGCGGCTACCGCCGCCGGTCGCGCTCGTACTCGAGGTCCCGATCCCGGTCGCGATCGCCGCCGCGCCGACGCCGACGATCGCCGCCGCGCGGAGATCGGGATTCGCGTCGTCCGCCGCCCGGCGGTCCCGCGAGAGTGAAGGCGGAAGCCGAGGAGGCCATCCCGTGCGTCGGGTACGAGGGGCGCATCATCGGCCGGGGCGGTGAGACCATCCGTCGGATTCAGGAGGAGACTGGCGCCAGGATATCCATAGATCGAGCATCGGGGGAGTGCGTGGTGTCCGGTAGTACCGAGCAGGTCATCCTCGGGTCCGCAGCCGTAAAGAAAATCATCGCCGAGGCGGGCGAGCGGGGCGGGGGCGGCGGCGGTAACGGCGGGGGCGGCGGCGGGTTCAGGCCCCCGAGCGGGCCATTCGAAGCCGAGGAGACGATCCCGTGCGCCGGGTCGGAGGGAAGGGTCATCGGCAAAGGGGGCGAGACCATCCGCCGGCTGCAGGAGGAAACCGGATGCAGGATCGACATCGAGAAGGGTTCCGGGCTGTGCACGATCAAGGGAACCGTCGCGGCCGTGCGCGCGGGGGCGGCGGCAGTGAGGCGACAGATCGAAGACGGTGACGGCGGCGGAGGTGGGTTCAAGAGGAAGAGGGACTCCGAGGATGAACCCATCGACTCGGCCGCGTACGGTCTGGAGCTCGCGCAACGAGACGAGGACGACGAGCCGAAACCGCCGCCGATTGAGCCGGACTTTGGCCTCTCCGGCGCGCTCGCCGCGGAGACAAACACCGTGAACGGCATCACGCTGGTGTACACAGAACCGCCGGAGGCGAAGAAACCGACGGTGCGGTGGCGCCTGTACGTGTTCAAAAACGGGGAGTTGCAGGGCGACCCGCTAAAGATCCATCAGCAGTCGTACTACCTCCTCGGGCGGGAGCGCAAGGTTGTGGACATTCCCACGGACCATCCCAGCTGCAGCAAGCAGCACGCGGTGATCCAGTTCCGCGCGAGGGATGTGATGGACGACGATACCGGCGATATGGTGCAGGTCGTTACCCCGTATATACTGGACCTTGACTCCACAAACGGCACGCACCTCAACGGGGAGCGTATCGACCCGAGGAAATACTATCAGCTGCTGGAGAAGGACACCTTGGTGTTTGGGCAAAGCACGCGCGAGTTCGTGATCCTCAACGAAGATAGCAAGTGATCGATTTTAGTGGCGTCTCGTTGCAATTCAATGGTGTGTTGATAAATGGTTGTTTCTTCACTGGGGGGTTTGGTCCCAGGACATCTGCGCGTAAGGGTCTGCGCCGTTGAGCTCCTGCTGTGCAGGCTCCTCCTGCCTCTGACCTTCCTCCTTCGCGACGAGGAGCTGCCTCCCCTCACCCTCCCCGTGCGCCCACACGACCGCCTGCTCGTTCTCGGCGACGTCGCCGCGGAGAATAGCCTGAGCTAAGGATGTCTCCAGCAGGTGCTGCACCGCACGCTTCACCGGCCTCGCGCCAAAGCTGGGATCGTAGCCAGCCTCGCATAGCATCTGGATCGCCGACTCGTCCACGCGCAGGCCGATCTTGCGGTCCATGAGCCTGGCGCGCACGCGTTCCACCTGCTGCTCGACGATCTTCCTCACCTGGTTGAAGTCGAGGGGGTCGAACACGATGTACTCGTCGACGCGGTTGACGAACTCCGGTCGGAAGTGCCCGCGGACAGCCTCCATCACCCTCTCCCTCCTGTAAGCCTTACCGCCCTCGCTGTTGTCGTTCATGTTCTCGAGCACAAACTGCGAGCCGATGTTGGACGTCATGATCAGAATGGCGTTCTTGAAGTTCACCACCCGGCCCTGGCTATCGGTCACGCGTCCGTCGTCGAGGATCTGAAGCAGCACGTTGAACACGTCGCCGTGAGCCTTCTCCATCTCGTCGAAGAGGACGACACTGTAGGGCCTGCGTCGGACAGCCTCGGTGAGCTGGCCGCCCTCCTCAAAGCCCACGTAACCGGGGGGGGCGCCGATGAGCCTGGACACCGCGTGCTTTTCCATGTACTCGCTCATGTCGATGCGAACCATGGCCTCCTCGGTGTTGAAAAGGAACGTGGCGAGAGTCTTTGCGAGCTCAGTCTTGCCGACGCCGGTGGGTCCGAGGAACATGAACGACGCGATCGGGCGGTTCGGATCAGATAATCCCGCGCGCGAGCGCTGAATAGCCTCCGTGACCGCCTGCACCGCGATGTCCTGCCCCACAACGCGCTTGTGGAGCTCGATGGGCAGGTTGAGGAGCTTCTCGCGCTCGCCCTCCTGAAGCTTTGAGACGGGGATGCCAGTCCACTTGGAGATGATGTCGGCGATGTCGGACTCGGTGACCTCGTCGCGGAGCAAGTCGCCGCCCTGCGCCGCGGCGGCGTCCATCGCCGCCTCAGCCTCGAGCAGCTCACGCTGGAGGTTCATTAAAGAGCCATACTTGAGCTCGGCGGCTTTGTTGAGGTCGTAGTCGCGCTCAGCCTGTGACACCTCCGTCTGCACGGCGTCGATCTCCTCCTTAAGCTGCTGGATCGCAGCCAACTTGGCCTTCTCCTGCTCCCACTGGGACGTGAGTGTGTCCTGGCGGACCATGAGCGACGCGAGCTCGGATTCCACGCGCTGGAGACGCGCGGAAACGTTGGCCTGCTCCGACGGCCTGGATCCAGCGGGTCTGCGGAGCGAGAGCTGCTCCATCTGAAGCTTGAGAATCTCGCGGTCGATCTCGTCCAGGACGGTGGGCTTGGACGTGATCTCCATCTTGAGCTTGGCGGCAGCCTCGTCCACGAGGTCGATCGCCTTATCGGGCAGGAACCTGTCGGCGATGTACCGGTCCGAGAGCACGGCCGCCTCGACCAGCGCGTTGTCGCTGATGCTGACGCCGTGGTGAATCTCGTACCTCTCCCTCAAACCACGGAGGATGGAGATGGCGTCCTCGACGGAGGGCTGATCGATGAGTACCTTCTGGAAACGACGCTCGAGCGCCGGGTCCTTCTCGATGTATTGCCGATACTCGTCGAGGGTGGTCGCGCCGATGCATCGGAGCTCGCCGCGGCCGAGCATCGGCTTGAGGAGGTTACCGGCGTCCATGCCTCCGCCGCTGCCGCCGCTGCCGCCCGCGCCGACCACGGTGTGGATCTCGTCGATGAAGAGGATGATACCGCCGTCGGAATCTGTCACCTCTTTCATCACGGCCTTGAGCCTGTCCTCAAACTCTCCGCGGAACTTTGCGCCCGCGATGAGGAGGCCCATGTCCAGCGACATCACCTGCACGCCCTGGAGCGACAGAGGCACGTCGCCCTGCACGATCCTCTGCGCCAGTCCCTCAGAGATGGCGGTTTTACCCACGCCGGGTTCACCGATGAGCACGGGGTTGTTCTTGCTCCTTCTGGAGAGGATCTGGATGGTCCTTCGGATCTCGTCGTCTCGACCGATGACGGGGTCGAGCTTACCCGCCCGCGCCTCCGCGGTGAGATCCCTCGCGTACCTCTTGAGGGATTCGTACTTGCCCTCGGCGCCCTGGTCGGTGACGTTGGTGCCACCCCTGAGTTTGGTCACCGCGTTCTTGAGGGCGTCCTCGTTGAGGCCGAGCTCGGCCATGAGCGCGTTGCCGACGCGCTCGTCCTTGCAGATGGCCAAGACGAGGTGCTCGACGGCGACAAAGTCGTCGCTCATGGCGGACCTGCGGACGCGGGCCTCCTCGACGAGGGCCTCGAGGTGGCGGCCGAGCACCTGCTGCGCGCCGCCGCTCACCTTCGGCTGCCTGGAGATGAAACGATCGATGAAGCCGACCGCCGCGGAGGGGTCGACGCCAGCCTGGGTCAGGATGCGGAGCGCGAAGGAGTCCTTCTGCTCGAACATGGCCTTGCACAGGTGCTCGGTCTCGACGATCTGCTGCTGCGAGTTGGAGGCGATCTCCGGCGCCAGTACGATCGCCTCCCACGCGCGCTCGGTGAACTCGTTCTGCGAGATCTTCTTGGCGCTGTCCGCGGATACGCGGGTCGCCACCTTGGGGCGAAGAGGGCGAGAGGGACGAAACCCGCCGAGGCCGGGCGGGCGTCGAGATCGCACCGCGTTGCCGTCGCGGCGGACGGCGGACGCGACGACGCGACCGCCCGCGACGGTCGATGCCATGGCAGACATCGTGATCCTCGACACACGCGCGTGCGCGAGGTCAGTGTGGGGCAGAAGGGCGTGGAAGGCTCCGGTTGGTTCGGGGTGACGACGCAAACCTGGTATCGACGATTTAAATCAGGTGCATCAGGTTTCTATTGGTCGAGATCCGAGGAGGGGGCGACCCACACTGCAGCACTCACGCCTTCTTAGCCTTTGACCTCGAGGACTCCTTGGCGAACTTGCGCTTGGTGAAGTAGGTCTGGATCGTGGCCCTGAAGTTACCCACGCCCATCACGACGAACAGCGCACCCGCGGCGGGCGCCTGCCACTCGCGGAAAAACTGCCCGCCCACGACGCCAGCCTCTGCGGTGTGACCCAGGCGCTTGAGCCACTCGCCGAAGTAAACCTCCCCGAGGCCGTCCAGCAGGTCGTGCTCCCTCGCCACGGACACCAGCACGGACGCCCCGAAGTACACCTGCATGATCTGCAGGCCGAAGAGCAGCGGGTAGAGGAGCTTCAGCTGACCCGCGTTGCCGCCCATCTCGCCGCCGGCGACGTCCATGGGCGAAGCCTTGCCCATCGCCACCCTGGTGTACATCCGGAAGCGCTGGTACCTATTCTGCGTGAGCATCACGACCCCTTGGAGCGCGGTGAACACGAGGAACCGCGACATGTAGTTGAGGCACGCGTTGGACTGCACGTCCATCGTCAAGACCACGAGGCACATGCCCATGCTGTAGTAGTGGTGGTTGATCCACCACCGGCGGATCCTGCTTCCGTTGCACCGCAGCACATTCTCGCGAAGCGCGAGCGCCGCGTAAAAGTACAGCATCCAGCACCAGTAGAACTGCACCAGCACCGGGAACACGGTGACGAGCGAGAACCACGTGTTGGCGGCGCCCGCCTCCAACCCTTTTTGCCGTTCCCGGTTCAGGTAAAGCAGCGCGGTGGGCCACGCGACGTAGGTGAAGGTGGACCTGTCCCTGAAGGAGTAGTACTCCTCTTTTATCCGAAGCCTGTTCTCCTGCCTCTGCGAGGTGACGTCCACGGCGTTACCCATGAGCAGGGAGAGGAACTTGCCGTTGCGGGGGGGCTTTAGGTAGCCGTCCAGCGCGCCGGCGGGTCCCGCGCCCTTCATCACCAGCTGCGCCTGGTACAGCGAGCGCTCCGCGGCGACGCGCTCCTCGGATCCCTGGGGCAAGCTCTCCACGGTCTTCGTGAGTCGCTTGAGGGAGTCGTTGAGGGAGGTCAGGTCATCGCACGTGCTGCGGAGGTTCATGTCGAGCTGTGCGACGCGACCGCTGATCGTGTGGATGCGCTTCTCAAGGTCTTTAGCCTCTTGCGCGACAGAGGGGGTGCCGTCTGTTGCGAGGAAGGGAGGGGAGGAGGTGAGCTTTTTCAGGGTTTCATCGACGCGCGCGGTCGCGGGGGTGCGGTGCGTCGAGGTCGCGAGGAACGGACGGGACGCGTGGCGTACCGCTCATGGCGACCGTACTAGGATAAAATACTCTCGACTGCGGCGGGTGTCGACTCGGCCGCGAAGGCTGCGCGCCTCTGTTTGTGAGTGCTGCTGACTCAGATCAATCGCATCTCGAAGAGAAAACTTCGGCTCGTCGAAAATCGCCGGCAGTTTCGGTGAGAGCAGGACCGGACTCGAGTGGGGCGCCATGTCAGGGTTCCACACTGAGGATGGGTACAATGGGCCAAGCCTGTTTGGCCAGGATGGCGCCATCGTCGGGGGCGTACGCAACAAGCTCGGCTACGTGGCGTCCGAGGAGGAGAAGCAGCAGGCGAGGCGCACCGTGGTCGTCATCGGGATCAAGTGGCTCCTCTCGCCGGGGTGGAGGGGCGACGACTACAGGGACGCAGTATTTCCCGCGGAAGTGGCGCAGTGGTTCGAGGAGCGGGTCGGCCCGGTGCAGGCTGTGCACTTTAAGCCCCCGGTGCAGGCGTGGGTCGAGTTTAACTCCGCCTCGAACGCCACCGCGGCGTTGAATCTCAACGGGGCGACGTACCCTCGAAAGTGCAAGCAGTCGCCCGGCGGCAGGATCAAGGTGAGCCGCGCGACGCACACGGAGCTGGTCCGCGGCGCCAAGGATCACCTGAGAAGCTACCACGCGCTCATCCCGGAGAAATTCCTCAAGGGCGAGGTGGAGCCGGGTGCGCAGGACGGGGCCGGGGACAGACGCGACGGGGAAAAGGAGGGGGAGGACGACGAGGCGAAGGTCATCGCGGCGTTGCGCGAGTCCAATCCGTATTTCGACCAGGACGTGGCCCTGTACGAGGAGCATCACAGGAAAGAACTGCGAGCCGAGTTCGACAGGCGAGTTCGACAGCGATTGGAGCTCGAGGAGGTCAAGCGGCTGTACCGCGGAGCCACCGCCGGGGACGTCGACACGATCGAGAGCGCCATATGGGCGGGAGCGGATACGGACACCGCAAACCCCTTGGACAATGGTAGGACCGCGCTGCACTACGCGTGCCTCGCGGGGGAACGAGCCGCGGCGCAGGTGCTCGTGGAGCACGGGGCCAATCCCAGCGTGCTGGACGCCCTGGGGTCGACTCCCGCGGATGCGTGCGCGAGCGGCGGGAAGGATCCGCGGGGTGAGATAGCCGGCGACCTCGAGCTCGCGAGAGCCGCGCACGCGCACATGGCCTCGCTCGCGATGAAGATCAACGCCGGTAAGTACGACGTGGACGAGCCCGACGCGGCGGACTCGATGCCGCCGCTGCACGAGGCTGTCGCCGCTCGTAAAGGGGCGCTGACGCGGTTCCTGTTGGCGCAGGGGGCGAGCGTGGAGAAAATCGGGGGATTTGACGGCGACACCCCGCTGCACATCGCCGCGCGCACGGGTCAGGAGAGGATGTGCAGGCTGCTCGTGCTGAAGGGTGCTGCGCCGGACGCGCCCGCCGTGGGAGGGGACGGATCGACGCCGTTGCACGAGGCGCTGAGAGGGGTGAAGCGCAATGGTTCAAAGGGCGCGCACGCGAAAATCGCGAAGCTCTTCATGGACGAGATGAAGCGGCTCGGCCGGGGCGCGGAGGCGGCGGCGATCATCGCCGGTACGCGTGATTAGGCACTATATCGCGATTAGCGTGATTAGGCACTATATAGCTCATTCGGCAGACAGCGACAAGTGCGAAGTCTCAGGTTGCCGTCCTAGTGGCTTCAACTTCGGCAGCAAAATCTTCCACCTTTTTCTCGATGCCTTCACCGAGGTTGTACTTGACGAAACGGCGGACGGAGATCTTCTCTCCAATCTCCGCGGTGACCTCCTTGATGAGTTGTTCGACCGTCTTGGACGGATCCTTGATGAAGGGCTGCTTGAGGAGCGCCTTCTCGTTCACAACCTTGCTGAGGCGGCCCTGGATGATCTTCTCTCTGATGTTCTCGGGCTTGGAGACAACGTCCTCCATCTTCATCATGAGCTCTTTCTCGGCGGCGACCATGGCTGGGTCTGCGTCCTCGGGCGAGACGTACTCGACACCGGGGGAGGCGGCGACCTGCATGGCGATGTCGGCGACGAGCTCCTTGAACTTGTCACCGCGCGCCACAAAGTCGGTCTCGCAGTTGACCTCGACGAGAACGCCGAGGCGGGACCCCCCGTGGATGTAGGAGTGGATGGCACCCTCCGCGGCGACGCGACCCGCCTTCTTGTCCGCCGCCGCCATGCCCTTCTTGCGAAGCCACTTAACCGCCTCCTCCATGTCGCCGTCGCACTCTGTGAGCGCCTTCTTGCAGAGCATCATGCCGGCGCCAGACTTGTCGCGAAGCTCCTTTACAGCCGCCGCCGACACGGCGCTCATCTCGGCCCGCGCGGATGTGCCGAACGCTCGCGCGGTGCTGAAGGCACGACCGCGGCTCGCGGCGCGGGAGAGCGCGGCGGTCGCGACCATCGGCGTCTCGATCTTCTTCGCTTCCTGATTCTTCATCACCGAGTCGAACCAGCTCTCGACCAGGAACGTCACCTCGCCCGCGCGCTCATCCTTTGACTCGCTCGCGTCATCGGCATCCTCCCCCTCGAAGAGCTCATCGAGCTCGGCGTCGGAGTACCCCGCGTTGGCGAGCGTGTTGATGGTCACCGTCGCGGACTGCGCCGCGGCGGCAACCTTCCTCGCGGCTTCGTCACCCGTCCCGCCGACGACGCGCGCCGCGCCGACAAACGAACCCTCGCCCGACGAACCCTCGAGTCCAACCCTCCCAACCTGTCGAACCCTCCCAACCTCGACCGCACCGCTCACGCGCTTCCCGTCGTGGACGCCGTGGACGTTCACGGGTATCGCGAACCCCTCCGGCACGGTCACGGTCGCGTCGCCGCCGCCGGTGTACGCGTCGAACGGGCACCGCAGGGACTCCCTCAGCTCCGCGACGAGTCGCCCGCCCGCCGTGTCCACCGCGATGGCTCCCTCCTCGCCGTCTCCGCCCGCCAACCCCCCGACGGTGACGTCCCCGCCGGCGCTGCGCACGACGGCCGTGTCGCTCACCTGCGTCTGCTTGTCCACGCGCACGGCGCCGCCGGCGGTGTCGACGCGGAGGACGCCGCCGAATAAGGCGCCGACGACGAAATCGCCCCCCATCGTGTTCACCTCGAGCGTCCTGCCCACGAGCTTACCGACGCGGACGCTGCCGCCGTCAGTGCCGATGACGGCATCGGCGGTGATGGTATCGGCGCGCAAGTCGCCGCCCGCGGTGTTGACCCGAAGGTTGGCGCCTCGTATCGACCCAAACGCGACGTCGCCGCCGGAGGATTCCACGGCGACGGCGGACTCGACAACCTGCGCGACGTGGCAGTGGCCGCCGCCTGTG
>Ga0181573_10000578_pt1 | contig 38178 bp, 29 predicted proteins | sample 101ome_25_FD_148643 | JGI IMG/M metagenome (GOLD analysis project Ga0181573, IMG submission 148643) | Coastal salt marsh microbial communities from the Groves Creek Marsh, Skidaway Island, Georgia - 101409BT metaG (spades assembly) | ecosystem: Environmental > Aquatic > Marine > Intertidal zone...
AGACATGTTCGTCTCTTCCCGCGCGTCACCGGCGTCTCTTCCCGCGCGTCGACGCCGTCACCCGCGCGTCGTCATCCGTCGTCAGCTCTTCATCGTCGGTCGGTCGGTTTGAACGGTCACGGTATTTGGATTCACGATTCAATCACGGACCATCCGGCCCTCGTCGACCACCTCGCGGCGCGCGCGGTCGATCCCGCCTTTATCGAGCGCGCGTCGACGCCATGGTACGCGACGATGCGCTCGATGACGCGCGCGGGGACGACGACGATGGACATCGATAGTATCGGTATCGCCGGCGCGGTGGACGCGCGGCGCGTCGCGTGTGGGTGAGAGGGAGTGGATGGCGCGACGGAGGATGCGCCCGTGTGGGGTTTTGGGAAGACCGCGCGCGCGGGTGATGACGACGGTGACTGACGATGTGCGCGCGCGATGGTGCGATTTTGACGCGACTAGGGAATTGATCTCATCGCCGGTGGGCGCAACAAGAAGACCAGCCGCACGGCGCCGAAGTCGGACAATGTTTACTTGAAGCTTTTGGTGAAGGTGCGATGGTGGATGGCGCGCGAAAGCCCTAACGCGGCGCGTGGATGGGGATGACGATGCCCGTGCGAGTGTCGCGCGACGCGAGCGATGTCGAGCGACGCGGACCGACTGACGATTTGAAATATTTTCTTTCGACGCAGCTGTACCGATTCTTGGCGCGTCGCACGGACTCCAAGTTCAACGAAACCGTGCTCAAGCGCTTGTTCATGTCCAAGACGAACCGCCCCCCGTTGTCCTTGTCCAAGGTGGCCAAGTTCATGAAGGGTAAGGAGGGCAAGGTGGCGGCGATCGTCGGTACGGTGACCGATGATGTTCGTCTCTACGACGTGCCGGCGTTGAAGGTGTGCGCGCTCCGATTCACGGAAACCGCGCGCGCGCGCATCATCAAGGCGGGCGGCGAGTGCATGACGTTCGACCAGCTCGCGCTCGCCGCGCCGACGGGTGAAGGCGTCGTGCTCTTGCGTGGTCCGAAGAACTCTCGTGAGGCGGTCAAGCACTTCGGTGCTGCGGGTGTGCCGCACTCCAGCGTCAAGCCGTACGTTCGTGCCAAGGGCCGCAAGTTCGAGAAGGCTCGCGGTCGTCGCGCCAGCCGCGGCTACAAGGCGTAAACGGGCGCCGAGTGTGGAGGTTAGCGACGCGCTCGATGGTAGAGATATACTTTTGGAATATGACGTCGAGTGCACATTTAAACACTTTCATAAGCTTAATCGTACGTGGGCGTTTTACAACAACAAGTGACTAAAGATGCGCGCGCGATGGGTCTCGTCAGCGCGACGACGCGTCAACCGACTCCGCGGGCGCGCCGCCGAACATCGATCGCAACTGAGACCCGATGACTACAACTGTATAGGAGAATAGTAAGACCGTGATCGCGTAAAACTCCAATTCAGTGATGTACCGCTCACCAGTGAGCGGACTGTGCGATATAAAGAGCGTCGCGAGGATTCCCCAACCGCCGACGAACGCGCCCCACACGCTCCCGGCGATCCACACTAAATCCTTGACGAAGATGGCTCGAGAGAGCATCAGCGCGTTCCCGCCCGTGATGAAGACGCTCGTGAGCACGGATAAACCCTGTAAACTCTCCGATGTGTGCAGATTACTCGCAATCTGCGCCACCGGCATGGACATGAAGAGCGCGGTCGCCGTCCAACCGCTGCAATCGCTCCACTTGGTCGGAAGCTTGTCGGCGCGACGCGCGGCGACGAGACCCAAGATGGAAAGCTCGACCGGTAACCATCCGAGTCCCGGCGTGAGAGCGTTGGAGATGATCTGCGGCGTTACGATGAGACCGATCACCCCGAGCGCGGTCTGATACATCGACCATAACTTCTCCCCTCGCGCGCCGTGCGCGTAGTCGAAGTATCTCGCCACGGAGAGCGACGCGCCGACGACGATGAACGCGCTCGACAGCGCCATGGCGATCGGCGCCACGTTGTGCATGTTCCCGCTCCACGCGATCTGCGTGATGAGCATGAACGACGTCGCGACCCCGATCGCCTGCGCCGCCGTCGCCGTCGGCTCTCGCTTATCGGCAAAGTAACTCAACAACAACAGGTTGCCCAACATGCCCGCCGCGTAGCCTTGCCACGAAACCGCGCCGATGGCGGCCGCGTCACCCGCCACGGCGTTGACGTAATTCTTCCAAATCTGAGGAAACGTCAAAAACGTCAACGGTACCATCGCGCACAGCGAAAACCACTCCGTCAACGCGTCCCACTCCTCCTCGGTCCTCGGCGGCGCGAGCGCGCCGCCGCCGCGTTCGCCTTCGCTCGCGCCTTCGCTTTCGCCCACCCCGTCTCGCGCCACCACTCTCGCCTCACCGTCGCTCGCGCGCGCCCCCTTCGCCCGCACGCGCACTCTCCTCGCCGGCATCACCACCGTCGTCTTCACCGTCTTCACCGACGAACGCGCACGCACACGACTTCCGCGCGCCGACGCGGACGCGGACGCCAACCACCACCCTCGCCCGCGCGCGCGCCTCGTTCGGTCGTTCATCGCACGTCCATCGCGCGCGACGACACCGACGACGCGCCGCGAGACGTCCACGATCATCTCCGCGCGCCGTCGTCACCGTTCGCGCGCGTCTCGGTCGATCGCGCGCCGGAGCGTCGTCGCGCACTCACGGGCTCGACGCGAATTCATCGCCATTCACGACTTTCACTCATCCTTCACGACGCCTCGAAACGCGCGACGGGGGCGGTGGACAGAGGGGGTGCCCACACGTGACCGGTCACGACCGGTCGAGTCGGAGTCCAGTCCAGTCGATGCGTTCGATGCGTTCGATCGATGCGTTCGATGCGTTCGATCGATGCGTTCGATCGATCGATGCGTTCGATCGATCGATCGGAGTCGATCGATCGGAGTCGATGCGTTCGATGCGTTCGATCGATCGGAGTCGATCGAGTCGATCGGAGTCGATCGATCGATCGAGTCGAACGCGCATCATCACTCGCCAACAGTCATCGGTCATCGCGTCGTCACCATCACCATCATCAATCATCGGTCGCTATCCACATCCACGCGCGACCGACGACGACGACGACGTGTCGATCGTGGGAGACGACGTGTTCGTCGATCGCGACGCGTTCGTCGAACGCTCGGATCGCCGTGCGCTTTCGTGACGCGTAGGACGTCGTGACGTGACGCGTAGGACGACGATGGCGACGACGATGGCGGCGAGCGCGCGCGCGAGCCAGACCCCACGAGGCTCGACGACGACGACGACGATCGCGCGCGATTGGACGCTCGGACGCGCGTGTGGGCGCGCGCGAGGACGGTGCGGGACGAGAGCGCGGGCGTCGGAGGTGGTGTCGAACGAATCGAGAGGCGCGGAGGCGGTGCGATACGATGACGGGGACATTCCTCGCGAGGTTGGCGCGGCGTCCAAGGAGGCGCTCGGGACGTGGCTCGAGTCGCGGCGTTTGCCGAGGCAGAAGATGGCGTTGGAGGTGAATTTGGCGGAAGGGAGAGGTTTGGTGGCGACGGAAGAGATCGCGCGGGGGGAGGCGCTGTTGGGGGTGAATCGAGGGACCATCATCACCGTGCAGAGAGCGCTCGACGAGGCGAAGCTCGGGCCGAGGCACGCCGAGTTGCAAGAGTGGAGCATTTTGGCGACGTTTTTGGCGCAGCAGGCGTTGGCGTTGGAGCGCGGGGAGGCTGGGACGTTTGGGGAGTACATTCGCGCGTTGCCGCGACGTACCGGGAGCGTGTTGGATTGGCCGGAGGATGAAGTAGATAAGCTCTTGGCGGGGTCGCCGTCGCGTCTGGCGGCGGCGGAGAGACAGGAGAGCGTCAACGCGGCGATCGATGAGATTCGATCTTTTTTTCCGGAAATCACCGTCGGGGCGTTGCGATGGGCGTTTGACATCCTATTCAGTCGTTTGATTCGTTTGGACGCCATGGGAGGCGAACTTGCGCTCGTGCCGTGGGCGGATATGTTGAACCACAAGCCCGGGTGCGCGGCGTTCATCGACTTGAACGGAGACAGCGTTTATCTCACCACTGATCGGGCGTACACCAAGGGCGAGCAAGTGTGGGCGTCCTACGGTCAGCGTCCATCGAGCGAGTTGTTGATTTCGTATGGGTTCGCCCCGGAGGTTGGCGAAAATCCCGACGACGAGTACGCGCTCACGCTCGGTGTCGACGTCAACGATCCGTACGCCGAAGCCAAGGCGCAAGTCCTCAGAGACATGGGCCTCAGCCCGGTGGAGACGTTTCCGCTTCGATTGAACGGTTACCCGCGTCAGTTGTTGCAGTACGCGTCCTTCATCCTGTGCAACCCGGAAAAGCCGAGCGAGCTTCAAAGCTTGGCCCGTACGGCGTTCACCGGCAGTTCGAGCTTTGGACAAAGCATCTTCGACACCGTGCGAGGGGTAACCAACGGGCGCGCGCGCGGTAAGCAAGGGGTGATCTTAGGTGGCGTGGCGGGCGAGATAGCCGTTCGGGAAATGCTCGCGGATATGTGCGCCGAGGCGCTCAACGCGTATCCGAACACGCTCGAAAAGGATAAGGGCATCGCCGAGGGTCGCATGCCCGAATTCCCGGGAGCCGACGCGTGGACCGGCGTCGCGCCGGAGAAGATTCGAGCCACGCAGCGTTCGGTCTCAGCCGCGCGAGTCCGCGTTTCCGAGAGACGCATTCTCGCCAAGACGGACAGCGAAGTCCGCCTGCAGTTGCGCAAATTGAAGCAAAAGTCGTTGATGGACGGCTTGTTGTGATAGAGCCGTCGGTCGCGCAGCGCTTAGAGCTTTCATACGTAGGTCGCGCTTTTAATCTACACTAATTTTTCGACGATTGAGCGTGTTTAATTAGATTTCTCGCAAATCTGTATTACACCCCAGGCACCAACTACCGTCGTCTAGAGCAATCTAATTGCTCTCGACGCCGTGTCTCGCAAATGTGCGAAACGTTTACGCTTCCGGGAATTGGAACGAGCATTCCTTCCCAGTAAGCTTCTTGTAAACACCCGCGAACGTATCGAGCTTGTACTCCGTCGTGTTGCGATCCTTCGGGTCCAAGTACACCTTGAGGAGGCGGGAGCCATCCAAGCGGTATCGCTGGCGCTTGCCGACAATCTCCGTGGGGTAAACCAAGTCTTCCAAGAGCGCCGTGTGAACCGCGGTGAGGGTACGAGATCTAGGGCGGGAGCGCGCCATGTTGTTGGACGGCACCGGCATGATGCGTCGGTTCGCGATGATCACCACATCCTTACCGCTGAACTTCTTCTCGAGTTCACGAACCAAGCGTTGCTGAATCTTGTGGTAAGACTTCAACGCGCGGTACGGCACGTGGATGACGATGGCCGTGCGGCCACCCGCGACGGAGACTTCGGTCGCGGAGTTGATGTAAAGGTCCTTAAGGTCGGCCTTGAGCTCAGCGTTCGTCGCTTCGAGGTCGGCGATGGCCTGCGTTGTCATATAAAACGAGCGCGCGACAGTCAGTCACTCATTCTCTCCCCAAACCTCGAGTCCCCCGCGACCGTCTCGTCCGTCGCCATCATCCACCATCACCACGCCGTCTACGCGCGCGCGCGGCGCCAAACAGCCACCACGAACGCGCGCAGACGCGTGTGGGAATCACATCTTCACACATATCCACTCTCTCGCGTCGCACATCGACCGCGCGCACGTCACGCGCGAGACGATCGGTCCCAACAAACCCTAAAGTCACCCATCGCGTCGCCGGATGTCTGCACGTACCTGCGCCACGGTCTCCTCGAACGACGTCACGGCGGCGCCGTTCGGCTTAACAATCTGTGCAATCGCAAAATTTACCCCTTCGTCAGTCGCACGTTCGTCGGCGTCATCCTCGGCGCTCTCGGGCGCCGCGTTCGATCCCACCGCGATCGGGAAAGCCCCAAAGCGCTCGACCGCGCCGGCGCGTCGAGCGCACGTCAGCGCACGCGCATCGACGCGCGTCGCGCGCGCGACGGAGAGAACGAACATAATCATCGTCTCGCGCGAGATCTTCTGCACGCACCTTCAGGGTCATCTTCGCAAAAGCTCGCGTCGCGTAAAGGAGGATCGCGGTCGCGGCGAGGGCGAGAAGTCTGAGGTCGGCCCGAATGTCCGATGGTTTACGAAGGGCTGGGTGCGAGGGACCGGCGAAGGGAAGGGAGACGCGCGATGCGACGGCGACGAGTGGGGAGAGACCATCAAAAATATGAAATGCGTGGTAATCCAAACGTATCATACCGGCATCGGTCTAAACTTTAACGGCTTGGGCTCTTCGCCGCCCATGCGCTCGAGTCGGTGGGCTTCGTACTCGTCGTACGAACCCTCGAAGAAGACGACGTTGGAATCGCCCTCGTACGCCAAGATGTGCGTGGCGATCTTGTTCAAGAACCAACGATCGTGCGAAATGCAAATGGTGGTGCCGTTCCAGGATTGAATGGCGTCCTCGAGGCATCGAAGGGTGGCGACGTCGAGGTCGTTAGTCGGCTCGTCGAGAAGCAAACAGTTACCGCCGCTCGTGAGAGTTCTGGCGAGTTGCAATCGGTTGCGTTCACCACCGGAGAGGCTGCCGACCTTCTTTTGCTGATCGGCGCTCTTGAAGTTGTACCAGCTGCAGTACGCGCGCGCGTTCACTTGGCGAGTGCCGAGAGTGATCTCCTCGCCGCCGCCGCTCAAGGTGTCGTACACCGTCTTCTCCGGATCCAAACTATCGCGGCTTTGATCGACGTACATGAGCTTGACCGTTTCGCCGACGGTAATATCACCACCGTCGGGCTTCTCTTCACCGGTGACCATTCTGAAGAACGTCGTCTTACCGGCGCCGTTACCGCCGACGATGCCAACGACGGATCCGGGCGGGATGATGCAGTTCAGGTCATCGATGAGCAAACCACGGCCGGGGTAACCCTTTTGTAATCCACTCGCGTTGATGACGACGTCACCCAGACGCGGGGCGGCGGGAATGGTGATGGAGTCCAAATCTTGTCGCGCTTGGAATTGAGCCGCGGCTTCGCAGAGCTCCTCGTATTGGCGAAGACGCGCCTTACCCTTCTTAACTTGGCCCTTAGCGTTCGAGCGCACCCACTCGAGCTCTTGCTCGATTTGACGATCCAAAGAGCTCTTCTTCTTGTTTTCTGCGTCGAGACGCTTGCTCTTGCTTTCGAGCCAAGACGAGTAGTTGCCCTCGAAGGGAATACCCTCGCCGCGGTCGAGCTCCAAAATCCAACCCGCGACATTGTCCAAGAAGTAACGGTCGTGCGTAATCGCGACGACCGTGCCCTTGAAGGTGGCCAAGAATTGCTCGAGCCACGCGACGGATTGCGCGTCCAAGTGGTTGGTGGGCTCGTCGAGAAGCAAGATGTCCGGTTGCGAGAGCAACAATCGGCAGATGGCGACGCGACGGCGCTCACCTCCGGACAAGTTCTTGACGAGAGCGTCACCCGGAGGACATCGAAGCGCATCCATCGCGCGCGCCACTGTACGCTCGAGCTCCCACGCGTTGGAGGCGTCGAGCTTATTTTGCAATTGGTCCATGCGCCTCATGAGGGCGTCGACATCGGCGTCGGGTTGCGTCATATCCGCGGCGATTTGATTGTATTCATCCAAATCATCTTGCACCGCCTTCACGCCCACCGCGATATTTTCCGCCACCGTGTCACCATCGTCCAACGCCGGTTCTTGCGCTAAGTATCCAACCTTGATTCCCGGTTCCAGGTACACGTCGCCGTCGAACGCCGTGTCCACCCCCGCCAAAATCTTCATGAGCGTAGATTTACCCGCCCCGTTCGCACCGAGGATCCCGATCTTCGCCCCGAGGTACATGCCCAAATTAATATTCTTAATCAGTTCCTTCCCGTTCGGCGTCACCTTGCGCACCTTGGACATGCTCAGGATGATTTTCCGCGTCTCCGTCTGGTACGCGCTCCCCTCCTTCACCTCGCCGGGGCTCTTATACTTCCCGGCCCCACCGCCACCGCCGCCGCCACCGCCGCCGCCCGCCGGTTTCGCACCACCGGCGTTCTTACGCGCGCTCTTCTTCCCCGCATACGTCGTCGTCGCGTCCCGTCGTCGTCCCGAGAAGAGCGCCGCGTCGAGACGCCCTCGACCCTGAGGTCGAAGCGCCGCGCCCGTGGCGAACGCCGAGCGACCGGCGCGCGCGCACGCTGGCGCGCGCGTCACCGCCGTCGTCGTCATCGTCGTCGTCGTCGCACCGAGCATGGTGGATGGATTCGCGAGAATCTCTCCGCGCGTCGCGCACTCGCGACACCGCGCGAAAAACGTCGACGACACTCACCGACGCATGGGGCGCGAGGCCGCCGACGCCGACGACGGTGTCGTCGTCGCGCGCGCATCGGAGGCGGGCGACGTCGACGAGGCCGTCGCGCGCGTCGTCACGAGCGCGAGCGCGAGCGCGTCGTCTTCCGCCGTGCGCGCGATGCTGTTAAAGGTGCGTCGAGCGCACTGGCGCTGGAGCGCCATCCTGTCGCTCTTCGCCGCGGGCGTGCTCTTCGCGACGCAGTACGGCACGCTCGAGGGCGTGCGTCGAGTGATGAGCGATGGTTACGTCACGCGCACGCACGCGTCGCTCGCGTCGACGTCGCCGACCGCGGCGTTCGCGAGTCGCGCGCGCGCGCCTTGATTGATTGTTTGGTTTCGTTCCTGAGCGACGCGAACGGCGCGCGACGCGAACGACCGCGAAGCACCGCGCGACGACGCGACCGAACGCGCGCACGAGACGGTCGTCTCGGTTCGTCGACGCGCGTCGTTGAGCGCGCGCGCTACCCCTGTAATGTGACTAGTCGTAGAGCTAACCGTCGCCTCAATCGACGCCGCGTCGTTCCGTCTGTCCGTCGACATGCCGACGCCGCGTCGGCGCGTCTCGCGCGCGCCGAGGGCGAAGACGTCATCGACGTCACCGTCGACGCGCTCGCGCGGGAAAACGCGCGCGCCCGCGGCGAGTAAGGCGTCGACACCGTACGAGAGTCGCGCGTCGTCGATCGCGAGACTCCTCCTGGGACCGACGCGAACGCGCGTCGTGAGCGAGTGGGCGTCGACGAGATGGCGAACGAACGCGCGCGCGTTCGCGGTGCTCGCGTTGGCGTGCGCGGCGACGTATCTGCGGGACGTGTACGTGCCGGCGTCGGTTCGCGTGCGGGTGACGAATAGTCTCCCGAGTTGGGTGAACGACACGGTGCTGTCCAACATACCGGCGTTGGATTTACAAATGTTGGAGCGTCCGGTGGCGGCGAAACGAGGGCCCGGGGTGCGAGTGCGCGAGCGCGGTCTGGGGCCGAAACACCCGGTGGTGATCGTCCCGGGATTCGTGAGCACGGGATTGGAGTTGTGGCGCGGCAAAGCGTGCGGCTCGAGTTATTTCCGGAGGCGAATGTGGGGGACTCCGGCGATGGCGCGCGCATTTTTTAGCAATCAAAAGTGTTGGATGGAGCACATGAGACTCGATTCGAGGACCGGATCCGATCCCGAGGGTATTCGTCTTCGTGCGGTTCGCGGATTAGAGGGGGTCGATTGGTTCGTTCCGGGATATTTCGTCTGGGCGAGAATCATAGAAGAGTTGGGAGATTTAGGATACGATGCGAACACCATACACAGCGCGGCGTACGATTGGCGATTGAGCCCGACGATGTTAGAACGCCGAGATGGGTATTTCACCCGATTAAAGTCCGTCATAGAGACGTTGCACGCGGTGCACGGGGAACGGGTGGCGGTGCTCGCGCACTCGTACGGGGACACAATTTCTCGATACTTTTTTGACTGGGTGGAGACCCCGGTGTCGAGAGGCGGGGGAGGTGGCGGCAAACGGTGGGTGGATAAATACGTGCACGCGTACGTCGACATCGCCGGTCCCATGCTCGGGATTCCCAAGACCATACCGAGCCTACTCAGCGGTGAAATGCGAGACACGGCTATTTTAGGAGAACTCGAGGGTATGCTCGGAGGCTTACTCGAGACGGCGGTGGGGCGTTTGATAGGTAGTCAGATCAAGGAGGTGTGTGAGACCTTCAGGACTTGGGGTGCGCTGTGGGCGATGCTTCCACGCGGCGGTGCGGCCGTCTGGGGGGATGAAGATCACGGGGCTGCCGAGAAATCAGCCGCCGGCGCCGCCGGCGAAATGATCAAGTTTTTCTTACAAATGCGCGACGCGGGATCGTCGATCGATCAGAGCGTCAATCACACCGTCGATAGCGCGCTCGACATGCTCTTCGAGTATTTGGCGGAGTCTAATCCACACAACGTCGCAGAGTTTAGTCGAGCCACGAGTCGCGAATCTCGGCAGCGTCTGAAGAAACTCGTGCCAGACTTGGAACGAAAGACAGCCCCGAGTTTCGGTGACCCGCTGAGCAGACCTTTGCCGTACGCACCGAATTTAAAGGTGTTTTGTCTCTACGGTGCTGGTAAACCGTCAGAGAGGGCGTACGTGTACGAGCGATACGCGGAGGATCCATTGCGCCCGTATCAACTGGACGTCGCGCAATCTCAAAACGGCACGCTCACGCACGGCGTGTGGCAAGTCGACGGCGACGGATCGATTCCTATCCTCTCACTCGGATACATGTGTCGAGAGTGGACGCAAAACGCGACGTTAAATCCCGCGAACGCATCCACGACGACGCGCGAATATCCGCATCGAGCGCTCCCCATCGCCGTCGGCGGATTTCAAGGCACCTCCGAGGGCGACCACGTCAACATCATGGGCAACGAGGACCTCATCACCGACATTCTCACCATCGTTGCCGGCGCTGAAGACGACGTTCCCGAACGACTCATCAGCGACATCGACGACCTCTCCTCCGTCGTCTCTCGCCGCCGCCGCGCCGCCGCGACGTCCGACCCTTCGTACGACAGTTACTAGCGCGTCTCGCCTCGCCCCACGCCTCAACGTCCTCACCCGGACGCCTCGGCACTCCAAATATTTCAGGTTTCATCGCACGCGCGTCCAAAATCAATCTTATCGCTCGTCCCCGCCGCTTCGAGCGCGCGTCCCCCGCGTCCCGCGCCGCGAGATTTCAGCTCCCCCTCGGCGCCCGGAGCCGAGTGCGTGCGCGTCGCGTCACTGCTCAGCGCGCGCGAGACGGCGCCGACGCGCGCGCGAGACGACGATTAAAGAACCGAGGGAACGCGACTGAGAGGCGCGTTCGACTCCCACACACCGCGACAGCGGCGACGCGCAGCGCATTCAATCTCGACGTCTCAACGGTCGACCAGCCGTGGTGGGGTCGGACGGACAGCCATGCCCCAACGTGCGCTGCCGAATGGACTCAAGCTGGGCTTTATCGAGGTGGAAGACGAGAGCGCTGGAGACGAGCGGTGCGCCTCGCCGCGTCCGTCGATGGTGAAACCGTACGAGAAACCAAAGGCGGCGACGCGGAAACCGCAACCACCGCCGCGACTGCGGTCAAAAAAATACAAGTGCTTGAAACCGAGAAAGCCGAGGGTTCTGTGTCAGGAGACGACGACTGACCGCGTGGAGGCGTATGCGAAGTCATTGAAGGAGTATTATCGACAGCTTCGGATGTATGTCTATCATTGTAATGTCGTGGATAAGTGCAACGAGACGCAACTGCGCGAGTTTCTCAGTCGAGTGATTATGCGCGTCGTACAGTGCTTGGTGGCTGAAGACACGGTACACGGCGAGTACGTCGAGAAGGCCACTCTTCGGTGCGATTTAGACGCGATGCACATCGTCGATTCGTTCTTGATCACCCTGTATAAAAAGGATGACTGCATCGACAAGTTTTCAAAAGACATGCTTCTTCTAGAAGAAATCTTGATGGACTTTTGCTACAGTAAACTCGCCATCAAGCACGGATTCGATTACAAAGTGGCCGATTGCGTTGGTGAAGTCTCGGAGGAGGCTGAAAAGCTGGTTAAGGGCCTGACTCGGGAGGACAAGGATCGCATGGAGCGCCGTTGGAAGCTTTGGTTGGACAAGACGACCTTTGACGACTGTCAAATGGGACCTTTCAATCGCCATGAGCTCTCGAAGCTCTGTAAACCACCGTACACGGTAGAGTACCAGGTCGAAAGGAACAGCAGTGGGGCGTTCACACGTCTCTCTCCAGATGAAGTGAGTCCATTCGCGTTGTGCCACAAAAAGCTGAGTGAAATGCCCGAAATAAGCACGAGCACGGGTGAAGTCATCATCTATGAGAAAGGCATCGAGCCCACAAGATCACACAAGGATTTGTGTGAACTCATTCATGGTATTTCCAAATGTCCTCGCGCGCAAGCTGCGGCTAAGCGAACCGACGTCAACTCCATCTTCGCGTACGTACGCTGAAGGTTACTGACAAACAAGTTGGACCGTCTTACTACTAATAAAGGTTGATTACCCCCCTAGAACGTTGTACTAGTCATCGGGCCTGGGCCCGTCAAAATAGCATTTCCATAGCCTTTTTGAATTGAACAGAAACAACGTTCTTCGAATCAGGTCCCAAAGACGTGTCCTCGAAAACTGACGAAGCGCTGCGGGAGGACGCCAGGGACGATGAACCGGCAAACGTCGCCTCGCCGACCCCCCGAGGGAGTTTTCGGCGCGCGATTTAGTGCGATGCAAACGATGATGCGACATCGCGTCGCGCCGTCCGCTCGCGCGGGGTCTCTTTCGGCGCGCGTGCGGAACGGCGCGACCGTGTCGAACATGACGTCACACGCTCGAGCAATCCCGGGAAGAGCTCTATCCGTCGACTACGAGGACGAGGTGGACGTGGGCGCGATGGATAGCTACGATGGCGCGAGCTGTGTGGTCACCAACTCGCAAGACGTCGACCGAGTGAGCGTCGGACAGGTTTTGCGCGAGCAAATCGCCGCCATGGGTGGAGAACAACTGATGGACCCGAAAGATTTCGTCTCCACCGACGCGCAGCGAGCGCAGTGCGCGGTGCTATTCGGGTCGTGCGCGGCGTTAGCGTTGAAAGGAATGTGGCTTATGGGTCAGGACGGCTTCTCGACGGCTGAGACGTTCATGGTGCTCGTCACGGTGGGGTTGGCGTACTGGACGAGCGACTTGGGAACGGGCATCTTCCACTGGAGCGTGGACAACTACGGCAGTAAGAAGACGCCGCTGGTGGGAGGAGTGATCGATGCGTTTCAAGGGCATCATAAATATCCTTGGACCATCACAAAGCGCCAGTGGGCGAATAATATTCACACCACGTGCGTAGCACCGCTCGTCTTCACGACGCCGACGCTCTTTTTCAACGAGCGACCGACCGACCTCATCTTCGTCGGCGTGTTTACATCGTTGATCGTACTGAGTCAACAGTTCCACGCGTGGAGTCACATGAAGAAGAGCGAGCTCCCGTCCATCGTGTTGAAGGCGCAAGATATGGGGCTCTTGATAGGTAGACGGGACCACGGGCAGCACCACAAGTCGCCGTTCGCGTCCAACTATTCCATCGTGAGCGGATGGTGGAATCCCGTACTCGACGGTAATGGCTTCTATCGCAAGCTGGAACAGATGGTCTACGACACCACGGGTGTTCCACCCAGGTGCTGGTCGGACGACGTCGAGTTTATCGTGCAGGAGTCTGCGCCGGAAGGCTGGGGTAAGGGAATCTTGGAGTCGAAATGATTCTCGACGCGCCGAGGCTTTCGTGATGTCTTTGCATGTTTTGAATTCGTTTTATCTCGCGCGTGTACAGTTCCTAGTGTTACAATTGTAGTGTTTTGATACATGTTAGTTTTCCTCGCGACGAAGCGCCAAGACTTCGTCAATCACTCTCACGCACGCGTCGTGGTGCATCGCCAACGCGACGTCTCTCGGCGACACGGGCGCGTTGTTCGCTCCGAGAGAGTGATCCGTGTTCAAGTGATCGGCTTCCCATTCGCCCACTTCCACGGACGCGCCGTACGACAGGAGTTTCCGACACGCTTCCACGCGTCCCCACTCGCACGCGGAGAAAAGCGGCGTCTTCCCGTTATAGTACCTCGCATCCACGTCCGCGCCTCCGCGAGAGACGAGCAAGTCGATGCACCGCACATCGCCTCGTTTCGCCACCGCGTGCAGGGGTTTCCACCCCTGTCGCGACCAGCGCGTGTTGGCGTCGGCGCCCGCGTCCAACAGTCGCGCCACGCACGCCGCCCTCGACGTTTCCGATATCCCGTCCGCGCACGCCGCCTCGAGCAGCGCCCCATCTTTCGGCATACCGTGCGCTAAGAGTACATCAAGAGCCTCTCGCTCGCCTCTCGACGCCGCAGCCCGTCCCGCTCTCGTCAACGCCTCCTCCCACGTCTCGTCTCCCACCGGCCACGTCGTGTCACGTCTCTTCTCCAGCACGTTTCCGAGCTCTCGCGCGCGTCCTCGCATTGCTAACACCGCCACCGCCGCGCCGACGTCCGCGTGCGGGAATCCACACAGCACTTCGAGCGCGGGCCAGTTTTCGCTCCTCGCCGCGCGGTCCAGGTCCGCGAGCCAACGCGCGAGGTTGGGATCGCGTCGACGACGCGCGAAATTACTCGACACGGTGAGCGCGCTCGGCGCTCCAGACGCGCGCGCGACGATGTGCATCCCTCCTTTCGCGCGCGCGTCTCCTCTCTCCTCCGCGCGCGCGTGTGCGGACGCGGTCGACGACGATGATGCGTTTTCGCGCTGGGTGACTGTTGGAGACGCGCCGAGTCAGCGCGAGGAGAGACGGAGGCGCGCGACGTTACAAACGTGACTAGGATGATTTTTTCTTGGAATCAGCGGCGTCGCGCTCGGCCTGTGCCTCCTCTAACCCTTCGCAGTGGTTCCAGACGATGCTGATCTCTCTCGCGAGCGCGGCGCGAATGAACGTGGCGCCGAGGACGCCGGGCACGATGTACAAGAGCGCCGGTTGCGCGGCGTCGAAGACGTTCATGACGACGATGGTGGTGACGATACCGACGACGTAGCCGACGGCGACGGCGTTGAAGTACGTGGGAACGTTCTTTCCGTCGTGCTTGGTCGTGCGAGAGGCGGTGGCGGATTTCTTGGACGCAGATCTCGTGAGCGCTTTTTTCGGCGCGGCGGCGGCGGCGAGGCGCGCGTTGTCCATTCTCAAAATCATCGCGACGTAGAGACCCGGGATGACGATGTCACCGAGACCCAACATGCTGAACGGTCTCTCCGTGCCGGAGATGGCGCTCAGGGCGACGCGAGGAAAGAGGAGTTTGATCGGGGCGTCGAACGAACGCGCCACGCTCACCATCACCGGGGTGAAGAATACCCAAAAGATGTCGTAAAAGAACAATCCCGCCAACAAAACCGCTCCTATTTGCACGCTATCGATCGATAAGTACTCGATCCCTTGCAACGCGAAGCACAGTCCCAACGCGTTGTTTGCCAACCAGTGCTTCGTGCGCATGTACTGCAAAGTTCCGACGCTCGCCAAAACCGTCGACACCGCCTCCGCCGCCGTAAACTCCACCGTCCACCGTTCCTCGTTTAACCAACGAATCTTCGGCACCGCGAACAGGGCGTAGCTCTTCAGATCCCGTCCACCGAACACAACGCCGTGCACGACGGGCGTGACGATCGCGCTCACCGCCAACACGCCAAGAACGCCAAAGTACGCCGTCGCGCACGCGTCGAGCAAATTTTTGGGCAAAAACTTAAACGCCAAAAACGCCGAGAACAACACGCACGACCCGACGATGGGAAACTTCTTCGCGTCGTCCGCGCTCATCACCTCCCCGCTTCCATCGCTCGCCGGCCGTACGCTTCGATACGCTCCCGCGACGACGCACAGAGAGCTCACCGCGACGATTTGCACATTCGGATCCACCACGGTGACGCACGGCGCGAGCGCGCACGCGAGCAGCGCGACGTGCACCCACGGCGCCGCCGTCTTTTCGTGCGCCACTCTCTCCCCGCTCTCGGGCGCCATGACGAACGCGAGGTTTTCGGCGGTCGACTCGCGACGCGCGCGACTGTCCCGTTCGGTCGGGTCGATCGTCCCGAGGCGAAAAAGATGAGACGACGCGCGCGCGCGCGGGACGACGCGGGACGCGACATCTACCCACTACTACTATGACGCGTACAAACGCGCACGCGCGACGCACGCTCTACCTAGGACGACGCTCAATCCGCGCGACGACGAATCCTATCCGCGCGCCCGCTCGCCGCGCCCGCGCCCGTTCGCGCCGCCGACTGCGCCTCCGTCGCCGCGGCCAACGCGTCGTTCGCCGCTCGCCGCACGTACGCGCTCGCCCGCGCGTGCGCCGTCCCGACCGCTCGACCGACGCGTTCAAACGTCGTCGCCAGCGCGTCGTCCACGACGGATTCGCGCGCGATGAGAAACGGCGCGAGAAACCGGTCGTAGACGTAGAGCGCGCCCTGCCACCGCGGGTGCCACAGGTAGACGGAAAACACCAACTGCGCGCGCGACGAAGAGAACGAGGACGGTCAGCGTCGAGACGAGAGAGACGTGCGATCGCGCCGTGCGTACCTTGCACTCGCGATAGAGCGCCACGCGCGCGTCGAAGACGTAATCGAACGCGGGAAGCATCGCCAACCACGCGCTCGCCACCGCCCAGTAGATGCACCATCCGCGTTGGGCGTCGGGTTTTTTACGATCGTGTTCGAGCGTCTTGAACGTGAGGTAGCCGGGATAGACGACGACGAGGAGGAGCTGTGCGACGGCGGCGACGCTGGACGGAAGCATCGCGCGCGCGAGCGTCTGTGGGCGCGGGGACGGATGGATTGTCCAACGATAGATTAGTGCTTCAACACGCAACGCGGGTGGCGACGCACGCGGCGCACACCGTGACGACGCGCACGGCTCGCCGCGGTGATGTACACGTCGACGCCTTCGCGTTCGAGCGCGCTCGTGTCGCGCGTGACCGTCGTCTTTCGAAGGGCGAGTTTGGTGGCGCCGTACACGAGCATCGTGTTGGAATACGCGAGCGAGCGCGTGGTGCGCGTCGAGCATCCCTCCGTGTTCGCGCGGATGAACGGCGCGTTCACCTCGGTCCAGTCGCACGCTTTTCCTCGCGAGCGCGCTCGCGTCGCGGTCGCGGCGGCGGTGAATACGTCGAACGCCTCGGCGTCTCCGCGAGCGTTTTTTTTGTCCCTCGTCTCGTCTCGTCGATCGATCGGCGAGACGAGACGAGGCGACGCGCGACGCGACGACGGGCGACGATGTCGACGCCGAGAAAACCCGAAGAAAAATCGTGGACCCCGTTCGCGACGCTTCGCAGGCGCGCGCGCGGTCGCGAATCGCACGTCGCGGCGTGTGAAGCATTCGCGCGAGGCGATTACGCGACCGCCATCGAGCGTTTCGGGGATGCGCTCGACGTCGATGGCGCCAACCAATTCGCGCTGTGTAATCGCGCGCTCGCGCGGATGCGTTGCGGGAATTTTTCGGACGCCGTCGCGGACGCGGAGGCGTGCGTGCGACGCGCGCCCGAGTGGCACAAGGCGTGGTTTCGATTGGGACAGGCGAGGGAAGCGCTGGGGCGAGACGCCGAGGCGTTGCGCGCGTATCTAGAGTGTCGACGGTGCGATGAGAGAGGTGCGGACGGTGAGGAGTGCGAGAACGCGATCGCGGCGTTGCGCATGCGCGTCGAGCGAGGGGAGAGCGAGGCGACGAGAGAGGGTTTGCGGGAGATGGAGGCGGCGCGGGACGTCGACTTGCGCGAGGAGGACGCCGAGAGGGATCGACGACGCGAGAAGAGGATTGAAAAGTGGGAGGCGAAGCGAGCGAAGCGTAAGGATGCGGAGGAACGATTGAAACAGAGTCTCGGTGTGGAGGGGGACGACGTGCGAGTGGCGGACGTGCACACGTACGTGGATGATTTCGAAGATTCCGACGACAGCGCGTTGGAGGCGTACGACGGCGCGGGCAGGGCGAAGTTTATCGAACGAAAGATTACGGATTTCGTCTCCATCACGAGGCGCGCGCACACGCACGTGGGCGCCAAGGCGACCGTGGACACCATGTTCGAGATGAGACGGTACGGTAACTGTCAAATTTCGTTGAACGCGAAATTGGAGGCGACGGCGAAATTCAAAGCGAGCGCCGACGCCATGGACGAGTGTCGACTGCCGTACGTCGTCATTCCGGTGTGGAGAGAAGCGTCGAGTCCGTGGCCGATGCCGCTCGCACGATCGCATCAGGACGTACAAGATTCCATGTGGCTTCTCGAAAACGTCGCGCGCACCATGGCGATGGCGATGTACGAACACGTCGGTAAATCCGCCGACGATTTACACCGATGCCTCGATTCTCCGCTCTTCGAAGTGAACGGCGAGAGCGGTCCCAGAGCCGAGGACGTGTCACCCTCGGCGTTGGTGTTATCGGGCGACGAATCGTTCGTGTCCGGGTACGGCGAGCGAACGAACGCACTCGTGCGCGTGGATTGGTTGGAGGCGTACGAAGAGGAGGACGACGCGGCGGACGACGGGGCGACGCTCTTGCAAGTCACCATCTGTCGCGAGCTCGCCGAGCGATTGGACGGCAATTTCATCACCACGGACGAGCTCGATCCGAGCGAACGCGACGGTGAAGGTCCGAACGGTGAGAGCTACGCGTGTCCGCGAGCGAAGAGACCGACCGAACGGACGCTGGCGTCGTTCTTTCTGTGCCCGGTCCAGAAATAACGCGCGAGACGTTGACCGCGAACCCGACAATGACGCCCGCAGATGGCCCGTCCGACGCCCTGGTACAGACGAACGCGTCGAGCGTCGTTGAAATCGCGCGCCGATTGCGCGAAGACCTTCGCGCGATCGACGAGCTCCGTCGTCGCGACGCGCGCGACGAAGAGACTCTCGAGACGCTTCGTCTTCGCGAACTCGAGGCGACCACCGCGTCGTGGATGCTTCGCAGACGAAAGCTCAAGCAATCCACCCTCGGCGATTGCGAACGAGCGCAGTTGCGCGAACTCTTCGACGCGCTCGACGCCGACGGTGGCGGTGAGGTGGAGTTCGACGAGGTCGTCGGCGCGTTCGCCGTCGTCATGGGCGGGAGCGACGCCGAAGCCGCGGCCAGAGAACTCTTCGCTCGCATCGACGTCGACGGCAGCGGCACTCTCGATTTTCAAGAGTTCACGCGATTGATGAGCGATCTCGAGTGCGCGCGAGAGCAGGGCTCGAGCGGTGGCGACGAACGCGGCGCGATTTTTCGACAGGCGGCGGCGGCGCTGCAGACGCGCAGGTGCGTGTCCGATTTCATCGAACAATGGAGCGGACGCGACGGCGGTCGGGCGAAGCACCACGCTTTTAATTAATTCATCTCGTTTTGTTTTCCACTTGTAATTCATGGATATCGTACCCGAACGCGCGCGAGATTGACACCGTCGGCGGCGGCGCCGCCCGAAACGTCAGAGCGCCTCTCGCGTCATGCCCACGACCGCCGTGCCCACCTGCGTCGCCTACGACGACACGCGCACCGCGTGCATCGTAGGCACCGCCGACGGCGAACTCGTCTTTCGCGAGCGCGCATCGTCGGCGTCGGCGTCGGCGTCCACCGCGTCGATCGACGCATCCAGGGCGTCACCGCATTCAAATCTCTCCACCTCCGCATGGACGCGCGAGGCGACGGCGCGCGCCACCGACGCCGGCGTCGGCATCATCGACGTCGCCCTCAGCGACGCCAGTCACGGCCGCGTCGTCGCCGCATCCACGGAGAGCGGTGAGATTTCCTTTTGGCGAGCGAGCGCGAACGCCGGCGCCGTCGTCTCTCGGTTGGGATCAGTACGCGTCGACGGCGGCGCGCGCGCGCGTCAGATTGCCTTCGCGCCGACGCACGACGCGTTAACCCTCGCCGCGGCGTGCGACGACGGCGTCGTGCGCTTTTACGAACCGAGAGACGCGTTGACGGCGACGGCGTGGGAGTCGAGCGACGTCTTCGAGAGCGCGCGTCCCGGCGGTCGCGCGACGTCCCTGGCGTGGCGACGATCGTCCGAGCGCGTGAGCGCGAGTATTACACATTTCCCGATTTTAGCTGTCGGTACGTCTTGGCCGCGCGACGCGAGGCACACCGTGAGCGCGCTGGCGCGCGACGAGCGCGCGCGGCGCTGGCGCGTCGTCGCCGAAATGGAGAACGACGACGGTGACGACGAGGAGACGTCCCGATTGGCGTGGAGCGCGACGACGACGGCGCGAGGCGCGCTCAGTCTCGTCGCCGCGCGCGGGTCGACGTGTGTCATTTACGAATTCACCGGCGTCACGCCGCGTGGGGTGGAGTCGACGAAAACGATGGGTCGATTACGACATCCGCGGCGCGTCACGAGTTGCGATTGGAACGCGAGCGGAAGCGTCATCGCCACAGCGGCCGAGGACGGCGTCGTGCGCATGTGGAGCGCCAATCTCAAAGACGGCGCGTGGTGCGAACACGCGGTCGCCGGTTAGAGGAACGCGTGAAAAACAGTCATGTCACGACGAGACAGTTACATAGAAGCTACATCCACGTCACTCGCTCGCCGCGCGTTTCGCCGTCGCCGCCGCGTCGACGAAATCCGCGAATCGCGACTCGACGTCTTCGTCCGCGACGCCCGCCTCTCGCGCGCACGCTCGCATCTCCTCTGCCGCGCGCACGCTCGCCCCGATGTTTTCAATCATCTCCTCCGCGTCGTGCGGTGGGTACGCACCCGCACCGATCTCCTCCACCGCTCGTTGAAACTTCTCACACGCCTCCACCATCGGTTCGAGCGCGTCGACGCGCGCGCGTCTCTCTCTCACCGTCGGCGCGATGAGCGTCTTCAACACGCGAGTGCACGCCGTCGCGTACGCGCTCGTCGCCTTGGCGCGACGCATCTCATCTTCGTCGAAATCGTCGTCACAAAATCGTAAATCGTCCTCATCCAATCCAATCGGTCCCGCCTCTTCGGCGTCTTCGGCGCCGTCTTCCGCGTCGGCGTCTTCGGCGCCGAGCGTTTTTAATTCGTCGCTCACATCCTTGATGAACCTCGCGCATCGCATCAATCGACCCGATATCGCCCGCACCGCGTCCTTTGGCGCGCGCGCGAACGATTTCGACGCTTCCCACACTCTCCCCACGCTCGCGCGCACCTTGGCCGCGCGTCCCTCGCCGTTCGCCGCGCAACACGCGCGAACGACGGCGCACGTCGCCTCGGCGCACGTCGCCGCCGCGTCGGCGACGTCTCGACGATAATACCTCGCCCCTCGCCCCCCGTTCGCGGCCAACGTCCGCGCCACCTCCATCGTCAGCGCGGCGTGCGCGTCGTGTAACGCGGCAAGTATCCCTCGCGCGTGCGAATTATCGAGCGTCGACGCGTCGTCGTCGTCGCGGAAAAACACGCCGACTGCGAATGATTCCAAATGATTTGTCAGTCGCGCGTTCGAGCGAGCGAGAGACGAAGACAGAGAGACAGACGCGCGCACGTACCTTTGGTCGCCTCGGCGTCCAGACGCGCGCACGCCCGGACGCACGCGCGCGTCGTCATCGCGTCCGCATCATCCGTCCCGGCGGCGTTCTTTTCGTCGTCGTCGTCGTCCACGAATCGCGCGGCGGTTTCGGCGTACGCGACGCACGCGGCGATGAGCGCGTCACCGTACGACGTGAGATCGGTCGCGGACGCGACGTCGTCGGCGGACATGGACGCGCGTCGACGCGGTGTGCGGACAGATTCATGTCTTTCCGTCCCGCGCGCTTTTTCGCGAAGAGCACCGACGTACCCGCGCTCGACGCGTCGATCGATCATCGATTCAGCATTACAAACACACACATATAGAGCACCGACCATCCATCTCTCTCACTCCACGCACTCACGCGACCTCCTCATCGCGCGTCTCGCCCTCGCGTCTCGCCGCGCGGCGTCGCGCTCTTCGATTCCCGCCGCCGTTCTCCGCCGCGTCTCCTCCGCCCCCGTCCTCGAGACGCGTCATCGCCGCCATCTGACTCGGCGTGACGCGCTCCCGACGCTTACTCTTCCGTTCGTTCACTTTATTCGGATTCGCCTCGATGACGCGCCTTTGTCTCGCCTCTTCCTCTCGCGCGTTCTTCTCCTCGTTTCGGTCCAACGCCTCGCGAAACGCGACGTACCCCATCCCACCCGTGATGACGACGAGGAGGACGACGGCGAGCGCGAAGGCGGCGGCGACGATGGGGTCGGTGGTGGTGACCGCGTCGAGCGCGGCGTCGGCGTCGACGTCGAGCGGTGCGGCGTCGGCGAGCGCGAGAGGGTGCGTTCTCTTCGTTATCCTCTGGGACGACGACGACGGGGACACGCGCGCGGGACGCGACGGGAGACGCGTCGTCCTCGACGACGAGGCGACGCGCGAGGACGACGACGAGACGCGCGCGAGGGCGCGCGCGGGGGCGACGACGATGGACATCGAGGTCGAGGCGGCGTCGAGTGGCGACGACGGATGGCTGGATGGGTGCGAAGAGAGTGCGCGTGATTGATTCCCGCAGACGTTCGCGCGCGTCGACGCGCGACGCATGTCGCGACGCGAGCGCGCGCGGCGAGACGCGTTCCCTCGCGCGCGCGCGCGGAGACGCGCGTCGGCGCCGTCGGGGATACGAGAGACGTCATTGTCGTCGTCGAGGAGGAAATCGTCGCCATCGGTGGCGGCGACGCGCGACGACGCACGGCGACGACGACACCGACGGACGACGTCGACGACGGTCGGTGACGCACACGTCGCGCGCGCGGCGTATTTCGCGCGCGTGGACGCGGTGACGCTCGCGGTGGACGAGGATGACGACGAGGATGAGGAGGACCGAGGCGTCGGGACGCCGACGACGCCGTCGGGACGCCGACGAAGGCGCAGACGATGCGACGACGACGACGACGACGCGGTGTCTCTCGAGACGCTTCCGCCCGTGTTTCCGAATCTTACCGACGCCGTCGTGCGCGCGGTGAGACTCGCCAAGGCGACGCCGAAGGCGTCCGATCCCGTCGCCGCGATTCGCGCCGTCGCGCGAGTCGGTCGCGCGAGACGGTTGGCGGCGGCGGCGAAGGCGGCACAGGCGGCGGCGACCGCGATCGCGACGGCGACGCCCACCGTCGCGCGTGACCCGGTCGAGACCAATGCGTTCGACGCAGGCGCGTTCGACGACGTCGACGCGATGGAGACGGATCGGTCGCCGGCGCGCGACGCCGAGACGAGGACGAACGAGGCGACCGAGGAGGAGGACGACGGCGTGTACGGGTTTTTGGCGCGTGCGGCGCGCGCGGAACGCGCGACGTCGCTCCCATCGACGTACGCGTTGCACGAAGTTCGCGCGAGCGATCCCACGTGCGATGATCTCGTCAAACTCTCGCTCGAGTTCGCGCGCGAGGACCCTCGCGTCGGTTCGCTCGCCGGAGGACTCGGCGCGGCGGTGGCCCACGTCTTACGAGACGATCTCGGTGTCGCCGTCGGGTACACGCTGACGCACGAAAACCGCGCCCCCGAGTGGGATCTCTCCCGCGCCGTCGCGCTTCCACCGCGTCTCGCGCACGTCTTCATCACGCGCGAGCGGCGCGCGAGCGGACTCGGCACGGCGTTGGTGGATTGGTGGCGACGACGATTCGCGCTGCGATGCGCGTTTTTCGCCGTCGACGCACCGAACGACGCCATCGCGCGCGCGTTGCGTCGCATCGAGTGTTCGTTGGCGACGACGCGGTCGGGACACGACGCGTCGAGCGTGCATTACGTAGTCCCGAACGCGCGTTCGCCGTAGCCGGAAGACGAAGAGACACACCGTGTAACAACAGTACTAGCAGTCGCGATGCGCGATGCGCGCCGTCGTCTCCGCCGAATCAGCCGCCGCGATGTACCGCCCCGTCCGTCTCGACGCCTCCACGTCGTACGCGCCCACGATGGCGGCGCGCGCGCGCTCCGGCATCTTCATCGACGCGTCGACGTCCGCCTTCGTGACGCCTCGACCGAGCAATCGCTCCATGTCGGCGCGCCGCACGCCGTTTTCCAACACGTCGCGCGTCTCCACCCCGCTCTCGTATTCGTCCCACGCCACGCGCGCGTCGAGTTCTCGGCGCATCGACCGCACGACGTCGTCCGCGTGCGCCGCCGCGCGACGCGTCTCGTCGATTTTTACCGTCAATTCGTCCGACCGTAATCCCTCGACGTCGTCGAAAAAGACGCCGAGCGCGCGAAGGCTCGTCGTCTCCCCTGTGCGTGGATTATAAACCGCCGCGTCGGCGTGCAGACGATCGATCAATGCGGCGTCGACGACGCGAGTCGCGAGACTGGTGTCGGGAACGACGCCGACGACGCCTCGATCGAGACCGACGCGCACGCGTTCGAGATGGTGGACGCGACACCGCAGCGCCGCCGCGCGCGCGTCGCGCGCCGCCAAATGTTCGAGCATCGGTCCCGCCTCGCTCTGCGTGCCGCGGTACGCGCGCATGTCGGACGCGAGCTTTCCGGGTCCTCGCCAATTGTCCTCGTACTTGTCCTCGCCCGCGACGTATCCATCGTCGCCCTCGCGTAATTTCGCGGGCGTCCACACCGACGGATTTTTGCCGACGCTCGCCGCGCGCGACCCGAGCGCGGCGGCGCCCTCCAGAATGAAATCCCCGAGCCGATCGCCGCACGTCTCCATCTTCGGGTGTAAAGGATCGATCGTCAACGCCCCGTCGATCGCCTCGCACGCGTCGTCGTCGTCGCGCGCACGACCGAATCGAATTTGAACCGCCGCGCCGCACGCGCCGAGCGTTCCGAATTGTCTCTGCGTCGTCTCTCTCGAATCCACGAGTCGAGATAACGGCGGGACGATGTCGCGCGCGAACGTCGCGCCTCGAACGTCGATCGTCGCGCGATCGTACGCGCGCGACACTCTCGCCGGTGTCACCGCGCGTCCGTCATCGTCGTCGTCGACGCGCGCGAGTCGCGTCGCGTGTCCCGTTCCCCCGGCGCCGGACGCGCGCACCACCCTCCCTCGCCTCGTCGCGTCGCGGCGAAACGCGATCGTCGTCGGCGCGCGCGCGCCCGTGGAGTCTTCAAACGTCACGCGTACGTCCGCGTCTCGCATGTCGGTCGCCAACGCGCGCGGTGCGGCGACGAGTGATGGTCGCGGTGTACAGGTTTTGAGCGTTACGATTTTTCGTAACGCTCGTTTTACAAAGGGTCGACGGCGCGACTAGTCGCGCGCGCGCTCGGGGCGACACGCGTGCGCGTCGAGGACGAAGGCGGCGTCGAGATCGTCGTCGATTCCGCACGCGAGGACGGGCACGGCGACGACGTCGAGCGCGGGAGCGTTGAGGTCGAGGCGGAGTCGGGACGCGAGGGCGCGACGCAACGCGACGGCGTCTTCGCGCGCGCTCGACGCGTGGTACAGTCGCACGGCGAGCGCGATGTCGTCGTCGTCGTCGAGGCGGAGATGTGCCTCGCGGAGTCGCGCGGCGACGTTGCGACTGGCGGCGGCGATGATGACGTCGATGGGTCGGTCCGAGCGAGGCGCGGAGACGACGCATCTCGCGAAGCGCGACGCGCGAAGCACGCTCCGCGAACGCACGCCGTGGTCGTCGGGAAGCGGTTCTCCGGCGCGCGATTCACCGACGAGCGAGTCATCGTCGTCGACGTAGCCGCGCTCGCCCGACGGACCATCGTCGACGAGGAGCGTCGGCACGATTTCGCCCACGGCGTTCTTCGGAAGGTCGGCGACGACGAGTTGCGTCACCAACGGCGACCACGAAAATAATCTGTCACCGCGCGCGCACTCGCGTCGAAGCGCGCGAAGCATCACGCGCGATGGGTGCGCGTCGATGTCTGACCGTGCGTGCGCGTCGTCGTGCGCTGCGTTCGTGTACAGCGTCACGGCGAGCGCGCGCGCGCCCAACGGCGCGCCGACGACGTCCGCCACCGCCGCCGCGCTGCGCGTCGCGCGTTCGAGCTGCGCGTCGACACCGGGAACCAGATCGAGCGTCGTCGGTTCCATCCCAATCTGTCCGGCGACGTACGCGAGACCACTCGCGCGAACACACTGTCCGTAGGGACCGATGCACGCGGGCGCCCAGGAGGAGAGCGATTGCACGTGGAGCGATTTTCGCTCGGCGCGCGCGTCGAGGACAAAGACGCAATCAATCTGCACCTTGACGTCGTCGTGAAAACGCGTGGCGACGCACGCACGCGCGCTCGGCGCGACCGCGGGCATGTGTTTGGAATACACCGCGTTCACGCGCGCGAATTGTGACATGTCGTCGAGATATACGTGCGTCATGGCGACGCGAGGCCACGCGAGCGCGGCGGCGGCGGCGCCGAGCCGCTCGACGACGCGCGCGCGCGCGTACCGAAAGATGGCGTCCGCGCACGCCTCGTGCGACGCCGCGCCCTCGGCGGAAACGGAGACGCACATCAGGATGGACGATGCCGTCAGCGTGGGACGAAGGACGCACTCGACGCCCTCGACGCCGACGCGTTCGTCGTCCAACGCTGAAAACGCGCCGTCGCTCGTCGACGGCGACGCGTCCGAGGCGGCGCGCGCGTCCACCGACTCGCACTCGTCCTCCACCCACATAACGCGTCCAGGTTCGATGGAATCCGCGTTGTCTTTCAAAACCACCTCGAACGCGTCGACGACGAGGTGTCCGCTCGGCGCGAACGCGTCGTCGCTCGTCTTCACCGCGCGCGTCTTCGTCAGCGCCAAACGTCCCCTGACGAACATCGGACAGTCCACCACCAACGTCTCGAATTCCCCACCCTCGCCCGCGCAATACGACCCGTACTCATCCTCTATTCGACACAACTCCTCGCTCGCGTCCACGATGGACGCGCCGAGATGTGTCGCCGGATTCAATCCCATCGCCGCCACTTTGACCAACCGCGCGTCGACGCCCTCGTCGCGCACCCGTCGCAGCACCTCTCGCTGCGGCACGCGCCACAGCGGCGCCAACGACGTCAACCCTAAATCAGCACACACCGCCTCCACGCGCAGACGCTGATAATCGCTCAGAATGGCGCCCGAACATACGCTATTCACCTCGGGCGCCGCGCGCGTCACCGCTCGTAAAAGCGCGCGTAAATCCTCCACCTCGTCCCCATCCTCCCCCGACCCGTACTCGAGCGCCAATCGCTTGGACCGACCGCGAATGCGTCGACGAAACAGCGGTTTCCCCGCGCACTCGCCCAGCGCGTCGACGCACGCGTGCGCCACCGTCTGAAAACAGTGCGAATCCAATTCTTCCGTCGTCGCGTCGAGCGGGCAGAGATTCGCAAAGCACACCACCTCGGCGTCGTCTCGCGCGTCCACCGTCATCGCGGCGAGAACACCGTCCTTCCCACCGCTCACGAGCGCGCAGCACGCGTATTTCGGCGGCATGGCGACGCGCGCGCGCGCGTCTGTCGAGCCACATCCCTGTGCGCGCCGAGCGCGCGTTATCCGCCGCCACACGCCGACGCGTCTCGCGCGCGCTCGCGACCACCGCACGCGCGCACGCGGACCGTTTCGATCGTCATGTCCGCCCAGATGCGCGCCCCGCGCGTCGCCGCGACGCGCGCGACGACGCGCGCGACCTCGGCCACGTCATCGCGATCCCGCCGCGCGGTGACGCGCGCGACGACGACGACGCGCGACGACGATGACGTCGACGCGACGCTCGGCGTCGGGAAAAACATCGCGCTCGGTGTGTTCGCGGCGGTCACCGTGGCGTCGAGCGCGGTGGCGACGGCGGAGGACGCGGATGTGATTCCGAGCTCGGAGACGCCGAGCGCGGAGCCGACGGAGACGACGTACGCGCCGCCGACGCCGAGCCTGCCGCAACCGACGGAAAACGCGCTCGACGCGTACGAAGCGGCGACGAGAAGCGGTGGGAACTCCAAGACGGCGAAGAGCGTCGTGAGTAAGGGAAGCTCGGGGAAGAGCAGGTTCGACGCGGGCGAGAAGGAGAAGCGCGGCGGGCCCCCGGCGGGGTTGCTCGCGGCGGTGCCGGCGGTGCTCGGGTTCGGTGGATTCGCCGCGTTTAAGGCGTTGAGCGGTGGCACGAGCGAAGACGACGATGAGGACGACGCGCCGTCGACGCGCGTCAAGGCGCGTCCGCCCAAGGTGGAACCGCCCAAGGTGGAACCGTCTCGCGCGGCGAAACCCCCGCCGGCGCCGAAGGAGGACGAACCCAAGTTGGAGATGCCGAAGATGGAGATGCCTAAGATGGAGATGCCCAAGATTGGCGTGCCTAAGATGGAGATGCCCAAGATGCCGAGCGTCGATGCGGGTAAGAAGCGCCTACCGCCGGATGCCAAGCGCGAGAATTTCCCGTCTCGCGCGGAGATTTGGGCGGCGGAGGACGCGGCCGAGTCGGCGGAGGAGGAGCGTCGCGCTCAAGAGGCTGTCGTCGACGCCGAAGATGCGGAAAAAGATGCGAATGAGGAGGCAGAACTCGCTGAGATTGAGGGAGACGAAGACATGGAGGAGGGGAACGTCAAACAGTTGCGCGCTATGGCCCGCGAAGCCGAACGCGAAGCCGAAAAGGCGGAGCGAGCCGCGCTTCGCGCCGAACGCGAAATAGCAAAGGCCGATCTCGCCGATGAACGACGCGCCGCGAAGGAGGCGCGACGCGCGGAACGCGAGGCAAAGAAGGCTGAGCGCGCCGCTGCGCGACAAGTCGCCGCGCAAGAAGCCTCTCGCGATCGCTCAGAAGAAGAGCGCGACGCCGCCGAGCGCAAGGCGAGAGAAAAGGAACTCATCAAGCGTGAGCGTGAGCGAATCTCGGCACAAAAGGCGGCGCGCGCGGAGGAGAAGCGCGCCGAACGCGAGGCTGAGAAGGCGGCGCGCGCTGATGCCCGAGCGAGACGACAAGAGGAAAAACGCCGACAAGACGCGGAGCGTCGCGCCGAACGGGAGGCTGAAATGGCCGAACGTCGCGCCGAACGTGAAGAGCAAGCGGCTGCCAAAGCTTTGCTCCGCAAGACTGGCACGCAACGCGTCGCTCGTAACATGAAGAAATCTGAGAGGTCCAACACGCAGCTCTTCAAGGTTGTCCCGCCGGTTGCGCGCACGCAGCGAATGGGTGAAAGCGCCGATGCGAGCGATGAAGCCACGCTTCCGCGCAACTTCCCAACTGTCGCGTCCTTGGAGGGATTGACGGCGGAAGAGAAGCTCGCTGTCGCCGACGAGGCCGATGCCTTCGCGGAACGTCTCGCCAAGAAGGCTGAAGCGGCTGAAAAGTTTGCCAGCGGACCTGTCGTCAGCATTCTCTTCTTTTTGAAGCCTGGATTTGCCAAGCAAGCCGAACGTGCCTCTGAAGTCGCCGAACTCGCCGCCGTCCGCGCGCAGCAAGTGCGCGCCGCCGCGGAAAAGAAGCAGGGCGGCATCGGCGGCATCATCGCCGGTATCACCGCTCTCTTGGTAATCGGTGGTGGCGGCGCCGCTGTCCTCCTCAGTGGCGATGGCCCCTCGCTTGATGCTCCGGCGTCAAACACCGTCAAGATTCAAAAGCGCAGCGAGTCATCCCCTCTCATGAGCCAAACTCAAGAGGCTCCGAAGCTTCGCGATCTCGAAGCGATGGAAGCAATGGAGAAACTCAACGCGGGTGAAGTGGACGCCGCTGATCTCTACGATCAGATGCGCCGCTAAACGATGACGCATTTTAATATTACGTAATGTACGGTTTTTTTTACAACGACAGCACTGCAACGTTAATGCACACTACTTGTTCTGTTTTTTGCGCGCCATCTCGGCCCGTTTATCCACGGCGAACGCCGCCATGATAGAGTCACCCAACCCATCTTTGACGAGAAACTCCGCGAGGTCGATACTTCCAGAATTACTCATGTCGAAGACGCACCAGATGTTTTCAACAACGCTGCGCACGTCCTGGATGTGCGCGACGTCGTCCTGAATATTGAACGATTTGATGAGCGCTCGAACAACCTCATCCTTTTCCAACGTCCCGGAATCATCCTCGTCCCAGAATTCAAACCATTCGCGCTTCTCCGTGACGTGAGGAACAGATTTGTAGCATCGCAAGCGCGCCGGATACGTGGCGCTGACGTATTCAAGCAAGCCTCCCTCTCCCACGAGGGCGTCTTTGGACAGCGCGCCCCTGCCATCCTTATCCCACCTCGGCATCAAACCGTGCAAGTCTCTCGCCAATCTCTTCCAATCTACGGGAATCTGCGCGCGAATCACCGCCAAAACGTGATCTTCTCCCAGCTCTCCCTTCTCCTCCACGTCACACAAGCGGAACCACTCATCTGCGTCCTCGGACGGAAACGGCACCCCCTTCGCCGTGGCGCAATCTGTTCGACATATCGGACAGCACCCGCTCGCCTCCACCACGCATCTCGCGCATCGCTCGTGCAAAAAGTGTCCGCACGTTCGCTCGCCCTCTTCGTTCACGAACACCGCCGTGCGTTCCTTACACAACGGTTCGAAACACACCGAACACTCTTGGTGCTCTTCGCTGACGTGCAGTTGGCCGCCGCTAAAGCTCCCATCCACGTCAACGTTCTTCGCCGAATCATCATCGTCAGCCAACCACACGTCGTCCGTCGATCGACGATGCTTCCTGCGCATCGCCTCTTGTTCCAACAGCGCCTTGGTCGCGTCCTTCTTCCGTCCTCGCTCTCGACGCGCGAGTCCATCCTTCGCGGGCTCGTACACGCCCGGGATGTGTGGCGCGAAATGCTGCGCCTGTTGACGTCGATTATCGTTCGCCGTGTGCGTGGGCAATCGCATGGCGTTCCCCATGACGTCCGACGGGCGCGTGCACCGATGGACCGCGCGCGCGCGAGTGCGGACGCGGTCACGGGCGCGCGTCGCTTCGGACAATGGATGGCTTCGGGCGATCGTTGCCGACTGTCCGATCCAAATGAACACGTGATAGCTTAAAAACAGACGCAGTACGAAGGCGTGTCGTTTTTATGTGCGCCCGCGCACCGCGCACTCGATCGAGCGTCGCGTCGTCGACCGCACACGTCGTCGCCGACGTCGACGCACGCGCGGACGCTCTCGACGCCCGCCCGCGCGCGTTTCCAGTCGACGGCACGCGCGAACGAGGCGCGATGAGCTTCCGTCCGGGGAGCAAAGCGAGCGAGCGCAAGAAAGGCTTCAAGAAGGCGATCGACGCGGATGAGGCTCGACGAAAGCGCGAGGGTGCGTGCGACGCGATCGACGCGCGCGAGTCGAGCGATGCGAGAGACGGTACAGTTGCGCGCGTGTGCGAGCGGGTCGTTGCGGCGCGAGACGACCGCGCGCGCCAGAGGGCGACGAAAGGGATGCACAGTTTGAGGGGGATCTGGCGGCTGCTCGACCTTTGAGACGACTCGAAGGACGACGACGCGCGGACGCGAGGGGAGAGAGAGCGCTCGATGACGGCGACTGACGTGCACGCGACTCACGGGGCTGTTCGCGGACGCAGATAACATGATTCAGATCCGTAAGGATAAGCGCGAGGAGGCGATGATGAAGAAGAGAAGGTGCGCGCGCGCAGTTCCTCTTTGAACGAACGCGAACAATGTCGTCTCGGCGCGCGTGGGAGACTGTGATCGCGGTCGCTTCGAGATGTAAACGCTCGTGACTGACGATTCCTTAATGATTTCCGTGACGCAGGGATGGTGCGCTGGGGAGCGCGGCGTCGGACTCCTCGGCCATGACGAGCAGTCCAGGCGGCGGCGCTTCGAGTAAGCTCGCGCAGTTGCCACAAATGTTTGAGGCTTTGAAGAATCAAGATCCGAACGTGCAACTCGAAGCGACGATTGCGTTTCGAAAGCTTCTTTCGATCGAACGCTCGCCGCCGATCGATCAGGTGATTGAAACCGGGGCGACGCCGTACTTCGTTGAATTTTTGAAGCGCACCGAGTTTCCCAAGTTGCAGTTTGAAGCTGCGTGGGCGCTGACGAACATCGCATCCGGGACGAGCGAACACACGGCCATCGTGATTGATCAAGGTTCGGTGCCGATCTTCGTCGCGCTTCTCGGCTCTGATAATCCGGACGTGCGAGAGCAAGCGGTGTGGGCGCTCGGTAACATTGCCGGCGACAGCCCTCGATGCCGCGATATGGTGTTACACGCTCATGCGTTGCATCCGCTTCTCGGCCAGCTCAACGCGGACGCCAAGATTCAGATGCTTCGAAACGCCACCTGGACTTTGTCCAATTTTTGCCGGGGCAAGCCGCAACCGGACTTTAGCATGTTACGCGACGCGCTCCCGGCGCTCGCGCGTTTGGTGCACTCGAATGACGAGGAAGTGCTCACCGACGCGTGCTGGGCGCTCTCTTACCTTAGCGACGGCACGAACGACAAGATTCAAGCTGTCATTGAAGCTGGTGTGTGTCGAAGATTGGTTGAACTCTTGGCCAGCAACCACCCGAGCGTGTTGATCCCCGCACTTAGAACGGTGGGTAACATTGTCACCGGCGACGACTATCAGACGCAAATCATCATCAACTGCCACGCCCTCAAGGCGTTGCTCGGATTATTAGCGGGCGACTACAAGAAGACGATCAAGAAGGAGGCGTGCTGGACGATCTCGAACATCACCGCCGGGAACAAGGATCAGATCCAGGCCATCATAGACGAAGGCATCGTGCCTCCGCTTGTCGACTTGCTCGCCAACGCCGAGTTTGACATCAAGAAGGAAGCGGCTTGGGCGATTTCGAACGCGACGAGTGGTGGTACGCACATGCAGATTAAGTATCTCGTGAGCATGCAATGTATCAAGCCGTTGTGCGACTTGATCAACTGCAGCGACGCGAGAATCGTCACCGTCGCGTTGGAGGGTTTGGAGAACATTTTAAAGGTCGGCGAGGTGGAGCGCCAAGACCCGACGGCTCCCAACCTCTTCGCACAATTGATCGACGAGGCTGAGGGTTTGGAGAAGATCGAATCGTTACAAAATCACACCAACAACGACATTTACGAAAAGGCTATGCGCATCTTGGAGACGTACTTTGGGTTGGAGGACGACGACGTGCAAAACATTCTTCCGGAGACGCAGGGCGACCAGTTCGCCTTCGGCGGGGGCGCCGCGCCGACCGGTGGCTTCAACTTTTAATCCACGACGAACGAACGACGGATGAACGACGACACGACTTGACAATAGCTTAAATAATACTCCAAACAAATAAAAACGAAAAAACAAAGGAGCAAAGGCGCCGCCCCTCCTCCTTTTACCCACACGTGGTCGTTTCCGTCGATTGAACGCGCGCCGCACACGCCAGCGCGTCATGGCGTCGCGCGTCGCGCGAGGCCGCGCTCGAGCGCGTGAAAACGACATCTTCGTCCACGCGCGCGCGGCGGTCCTCTTCGTCGTCGCGTGCGCGACGCTCGTCCCGCGGCTCGCGCGCGCCGATCCAGAACGATGGTTGTTAACCACGCTCACGCGCGCGTCGCGCGAGGCGAGCGAGGACGCGAACGCGTACCCGACTCGCGTGACGTTTACGTTGGATGCGTTCGGAACGACGTTCGACGCGGACGTGCGCGCGAACGGTGAGCTTACGTCGAGAGACTGTTCGTCGAAGAGGCAGAGGCGAGGACCTCGAGGGAACGCCGACGGTGAGCGACGTCGCGGTCAACCCGACCGCCCCGACCGCCCCGACCGTCCCAGCGGTGTGCCGCACGTGGAGAGGATCGCGGATGATGAGTACGATGTGATTCCGATGAATTCGACCGGGGCGCGCGGGATGTCTCTCTGTCAGTATTCCGGCACCGCCGCGGTGAACGGGACGTCGCCGGCGTCGGCGAGAGTCGCGGCGGCGCTCTGCGATGGCTTCGTCAAGGGGCAGATTCGAGCGAAGAATATGAGTGTGTACTTCGAACGAGCGAGCGAAGAAGCCGCGGGCGCGTATTTGTCGACACGTCTGTTGCCTGCGGGACTGGATCCGCTCGCGTACGTCGTGCTCAACGTGAGTCTGAGTACGCCGTCTCATCGAGGCGCCGTGGATCGTCCTCGAATATTCGGTTCGGACGCCATCAAGTATTTGGACGAAAATGGACGTTTGATGACTAGCGAACAAGTCGAAGCGCGCGTGGCGGCTCGTACGGCGAATCGAGAAAACGACGACACGGACGGGAGAAGGAGACTGTTGCAGAGCTCGACTCAACGTTACCTGGAATTACTGGTGGTCAACGATCACGCGCGATACTTGCAGTTTAACGGCGATATGGACGCCCTGGAAGCGGACACCATCTACGTCGTAAACGTTGTCAATTCGCTCTTTGAAAACGCGTTCACGCCACCATTGAAGATTCTCTTGAAAGACATGATAACGTTCTCTGTGGAAGATCCGTATCAACTGACTGATTTATCCGGATCAGAAGAATCATCCGAGGAACTAATCGATGATATCAACGCTTGGCGTAAAAGCAACCTCGGAACGCTGACTGCGCACGATACGTTGCATTTGTTCTCTGGCCTTGACTTTGACGGCACCACCATCGGGCTGGCGAATCAATACGGCGCCCTCGGCAGCGGCTCCATCTGCGATGCGAGTAAATATTGTACACAACCATCGCCGGCTGGGGGACCTCTTGACGAAGGCTACTGCTATTTCGGATCACCGAATTATTGCTGCCTGACTGGAGTGAGTGCGGCCATTTCACAGGTACACCGAGAGACGTCGCAGCGCGACTCGATTACTGTTGCGCACGAAATCGGACACCAGTTGGGCATGTCGCATGATTACTTGGATGATACTCGATACGACGGGTGCCCTCAGACTGGAAAGATCATGGCAGCGGCGGCGACGTCTGAGCTCGAAGTGGACTGGAGTACGTGTTCGATCAGTGAGTACAACGCCAACGCCGGAAGTATTTACCAGGAGTGTCTGTCGGAAACGGCAAGCAACGCGGTGTGCGGTAACGGCATCGTCGAGCCCGGAGAGCAGTGCGATTGTCCGAACAACAATTGTACCTGCTACGATCACTGCTGCAACGGGGCGACGTGTCAGCTTGCGACGAACGCGACGTGCTCTGCCACCGACGGATGCTGCGACGAGACGACGTGCAACGTTCGTGCGTCGGGAACGGTCTGCCGCGCCTCTTTGGGACCCTGCGATACCGCTGAAACATGCGATGGCGTCAGTAAATCGTGTCCCGCGGACACCATCACGGCATACGGTACCGCCTGCGTGGACACGAACGGCGACGTGGGCGCGTGCTGGGCCAACGAGTGCCGAAATAGGGACTACAAGTGTCAGAAGATTGGACCGTACGTGCACGGCGGTAAGAAGGCGTCAGGCACTTGCCCGCCGTACACCACGAACCAGCAACCCGGGACGTCATCCGCGTGTTCTTCCACTTCGCTGAAACTGTGGGCGTGTTTTTCACGAAACGATTCGTGCACCGCATCCGACACGTATTACGCCACCAATGCTCCTCTCGGCTTTCCGTGCGGTGCCGCGACCGGAGGCGTGCACGGAAACGTGTGCGATGGTCTGGGTTCGTGTGTGGCGCTCAGCTCGGTGATGCCGACGTACACCGCCCCTTTGCCTCGTCTCGAAAGCGTGCACGCACGAGATTGCGTGGCTCATCCGGTTCCAGAGAGCTACACGCCGCCTCCGGCGCCCGAGCCTTCGACGCCGACTGGCCAGGTGCCCGCTCCCAATCTGCCGTCTGGCTCACCACCGGCCGGCAGTGCCGCTCCGAGCGACACGCGCGCGGCGATGCACGTCTGTGGCACCGTATTCCTTGTGTTATTAGTGTTTGTTTGATGGCTTTGCAGTGTTAAAAAATGTCTAGTCGCTATTCTCTGCTGCTAAAGACGCACCGAAACGCTGAGCGCGTCCTTCGGCGTACCCTTCCAATCTTTTTTCCACACTTGGTCGTATTCAAACATCGCATCGATCAATCGCGTCTCGTATCGCTTCGCCGCCGTGTCCACGTACTCCAAGTACCCCGGCGCGCCCGGGTACACGACGTTATCCGCCACCACCGTCGTCCCCTTTCGCACCACGCCCGCGTCTTCGTACAACTTCAAATCGGGCAAATACCGCTCCTTGGCGTGATCGAGAAATAACACATCCGTCCCCGCCCCGACTCCTTTGATCGATTCCACGAACGCCTTCGCCTCGCCCACCGCCTCCGACCCCGCGCGCGTGAGCACCGTCACGCGATCGGCCAAGCCCGCGTACTCCACCGCCCACCGCGCCACCTCGGCGTGTCGCTCCTCGTACTCCACGCACAACAACCTCGCCTCATCTCGCGTGAACCGCATCGCCGTCGCGATCGCACTGTACCCCAAAAACGTCCCGATCTCGATCACCGTCGTCGGATCGATCGCCGCGAGCACGTCGCCGTACAGCGCCGCCTTTTCGGCGCCGAGCTTGTACGTGGGAAACCTCTCGCCAAAGTCGTCGTACGCTCGAAGCACCGACGCCGGATCACCCCGCGCGGCGTATCGCTCGACGTACGGCACGACATCGCTCGGCTTCGAGTACGACCACTCGGCGTAGAAGGAGGCGGCGTCGTCGGCGGCGCGCGCGAGGATGTCGTCGTCGGCGTCATCGTCCGCGGTGGTCCAGCGCCGCGTCACGGCGCTCGTCGTCGTCACCGCGACGATGCGTCGACACGCCTCGCGACGGGTGACGACGCGCGAGACATCACGCGAGGCGGCATCGACGCGCGCGGGCGTCGACGGCACGGGCGGCGTCGGCGACGGGCGCGACATGGTCCGGCGCATCGTCGCTCATCCTCCACCCCGCGCCGCGCGCGAACGCGTTCGGGCGAGGACCTACTCCCGACCGTTCGTGACTCAACGTGCCTCTTCAGATTCCAGGCGAGCGTATGGGCGAACAGTGTGAATTTTGTCATCTCCCGCCAAAACAACCATTTACGCACATTCCAGCGTCATCGCGGATGTCCGATCGTCGCCGCGCGCGAGGACGCGACGCGCGCGAGGACTCGAGCGCGCGCGAGCGAACCTTTGTGACGCGAACGTGCTCGCGTTCGTGCGTCATGTCGGTCGGCGTCGTGGTGCCGACGCGCGCGATGACGACGGTGCGCGCGCGCGACGGTGCGCGATCGATTGGTTCTGGGACGATGACGCGCTTCGCGCGGCGCGCGCGGCGAGCGACGACGCCGACGCGCGCGCGCGTCGCGGGCGCGAACGGTGGTGACGATGATCGGTTCGCGGCGCGCGTCGGGCGCGACTACGACGAGACCGTCGCGGCGAGCGGGGTGGCGTTGGCGTTGGCGTTTGGCTTCGGGTACGCGAGCACGTACGCGCCGTGGTGGCCGTTTAAGCGGGTGATGACGCCGCCAACGGTGGCGAGCGTGGTCGTGCGAGAGAGCGATGTGGACGCGTACGTCACCATGCGCGACGAGGTCGAGGCGGCGTCGACGGTGGAAGCGGAGGCGGAGGCGGCGGAGGCGGCCACGGAGGCGACGACGGAGGCGGAGGCGCAAACGACGGGAACGGGATTCATCGTGCCGCTCGCGGTGGCGCTCGGCGCTGTACTCGTCGCGAGTGTCAGTTACCTGAAGAGGTATGAGATGGCCGTCGGTGTGGCGTCGTTGCTTCACGCCTGGGAAACGAATGATCCGAATTTTCCCTCGTGTGACATTCGTTGGCGAAAGTCCGTCGAGGAGGAGAAGAGCAAGTCGGAGGCGCTCAACGAAGAGTGGACCGAACGTCTGATGACTGTCAAGGGCGAATTCAGGCAGCGCATCGACGAACTGCATGCAGATCTCGAGCGTGCAGAAGGGAACGCGACTCTGATGCGCGAGAAAATCGAAGCCAACGAATCTCAACACGACATCGCCATGAACGAGTCTCGCCAGAATCTTGAATCTGTCGAGAACGAACTTCGAAACGAACGAGAGACGAGCGCAAACGAGATTCAAGCGCTGCGCCGTCGTTTAGAGGAGATGGAAAACTCTTCACGAGAGCTTCGCACCAAGATGGATGTGGAAAAGTCTCAAATGCAAACCGACGCGCGCGAGCAACTCGAACGCGCCGTCGGCGACATCGACGCGCTCAGAGCTGAGCTCAACGGCGTCAGAGGCGAAAAAGATCGAGTTTGTGGTGAACTCGAGTCTCTTCGCGCCGAGATTGAAGGCATACGCGGCGAAAAGGATCGGGCTTGGAGTGAAGCTGAATCCGTGCGTGGCGAAAAGGACCAAGCCTGGGGCGAAGTCGAAACGCTTCGATCCGAATTGGAAGGTGTGCGCGCTGAGCAGGATCGCGCTTTGGGCGAGGTCGAGTCTATTCGCGCCGATAAGGATCAAGCTTGGAGTGAGGTCGAAACGCTTCGATCCGAATTGGAAGGTGTGCGCGCTGAGCAGGATCGCGCTTTGGGCGAGGTCGAGTCTATTCGCGCCGATAAGGATCAAGCTTGGAGTGAGGTCGAAACGCTTCG
>Ga0181573_10000579_pt1 | contig 38151 bp, 28 predicted proteins | sample 101ome_25_FD_148643 | JGI IMG/M metagenome (GOLD analysis project Ga0181573, IMG submission 148643) | Coastal salt marsh microbial communities from the Groves Creek Marsh, Skidaway Island, Georgia - 101409BT metaG (spades assembly) | ecosystem: Environmental > Aquatic > Marine > Intertidal zone...
CGTCCAACTCTCGAATCTCATCCGATCGATCCGATGTTCCGTCGTCGTCGTCGTCGTCGTACCTCACGATACGTCGTCCATCCGACCGCACGCGCGCGCTTCCCCCTCCACCCCCCGTCTTCGTCGTCGTCGCCGTCGCCATGTCGAACCGGTTCGAGACCCGACTCCGTCGCCCGGGCGTCGACGTCTTCGGTCGAACCGACGTCTTCGGTCTGGTTTTTAAATTCAAAACTACCGGTACATACCCTTTACCCGTCTTCAATACGAGTCTCACGCTTCTTAGGGACGAAACGACGAGTCAAGACTCGCGTTAACAAAACACGACAAAAGTACTACGTCCCATAATTGGGAAACACCAATGTAAAATATACATAAACGCGCGTCCACCCGAATCTGCATCGGCACGCGCAGACCATATGAGGGAAAGAAAAATGGGGTGCGGGTGCGGTGGGGTCGGGTCGAAAACTCGAATCGTGAACCGTCGATAAATCTGTTTCCATAAGTCCGAGTCAAGCAGGGGGGCGCGGACGACGCGATGGGTTCCGTTCGCCCGAGACCGAGGGACGGTTGGACGGTACGACGACGACGACGGAACGACGCGACGGCACTCCGAGGACGACGGATAGGACAGTCAGTCATGAGGTGCGTGCGGATGCGATCGCGGACGGACCGGACGCGCGGATGATTAGTTTGCTTCGAGGGGATCTCTTTCGATGCGCGGGAATTCCGCATCGTTCGTTCGTTCCCGCGGCTCTGCGCTGGCGTGGAATTGCGTTGAATTGATTTTGGTTGCGAATGATTTCGAGTCGGCGTTCGGGGACACCCGCGATTCCGGCGGGCGGACGCGGATGGGTGGGAACGGGGAAGGTTCCGTCGGGATCGAGGCGATGGGATGGACTTCGCGCGGGGGCGGCGTCGGTGGCGAGGACGCGGTCGAGTGGAAGACGTCGATCGTTCGGGGAGAGTCGCCAGGTGGCGAGAAACGAACGGAGAGTCGCCTCGCGCGGTGTTTTGTCTTCATCGCGGAGCGGTGGTGTGAGGAGACTGACTGACGATGACGATGATAATTTTCTTCTTCTTTCTTTCGTACAGCGGAATCGATGCGCACTTGAAAAAGCCGCGAAGATGTACGGACTTTTTGTTCCTGCTCATCTTCGTCGGTTTCTGGATCGGTATGCTGTCGCTCGGTTTTTACGGCGTCGGCACCGGTAACCCGAAGGTTTTGGTCTTTGGTACGGATTACACCGGTGCGATGTGCGGTGATGGCGTGAACGCCAACCGAAAGGCGCGATACTTTGTCAACCCGGCTGAGGTTGCGTACGCGGCGGGTCTCGACATCTCGCCGAACGGCGGCGGTGCGGTGAACCCGGGCGGCTACAACCTTCGCGACGCAAAGAGCATCTGCTTGCCGGATTGTCCGGCTATCAAAGATGATGCCACCAACGGTCCTGCCTGGGTGTGCGAGTACCCGGGCGCCGATGGTATCACTCTCGGCGGCGCTACGTACACCGAGGCTGACTGGGACGCGGCCAACGGCGATTACTACAGCAAGCTGTCCCCAGGCGAGCAGAGTACTTCTCTTGCAATGAAAGGTCCGTGCTACCCGGTGGTCATTCCGACGATCAATACTTTCCATACGTGCACGTACTACGGCTCAAGCGATTCGCAATCGATGACCTGGCTGACCGGTCAAGGCTTCAGCAAATTCGACGCCTCTTCCATCGACGACGCCGTTGCGACTCTCAGCAAGCAAGTGGATGAAATGCTCACTGGACCGCTCGACACTCTCGAGCGCTACATCGACGACTTCACCACGGGTTGGAAGGTTGTCCTCGTCGCTGGTGCCGTGTGCCCGATCGTTTTGAGCATCATGTACCTCTTCTTCTTGAGATACTTCACGAAGGTGTTTGCGTACACTATTCTCTTCTTGGTCAACGCGCTCGCCATTGTGTTGACAATTTACTTGTTCCTTAAGGCTGGTGTGATTGGTTCTGACCAAATCAACGCCTATCTCTCTGAAGTGTCCGAAGGCGCGGCTGAGAGCCTCACCAACTACACCGATCCGGCTGAGAACAACCAAGACATTCTCAAGATTTTCGCGTACATTTCGTGCGCCGTCACCGTCATCTTCTTCCTCTTCACTGTGGTTATGCTCCCACGCGTCAAGGTTGCGGTGGGCGTCATTAAGGTTGCCACGAGCGCGCTCGGTAAGATGCCGTCGCTCCTCGTCTTCCCAGTCTTCCCGGCGCTCTCCATGGTGCTCCTCGGCGTCTTCTGGTTGATCACCATGGTGTGGTTGTACTCTTCTGGCGAAATCGTCATGCAAGACTGCGACATGAGCGATGCCAACGTGCCGCCGAAGGCTTTCTGCAGAGGAGATACAAGCGACACGGAGACGTGCCACTGCGGTTACAAGACTTCTTTCGACCGCAACTTGCAAGGCGCGCTCGCGTACTACGCCTTTGGTTTCTTGTGGGGTTCTCAGTGGATCATCGCTGTCACCTATTTGATTCTTGCCTGCGTGTTTGTTCAATACTACTTCGCCGCTGGTGAGTACAACGCCCTCAAGAACTCGCCGCTCACCACGGCGTCCAAGAAGATGATCTGGTACCACAGCGGTACCGCCGCTGTCGGTTCCTTCTTTGTCGCCATCTTGCAGTTTATCCGCGTCATCGTGCGCTTTGTCGTGCACCGCATGAAGAAGCTCGGCAAGGATAGCAAGATTATGAAGTACATGGGCTACTACGTCGAGTATTGCTTGTGGTACTTGCAAAAGTGCATCGAGTGGCTCAACCGCAACGCGTACATCATGACTGCGATCGAGGGTACCTCGTTCTGCTCCTCCGCCTGGAACTCGTTGTCGCTCATGGTTAAGAACGTCGCGTCCGTCGCCGCCGTCAGCGTCATCGGTGACATCATGCTCTTCCTCGGCAAGCTCAGCGTCGCTCTCGGCTCTGGTGTCATCGCCTTCCTCATGTTGGACGACAAAAACTTCAACTATGGCGACGAAAAGGTGAGCTCTCCCCTCTTCATCGTCATCGTGGTGTGCTTGTTTGCCTTCGTCATCGCCAGCGTCTTCATGTCGATTGTCGAATTCGGCATTGACACCATCATCTTGTGCTACTGCAAGGACTGCGACGACAATGCCGGCACCCCGGTCAACGCGCCGCCGGCTCTCACGAGCGCCCTCGGCATCGCCGGCAAGGTGAAGCAGCAAAGAATTGAAGCTGCGCAAGCCCGAGCCGAGCGCGCGCACGCCGACTAAAGCGAGGAACTAAATAATACGCAAGGATAAATAAAACGCGTCGGCGTCGCACCGAAACGGATGCCCGCTGACGACTGTTATTTTAAGCTTTTAATCGATACACACATACGCATACGCGAGTACACCGCGCCATCGCTCGCCCGCTCCGTATCGCTTTCCCCGACTCGGTCGCTTCCCTCTTCAAACAAGAACTCGACCCTACTCATAATCCACGATTCATGAATCGTCGCTAAACCCGCACAGAACCTCATCCGAACCTATAATATGGGCAAACAGTATAAAGTCAAACCCAAAGGATGACGCCGACGCGCACCCCGACGCTTCACACCGAAGCGCGCGCGAACGCGCGACCGGAGCGAAGACGCACCGCTCAGATCTCGCCCGTCGTTCCTCTCACCTCCCCCTCGCGGCCGAACATGGCGAGCACCTACCTCTCGCGCGCGTCGACGCTCACGCGAAGCGCCTTTACCGTCGCCTCGGGTGGGTTCGCGGGCTCCGTCAGCGCGGTCACCGGTCTCGGTGGCGCCGTCGTCTTCATCCCCGCCCTATCCAAGCTCGGGTACGAGGCTAGACACATCGTTGGTACCGCAGTAGTGGCTGTCACCGGCGCGACGTCGGCGGGTGCGTTTGCTTACGCGCAGAATGGGGTGAGTGACGTGCCGGCGGCGGTGACGGTGGGGTGCGTCGGAGCGGCGTGTACGCCGATTGGACAGATTATGGCGAGACGTTTGAGCGGTAAAACGCTGAGAAAAATGTTGGGTGGGGCATTGATTTTATGCTCGCCGAGCGCGATGTTGAAAAAACACGCGGCGGAGACGGAAGAGAATGACGATGCGAAGAAGGACTGGGTGATAAAGATTGATAGACCTGCGCCGACGAACACGTGGGAGATTGTGAGAAACCAATTCTTGGACAGACACGACCGATGGGGTGGTTGGATCGAAGCGATCAAGGCTGAGAGAGAGTTTCTCGCGTTGGGTGCGGCGTGCGGGTTGCTTCAGGGAACGGTCGGGGTCGGCGGCGGGGTTCTGGTGTCGGCATATCTCACGGGGGCGACGGATATGGAGGTGCACAGAATTTGTGGAACGGCTTTGCTCGCCACGGTGATTACGAATCTAGCCGTGAGCACGGCGCACTTTAGGAATGGGAACGTCAAGATTCGCTCAGCCGCTCTTTTGGCTGGATCAGCCATGGCGTGCTCTTACTTGGTGGCGAAGAACATATCGATGCAGATACCGGAGTCTCAAGTCAAGCAGTTCATCGTTGTCGCTCTCATTTCTTCGGGGGTGTCCATGTTAAAGTGATAGCGTTTACATAGTCGACGTGCGCACGCGCGCACGCACGCGGTGGCTTATGAGATACATCTCCCATACTCTCCCCCTTTGATTGTTTATGAAGTTGTTTTAATAATTATAATGCGAGTTGTCGTTCCAGGCGGCGAACTTTCTTAAGCTAAAAAGTTTTCATTTGATGACAAATTTTAACGCTTCCTACGATTCACTTGCCATCGTCTCGGCTCGCTTCCACCTCGACGACGACGTGATGATATGACAAGAGCCAGAGCTTTTCGCTCACTGGCAATACGCTATATATAATCTTTGCTCAAGACGGACGCTTGCCCGCCTCGAAAATACACAAACTGTCCTACACAAAAGGCCTTAATCAACAGCTAATTAATAGTAAATTAGTTGGCCATTTACACCCTCTCAGAGTCAGAAAGATCTCATCTCCGAAAATAAAAAGGCTGAGACGCCCTCAAACTTTGCATTCACCATGAGGCCCTCTCCGTACTCTTCAATCATCGACGAGTCTCGAGTTATTCTTCGCAAAAACTCCATCGGTTCCTTCAATTCTTCCTCCGTGTACCCGGCGACTTCTTCGAGTATGGGGATCTCACTCCATCCAATTTTCAGAAAGCTGAGCGAAAACGCAACGGCGGCTGCGGCGAGCAAAGACGGCGTAAACTTCAAACCGTCGTGTCCAATGGCCGAGAGTTCGACGAGGTAGTACGTCGTCTCCTTGAAACACGTCGTTTGCGAGCCATAATCGGCGAACACGCACTTTCTGAAGTCAAATCTATCGGAGAACTGAGTGAGATCACGCGTCGCCTTGAGCACTCGCTCGACGTACGCTTCAGCGAATGAAAACGCAGTCGGTCGAATGAGCGCGTAATTTAACTCGCGCAAGAGAGCGCGCTCGGCGAGAAGAAGCTGATCTCTGGTGAAGGAGGACACTTGGGCGTAGCCGGCAAACTCATTAGCGGTCGGCGTCGTCACTTCCGTGACTTTTGCCGCGACAAAGATGCAGGTGATTCCCAATCGCTTAAGTTTGTTGCACAGCGGATTCAACGTTTCCATCGTATACAAGACCCTCTCGCCCATCAACTCTCTCAGCTTCGGCGCCGCGACTGGCATCGATCCCGATCCGTGGCGCTGCAGAAACGTATCTGGCACTCTCTGCGTCAAGAACGTGTCCACATATCTGATGGCTAAGTGCAAAGTCTCATCAGTGAGCGCCATGGCGTTGTGCTGTTCCGCCATCCAGTCGACGAGTTGCTGTCGCATGGCGATGCTGCGCGCGCGCGAAACACACAAATCGAGAGACGGTTTCAGTCAGTCGTGCAATCTATAACATAAAAACGTTCCGTTGAAGCGCGAGAAAACATCGTAAACGAGAGCGGAGAACATCGCGCGTCGTCGAAAACCGCTCGCGACGACGACGACGCGGCACAAAGAATCACGAAGCACTCAGAACATTCGCGCGCGTCGACTTTTAAACGCACTTGAAGTATCGTCCGTTCACCACGTACGGCTTGAGCACGTTTGCGCTCACGCTCTCCATCTTCCTTCGTCCTCCGTGAACGGTGAACGGAAAGTCCTCACTATTAGTAGCCACCATTCCCCGCGCATCGCTCGGCACCGGCGCTGTTTTCCAAACGAAAACCGCAATTCAAAACAAGTCAGTCTTCGTCCGCGACGTCGTTCGCGCGCGCAGCTTTCAAAATTTCAAAAAATTTCAAACACGCAAAACGCATCCAAAACCGTCGCAATGCGCCCTCGCGATCGATACGCACCGTCACCGCGCGTCAAGTTTTCGGCGCACACTAATTCTTCCTCTCGTTCCGTCGTCTTTTCATCCCCTTTTCTCCCTCGCGTCGTCTCCCGCGTCGTCGGTTTCGCCTTTTTCGTCGTCGTTTCCCGCACGCCATCGCCCTCTCGTCTCGCGCGTTTCCTCGTCGCCCTCCCACGCAGCGCACCACCGTCGTTCGTCGACGCTTCCCCCCCGCGATTGGTGAGATCAATCAGAGCGTTATTACTTCCGCCGTTCCCTCGCGTCGCTCGCGTCGCCATCGCGCGTCGAGGCGGCATTCCGTCCGTCCTCTCGTCGCCCCGAACGATGCCGTTGGACGCTCGTCGTTTTCAAATGAGCAACACTTTGAAAACCAAACGAGCCACCGCGCGCGCCTTCGCTCTCCGTTAAACACCCCCCACGCCGTCGCGCGTCGCGTCGACCGACGTTGCGAAAACAATTCCCGCGATCGACGCCCTCGCGGCCGACGTCCTTCGCCCGCGCGCGTCGCTCTGTCGCCCGAGACGTCCGTCCGTCCATCGCGGTCGAACGCGCGCACTCGCGAACAGTTTCGAGCGTCGGCTCGGTCACGAAAACGATCCAATTTCTAGAGTCACGACTCGTCGAAACGAATGAGACTCCTCTGACTGACATCACGTCGCGTGCGCGAAGAGAACACGAAACGAACGAAATGTCCGAACGAACCGTCACTTTTACTTTTATCGCACTTTTTTGTTCGCGCGATTTTTTACAAAGGAAACACATCGGTGTGCGCTTTGTAGAAGGTTTTAACACCGTCTAGAGGGTATTTTGATTTTTTTTAAGCGGCGCCCGAAATGGACGCCGGTGGTTCGTCTGATTGAGTTGGTTTGTGAAGAAACTATGTGTCTGTTGGTATGATACACTGTTTACACACATACATGGTAGATGTGTGCCGATGGATGATGATGATGATGATGATGTCGCGAAATCTGGTTCGTTGTTTCGGTCCAGTCTCTCGCGCGCGTTTCGGATCGGTCCGAACGCTCTCGGCGCGTCGGAATGACGGACGATGCGTCGGTGGTGACGACGCGACGCGACGCGGGGGACGACGGCGACGCGCGATGCGGTGAGGACGGTGGTGCGTTGGTGACGCATCGCGAACAGTCAGCCGGTGTCAGACTCGACGACGACCCGTACGGCGCGCCCTGGCGACGACGGAGCGATGGAGGACGGGCGAGCTCGTCCGCGCATCGGTCGCACGCGTCGCCGTCGTCGATCAAGCCGTCCGAGGAGCGACGGAAGAGACGGCGGCGAAGCGGGAGGACGTCTTCGGCGTCCAAGCGCGCGGCTCGGACGCTGTCGAGCCGAGTGCGAGCGAACGCGTTCAGGGCGGTGCTGAGGGACGATGTCGCGCTCGCGACGGTGGCGAGGATGTCGTTGGGGATGTGTGATCCCACGAATGCCGAGTTGGGGAGGTTCGGGGTGAGAGAGAGGTTGGGGGTGAGTCGGGCGGCGGAGCGGTCTTCGCCGGCGACGGACGCGGAGCGGTGCGCGCGGGCGACGATTCGGACGAGGTATCAAGGGGATTGGCTCGATGTCGGTGGAGATGGGTTCGGTGGGGAAGATGCGAGTGAATATCTCGATCGGTGGGCCGGCGCACCGTTTGAGCCGTATTCGGGTAGGCCGAAGGATTGCGTGTACGGCGTCGTGGCGCCGAGCCTGAGTCAGAGGCGAGGCGCAGCGACGCTTATGCGAGAGATTTCTAGAGAGTACGACGCCTGCGGTCTGGGGCGACACGACTCGATGTTGGCGACGGATGAGAGCGGTCTCTTCCTTGGGCGCTCGGGTGACGAAAACGACTGTCAAAAGTCAACGGCGGAGCTATACGGAGACGCGCTGAGCGCCTTTGCGCAAATCGCCACTGAAATGGTCAAGACTTCCGCGACCAAACCGTGCGTCTTGTACGTCGTCATCGACGACGATGCGGGAGAAATAGAAACTTTGGGCATTATGAGCTTGGCTGCCCACGTCGCGAGCGCGGCGATGCGGTCGTGCGAAACGAGTTCGCTTTCCATCACCGCGCAAGCGATTCCGTCTTCGTGGTGCGAAGAATCGTTTTCGTGGTCCTCAACGGACACTCGGGCGATGGCTTTCAATCTATTTCTCAAGATTTCCAGACCAGCCATCACTCGTTGGCGCAAACTCAATGATGAGTACGATTTCGGTCCGAAGAGCGACACTGACGCGTCAAAAACGGAGGGTCGGCTTGGCGTCCGCGGGGCGTCCGTCGTCGGCAGGCGCGAGCCACATCCTCTCTTCAAGATTCCAGAGACGGCGACTGGTCGAAATGCGCCGGCGTTTCCAACCTACGAGCCCTTGTACGTTTTACGCGATGACGGCAAAGAAATTTCCACGTGGGGTTTACACTGCGCATACATCATCATCGCGTCACGGTGGATCGTGGCGTCCTGGAGCGACGCGCACGGAGAGTTTTTCAACCTCGAAGCCGAACCGTTTGATTTGACTCTACCGAGCGCTTCGTCTCGAATGGACGCCGCTTTTAAGTGGCTCCTCGAGCGCACGAGCGCGCTGTCGGAACAGTTATCATTTGCTTACGGCGTTAAAGCGAGCGAGCGACTGAGATTTGATCGCGCGGTGATTTGTCGACTCGGAGCGACATCCGCGGACGAACGCGAGTCGCTAGAACGGGCATCCGCAACACCGTCGCATCCGCTCGCGCCTGAACGCTTGATTCGAGTGGAGATGTCGTGTTTTGAACCGGAACACATTCCGCGATCGCTCGCGTCCTTCGTGTCGGAATCTACGACGAACCTGACGTACGTCACCGCCGTCTCTGGCGAGGCATCCGTCAAGGCGTACGCGCTTCCCTGTTCAAAACCCCGCTCGCATCGAGCGACGACGAACACTGAAGCCTCGAGCGTGGAAATCAGAGAAATGAGTGGAAATCCGTCGAGATTGCTCGAGATTAGAGAGCTAAGTGCGCTTTATGCGTCAAAATTATCGCAATTGTCCATGTTGTGCTTGTACGAGAACGCCGTGACGGAATCCGCGAGCGTTCGACCGCCGCTGCCTGCACACGCCGAGGCGTGCTTAAACTTTGCTGGAGCGCTCCAAGCGATGGAAGTGAACGGCAAGAACTGCCTTTAGCGCGTAGATTCAATCTGCGCACATTGTATAGATTTAGACTGATGATTTGAAAGTGTAAAAACAACATTATTACAATTGCTCCTCTGTCTGTGCGCTCTCCGGGCTCGGCGCCTCGCGTTGCATCTCGCTAAACCGATACGCGTTCGCTTGCAACGCCTCCATATCCTCTTCTTCGTCTTGTTGTTCCTCCTCAAACTTTGCCGCCGCGGTCTCGCTGTAATACCCCCCATTAGAGCCGAAATCCCCCGACATGGCCCCTCCCGTCGGCGCATCGACGACTCGAAGCGCCGCAAGCGACATCATCGCCACGGCACCGCACCCGATCAAAGTCTTCCTCAACATCTCCACGATCGGCCGAACCGTGTACGTCCCCAACAATCTATCCCTCGCAAGCATTTCCGGATCTTTAACGTACACTTGCCCGTCGTACCACCCCGTTTCCTCGTACTCCACCGTCGCGCTCAGCAACCTGTCTCGCACGTACGACCACCCGTTGTACATGTTCAAAGACATCGCCGCCGTCGCCCCGCTCGCCCCCACCATCGCGCTCACCGCAGCCTCAGTAAACTGCGTCGACGGATCGTACGACCCACACGCGATCGGGTACGCCACGACGCCGTAAAAGAACCCGAACAAGCCCAACATCCGCGCCGCGTACGCCGGTCCGCCCAACGACGGCCACGACAAGACGAACGAATCCTTCAGTTCCGCGTACTGCGACGCCGGTCGCTGATCCCGCGGCACCGGGCACGAATCCTCCATCGCATCCATCAGCGATCCGCTCGATCCCTCGTCTCCGTTCGCGCGCACCGCGACCAAAGCCCGCCGCGTTGGCTCTTCTCGCAGCCGGCTCTTCTCGCCCGTCATCGTAATCTTTCCCGGCCATCTTCTCGTCGCCGTCACCGACCGAGACGCACCGGAAGACACCACCGCCGCCGACACCGCCACCGACGACGATACCGACACCGACGTCCGCGTCCTCGGCGCAGTCACCGCCCCGCGCGGACCGAGCCGCGTCGCCGTCGACATTTATTCCCGCGCGCGAGCAAACCACTGACGTCACCCAACCCACCCGCGAGCAGCTCGACGCGCGCAGACACCGCGTGTACGACGCCTTGTACGACGAACAAGCCCATCTATCGATAAACCAACTCGGACACATGGGGCGCACACGTACTGTAGTTATAAAATATGCTAGCTAATCCTCAAACGGGGGCTAATCCTCAAACGGCCTACCCCCATACCATATTGAGTGATCCCGTGCGCACTCATCGATCGTCCCGGGTAACACGGTCCGGTCCTCACTCTCTCGCGCTCGCTCATCATGGCTCTCACGGTGCGTCCCGCTCGCTCGTCTCCCCGAAGCCTTTCGTTTCGTGTCCCATCGCGTTTGACGGGTCACCACTCGTCGTTTAGGGGCAAAGAACCCGCACCCCGCGAACCGATCGGCCGTCGACCGAGGTCTCGACGACGAGGTCTCGACGACGACGGGCGGCGACGACGCGCGACGACGACGCGCGTCGAACCGTTTCGGTTTCGTTCGCGCCCGCGTCGCGTGACGTCGCGTCGCGTTCGCGCGTCGCGCGGCGCCCGCGCGTCGCGGGGGGGGCGATCCGCGCGGATAAAACCGCGGGGTCTCGCGCGACGCGAACCGCGCGACGATCGGTCCGCGTCGGGCGGTTCGGGCGATCACTCGCGGTGGCGCTCGCGCGGTGGGGATACGTCGCGCTTTTTCTCTGTTTTTTTCTCCGTCTCGGCGTCCACTCGGCATCCGTTCGTTTCGTTTAGGGCGGACGAGATCGACGACGCGCTCGCTCGCGGATGGTTGACACGCACGAGCGCGAGAACGCGCGACTGACTCGTGGGGTTTGGGTCGTTTCCCGATGAATTGCAGATGAACATCACCGCCAAGGTATGTATAAACAGTTAGGAGAGACTTGCCGTTGTGCAATCCTTTGGGTTTGGAAAAATGGATGGATTTAACGAATCGTGACTCGTGGAATTTGTCTAGGCTACCAAACTCGAGAAGACGAGCGCGCGCGACCTTCGCCGCGAGCGACCGCCCCGCGCGCACGGCGTACTGACGAACCACTGTGTACTCGCGTAATCGTAGGCTTCCGCTTTCGTCGGCGCTCGCTGCCAAAAGCGCTCCGCCACGCAAGCGCGCAAGGCGAACACCGTCGTCCGCGCCAACGGCACCGACTACGGTCTCGGCCTCCAGTGCTCCCCGACGGCGGGCAAGACGATCGACCCGAAGGGCCGCGCCAAGGTTCCGCTTGAAATGGAAGCCATGGAACTCCCGATGAACACCTACAAGAACAAGGATCCGTTCAAGGGTAAGATTCGCTCTGTCGAACGCATCGTCGGCCCGAACGCCACCGGCGAAACCTGCCACATCATCATCGAGCACGGCGGTAAGATGCCGTTCTGGGAAGGTCAATCTTACGGTGTCATCCCGCCGGGTACCAAGGTGAACTCCAAGGGTAAGGAAGTGCCGCACGGCGTCCGCTTGTACTCCATCGCCTCCTCCCGCTATGGTGACTCTTTCGACGGCCAAACCGCGACCCTCTGCGTTCGCCGCGCCACCTACTGGTGCCCGGAAATGAAGGCTGAAGATCCGGCCAAGAAGGGTATCTGCTCCAACTTCTTGTGCGACGCCAAGCCGGGTGATGAAGTCATGATGACTGGCCCGACTGGTCAAGTCATGCTCTTGCCGAAGGACCCGGCGACTCCGGTCATCATGGTTGCCACCGGTACCGGTATCGCCCCGATGCGCTCCTACATTCGCCGCTTCTTCCTCGAAGACATCCCGTCCTGGGAATTCAAGGGTCTCGCGTGGTTGTTCATGGGTGTCGCCAACTCTGACGCCAAGTTGTACGACGACGAATTCCAAGAGTGCGCCCGCCGATTCCCGGATCAATTCCGCATCGACTACGCGCTCTCCCGCGAAGACACCAACAAGAAGGGTGGCAAGATGTACATCCAAGACAAGGTTGAAGAGTACAAGGACCAAGTGTTCCAACTCCTCGACGGTGGTGCCCACATGTACTTCTGCGGTCTCAAGGGTATGATGCCGGGCATCTTGGAAATGTTGGAAGGCGTCTGCTCGGAGAAGGGTATCAACTACGAGGAGTGGCTCGAAGGCCTCAAGAAGAACGGCCAATGGCACGTCGAAGTGTACTAAGCTGGCATTCTTGGCAGCCTAGTCGCATCTGCCTTCTCACTTAGCGCCGCGAATCTCAGCGGAATGCGTATAATTCGCGTTAAGTTGTCAATGTGAACAAGTCAATTTTATATCCCTACGGTGCCACTCGCTCGCGGCGCGCTTCACTCGTCCTCTCTCGTCACGACATGTCGCGCCAACTCACCGCACTCGACGACTGCGAGAAACGCATAGATGCAAGATTCGCGCGCGCGCTCGAACTCGACGACCGACGCCGCGCGGTGGAAGCGGCGAAGAAGCGCGCCGTGGCGCAGCGGTGCGACTATCAATCCTTTCACCAACTCGTCGCCGGCGCGCGGCTGTCGCCGATGAAGAAGAAATGGACGGAAGAGCTCGCCAGAGGCGGGGGAATAGGTGATATATCACCAGAGTCTTCACACGTTGATCTTCGACCGGGATTTCATGGAGACCACGTGCACATTGAGACCATCGCGGTCAACGGCGCCGCCGCGCCGTTGACCGCGTCCTCGACGCCCTCGACGCTCGACGAGTTTCACAGGTCTTGGCGCCGGTTGTGCGGCGACGACGACGCTCGCAAAACGGCATTTCTATTAAAATTACCGATTGATTCGTTACAGAGGATTTTTAAGGTGCGTCTCTCGTCTTTGACGGCTACATGTCTCTCTCCATCCGACTGACTGACTCGCGTCTGAATTTCGTCAGGTTGAGCTCGGTTTGCAACTCCTTCGGGAATTCGTTCGACTCATGCGTTCGCACTGCGAACGGGACGAGACGACTGATGAGGACATCGCAAACGCCGCGATGTTTCTCCTCGCGCTGACTTCGTGCGGTCGATTTCGTGCGCACTTGAACCTCGCGGGTCCGTCGACGCGAGACGCCGCGTCTGACGTCTTGCGGCGCGCCGAGTGCCTTGACGACCAGCGCGCTTCTCCGTGGCGAGACGAGCATTATTCGATGATTAGACGATGATTTGTTTTCAAGTTTTTTAAGATGGTACTGTGGGTATAAAAACAAACAGTTGCGACTAGCTAGTGAGCTCAATTCAATGTTTAGAACGGAGACGCGCCGCCAATGTTTTGGAAGTTGACGAGCATGTTGGCGCCAAACGGATCGGCAATGTGATCCATCAAGTTCTTGACCGGACCTTCACCAGTCATGCACGCTTGCGCGCCAATACCGAAGAACGCCATCATCGCCAAGCGACCGTTCTTGATTTCCTTGAGACGCATGGCAGCCATGTCGTTCTTGCCTTGGCCCATGAGGTTGAAAAAGCCACCCGGGTACGCCGGCTCGCCGGAGCCGCCGAGCATCTTTTCCCAGCCAATGAGTTCTTGCTTGCCCATGGAGCCCGGGTTCCAGTAGTCTTGCGCGCGGCGGAGCTCAGCAAAGTTCATGAGCGCGGCGTTGATCCAGAAGATGGTGAACGGGTTGGCCCAGTAGTCATAGGTGCCTTGCGCCGGGATCATGCCAGACTTGAACCAGACCAAGCCAGTCTCTTGCGGAATGATACCCATACCGCCGAGAACTTCCGGGGCAACAGCACCGGCAACACCGAGCATCGCCCAGCGACCGTGAATGACTTCAGAGTACGCCAACCATTGCGGGTTGATGAATCCGCCCGCACCTTCCGGATCGGACAAGCCGAGCGGGTCGAAACCGTAGTCGCCCGGGAGCGAACCGTCGAGGTAGGACAAGGACTGGTCGCTGTTACCGAGCACGTAGAGCGGCGCCAAGTCATCCGTGTTGCGCGCAGCCTTCTGCGAGTGTCGCGAAAACAAATCGCATCGTCAGTCGTCCGTAGCCTTTCACTCACAGAGGAAGATGAAACGAAACGAAACGAAACAGAGACCCTCCCGCTCTGGATCGATCGTTTCAACCATATCCAACAACCCTCTTTTGAAAATCCCACGGGTTTGACGAGTAATGACTCGTCAAAAACGGACCCACTGGATACCATATCAAACTCGTCCCTCGGGCTCGTCCGTCCCCCGATCGACTCGATCGTTTGCCCGATCCGATCCGTTCGCCCGTCGTCGTCGTCGTACCCCGCGCGCGACGCCTCGACGAGAGATCCCGCGACGCGTGCGAACGAATAAAAATGTCTCCATCCGTTTCGCGCGCGGTGGACGCGTCGAACCGACCGGGATGCGCGCGCGTGAAGCGTCGAACGCGTTCGAACGCCCCGCCCCGCCCGCGAGTCGCGGTGGGTCGGAAAGCCACCGCGACCACCCGTGGACCCCGATTCGACGAGTCATAATTCGAGAAAAAAGACGATCGAACACGGCGTTGGAAGTCGCATCACCCGTCTGGATTGATTCCACCCGAACGACGCGACGAGCGACGCGACGCGACGCGAGCGACGTACCTTGGCCGGCGCCGGCGCGGCGGCTTCCGCGGATTCACCTTCCGCGCGAACGCGCGTGGATCGGCGGGACGCGTGCGTCGGCTTCGCGACGACGGAAACGGAACGAGCGGCAAACATGTTCGTGCGCAGAGTTATGCCGACCTCGGGGCACGGGACCGCGATTGATCGATGGAAATCGCGCGGTTTTACCTTTGAACGACGCCGTATCGGTAAAAATGAGGTTCAGACGTTTGGGTTTGATCGGTGAAAATATCCGATCAATTTCGCACCGACGGGCGCCCCCGAATCAGCGAATCTCACGCGCGAGATTTGCGCTCGTCGCGATCGCGGGGTGGTTTCAGAAACGGTCGCTTATTAGTATTAAAATGTACATAATATGTTGTCGTGTATCCTGAAGAGCGACACATAGATCTATAATGTTTATAATACGAGACGACTGCGACTGCGCTCGTCGCGAAAAGCGCCGCCGCGACGACTGTTTCTCGGCGTCAATCGACGGCGTCCAACCGTCGACGCGCCGCAGTTCGGAGGGCGGGCGCGGGCGTGAGATTGGTCATCGATCGCTTTAGTTTTAGTTGCGCGCGGCGGCGGTGCGCTGGGTCTAGGAAGTGCTGGAACGAAGCGCGACGATGGATGCGCGGGCGCGGGCTCGAGCGGTGCTCGAGTGCATAGAGCGCTCGGATGGAACGACGACGACGACGACGACGGGCGGCGGCGGGGACGCGACCGCGGTGGGGAGTCCCGGACGAGGGAATAAACGACGACGAGGCGCGGCGGCGGTGGAACTCGATCCCGAGGGTGGAGACGGGAAGGATGAGGACGGCGGCGGGAAGCGGGTAAAGGGCGCCGGAGCGGAGAGCGGCGGCGCCGCGGACGGGTCGTCCGGTTTGTCGGGAACCAGGGGTGGGATTCGAGAGGATGAACTCGCGGAAAAGTTAGGTGGGGTGATGAGCGTGGATGAGCGCGCGCAGGCGATCAATGAGCTGTTATATCAAAGGAAGATTGCGATTTTTAAGCGCGGGGACTCGCTCGTGTTTGAGCGCGTGCACGAGGAGCAAGCGGCCAAGTTTAAAGGGTTGAGCACGGAGGATATGCTTATTTATCAGATTATTCAGCACGCTGGGAACGCGGGAATGTGGACAAAGGAGCTCAAGCAGCGGTCAAACTTGCCAGTGCCGCAGATTACAAAGTGTTTCAGGACTTTGGAGGCGAGAAAACTCATAAAGTCTGTGAAAAACGTCGCGCAGTCAAACCGCAAGGTGTACATGCTGTACGACCTCGAACCGAGTCGAGAAATCACTGGTGGGGCGTGGTACACCGAGCAAGAGTTCGACACCGAATTTATCAACATTCTGTGCGAGCAATGCGTGAATTTCATCTACTCCAAGGATCGCGTGACGCTGGAAGAGGTGAGCGAGTTCATCATCTCGAGCAAGCTCAGTCACATCGTGCTCAGCACTGACGACGTTTTACAAATCGTCAACACGCTCGTGTACGACGGTAAAGTGGACGTCACTGAAGATGAATCTCACGACGACGGTATGGGTGCCGCTGACGAAGATTTCAAGCCCATAAAGTATTACTCAAAGGCGCTCATTCCCATTCCGGAGGGCAACGCGTACACGAACATTCCGTGCGGCGTCTGCCCCGTCATCAACGAATGCAGACCCGACGGTCTCATCAACCCGACGACGTGTGAATACATGACGGCGTGGCTCGAATACTAACACACTAGCTCGACGATTCGCGCGTGTAACGACGATCGATAGATTTTTTTAGCAATCATCCATCGACCACCCATCCGCGCTCAACTGTTTTTTTCTCTGTTTTGTTGCAGCCTTCCCAGCCTTCCCAGTCGTCACACTCCGATTGACGCCCGCGATGCATCGAGCCTCATCCGCGTGCGCGTCTGCGTCTTCACACACCGCGCGCGTCTCTCGTCGTCATCTTCGCAGTCGTCGCGAGAGTGCTGTCGTCATCGCGAGAGCGAACGACGACGGCAACTTGCCCAAACTGTACATTCCCGCCGACTCGATGGGTGGCGAATCTCCCGAACTCAAGGCTGCGAAGACCCTTCGAAGGCTGTTCACATTTGTCGCGATACGCGTCGTGCAGTCGCACATAGAGGGCGCCGGAAACGACGGAGGCTTTGCGCCGCAGGTTTCGCAAATGGATGGTTCGTGCGCGTGTCCAGACTACGACGACTTGAGACGGGCCATGGAAGAGATACCGCTCGGCGACGGCGACGAGTGGTTGGATGCGTTCATGGGGATTAATCCAAACGTCGCGCTTCGCGTGATTACCGCTCGGGAGACGTACATGAAGGAATTTGATTATTTGTATGCGCAGCGGTTGGCGGAGGAGCTCATTCAAAAGGGCAACTCGCAGTTGATGAAGAGGCACGCGGCGAGAAGTTTTAGCGCGGATGTCATTGAAGACGCGTGAGGAGTCCGAGTCGACGTTGACGTCGCGTTTGAGTGATTCGTATCAAGTAGAGTCGTCTTTTTTAACAAATGTACAAAAGTATAGTAGATGTATCAGGATGCGAGTCGTTCGAGTTTGCTCAAAATGTCGCGAAACGACGGTCTCAATCTCGAATTGTACGTCCAACACTGTCGAATCAGAGCCTTGGTGGAATCCGAAACGGACTCGGGAAGCGTTGGACGCGTCTCCTCAGTCTCGTCGTCGACCGTGAGCGCGGCGATGCGTACGGGATGGATCCCTTTCCAGGGAACCTGGCCGGTGAGCATTTCACAAAAAATCATGGCGAAGGAGTAGACGTCCACTTTTTCGTCGACGCTTCCATCGCCAAACAGCTCGGGCGCCATGTAATTCACGGTCCCGGCTCCGATCGTCGTCGTCGTTCGCAAACTAGTCGTGATGACTCTGCTCACGCCGAAATCAGCTAAAAACGCGCGCATCGATGGCGCTTCGATCAATATGTTTTGAGGCTTTAAATCTCTGTGAACAATCTTCTTCGGCTTGAGCTCGTGCAGATACGTCATGGCGCTCGCCACGTCTCGCGCGATGCGAATCGCTTGCTTTTCCTCCAGTCGAACATCCGCCGCGGCGGGAGAGCAGTGTAAAATCTCGTGAAGCGATCCACCGTTGATGATTTGAAGAATGAGACACGTCGGTTCCATGCACGCGCCGTAAATCTTTACGATTGACGGGTGGTCGATGGAACGCATGATTTCAATCTCGCTGAGCATCGCCGATCCGCCGTCTTCCGTGGAGTGAAGCATTTTGAGCGCAACCAATCTCGTGTGCCATTGGGCAGAGTACACGGACGAGCTCGCGCCACCGCCTAATTTCTCAAAAATGTGCATGTATCGCCCAAACTCATCCGCGTCAATCAGCGTAAAGTCGCCGCGTTTGGCATCCAGTTTATCCTCCGCACTCATCGACGCGATCGCGACTTCGGCGTGGATTTTCGCCACCTCATCCAATAGATTTCCAATCGTAACGTCGACGATTTCATCTTCGTAGATGGCGGATAAAAACTGGCCAGAGGTATCCGCGTCAAACGTCGAATCGTCTTCAGAGACGGATGCATCCTTTGACCGATCGCGAATGTCGAGCGCGTGCTGATGAAACTCCTCGCTGTCTTGCGTTCGGTTCACATCGAGCACGACGTCTCCGTCGTCGTCGTCGTCGTCGTCGTCATCGACGACGAGCGAATTGTCCCCAGAGACGAGGGCGGACCGGACGAAACCGAGAGAATCGACGCGTGTGATGTTCCGACTGGCGCGCGAGAGCGCCGTCGTGTGCGCGAAAATTGGCGTCGACGACGCGACTCTGTGTCGCAGAGAGCCATTCGTCCCCGTCGTCACAAATTTCTCGATGGATGTCTTCGAGGACTTACGCGCAAAAGCGACACCTGGTTTCTTGGCATCACCGTCGTTCGTCGTCGCCGTCTCTCTCTTTGCATCGTCAAGGACGACGGCGCGTCTCGCTCGAACGCGCCAGAGATACACCGCGGCGGCGGCGGCGGCGAAGAACGCGCCCAAAAGTGACCACACGACGGCGAAAGGCGCAGACGACGGATCAACCATCACATCACCGCTTTTACCACCGACCGCGTCTTCTCCGTCCACCACCACTGGAATCGTCTCGCGCAACGCTTCCGCGAGCGTCTCCACCGCTCTCTCGTACACGATTCGTTCCTCTTCCGCCCGAGCGTCAAACGCCGACGTCCAGTTCGATTCCACCTCGCTCGCCCCTACCCCCGAGTAATCCTCCCCGCGCACGTACTCCACGCTCAGCTCATAAATCGTCCCTCGAACCTCTTCCCCCCCCGCGTCCTCGCTCTCCACGACGAAAACGACGCTCTCGTGCCATCCGATTTCGCTCGTCTCGGTCGTCGCCGAAGCGTCGTCCCACAAATCCTCGCCCGCGTTCGCCGTCGCCATCGCCCGATCGAACGCCGCGCTCCTCGTCTGTCTCGGCACCCAAACCGTCCCATACATCCTCCCGCTCGTCGCGTTCACCGTCGCGTCCGCGCTCGCGTCTCTCAGCGATCCGACGTGTACCTCGCGCGAGAACCGTTCTCGATCATCCGACCGAACCACGCGCGTCTCGACGCGCGCGTCGAATCCCACATTCACATCAAAGCGCAACACGAACCCGCTCTCCACCGATTCCTCGTCGTCCCCCTCATCCTCATCCTCCTCCATCGTCGTCGTCGTCGTCCCGCACGCGTTCCCGGTCGTCGTCGTCGACGCGCTCCACGCCCCGCCCCGTCGTCCAAAAACCAACGTCGTGCCGACATTCGTCATCATCATCGTCGTCGTCACCCCCGATCCCGATCCCGCGTCCGCGTCCTCCCAACCCACGCTCGTTCGCGCGCCCACGCTCGCCACGCTCGCCGTCTCGCACACCTCTCCGTCGCGCACGTACTCGCGTCGACGCATCGTTCGCGCGCGTACCGCGTCGGCTTTTATCGTCGGGCGCGGGTGCCCGGTTTCGTCATCCGTTGTCTCTCGGTCGTCTCGGAAACGGTGATCGACGAGTCACGACTCGACTCTATGCCCCGTGACCCGTCATGCACCCGGCGATATGGGTTTAGTATAGGGTTTAGTATAGGGTTTAGGATCGTCCGTCTGTCTCTCGGTCTGTCTGTGTAACAACGGAACGACCGGTGATGGGGTCAAACACGCCCCAGTACGAGACGCGAACGTACGGGACGTCGAACGGTCATGCCGCCGCACGCGGTCGGCTCGCGGGCGAAGATCGCGTCGGCGATCGACGGCGCCGAGCGGTGGGCGACGATCGTGGCGAGGAAAACCGGGGACGCGGCGACCGCGGGGACGACCGCGGTACGCGGCGGAAACGCTGATCGCGGGGTTCGGTATTACGTGCGGTACGACGGGGAGGATGCGAGGATGGATGCGTGGGTGAAGGAGGACGCGGTCGTGGCGTGGGACGACGCATGCGGGGTGGACGTCGACGTCGACGTCGACTGGGACGGTGGTCTCGATGGTGGGGGCGGTGGCGCGGGAGGACGTCGGGCGGCGCGTGGTGGTGGTGGTGGTGGTGGACGCGCGAGCGAGAAGCGCGTCGCGCGGGACGCGCGCGAATGCTCGACGAAGAAGAGAGCGACGAGCGCGCGAACGGCGTCGCCGACGGAGAACGAGGATGGCGGGAAGAGAGCGGCGACGACGGCGACCGCGCGCGGAGCGAGGGTACGCGGCGAGAGCGGGTCCGGTGGTGGCGCCGAGGAGGAGGAGAAGGAGGCGAAGATTCGGAGCGTCAACTGGATAGAGTTGGGGAGGTACGTCTGCGATTGTTGGTACGATTCCCCGTTTCCCGATGAGTTTACGGATGGGAATAAACTCTTTGTGTGTGAGTTTTGTCTCAAGTATCACCGCAAGCGCAAGGCGTACATTTCGCACAAGAAGATGTGCGAGTTGAGACGTCCGCCCGGGGATGAAATTTATCGTCATCCGGCGCCTGCGGCGACGCAGACGCCAGATGCCGGCGACGCCGAACGACCCGGTCGGAACCAGCTCAGGATGTGGGAAGTCGACGGATCGAACGCGACGACGTACTGTCAAAATCTCTGTCTCATTGCAAAACTTTTTTTAGATCACAAGACGCTCTACTACGACGTCGCCGCGTTTCACTTTTACGTGTTGACAGAGCAGGATTTCGACGCCGAAGGCGTGCCGATGCATCGCATCGTCGGCTACTTTAGTAAAGAGAAGGGTCAAGTGGACACAAATTTGGCGTGTATTCTCACGCTGCCGCCGTATCAGCGCCGCGGGTTCGGGGCTTTCCTCATCGCCTTTTCGTACGAGTTGTCGAGACGCGAGGGAAGAATCGGCACCCCCGAGCGACCGCTGAGCGACTTGGGATACCTCTCGTACAAGAGCTATTGGAGCCGAGCCGTGCTCGAAGCTCTCAACGGGACGAGCGGCGAGGTGAGCGTCAACGACCTGAGCAAAAAGACGAACATTCGAGTCGACGACATTGTCGCCACGTTGCAGTCTCACAGTTCGGTGCGCTTCTTCAAGGATCAGGGATACATGAACATTTCCGAAGAGGCCATCGCCGCGCTCCAGAAGTTGTGCGGCAAGGCTAAAAATTACGAAGCCGAGCTCAAAATAATACCCGCGCGATTGAAATGGACGCCTCATCAGCAGGCGATGGTTGAGGTGAACGAGAAGCGAAGACGCACTCGACTCTTTGTGCAAGACGAAACGGCGAGCGAACGCGATTGACGCATTGAACAAACTATAGATTTTCTAGCTTTTTCTGTAACAACATTTGTTAGAATTACGACTGCGAGGTGCGCCGATTCACTCACAGACCCCGTCCCACGGCGCGAGGCCGCACGTGAAGAACTTTCGTCGATCGAAGACGTCGCACCCCTTGGACTCTTCCTCCGTCACCGGCAAGACTTTGGACGGATCGACGGCCAACTGGGCGACGCGCGACAAAAAGGCCACCTTGCCCGAAATCGACCCGCAGTATGCTGCGTGCACGAGATAACCGTTCGCCGAACCACCTTCGGCGGCGCGCAAGTGTCGAGTCACGTCAAACGTGAGGTACGAGGGCGCGACGTCTTGCGAAAGGGTGGTGATCACCACGCCGTCGGCGCGAGCGTTCGGCGCAATGTTCCACGTGAGCGAAGCTTGCTCGGTGTCCGTCGCCGTCGGCTCGAGCGCCATCCAGTCCTCCAAAAGTTTACCGATGTACTCGTTCGGTCGAGCGGCGATCAATCCAGTGTTGATTGCCTTTTGCTCGAGCGCACCGCCGAAATCAGAGAGGGTGACCAGGAGCGCGCCCGAGTCCAACTTGTCCTTGACGAGCAAACGCGGATCGCGCAGCAAGACGGTCGAAGCGTCGAGGAACAGGCAGCCGTATCCCGCCTGTACCATGGTATACACGACGTGAACCTTGCGCCAGGTCCACACGATGCGCAACGCTTTGCCCAAGTCCCCGTTCATGTCCTCTTGTCCGGCTTGGATGCTTCCGTCTTCATTCATGCGATCGCCCAAGACGTCATTCATATCCGTGTCGAGGAAACACATTGATCCCGTGGCGACGCACTCCTTGAGCGTCGCCCGATCGGTAACCATGATTGTCAACGCGCTCTTGAGCTCTGGCGATACTCTCTCTGCCGATTCTATGAAGAGTTTAGCGACGGGCCAGTACGCGGAATTCGCGTACGTGACGACTCGCATCTGTCCAACCTGCGCCCCGTTGGCTTGCAAGTGATCCACCAACCCAGGAATCGCACCCGGACTATTGTGCAAGTCAAACTTGGACGTCGCCACGTCGTCATCGTCGTCTTTGCCCGGCGTCACGGCAAAGTACCCGCCGTTAATCGACTTGAAATACTTTTGAGCCGCGTCTTCGCTCTCCTTGGACGGCGCCGCCTCGATGCGTTCGGCATCCTCATCATCCGCATGATCCGCGTCCGTCGAGCGCTCTTTCCTCTTCGCCTGTCGCTCTTCCTTGGCCTTTTCTCGCCGCTCCTCCTCCGCGTGCTCCCGTCTCTCCTCTCGGGCGTCTTTTCTCGCCTGCTTGCGCAGCCTCGACGACTCGCGCTGGCTCCTGGATAAAAACGCCACTCTCCTCTTCCTCGGTGCCGGAGCACTCGACGCCGGATCCGCCTCCTGAGGGAAATCCGCCTCTCTCGAATCCATCTCCTCAAACTCTTCGTCCACGATGTCCGCCATCGCCTCTTTATCCGCCAGCGCGTCGGCTTCCTCCGCCGTGTCCACTTCGCCCTCTGGCTTTGTTTGGTGATAACTCGCGCGCATCAGCGCCGCCCCGAAAGCCTTGCGCGCCTTCCTGAGAAACATCGACTCCGGCGGAGGCACACCTCTCGCGTCCGGTTGTAACCCTAACGACGGCCGCGCGACGACCGACGCCGCACCCGCGCCCGCGGACGACGACGACGTCAACGCCGCAACACCCAAAATCATCGCCGTCGACGCCGCGCACAACACCCCGGCGACGCTTCGTCGGCCCCATCCGCGCACGCGAGACTCCCGCCGATCCGTCTGCGTCGACGCGAACGGTAAAAGCATCTCCCGCTCATCCGTTCCCGCGGCGCGGCGTCCCGACGTGGACGTCGCAGACGTTCCCGGCTCGACACTCAACACCATCGCGTCCACGCCGCGCGACGTCTCCAACGAGTCTCCGACGAGTCACCCCGACGGCTCGTCGCTACGAAAACAACCCGGGGATCGAAACCCGCGTTTCGTCGCGCCGCGTTTCGTCGACGACGCGTCGCGCACTGCCGGCGCAGCGCGAGCGTGCGACGTGATTTGAAGCGCAGCGTCACAAGTTGTGACTCTAACCTACACTGTTTACCCATACAAATAACCAAATAAAGATAGCCAAAACATGTCAGATGGATGGAAGATCAGCGCATCACAACCCAACGCGCTCGCGCGCGCCGGCGATGTCCACCATCGACGCCGCGGACATCGCGGAAACCGCGCGCGGGTCGAAACGCCCGCGATCGATCCGCGCGTCGGCGTCGCGTTCGTCGTCCCACGTCTCGACTCCGACGCGTGCGGTCGAACACGATGACGAGTTCATAGATGACGCGCCGGTGGCGGCTCGAAAGTCGTTGAAGGTCGACGCGGACGTTGACGACGACACGGCGAACGAAGACGAAGACGAGGGTGGTGATTTCGCGAGTGATTTCGCAAAGCGGAGCGGGTGCGTGTCGGCGGAAATGCGCGCTTCGGCGCGTCCACCGGCGACTTTGGCGCTGGAGTATTGGACGCGAAGCGAAGAGACGACCGAGGCCAAGCGAAGACACATTGAACGGTTGGACGATGAGGGTGGGTATTACGGCGTCGAGGAACACATAGAGCGAACGGTGTTGAAACACGCAGACGTCGCGATCGAGGTGAACATGTTTCCGTACGATTGTCCGCGTGGGGTGACGCATCACACGCTTTGGTCGAGGAAAACAATGACTGGAGCGGAGATCATCGAGTGGACGTGCCAGTGGTTGAGGGAGAATAAACCGAGGTGTGTGCGGTGGAATTTTGATTTGAATGAGAATCACTCTGTGGATGTGCCGCATTATCACGTGTTTACATACGAACCGCCGATTGAAGAAGGCGGAGAGTCTCCAGAGGCTGGGGAAATTTAGTCGCGCGGGATTTTTACATCCGCGCAGCTCGAGCACGTAGGCTCGAGTACTACAGATAGAAATAGAGAGTTTTAATCGATTGTTACTGTTTGCCGCGTTTTGACGACCCCGACTCGACTCGCCGCTTCTCATTCTCTTCGCGAACGAATGGTTTTGTTTTTGTTTTTTCAACTTAAATCACAAGCTATTCGAACAACGGTTCGGCTAAGAGTATTATGGTACACTGTACACTGGCTAAGAATAAGACTACAAAAAACATCGATTCCTTGTTCACACCGACTCAACCAAGTTACGTTCGGCGTCGGAAGAGCCGTTTTCCAGAGAAGTTCGAACGAGTGATGCGTGTTCTTGACTCAAAGCGAGACTCACGTCAAACCAAGCGCCTCGTTTGGATCGAACAAAGGAACGAATGCGGTCGCTCAAAGGAGAGCCGTCCAAGTCGATCGACGACCATCCCAAATCGCCCTTTCGGGTGCACATGAGTGGACTGTGAGCGAGGAGGAAAGAGAACGCGACTGCGCAGTCTGATCGGTTGAGTATTCCGATTTCGTCGCGCTCGTCTTGGTCGGCACTATCAGAGCATGTCTTGTCCAGCATTTCGTCCAAGACGTCCAAAACGGCGACCGTGAATGCTTCCCATTGTTGCTGTAATTGCTCTTCGTTTTTGGGTGTTCGTGTGGCGTCATCACTGTACCTTTTAGGCAGAGTTCGTTCGCCTTCTTCCCAAGCGGGGTGGCCGGATAGACGCGCCATCGCCACCGGGGCGACGAGCACAGCGAGCCACATCCCAGGGCTTCTCTCGAGGTGACCCCTCTTCTTGGTACGTCTATCCAACTCAAACAATGAGCGGAAGAGCATTTTAGCGAGTCCGTCCGTGTCTTTGCGAGCGATACTCTCGGCTGACGCCTCAAATGTCAAAGTTGACTGCGCCGGCATTCGCTTCTTCAAAAATTCATGCTGCACGGGAAAGAGAAACTTTGTGAGCTTGGAGTGCCAGAGGAGCGCGAATGACTTAGAGCCGTAATAGTTCTCCATGAGAGTCTGAATCTCTTGCATGACGCGGCGAGGTGAGGCGAGCTTGAGAGTCGGCCCGTATGCTCTCATCGCCGCGCGCAACTCCTTTGTCATGACTAGGTCGTGTCGCGCCGCCAACCTGATGGCTCGGAGCATCCGCACTGGATCTTCCTTCAAACTCTCATGCGAATCTTGTACCGTTCGGACGATGCCTTCGCGCAAGTCATTCATCCCACCGACAAAGTCTAAAATTTCGTGGCGGTACGGATCGAAAAACATCGCATTCACCGTAAAGTCTCTCCTCCACGCGTTATCTCGCAGCTCAACCATCCTGAAAAAATCGTCCGGCTCATTCGTATTACTCGCATCCTCGTCTCGCAAAGTCTCCTTCTTGACGTTCTCGACCGGGGGACGCGCCGCGCGTTTCCTTTGCAACACAGCGTCGTAATCCACCTCCCCGCTCGGCGTCCTCGGAACCTCCTCGCTCGTCAATCCCTCCCGCCGCTCAATCGACGCCGCGATATCAATCTCATCCTCCTCACCGGCGGTGGCAATCTGCCCCGGATCTTGCTCGATCGACGCCATCTCTATCCATTTCCCGTCGTACACGTTGACCAACGCCACCGAGAACCTCTTCCCCACCAACTTTGCCCGTCGTCCAAAACACGCCTTAATCTCCTCGTACCCCGCCGTCGTCACGAAATCCACATCCCTAAACGGTTTTCCATGCGGCTTGTACAACAACAAATCCCGAATCGCTCCACCAACAACGTACGTCGACGCTCCATACTTTTTCCGAAGTCGCTCCAACGCTTCGCGCTCCCGCGTCGACTCTTTGAAGAAATGCCGCGCAGTCAGCCCGTGTTCCTCGCAGGGGATGATTTTGTGTTCAATGTGCCGACGAAACGGCGACGTCGCCGACGGCGTGGACCAGTACGGGTGCACGCGCGTCGGCGGGAGCCGCGGGAAGAGTTGTTCTCGCGCGTTTCTCGCGCCGGGCGCGTTCGGACTCTTCTTCTTCCTCTTCACCTTTGTCCACTTTTTCGCGTCCGATTCGTCGTCTTCGACGTCGTCGCCGTGCGCGTCGGAACGTCGCAGCGGCGACACCGACGACGCCGACGCGATCGACCGAACCGTCGTCGTCCATCGCGTCGACGCGAACGCGATGGGTTCGAGAATGCGTCGGCGCATTCGTCCTCCCTCCCGAACGCGCGCCGCGTTTTGAAGAGAGGCGAAAGGCGTGCGTCACTCAACGACGCGCGCGCGACGCGCGACGTCTCGGGAGAGAGCGTTCGAAACGAGCGGTGGGGTGTGATCGCACGCGTCGCGCGGGTTCGTTCCGTTCCGATCGATCGCGCGCGCGTCGTGCGACAAGTTGTTCGTTGATTGAGACGCAGATTAAGATGACCGACGAAACTTTGTCTCTTCGTTATCGTCAACGCCGGCGACGCTCGACGCGCGCGTCTGGCGTCGTCGTCCTCGCGACGACACTGCTGATGGGTTTACGTTTCGTCGTCGTCGCGCGCGCGGCGCGTTTATCACCGATGCGAAGAAGAGCGGGGCGTTCGTTATCGTCTTCTTCGGCTTCGCTTCGGCACTTGCACGGAAGCGTCGTGGACGGCGGAGCGCTCACGACGACGTTCGCGCTCGGTGGGAACCAACACTTTGATCTGATCGTCGATACGGGGAGTAGAAACACGTATCTACCGTGTAAGGATTGCGGGGCGTCGTGTGGGGCGCACTCGCACGAGGCGTACGATTACGACGCTTCGAGCGCGTTTGAGCGCGTTTCGTGCGGGGCAGCGTGCGACGCCGTCGGTGGGCACTGCACGAGCGGTGCGTGTGGGTTTCACGTGAGTTACAGCGAAGGAAGCTCGGTGAGTGGGTACATGGTGCGGGATGAGGTCGATTTCGGGGGCTCGATCGGGGAGAAGCGGGTGGCGTTTGGATGTACAAAGCGCGAGACAAATTTGATTTTTAACCAGGTGGAGGACGGTTTGATGGGATTTGGAATCGGTAGTGAGACGATTCACGCGCAGTTGGCGAGCGATGGGACGATTGAGAATGCGTTTGGGTTTTGCATAGAAGGTTACGGGGAAGACGGTGGGGTGTTGACGCTGGGGAAGTTTCGATTGAGCGATTACCAGGCGTTTGTGGCCGCTCCGGTGAGCCCCACGCCGTTGACGTCGCACGGTAGTTTTTACACCGCCGCGACGTCGTCGTGGAGTTTAGGTGGGCAGGCAGTCATAGCGTCACAAAATATCACCACGCTTCTGGATTCTGGGACGACTTTTACGTACTTGCCGTGGCCGATGTATCAAGATTTCGAAAGCCAAGTGAAAGCGGCGGCTACGGCGGCGAGCATGCAAACCGTGCGGGGCGAGTACGATTCGGATATATGCTTTAAGAGGCCAGGTTTCGACAATCGCAGCGCGGTATTCGGCGCGTTCCCGTCGTTGAGGATAGAGTACGCGCCAAACGTGTCGGTGGATCTTACGTCTGAGGGTTATCTCTTCGCTCTTGAGAGTGACTCGTCGGCGGTTTGTTTAGGCGTCTTCAGTGACTCAGCGCCGCGCATTCTTTTGGGTCAAATCACCATGCGAGACACGCTCATCGAATTCGACGTCGATCAAGGTCAAATATTAATGGCAACAGCGAATTGTACCGCGTTCAGAGAGTCTGTCGTCGATGAATGGCCGGATCACAATCACACGCGGGTGGACAATCGCGGCGCCGCTGATAAGGATGGAGGCGTTCTCGTAAATTTCATGCTCACGCTCATGATGATTGTCGGTGCCGGTTTCGTAGTCATCCTCATCGCGCGCGTCAAGAGCGGTAAGTGGCGCATGCCATGGTCGCGAAACGAGTCACCCTGGCATCGATTGGAGAACGATTACGATGGTTTCGACACAGAGATCGAAATGAGAGACGTGCCGTAGCCGAACGCGTTTGTTTGTTTATTTGTTCATTTGTAAAAAAAGAATGCCTTGTACGTATCAAAGCGTGATGCATCCCATTACCAGCGGTGATTCGAGCGTAAACCGCGCCAGTTTGTTCGCATATGCCCGGCGCTGTCGCTATATCGCGTCTTTGTCGCGTCACTCGGCATGCCCCACTCTCGAATCGGCGCGATGTAAGGCGACCACGCGAGTCTCCAAAGAAATCGCGGATGCCGAAGCAAATTAGAGAGCTCGTAATTTTCCTTTTCTGGCAGATAGATGTATTTCGCTAGAATCGCGAGGTACTTGATGCGGAAATACTCTGCCAAATGTTCGTGGCGGCCGACGGATGGCGATGAGAGCTCGCACATTGTCTCGAGCGACGGCAGAGGAAACGCTCCAGAATGCGCGAGCGCGAGAAGCATCGCTTGCGATTCCGCGAGCTGCCAGTGCGTTCCGAACGGAAGAACGAACAAGACGTAACCAACGCGCGGTTCGTGCGGTAAGATGCAATGCTCAAAGAGCCCTCGCGCGGTGGGTTTCAGATTTTCAGGCATAAAGTCGTATCGCTGTTGGAATCCAGTCGCAAAGATGATGGCGTCAAATTTAGCCGACGATCCATCTACAAAGAAGACGGTTGCGCCTCGCACTCGATCGATGCCCGGGGCGCGTTTGATCTTTTGAAGAGCGATCGCGGAAAGTAAATCACCGGAATCCGTCACGCCGGGAGGATCGACGCGATGAACGAATGGATACCAATCGACAAAAGTGTGAAAGAGCACGCCGAGCCACGCCGGAGTATACAGAGCGATGCGATTCATGAGCGTCGCGCATCCGCTGACGATGCCTCGGCTTATGATCCATCTTTCGGTGCGAACAATCAGTGTCACAGACCGAGCGATACCGGCGAGTTCCTGGGCAATGTCTGATCCGCTCGCGGAACCCAAGCCGACGATTAACACGCGTTGGTCCGCAAACGGAATCGGCGTCTTGTACTCCACCGAATGACACACCCTGCCCGGAAAACTATCCAGTCCATCGACTTCCGGAAGTTTCTTCTCCGTGAGTTGCCCGCTAGCGACCCAAACGAAATCAAACTCCTCGACGCGTCTCCATCCTTCCTGCGCCGAACTCTCCACGGTGACGAGGAATTTCCCCGTCTCTTCATCCTTCTCAACGTGCGTCACTTCGGCGCGCAACTCAACGTGATCTCGCAGACCGAACGCATCCGCGTACCCGTGCAGGTACTCCAGCGTGCGTCGCCACCCGAGATACATCGGCCAAGACTTTGGCGCTGGGTAACTCGTAAAGGAATTGGCGAGCTTTGTGACGTTTTGCAAGACGGAATTGAAAACCTTGCTCGACGAACTCCCGTACGCCCACACCCCGCCGAGCGTCTCAGATTTCTCGTACCCCACGACGTCGAAACCGTACTCGAGCGCCCATCGCACGCACGTCAACCCGCTCGCCCCACCTCCACCGACGACGCACACCCTTCGTTTCCCCGTCCTCCCGCTCGCGTCGTCTTCCAATCCCAACGGATCCGCCCCGCGCGTTCGCCTTCGCCCCTCGCCCGCTTCGGCGCCCTTTCGCAACACCCGCGTCCAATTCAACCACGCCATGACGACCGCGCTCGGGAGACACCCGACGAGCATCCACGCCGCGCCGACGCCGCACTCCACCGCCGCTCGCGACGCCGCCGCGACGCACCGCGCGCAGAGCGTCTTCACGAACCACGTCCATCCGAAAACCATCGCCATCGCGAGCGTCACCGTCGAGCGCGCGTCCATCCCGCGTCGCTCGATCTCGCGCCTCGCCGTTCGCATCGTCGTCGTCCTCCTCGTCTTCGTCTTCGTCGTCTTCGTCGTCCTCGTCGTCGTCGTTCGCGCGCGCGCGAGTGCGGTCTCGACAACCATGTGACGGTTCAGTTCACACGCCGTTTGGTGCGGCGTTGACGAAGGGAGGATCTTTTCATCACACTGTATACACATACGTACCATGTATGTACACGGATGCGTATGGATGCGTGCGCGCCCGAAGACGCGCCACATCCGAGCGGCCGAGTTCGAACGCGATCGAGGGACGGGGCGGGAGACCCACCGAGGGAGGACGCCCCGGGGAGCGCGGGGGAGAACGGGGACGACCGAACGCGGGTCGGTCGTCGCGTCGACGGCGAACGGAGGGAGGACGGAGGGAGGAACGGTTTGGTTTTCAAACTGAAAGATTTTTCAATCGATCGATCGATCGAACGAACGAACGGTCGATAGACGACGCCGACGCCGACGATGACGGGGTTTCGACGGGCGCTGGAAACGCGATACGCGCCGACGGTGATCGTGCTCACCGAACGCGAGGATGAGGAAGAGCTCGCGCGGACGGGCGCGCCGAGACTGGTGGACGCGTTTCGAGCGCACGCGGAAGTGGGCGGGATCGATCGAGCGACGAGGACCGACGCCGAGAATCCGCAGCGGGTCGTTCGCGTTCGATCGATCGCGACGAGGTTTGCGAGCGTTGAGGGGGCGACGATGCCGAGCGCGGCGGACGCGAGGGAAGCGGCGAGACGTTTGGTTGAAGACGCGTGTTTCGGGACGAGGGAGGCGGTTGAAGCGGTGAGACGCGCGAGGACCGAAGCGGACGAGTGCGAGAGACGAGCGAGAGAAGAAGCGTCCACTTCGAGACGATTCGAGGATTTCTTCGACGCCAACGATCGGTCGTTGTGGTTTAACGACGTGGAGATGGTTGATCATCCGCTCGGGGCGGTGTTGTGCGTGAACGCGCGAGAGAATTACGAGGAAATATTGGCAACGTTTGAAGAGCAGAAGAAACGGTTGCTTCGAATGCCGGTGTTCGCGCGCGGAGCGGCGGATCCGGCGACGTGTTTCGGCAAGGTGATCGTGTGGAACGCGAAAAACGAACGGGGTATCACGCGTGAAAAGGCGGAGGAGGTGTTGAAGCGCGTGCAGCAGACTGGGGCGTGGGATTGCGAGCTGTTGACGGTGAACCAAGACTCCACCGGTTCGGGCCAAGCGACGTCGTGGAGAGAGAACAGAGAGGTAGTTCTCGCCAGCGCGGTTGAGATTGCGAGTCCCGCCGCGGAAGACGAGGGCAAGTACATGAGTGTGGATGACGTCGCGTGCGTTCGAAACTACGTTCGAACCTTTACGACGAAGACGTTGTTGCCGCACATTGAGCAGAAGCTCTTTGCGCTCTCGACGCAAATTTACAACACTAGGAAAGGCATTCGGAACCAATTTAAAACTTTTTGGGGAAGAAGCACGGCAACGGCGGTGCAATCCAGCGGGGAGTACACGCACGCGTCTCCCGAGTCACAGATTCGCCTCGCGGCTGATTTAGCGATGATGTGCCGAGATTACGAAAGCGCGCTGGCCAATTACAAGCTCGTGCACAACGATTACAAGTCGCAGAACGCGTGGAAGGCTTTGGCGTGCACCTATGAATCCATGGCGCACGCGCATCTATTGTCGAAAGCTCCGTCGTCTAACCATCTCAAGTCGGATATCGACCAAGCGTACGAAAACGCGTTATCGACGCTCGCCAAGTACGAAGCGTCCGGTAGCGGAGACCTCCATAAGCAGGTGTGCTTGATGCTGAAAACTCGAGCCGCCGTTGGGCACGCGCAAGCGCTGAATGCAATCGGAGCCCATCGCGACGCAAACCTACCGCTCGTTCGAGCATCGGCGATGGATGACTCCGATATTAGAGCGGCACTGTTGCTCGAACACGCAGCTTTTAGTTTCATTCAGTGTACGCCGCCGATGCATAGAAAGTTTGCTTCGTACATGATTTTAGCGGGTGCGCGATATGTGCGGGCGGGTGCTATCGCGGGGGCGACGCGATGTTACGCGTATGCGCTTCCAATCATGAAGGGCAAGTCTTGGGGCGCCGCGGAGGAGCATTTGCATTCGACTCTCGGACGTCTCATGTCTCGTGCCGGGGAGAAGAAGACCGCCATGGAATTTTTTAGAGACGCCGTGAGGTGCGAACATTTGCCGAAAGACGCTCAGCTCGTTCGCTTGGAGGAATTTGAAAAGGCGGTTGAAGCGTACGCAAGCGATAGACAGGCTGCGACGGACGAAAATCACGCGGATGAGCTTGCGTGTCCACTTCCAGATGTCAACGCGCAAAAAGTTCACGTGACCTTTGCCGATGATCGGGTATCAATCGATACAATAGAAAACACCGAACACGGCGAGTACGCGTGGTCGACGATTGAAAGCGGCGGGGTCATCCCGCAGTCATTGTTACAGCAGCAATCGTCGTCAAATTGGCTCCAAGGAGGTAAAAAAGCCGAAGTCGCGCAGAGCGCCGTGTGCGCCGCTGGTGAAGATTTGAAGGTGGATGTCGAGTTGATGAATCCGCTAAAGTTTCCGCTCGAGGTTCACGATCTGCACCTATTGTGGCATTTTACCGCTCCGACGGGAGAAAAATCGACGAACGACACGGCAACGGATGCTAAAGCCCTCATCACAGTCAAGTCGGAGAGCCAGACGCTCGCTCCGGGAATGACGAGTACGATTCGGTTGGTGATTACCCCATCCACAGCGGGATTACTGCACGTTCTCGGCGTCGCCTGGTCCATCGGCTCGAAGAAGATACTGAAAGGTAGAAAGTACTTTGACGTGAATGCGCCTCGAACGCGACGTGGATCCAACGGCGAATGGCTGAGAGATGTTCCCAAGCACAGGCGATTGGTGTTCAACGTGGTGGAAACAGTCCCGAGATGCGAAGCATTTCTCGAAAAAATTCCCACATCCACGATGAACGGGGCTCTTCATCGTGTCGAACTCGTCATATGCAATGTGACGCAACCGATGGCGAAATGGATTCGAGTTCGTTTACCGAAGTCACTACTTCGCCCCGTCGACGAGTCGCACGTTCCAGTCGACGAACCCGCGATTAAGAGAAATTCGAGCTCCGAGGCGCTAAACAAAGCCTTCCGCGGCGACTCGGCGCACGGCGCGATGGAAGATGATATCGTTGATCGCGATGGGGTCGTCTACGCGCTCCCTGAGTGGGAAACGCTTTCCTCAGGATCATCGATACGATGGCCATTATGGCTTCATCCGAGTGCTGAGGGCAAGATGGACGTGTGCGTGTGCGTGTGTTATCAACCAGAGCCTCCCGCGCCGAAACTGCTGCAGTATCGCACCGTGCGAGTATGCGAGACGGTCCTCGTTCGACCCTCCATGCAGGTGACGGCGCACACGGTGCCATCGCCCGACCATCCATTGGCGAGAGTGATCAGACTGTCGGTGGCGAGCGCGTACGATCAGAAACACACATTCAACATTGGAAACGTACAACTCGGATCGAGTAAGCAGAGCGTCAAGTATGTTTTGAGCGCACTGATGAAGGAACGAAGCGCGCCTCGCCTCGTTTGTCCGGGTCAAGTTGTCGAGACGCTCATCAAGTGCACTCCGACTGAAGACGCGGACGCGAACGAATCACTTAATTTCGTCGGCGCCATCAGTCCCGCGCATGCGAAATCGTTGTTCGCTTTTCACAACGCTTGCAAAAAGACGCTCAAACGTGCGCTCAGGGAGCGTAACGAGGCGATGAATGATGGGTTAATGGTGACGTGGTCTACGGAGGATGGCACTGTCGTCGGAGCGCAGCACGTGCGCGACGTGGTGGAATTGGATCGATGCGGCGACACGGCGCGAACGCCCACGTCTCTGAGAAACCAAGTGTCCTGGACAATCAACCACCCGAGCGAAATCAAGCTCCGAGACGGAGACACTCCGGCGGGGATGACATTTTTCCCTCTCACTCTCAGCGCTCGCAACGAATCCCAAGAGGCGTTGAACATTACGTTTTCCGCCGACGCCTCCTCCTCGGCGCCGTCAAACGTCGAAGGCGGCGGATGGGCCCTCGAGCACGACAAAAACGCCTGGCAAAACCGAGAAACACCGATGCACGACGCGCGTCGACGACCGATCCCTCTGCCCCCGGGAAAACCAATCCTCTGGGTAGGTCCCGTCAAGCGCTCGGCCATCGCTGTAGCTCCCGGCGCCGTCGTCCATTTCCCACTCACTGCCGCCTGTTTCGCAGAGGGAGATCACGTTCTCGATGGATATACAATATCCTGGACCGAAACCACACCCTGGACAGCCGCAACGAACCACCCATCATCGTCATCATCCTCGACGACGACATCGGCTCCTCCTTCAAGGCATCCGTCGCATCAAATCTTCCGCGACCCATCGTCACCGAAACCCGCGAAAACGATCGTCGCCCATCCTCACCAAGCCAAAAACGCCCCATTCATCGTCACCGTCGCGTGACGCGCCATTACCGTGTAATATCGATTCAAATCAATCGCAGATGAAACTTTACAACCAAACGCCGCGCTCGCTGCAACCACAAAAACCAAAAGTGGCGGCGGCACGAACCGCACTCCGCGCGCGTCGTCTCTCGCCCCACCATGGGTAAGATTCAGCGCCAAAAGATGCCGAAACAAGGCCACCGCGGTCGTCTCGGTCTATCTGGTCTCTCCGCCCCGCGGGCGAAGAGTCGTAAGACGGAACGCGCGCCCATCGTTCGACGACGCGATGCCGACTATGCCAAGTTTGAAGCGCTGAAGAAGAGCGTGGAGGAACTCTCGACGCTCGAACGCGATGGATTCGTTGGCATGAGCGGGGCGGAGGCGAAAGCAAAGGCGAAAGAGCTCAAGATTTTGCGGGGGAAGTTGGCGGTGAAGGAGGCGAAGCACGGGGGTGGGGAGAAGTGAGACTGGCGGCGAGGACGTCCGCGAGAGAGCGTTTCGCGAATTTGTAAAGCTAAAATAATGATAGTGTGATTTCAACCGAGCGCGTGTTCGACCGGGCTAACCTCGGACGATCGATCTATTCTAACATTTTCTCTCTCCCTTCTCTCCTCTTCTCTCTCTCTCTCTCTCCCTGAGCGACCTCGCTCGCGACCGCAACCCAAACGTGGCGTCTATGATGATGGTTTACAAAAAGTAACCCGGCAGCGTTGCCCGGGGAGCCATCATGGTGGAATTTTCCGTCGTCTCCGTAAAATACTTGACCTCTCGATCGAGGTTTTCGTCAAAGGCTAAAATGGACGCGACGTTGCCGCAGCGGTAGCAATAATTTGGAGCGCTCCAAACCGTAACCAAGTTTTTATCTGGGAACATGTACTTCAATCCCTCCTGCACCAACTGATGCGCTCTACAAATTAAATTCAACCCGTTTATCTCGTTGAACTCATCCGTCACTTTACGACCAAATAACCATCCCGCTCCGCGCGGGCTCACCGCCCACGTCTCAATATCCTCTGGATCGCTCCACACCAAGTCGCAAAACGGTCCTTCGTGCGGAATCTCACACAACCGATCAATCGTTCGCACTTGATCAATCGTTCTAATATCCGGCGACAACCCTCCGTGCACGCACAGCACTTTCCCATCAATCACAGCCGCGAGTCCGAGGTAATCAAAGACGTCGGTGCACCACCTCCACGCGTTGGCGCTTCCATACTTTCTCTGACACTCGTCGTAAAACCCATACACCTGCGTAATCTGTCGGCTCTCGTGGTTCCCGCGAAGCAAAGTCACGTGCGCGGGGTATCTCGCCTTGAGAAGCATCAACAACGTGAACGTTTCCAGGCTGTTATACCCACGATCGACAAAGTCTCCCATGAAGATGTAATTCGTATCCGGCGTCTCCCCTCCAGTTTCCAACAGCTTCATTAAATCGTGAAACTGTCCGTGAATATCCCCGCACACCGTCACCGGGCTGTGCACGCTCTGCACGTTGGATTCTTCGACGAGGAGTTCCTTCACGCGTCCACACAGCGCTTTGAGTTCGTTTTCATCGAGGGGTTCACACCGGCGGATCTTTTCCAACCACGCATCGAGATCCATCATATAGGGAACTCTTTGGGTGGCTTTGCGGCGGTTCAGTCGTTTGTTTTGATTCGCTACGACGGTTCCGTGCGACGGTTGAAATGCGGTGCACACGCGCGAGCGCAAATACGCGCGTTGGTTCCGCGGGTGCGCGCGTCGACGGGGTGTGACGACGCCGACGAAGACGCTCGGACAGATCGAGGTTTTTCCGCATTATGTATAATAGTCATTTTAAGACGATGTATGTATGTTTGTGTCGTTACATTGTGTCTCGCGTACGTACATTACAACAACAAGCGCCCTCGCGAACGATGCCATCCCTCGCTCGTGGGCGCGGTTTAGCGCACGACGGCGGTGAGCACGGTGAGGTACTCGCCGAATGCGTAGGCCGGATCGATGGGTTGATCCCCCGAGGCGCCGCGGATGGAGAGGATGGTGGCGGATTTGCCGGCGGCGCGGGCGGCGTTTTCGACGACGGGCGTCAAGAGTCTCTCCTGAGTGACGGCTCCGGAACACGAACAGGTGATGAGGATGCCCCCAGGGCGGAGAAGCGTCATCGCGCGCTTGTTCAGGCCGACGTATTTGGGGAGAGCCTTTTTGAGGGCTTGCTTGTTGGGGGCGAACTTGGGCGGGTCAAGAACGATGACGTCGTACGAACCGGCGCCGCCGGCATCGATGGCGTCCTGCATAAAGTCAAACGCGTCGGCGCGGACGAATTCGATCTTATCCTGGACAGAGTTGAGCTCGGCGTTCCGTTTCGCGACGGTGAGCGCGGCTTCGGAGCTGTCGACGGCGGTGACGCTCTCGGCGCCGCCGAGCGCGGCGTTGAGCGAAAAGCCACCCGTGTAGCAGCACACGTCCAAAACCTTCTTCCCCTTGGATAACTCTCGAACGGCGAATCGATTATCGCGCTGATCGACGTAAAAGCCCGTTTTGTGTCCACCCGCCATGTCGACGGCGTATTCGATGCCGTTTTCGCGCACGCGAACTTCGCCCGGCACGTCTCCCGCCGATTCGCCCGACGCCGCGCGGTAATACTCCACCAACTCACCATCCCACGGTATCCCCTCCGCCTCGTACATCTTCTCGTCCCGTCTCCAAACTACCTCGGTCTTATCTCCCAAAACCTTTGCAAAGCTCTTCAAGATGACGTCCCGCCAAATCTCGACCCACGCCGCGGTGGACGAAGCCACCACCACGTCGCCGTACACGTCGGCGTTCAATCCACTAAACCGATCCCCTTCCGAGTTCAACAACCGATAACACGTCGTCGAGTCGTTCCCAACCAATCCCATCGCCGCGCGTAACTCGTACGCCTCCCGAATCCTCCTCTCGATCGTTTCCTCCGCGCTCTCTCGCGGCTCCCACGCCTGCGTCAAAATCCGCACGCTGTAAGAACTCGTATCGTTATAAAACCCCAAAGCGATCGGCGCCAGCGCGTGATCCGTCACGCACACGTAATCCCCACTCTTCACCTCTCCTTCGATTCGTTCGATCGCTCCGGCGTACACGATCGGGTTCCCGTCCAAAAACATGTTCGCTTTCCCTCTTCCCACGACGACGCGCGCTTTTTCCGTCGCCGCCTCGATCGTCGCCTCCAACGCCGCGCGTTGCGCGTCGTCAAAGTTTCTCCGCTGTCGCGGCACCGACGCCGCGTCTCCGGAGTTCGGTCT
>Ga0181573_10000580_pt1 | contig 38137 bp, 35 predicted proteins | sample 101ome_25_FD_148643 | JGI IMG/M metagenome (GOLD analysis project Ga0181573, IMG submission 148643) | Coastal salt marsh microbial communities from the Groves Creek Marsh, Skidaway Island, Georgia - 101409BT metaG (spades assembly) | ecosystem: Environmental > Aquatic > Marine > Intertidal zone...
GTGGTATGACCCTGATCCGCCCATTGCTGAATATCACACGACACGATTTGCGCGATTATTTGGTTGCCTGTGAACAACCATGGTTTGATGATCCCAGCAATAACAACGCGGCATTTGATCGAATTGCAATGCGCCAGTTACTGCCCCAACTTACATCCGCAGGAATTTCATTGGATCGCTTCGCGCTAATGGCCACACATATGCAGCGTGCCCAAGATGCGTTGGATCATACGGCAGGGGATGTTTTCCAAACCATGGGGCGTCAGCAGGGAACAGATTTGATTTTTGATCAGGCTGGTTTTTTTGCGGCTCATAGTGAAATACAATCCCGCCTTTTTTCGGCGGGCCTGTGTTGGGTTTCAGGAAATGCATATCGTCCAAGGTTTGAGGCATTGCAACGCGCCTTATCCGATGTCCAAGATGGCAAAACCAGCAGTTTGCATGGGTGCCTGATGTATCCGCACCAAAACACCCTGCGCATCACACGTGAATTCGCGGCAACGCAGGGCGCCGCGGATCAAACCGTATGGGATGGGCGTTGGCAAGCCGTCGATCTGCCAGCGCAGCACAGCGTCCAAGCATTAGGGGAACAAGGGGCCGCGCAATTGGAAAGTGATTTGCGCAAAAACGTGCCCTTTCGTTCGTTACATGTGCAACCTGCCGTATTTTGGGGGGATCAGTTGATTTATGCGCCCACCTTGGACCCAACGCAGCGTCAATTTATCCAAGATTTGCGAATAAATTTCATTGATTTCATAACGTCGCATTGAAGCCCGCGTTCCAATGTCTATTTAACATACCAAACAACTGTGCTATGCACAGCGCTATTCTAATAATGGAGTGTTTCCTTGGGCAATAACCGTAATTTGGCCTTTTGGGTGGTTCTATTCCTGATGATCGTTGTTTTATTCAACGTATTCAGTTCTGGTTCTGGCGGAATGCAAAGCCGCGAAGTTAGCTATTCAGAGTTTGTTGCAAACGTTGAAAACGGGTCGATCGATGCCGTGACACTGGATGGCGAAAAAGTCAGTTTTATTGGCGGCGACAAACGTGAATATTACACCATCCGTCCCGGTGATGCCGATGTGACCGATCTGTTGATCCAGAACGAGGTGGCCATTCGTGCAGAACAACAGGAAACCTCTGGGCTTCAGGCGTTTTTAGTCAGTCTTCTACCTTTCCTACTGCTGATTGGTGTGTGGATTTATTTCATGAACCGCATGCAGGGCGGTGGCCGTGGTGGAGCAATGGGCTTCGGCAAATCCAAGGCCAAGCTTCTGACCGAAAAGCAGGGCCGTGTCACATTCGATGACGTGGCAGGTATTGATGAGGCCAAAGAAGAGCTGGAAGAAATCGTTGAATTCCTGCGCAACCCCCAGAAATTTAGCCGCTTGGGCGGTAAAATTCCAAAGGGTGCTCTGCTTGTCGGTCCTCCGGGTACGGGTAAAACATTGCTTGCACGCGCCATTGCGGGCGAGGCTGGCGTTCCATTCTTTACGATTTCGGGTTCCGACTTTGTTGAAATGTTTGTGGGTGTGGGTGCATCGCGTGTGCGTGACATGTTCGAACAGGCGAAAAAGAATGCACCGTGTATCGTCTTTATCGACGAAATCGACGCCGTTGGCCGTCACCGTGGCGCAGGATATGGCGGTGGAAACGATGAACGCGAACAGACATTGAACCAGTTGTTGGTTGAGATGGACGGTTTTGAGGCCAACGAAGGTGTGATCATCTTGGCCGCAACTAACCGTCGTGATGTTTTGGACCCAGCCTTGTTGCGCCCTGGTCGTTTTGACCGCCAGGTGACCGTGCCAAACCCAGACATCAAGGGACGTGAAAAAATCCTGACCGTGCATGCGCGCAAAACGCCATTGGGCCCAGACGTGGATCTGCGTTTGATTGCACGCGGTACGCCTGGATTTTCGGGCGCGGATTTGGCGAACCTTGTGAATGAGGCTGCGTTGATGGCCGCGCGCGTTGGGCGTTCGGTTGTGACCATGGTCGATTTTGAAAATGCCAAGGATAAGGTGATGATGGGCGCGGAACGCCGTTCCATGGTGTTGACCGCCGATCAGAAGGAAAAAACCGCCTATCACGAAGCGGGTCACGCGATTGTTGGCCTTGCACTGCCGCAATGTGACCCTGTTTATAAGGCGACTATTATTCCGCGCGGTGGCGCATTAGGGATGGTTGTATCCTTGCCTGAGATTGATCGCCTGAATTGGCATAAATCAGAGTGTGAAGAAAAACTGGCCATGACCATGGCGGGTAAGGCGGCAGAGATCATCAAATATGGTCCTGAAAACGTGTCAAACGGTCCTGCTGGTGATATCCAACAGGCATCGGGCCTTGCGCGTGCGATGGTGTTGCGTTGGGGAATGTCAGATAAAGTTGGTAACATCGACTATTCCGAAGCGCATGAAGGGTATTCCGGAAACACCGCAGGATTTTCGGTATCTGCCAATACCAAGGAAATGATCGAGGATGAGGTGAAACGCTTTATCCAAGAAGGGTATGACCGTGCCTATAAAATTCTCACGGAACAAAACGAAGAGTGGGAGCGTCTGGCCCAAGGTCTGTTGGAATACGAAACCCTAACAGGCGATGAAATCAAACGCGTCATGAAAGGCGAACCGCCGCATTCCGATGATACGCCTGATGCGGACGACGGAAACGCCACCCAATCGGTGACGGCAATCCCAAAGACCAAGCCAAAGGCGAAAGGCAGCATTGCCCCTGAAACCAGCTAAACTTGGTTAAAGTTTTGATGACATATGACCCCTGCTGATACAGCGGGGGTTTTTATTTTTCACATGCGCATGAGCGCAGATAAAACGCGCGAAAATCTCAAATTGAGTGCATGGATCATCAGGAATAGCTATATCGCCATCACGGTTAAGGAGATGACTATGACAAATCTGAACTCTAACTTACACGTCGTTGCGCGTGTGTTTCTTGGTCTTTTGTTTCTGGTAGCGGGTCTTGGGAAACTGGGCAATGTGGACGGTTTTGCGGGCTATATGGCCTCTGGCGGTATTCCTGCCTTCCTTGCATGGCCTGCGGTTCTATTTGAAATCTTGGCAGGTGCGGCAATCATCGCAGGTTTTCAAACCCGTTTGGCGGCCTTGGCCTTGGCGGCATTCTGTGTCGTGACAGCGGTGCTTTATCATTTTGTCCCTGCGGATCAGATGCAGATGACGCAGTTCTTGAAGAACCTAGGCCTTGCAGGTGGGTATCTATTGTTGGCCAATGCAAGGAGCGGCGCATTCAGTGTGGATGCTAGAAAGGGGTAAGGCCCAGTTTACCAACGAAAGAAGCCCTGCAATGATTTGCAGGGCTTCTTGTTTTTTAGTCTGCTGCAAATTACGAGTGGATTGCTCCGTCTCCGCAGGCAAGGGCGGCTTCACGTACTGCTTCTGAATAGGTTGGGTGGGCATGGCAGGTCAGTGCCAAATCCTCGGCAGAGGCGCCAAATTCCATTGCAACACAGATTTCGTGGATCAGATCCCCTGCCGCAGGGCCCATAATATGCGCTCCCAAAATGCGATCAGTTTCTGCATCCGCTAGAATTTTCACAAATCCATCCGCGGCAAAGTTCGCCTTGGCGCGACCATTGCCCATGAACGAAAATTTGCCAACCTTATAGGCGCGGCCTTCGTCTTTTAGGTTCTCTTCTGTCTTGCCGACATTTGCGACCTCTGGATGGGTGTAAATCACGCCTGGGATCACATCATAGTTTACGTGGCCATGTTTGCCCGCAATGACTTCTGCGGCGGCCATGCCTTCGTCCTCGGCCTTGTGGGCCAACATCGGACCTTCGATCACATCGCCGATGGCGTAGATGCCGGGGACGCTTGTTTGCCAGTGCGCGTCTGTCTTGATTTGACCACGTTCAGTGATCTCCATGCCCAATGCGTCCAGTCCCAACCCCTCGGTATAGGGTTTGCGGCCTGTGGCAACCAAAACAACATCTGCGTCCAATGTATGTTCGCTGTCGTCCTTGCGGCGTTTATAGGTAACTTTTGCCTTGGTTTTCATCGCCTCAACCGATTGTACGGCTGAACCCATGACAAAATTCAATCCTTGTTTTTTCATGGTGCGTTGGAAGGTTTTTTGGATTTCCGCGTCCATGCCCGGTGTAATCGCATCTAGGAATTCGATGACGGTCACCTCAGCACCTAGGCGTGCATAGACCGACCCAAGTTCCAGGCCGATCACACCCGCACCAATCACCGCCAATTTTTTCGGTGGCTTGGCGAGGCTTAATGCCCCTGTTGAAGACACGACAACCTTTTCATCAATCTCAATCCCCGGCAGGGTCGAGGGGACAGAACCAGATGCAATGATGATGTTTTTTGCCTCATGCACCTCTTCACCAACCTTGACTTGGCCCGCTGCGGGGATTGAGGCCCAGCCTTTGATCCAGTCAACCTTGTTCTTTTTGAACAGGAATTCGATCCCTTTGGTGTTGCCGTCGATCACATCCCCTTTATAGGCCTGCATCTGTTTCCAATCCACAGAGGGTGATTTGCCCATCAAGCCCATTTTTGTGAAATTATGTTCGGCTTCGTGCAACTGATGGGTTGCGTGCAACAGCGCTTTGGACGGGATACATCCAACGTTCAAGCATGTGCCGCCCAATGCCTCGCGGCCCTCAACACAGGCTGTTTTCAGCCCAAGCTGCGCTGCACGGATTGCGGCCACATATCCACCTGGTCCACCGCCAATTACAATCAAGTCATAGGATGCCATCGAAATTCTCCTGTCGTCTTCATCGCGTCGTTCTGGGGCGATGGTCAAATTGTTTGAGACCTAGGCGCAAGACGCCTAGGTCAGAATGTTCTCACAAATCCAGCAACAAACGGCGCGGATCCTCAAGCGCCTCCTTCACACGCACAAGGAATGTCACAGCGCCCTTGCCGTCAACGATGCGGTGATCATAAGACAGCGCAAGGTACATCATTGGGCGAATGACAACCTGGCCATTGATTGCCATTGGACGTTCCTGAATTTTGTGCATGCCCAAAATACCAGATTGTGGTGGGTTCAGGATGGGAGATGACATCAGTGATCCGTAAACCCCGCCGTTCGAAATGGTAAAGGTCCCGCCTTGCATTTCCGCCATGGTCAATTTGCCATCACGTGCGCGTGCACCTTTTTCGGCGATCGCTTTTTCGATCTCGGCAAATGACATTGCATCTGCGTCGCGGATCACGGGCACAACCAAACCTGTTGGCGTCCCCGCTGCAATCCCCATGTGTACATAGTTTTTGTAAACGATGTCTGTGCCGTCAATTTCCGCGTTTACCTCCGGCACTTCTTTCAATGCATGACAGCATGCTTTGGTGAAGAAGGACATAAAGCCCATGCGTGCGCCGTGTTTCTTTTCAAACGCGTCTTTATATTCTTTGCGCACCGCCATCACCTCTGTCATGTCGACCTCGTTGTACGTGGTCAGCATCGCGGCTGTGTTCTGACTGTCTTTCAAACGCTTGGCGATTGTCTGTCGCAGACGTGTCATTTTAACACGCTCTTCGCGTGATGCATTATCTGCCGATACGGGCGCACGTGGTGCGGCCGTTGCGGGGGCTGGCGCAGGGGTGCTTGCGGCGGCGGCAAAGGCGCGTGCCACATCATCCTTCATCGCGCGTCCATCGCGGCCAGTTCCCTTAACAGCGTCACGGGAAATGCCCGCCTCTGCCATCGCCTTTTTCGCGGCTGGGCTGTCTTCGACATCCTTAGATGTGCTTGCCGCTGCGGGTGCTGTTGCGGCGGCGGCTGCCGGTGCTGCTGCAGATGCAGATGCAGATGCGCTTGCACCGCTCATGACGGCCAATTTGCCGCCTGCGGCGACGGTTGTGCCCTCAGCTGCAAGGATTTCTGTTAGGGTACCAGACGCAGGTGCAGGAACCTCAACCGAAACCTTGTCTGTTTCCAATTCGCACAGCATTTCATCTTGCTGCACTGTATCGCCGACCTGTTTGAACCATGTGGAAACGGTTGCTTCGCTGACGCTTTCGCCCAATGTTGGGACCATCACGTCAACCGCCACGCCTGCATCAGACGCAGGTGCCGCAGCAGGGGCCGCCGCGGGGGCAGGAGCAGCCGCGCCCGAGCCTTCGCTAATATTAGCCAATAGGGCATCAACACCCACGGTTTCACCCTCTGCAGCAACGATATCGGCCAATGTGCCTGCGGCAGGGCTTGGAACCTCGACCGTGACTTTGTCAGTTTCAAGTTCACATAGCATTTCGTCCTGTGCCACGGCATCGCCTGGTTTTTTGAACCAGGTTGCAACGGTTGCTTCTGTCACAGATTCACCCAGTGTTGGAACACGTACTTCTGTCATAGGTTAGTTCCCTTTAATGGTTAGCGCGTCATCAATCAGCGCTTCTTGTTGTGCTTTATGAGTTGAGGCCAAGCCTGTCGCAGGAGAGGCGCTTGCGGCGCGGCCTGCGTAGACGGGGCGTGGATGTTTTGCGTTCATGCGTGTCAAAACCCATTCCAAGTTTGGTTCCATAAAGGTCCATGCGCCTTGGTTTTTTGGTTCTTCCTGACACCAGACCATTTCTGCATCTTTGAACCGTTCCAGTTCTTTCAATGCCGCAAGTGCAGGGAATGGATAAAATTGTTCAAATCGCAGTAGGTAAATGTCATCAATACCGCGGCGATCACGTTCTTCAAGAAGATCGTAATACACCTTACCCGAACACATCACGACGCGTTTGATTTTATCATCTGCCACCAATTCCGTGTCAGAGTTTCCTTTTTGTGCATCATCCCATAGGACGCGGTGGAAACTGGACCCATCGGTGAAATCTGCCGCTTCTGAGATACACAAACGATGGCGCAGCAATGATTTTGGCGTCATCAGGATCAGGGGTTTGCGGAACGATCTGTGGATTTGACGACGTAGGATGTGGAAATAGTTTGCAGGCGTCGAACAGTTCGCCACTATCCAGTTGTCCTGCCCACACATTTGTAAGAAACGCTCAAGCCGTGCGGAAGAGTGTTCGGGGCCTTGACCCTCGAAACCGTGTGGCAGCAAGACTACCAAACCTGACATGCGCAACCATTTGCTTTCGCCTGAGCTGATGAATTGGTCAAACATGATCTGTGCACCATTGGCGAAATCGCCAAATTGCGCTTCCCACATTACCAAGGCATTTGGTTCAGAAAGCGAATAGCCATATTCAAAACCCAAGACCGCATATTCCGACAACATCGAGTCAATCACATCGTAACGGGATTGGCCTTCACGGATGTTGTTTAGGGGGTAATAGCGGCTTTCATCTTTCTGATTGATCAGGCCTGAATGGCGCTGGCTGAAGGTGCCGCGCGTTGCGTCTTGACCCGCAAGGCGGACAGGATAGCCTTCGGTCAACAGGGATCCGAATGCCAAGGCTTCGGCTGTGGCCCAATCGAACCCTTTGCCGCATTCAAACATTTTTGATTTTGTCTCCAGCAAACGCGCCACGGTTTTATGTAGGGCAAAACCCTCCGGCGCGGTTGTCAGCGCCTTACCAACAGTTGAAAGCGTTTCATCAGAGATTGACGTTTGACCGCGTTGGTAATCGTCCTTTTCACGATCCAGATGTGACCAGCGGCCATCCAACCAATCGGCTTTGTTGGGTTTATAATCGCGCCCTGCCTCGAACTCATCGTTCATTTTGGCCTGAAACGCGGCTTTCATGTCCTCAATCTCGCCCTCGGGGATCAACCCGTCACGCACAAGACGTTCTGTATAAAGCGCCAATGTGGTTTTGTGCTGCTTGATGTTTTTATACATCATCGGGTTGGTGAACATGGGTTCATCACCCTCGTTATGTCCGAACCGACGATAGCAGAAAATATCGATCACAACATCCTTTTGGAATTTCTGACGGAATTCTGTCGCAACCTTGGCCGCGTGAACCACAGCCTCTGGATCATCCCCATTCACGTGGAAAATCGGGGCCTCAACCATCAATGCTATGTCCGTTGGATACGGGGAAGAACGCGAGAAATGCGGCGCAGTTGTAAAGCCGATCTGGTTGTTTACAACCACATGCATGGTGCCGCCAGTTTTATGGCCAACCAAGCCCGACAGGCCGAAGCATTCCGCAACAACACCCTGACCCGCAAAGGCCGCATCACCATGCAACAACAGTGGCATAACCTGTGTGCGATCTTCGTCGTTTAGCTGTTCTTGTTTTGCGCGCACCTTGCCCAAAACAACGGGGTTCACCGCCTCTAGGTGAGAGGGGTTTGCCGTCAGCGATAGGTGCACACTGTTGCCATCAAATTCACGGTCAGATGATGCGCCCAGGTGATATTTAACGTCGCCCGAACCATCAACATCCTCGGGTTTGAATGACCCGCCTTGGAATTCGTTGAAAATCGCGCGGTAGGGTTTGCTCATCACGTTTGCCAAAACGGACAAACGGCCACGGTGTGGCATGCCGATGACAACATCCTTAACGCCCAACGCACCGCCGCGTTTGATGATTTGTTCCAATGCGGGGATCAATGCCTCGCCCCCGTCTAGGCCGAAACGCTTTGTGCCCATGTATTTAACATGCAGGAATTTTTCAAAACCTTCGGCTTCGACCAATTTGTTCAAAATCGCCTTACGTCCTTCGCGGGTAAAGGTGATTTCTTTGCCAAACCCTTCGATCCGCTCTTTCAGCCATGCGGATTGTTCGGGATCAGAGATATGCATGTATTGCAGCGCGAATGTACCGCAATAGGTACGGCGAACGATATCAACAATTTGACGCATCGTTGCGACTTGCAATCCCAAGACATTGTCCAGGAAAATCGGGCGATCCATGTCCGCATCTGTAAACCCATAATTCTTTGGATCAAGCGATGCTTCTGCGTCTTTGGTGTCGCGCATGCCAAGGGGATCAAGATCGGCAGCCAAGTGCCCACGCACGCGATAGGCGCGGATCAACATGATGGCGCGGATACTGTCCAAGACGGCGCGTTTTATCGCCTCATCCGAAACCTCGACGCCTTTTTCTTTGGCTTTATCGGCAATCTTTTTACTCGCAGATTTGCCCTCTGCCGCAGCCACGGGCCATTCACCTGTTAGGGCGTTTGTCCAATCATCGCTTGGCTGTTGTGGCCAGTCCGTTCGCGCCCATGAAGGCCCCTCTGCTTCGGCTTTGACAGAGACCTCATCATCGCCCATGGCACGGAAAAACTCGGCCCATGCCGCATCGACGGCATTTGGGTCCTTGGCATATTGTGCATAGAGCTGTTCAAGGTATTCGGCATTGTGACCCTGCATGAATGATGATGCATGGAACTGCGCATTATTTGATTGGTCGGTCATGATGTACCCTCAGTTGGCTGAACCGAATGAACGGTTTTGTTCCGCCCTAGTTTACGTGCCTGCCCCGACAGGATCGGGGCAGGACATTTACGTGAATTAACCGATGGCCTTTAGCACGGCTTCGCCCAATGTTGCGGGGCTATCCGCAACAACGATGCCCGCTGATTTCATGGCTTCGATTTTGTCCTCTGCTCCGCCTTTGCCGCCTGCGACAATCGCGCCTGCGTGGCCCATACGACGACCAGGAGGGGCCGTGCGACCCGCAATGAACCCTGCAACTGGTTTGCTGCGGCCACGCTTTGCCTCATCCTTTAGGAACTGTGCAGCTTCTTCTTCTGCGGAACCACCGATTTCGCCGATCATGATGATGCTTTCGGTTTCGTCGTCCGCCAAGAACCATTCCAATACGTCAATGTGTTCGGTGCCTTTGATGGGGTCACCACCAATCCCAACACAAGAAGACTGACCCAAACCAACGTCAGAGGTTTGTTTCACGGCCTCATATGTCAATGTACCAGAACGTGACACAACACCAACCGAACCACGACGGTGAATGTGGCCTGGCATAATGCCAATTTTACAAGCATCTGGCGTGATAACACCTGGGCAGTTTGGTCCGATCAGCACTGATTTGCTGTCAACCAATGCGCGCTTAACCTTCATCATATCCAAAACTGGAATGCCCTCGGTAATGCAAACGATCAGTTCCATTTCCGCGTCCAACGCTTCAAGGATTGAATCCGCCGCAAAGGGAGGAGGTACATAGATTACTGTCGCGTTCGCCTCTGTCGCGTGCTTTGCTTCGTGAACTGAATTGAACACTGGCAGGTCAAGGTGCGTTTGACCGCCTTTGCCAGGTGTCACACCACCAACCATTTTGGTGCCATAGGCAATCGCCTGTTCAGAGTGGAATGTCCCCTGAGACCCGGTGAAACCTTGGCAGATCACTTTTGTATTTTCGTTTACAAGTAAGGCCATGATCTTATCCTTTCACCGCTTTGACGATTTTCTCGGCACCGTCTTTTAGGTTGTCTGCTGCGATCACATCTAGGCCAGATGTATTGATGATCTCTTTGCCCAATTCCACATTGGTGCCTTCTAGGCGCACAACTAATGGAACGCTTAGGCCCACCTCTTTCACGGCTGCAATCACGCCTTCTGCGATCACGTCACAGCGCATAATTCCGCCAAAGATGTTCACAAGAATGCCTTTCACGTTTGGATCAGATGTAATGATTTTAAACGCTTCGGTTACTTTTTCTTTGGTGGCACTTCCGCCCACGTCCAAGAAGTTTGCAGGGGACGCACCATACAATTTGATGATGTCCATTGTCGCCATCGCAAGGCCTGCGCCGTTCACCATACAACCGATTTCACCCTCAAGCGCGATGTAGTTCAGGTCGTACTTCGATGCTTCCAGCTCTTTTGGGTCTTCTTCAGTGACATCGCGCAATTCTGCGATATCGGCATGGCGATAGACTGCATTGCCGTCAAAGCCAACTTTTGCGTCCAACACTTTCAATGCGCCATCGTCCCCAACGATCAATGGGTTGATTTCCAGCATTTCCATGTCTTTTTCAATGAACGCACGATAAAGCGTGCCCATCAATGCAACGCATTGCTTTAATTGTGCGCCCTCTAGGCCCAATGAAAACGCGATGCGGCGGCCGTGGTAGGCTTGGAAACCTGTCGCGGGATCAACCGAGAAGGATAGGATTTTTTCAGGTGTCGCTGCGGCCACTTCTTCAATGTCCATACCGCCTTCGGTGGAACATACGAATGAAACGCGCGATGTTTGACGATCAACCAGCAGAGCTAGGTACAATTCACGTTGGATACCTGACCCCGCTTCAATGTAGACACGGTTGACTTGCTTACCCGCTGGGCCCGTTTGGTGTGTGACCAATGTGCGGCCAAGCATCTTTTTGGCTTCTTCTGCGGCTTCTTCGACTGATTTTGTCAGACGGACACCGCCTTTTTCGCCGGCGTCTGCTTCTTTAAAGCTGCCTTTTCCGCGACCACCTGCGTGAATCTGCGCTTTCACAACCCAAAGCGGGCCGTCCAATTCACCGGCTGCAGTTTTTGCATCCTCTGCCTTTAGGACAACACGTCCGTCAGACACAGGGGCGCCATAGCTGCGAAGAAGTTGCTTCGCCTGATATTCATGGATGTTCATGAAATTTAGTCCCGTGTTACTTCGATTGATTAGGCTATACCTCAATCGCAACGCCGAAAGGGAAGCGTTTTTTAGTGGATTTATCAAAAATTCGACATATATTTGATTTTGTGATCACACTTTATTTTCGTGTGATCACAAAATATTCAGCAATCTCGCCTATTCAAGATTCTGAAACCAGTATCACGTCTATGTATCATAGACTGACAGCCCATTGTGTGAAAGCGACGCAAAGTGTATTAATGGAGCGCGCGTTCTGTGGTCGTAAAATGATTGTGATTTTGGATAAAACTTTCCCAAAATTGTTAAAGGAAACAAAAAAGCGCGGATGCATTGATCCGCGCTTTTGAATGAATGCTCAGGGTTCACTTATGCAAGCGATGGGTCGATACCCTTGCACGCCTCGACCAAACCTTTGACCGCGTCGACAGATTTGTCGAACATGGCTTGCTCGTCTTTGTTCAGCTTGATGTCGACAATTTTCTCGATGCCGTTTGCGCCGATGATTGTCGGAACGCCAACATACATACCTTTCAGGCCAAATTCACCGTCACAATAGGCCGCACAAGGCAATAGACGACGTTGGTCTTTCAAATAGGCTTCTGCCATTTCAATTGCGGATGTTGCAGGTGCATAGAATGCAGATCCTGTTTTTAACAGACCAACGATCTCTGCGCCGCCATCACGTGTGCGCTGGACGATTGCGTCTAATTTATCCTGTGTTGTCCAACCCATTGATACCAAATCAGGAAGAGGGATGCCCGCAACTGTTGAATAGCGTGCCAATGGAACCATTGTGTCACCGTGGCCACCCAAAACAAAGGCTGTCACATCGCGCATTGATACCTCAAATTCCAATGATAGGAAGTGACGGAAACGCGCGCTGTCCAAAACGCCCGCCATACCCACAACTTTGTTGTGTGGTAGACCAGAGAATTCGCGCAGTGCCCAAACCATGGCGTCCAATGGGTTTGTGATACAGATTACGAACGCGTTTGGTGCGTTGTCACGAATACCTTCGCCAACAGATTTCATAACCTTTAGGTTGATGCCCAACAAATCATCACGGCTCATGCCGGGTTTGCGTGGAACACCCGCTGTTACGATGCAGACATCCGCATTTGCGATGTCTGCGTAGGACTGCGTGCCCTTCATGACTGCGTCAAATCCTTCGGATGGACCGGACTCTGCAATGTCCAACGCTTTGCCTTCTGGTGTGCCTTCTGCGATGTCGAACAGTACAACGTCGCCCAATTCTTTGATTGCTGCTAGGTGCGCAAGTGTGCCGCCGATTTGTCCTGCGCCGATAAGCGCGATTTTAGGTCTGGCCATGAAAAATTCTCCGGTCCTAGGTTGTTGTGCGCGTTGGCCTAGTCTGTTTTGATAAATTTCGCAAGGGTGCTGCGCCGCGGCATAATTAAGCGCAATGTATGCAAAGGTATGCCTAAAGCCTTATTCCATTTGCAAAACCAATATTTATAATCAAATACTGCGCCTATGTTTGAAATTGGATTTTTTTCGATTGCCGCGCTTGCAGTGGTGTTTGCGGGGATATCAAAGGGCGGATTCGGCTCGGGCGCGGCCTTTGCGGCGGCAGCGATTCTTGCGACGATCATTGAACCGGGGCAGGCGATTGGAATTATGCTTCCACTCTTGATGCTGATGGATGTGACGTCGCTAAAACCCTACTGGAAAAAATGGCTGAACCGTGAAAGTGTTATATTGATCCTTGGCAGTTTGCCTGGGGTTGCGCTTGGGGCTTGGCTCTATAGCCGTACAAATGCCGATGTGTTTCGCATTTTGATTGGGGTTATCGCACTTGGCTTTGTTTTATGGCAGTTGGGGCAGCGCTCAGGTGTGTTGAAACAGGCGAAACATCACATGCCTGATTGGGCGGGGCTTATCGCAGGGGCGTTGGCAGGATTTACAAGTTTTGTCAGTCACGCAGGCGGTCCACCTGCGGCAGTATACCTGTTGTCCAAGCGACCCAATAAAACCGAATTTCAGGCAACAACTGTGATCATATTTTGGGCCATCAATCTGGCCAAAGCTGTGCCTTATGCCTTTCTTGGGTTATTCACCTTGGAAACCCTAACCCTCAATGTTGCGCTGGCCCCATTTGCATTGATTGGAGTTTGGATGGGGGTAAAGGCGCATCATTGGGTGTCGGATAGTTTGTTTTTCGCTCTGACATACGCCCTATTAACCGTCACGGCGCTGCGTCTTATATGGATGGCAATGACATAATTTCTGCGTTGCGGCAATTTTGGGGTTGAACATTTCGTACGAAAATGCCTATCTCTGCGCAAGATTATTGCGGAGAAAATTCCATGACAACACAAATGCGCCCCTTTCGATCAGTCCTTTATATCCCAGGATCCAAGGATCGCGCATTGGACAAGGCTCGCGGTTTGCCCGTGGATGCGATTATTTTTGACCTTGAGGATGCGGTTTCCCCTGATGCCAAGGTTGAGGCGCGCGGGACGCTTAGGGCGGCACTCGAGCAGGGGGGCTATGGCAACCGTTACAAAATTATTCGTATCAATGGATTGGACACCGAATGGGGTGCCGAGGATATCGCCGCACTGCTCGATGCACCTGCCGATGCGATTTTGGTGCCCAAAGTGAACAGCGCCGCCGATATTGATGCGGTAAAGACGCTGTTGGGGAACGACACACCTATCTGGGCGATGATTGAGACGCCCGCAGGCGTACTGCATTCAAGTGAAATCGCGGCACACCCTGCATTAGAGGGGTTCGTGGCGGGGACAAATGATTTGGCCAAGGAATTGAATTGCCGCACGCGCCCAGATCGTTTGCCAATGCAAATGTCGCTACAGATGATGTTGCTTGCAGCGCGTGGCAATGATGTGATTGCCGTGGATGGAGTTTATAACCAATTCAAAGACGAAGAGGGCCTGCGCGCAGAATGTGAGCAGGGCCGTGATCTGGGTTTTGACGGAAAAACATTGATCCATCCCGCCCAAGTTGCCGTGACAAATGAATGTTTTGCCCCAAGTGAAGCAGAGCTGGATCTGGCCCGTCGACAGATCGAAGCCTTCGAAAAGGTTGAAAAATCTGGGCAGGGTGTCGCAGTTGTTGGTGGAAAAATTGTCGAAAACCTGCATGTTGAAACCGCAAAGAAAACTTTGGCAAAGGCCGCGGCCATTGCTGACCTAGATGCGGAGTAACATATGACACTACTTATTATTGGCTTGGCCCTATGGATTTTGGTCCATTGGCTCAAACGTTTAGCGCCAAATTTACGGGCCTCACTTGGGGATGCGGGCAAGGGGATCGTTGCGGTTCTTTTGTTGGTGGGCTTGGTTTTGATGATCATTGGATATCGTGGTGCTCCCTACATCGCCGTTTGGACACCCCCATCCTTCTTGGTGCATGTGAACAATTTGTTGATGGTCGTGGCCGTTGCGATGTTTGCGATGTCCCATACCAAGGGTCGCATGCGTGGGCGTATGCGTCACCCGATGTTGACATCTGTGAAAATGTGGTCGGTGGCACACCTGTTGGTGAACGGTGATTTGGCGTCAGTCATCCTGTTTGGCGGGATGTTGGTTTGGGCGGTTGGGTCCGTTATTATGATCAATCGCGCCGAAACCTGGGAACGTTCCGCACCTGGCGATAAGGGCCGCGATGTTATTTTCATTGTTATCACGGTTGTGACATTTGCCGTAATGGTTGGCATTCACGTGGCGCTGGGCGTCAATCCATTTCCAGGGTGATGCATGAGCACGCTTTACCGTTTGCTGACCGAGGATGATACCTCTGATTTTTGTCACAAAGTGACTCTTGCCCTGTCCAAGGGCTGGGACCTTTATGGCGATCCGCAATACGCCTTTGACCAAAGCAGCGGGAAAATGCGCTGCGCACAGGCGGTGATCAAGCAGGTTGAGGCGCGGTATGTGCCCGACATGAAACTAGGAGAGCAATAATGACCAAGACCAACCCGGGTCGGTTTTTCGAAGACTACAGCATTGGCCAAGTGATTGACCACGCCGTTCCACGTACCGTTTCAGGTGGGGAACGCGCGCTCTATCATGCGCTATATCCTGCGCGCCATGCCGTGTATTCTTCTGATGAATTTGCGCGCGGGTGTGGTCTTGCGAAATCTCCGGTTGATGATTTGGCGGCATTCCATGTGGTGTTCGGGAAAACCGTTCCAGATGTGTCACTGAATGCCGTTGCAAATCTTGGGTATGCAGAAGGGCGCTGGATATTACCCGTTTATGAGGGCGACACATTGCGATCACGTTCAACTGTGATCGGGCTGAAACAAAATTCCAATGGTAAGACGGGCGTGGTTTATGTGCGCACCCAAGGGGTTAATCAAAACGACGAAGTGGTCATGGAATATGTCCGCTGGGTCATGGTGCGCAAACGCAACGTCGCAGCACCCGCGTCTGAGACCGTTGTCCCAGAATTGGCCAAGGTCCTTAGCCCAAATGATTTGGTGTTGCCCGCAGGATTAGATTTTTCAAACTATGACTTCACACTGGCGGGGGAGCCACATCGCTGGGCCGATTATCAGTTGGGTGAAATCATTGATCACGTCGATGGTGTCACGATCGAAGAGGCCGAACATATGATGGCAACGCGCCTGTGGCAAAATACGGCCAAGGTGCATTTTGATGTGACTTTCCGTCCCGACGGCCAGCGCCTGATTTATGGGGGGCACGTAATTTCAATGGCGCGCACGCTGTCCTTTAATGGCTTGGCCAACGCACAAATGATTGTTGGCCTGAATGGCGGTGCCCATGCAAACCCATGTTTCGCGGGCGATACGGTCAAAGCATGGTCCGAAGTTTTGGATCGGGCCGAAACGGATCACCCTGGCGTGGGTTTATTGCGCTTGCGCTTGGTTGCGACCAAGGGTGCACATCCCAAAGAGTTGCGCGGTGAAGACGGTAAATACAATTCCGATGTGCTGCTTGATCTGGATTACTGGGCCGTTTGCCCCGTTTGATTGCAGGGATTTAAATTGACCCCTTCTTGACGTGTTCTGTATCCTTATCGCCAAGGGTAAAAGGGGTGTATCTATGCGGTTTATTTTTGGGGCATAGGAACCTCGCAGCGCTGGAATTCGCAAATTTTGCAGGCGCGAGTGAAGAAGACGGTTTTGTGACATCAAACCTGATTTCTGTTTTTTATCATAAACTTGGCAATGCAGTGATTGACACCATGCAAGTTCCTATCTTTGGCCAAGAAGAAGATGCCGCAGATGTGTTTTCACTATTGCTTATTGATGAAGTATTTGAACCTGAAAGTGCCAATATCATTGCCTATGACGCCGCATTTGGATTTCATGCAGAGGCCCAAGAAAATACACTTGCATTTTGGGATGTGCACGGACCAGAAGAATAGCGTTATTACAATTTGGTTTTTATTTTTTATGGCTATAATCCCGAACTGCGGGAAGAGCTGGCCCAAGAAATGGGACTTACAGAAGAGCGTGCGATCAGTTGCCCAGAGGAATATGAACTTGCCATCGACAGTTGGTGTAGCGTTTTACAAGATATGGAGGATGGCACTGGCAAGTTGCGTTTTACGGGTCCATCAAATTGTCCCATGTATCCTATAATTCGCCAAGAAATTGAAAGCTTTAATATTATTTTTGGATTTCCATGCGATGTCGGCGTCACGATCGAAAAATGCGTAGAAGCAAACGCCTATTACGATCTATCAGAGGCATCGATCACGATTTGCACCGAGTTTAATGCGCATTTAAGGAAGCAATTTGATAATTTGTGATCACGCAATATTATGCCGTGATCACAAATTGTAAAAAAGTTTAAAAAAACCTCTGCCAAACCTATGCTGGGGACTGGTTTTGTCGTAATTATCCGTTAAGACGTCGAATATAATTTCGCGCATGAACGACGCGCACCAACCGAAAGGCTGAATAAGATGGCTGATGTGAACCGCGGCAATCGACCGCTGTCCCCTCATTTAATGATTTATCGCCCGCAATTGACTTCGATCAGTTCAATTTTGGTGCGTATCACAGGCAACGCTCTGATTGTCGCAGGAATTTTGATAGTTTGGTGGTTGTTCGCGGCTGCCACGTCGGCCGAGTATTTTTCGATGGCGGATGCGGTTATGACCAGCTGGTTTGGGAAGCTTGTGATGCTCGGGTCGATCTGGGCGCTTTGGTATCACACGTTGGGTGGTGTACGCCATTTGATTTGGGACAACGCTGTGGCGCTGGACATCCCGACCGCAGAGAAACTGGGTTGGACCGTCGTTGTCGGATCCTTTGTGTTAACCGCGATCACCGTAGCAGTGTTGTAAGGGGGTTGTGATGCGTTACTTAACAGACCGCAAACGCGCAATTGGCATGGGCAGTGCAAAGTCAGGGACAGCGCATTTTTGGGCGATGAAAGTCAGCTCCTTTGCACTTCTTATCCTGATTCCATTGTTCGCCTTTACCTTTGGCACAATCGTTGGCGAAGACCATGCCACCGTGACCGCATATTTCGCCCATCCGCTCCCCGCATTGATCGCCGCGCTGACGTTGATCGTTGGGTTTGAACATTTCCAATCCGGTGCACAAGTATTGATCGAAGATTATGTGCACGGGTTCGCACAAAAAATCACCATCATCTTAATAAAGTGCATCTCATACGGTCTAATGGCCATGGGTTTGTTCGCAATTGCAAAACTGGCACTCTAAGAGGCGAAGCAGATGACAGAATATACATACGAAACACATGAATATGACGTTGTTGTTGTGGGCGCTGGCGGTGCTGGTTTGCGCGCAACATTGGGCATGGCAGAGCAGGGTTTGCGCACTGCCTGTGTGACCAAGGTTTTCCCAACCCGTTCACACACTGTGGCGGCGCAGGGCGGCATTGCGGCGTCACTATCCAACATGGGGCCTGACCATTGGCAGTGGCACATGTATGACACCGTCAAGGGATCAGATTGGTTGGGTGACACGGATGCAATGGAATACCTTGCCCGTGAAGCGCCCAAGGCGGTTTATGAATTGGAACATTACGGCGTTCCTTTCAGCCGTACGGAAGAGGGTAAAATTTACCAACGCCCGTTTGGTGGTCACACCACAGAATTTGGCGAAGGCCCCCCCGTTCAACGGACCTGTGCCGCTGCGGACCGTACAGGTCACGCGATTTTGCACACGCTTTATGGTCAGTCCCTGAAAAACAATGCAGAATTTTACATCGAATATTTTGCGATTGATCTGATCATGTCAGACGATGGCCAATGTCAGGGTGTTGTATGTTGGAAATTGGACGATGGGACATTCCACGTCTTTAACGCGAAAATGGTTGTTTTGGCGACTGGCGGATATGGCCGTGCCTATTTCAGCGCGACATCTGCCCATACCTGTACTGGGGACGGCGGCGGCATGGTTGCCCGCGCGGGTCTGCCGTTGCAGGATATGGAGTTTGTTCAGTTCCACCCAACGGGCATCTATGGTTCTGGGTGTTTGATCACAGAAGGTGCACGCGGGGAAGGCGGATACTTGACCAACTCAGAAGGCGAGCGTTTCATGGAACGCTACGCACCCCACTACAAAGATCTTGCGCCGCGTGATTATGTATCACGCTGTATGACAATGGAAATTCGTGAAGGCCGCGGTGTCGGTGCGGGTGGCGACCACATCCATCTAAACCTAAGCCACTTACCAGCGGATGCCTTGGCAGAACGTCTGCCAGGTATTTCAGAAAGCGCGAAAATTTTCGCAGGTGTTGATGTGACCAAAGAACCGATCCCGGTTCTGCCAACTGTTCACTACAACATGGGCGGCGTTCCAACAAACTATTGGGGTGAGGTTTTGAACCCATCTGCCGAAGATCCAAATGCAATCGTACCTGGCCTTATGGCTGTGGGTGAGGCGGGTTGCGCCTCGGTTCACGGTGCAAACCGTTTGGGTTCAAACTCATTGATTGACTTGGTTGTCTTTGGACGTGCCGCGGCGATCCGCGCAGGTCAGATCGTGGATGCAAATGCTGCAAACCCTGTGTTGAACCAAGCCTCTGTTGACCAGGCCTTTGATCGTTTTGATGGATTGCGTCATTCCAAGGGCGCATTGCCAACAGCAGATTTGCGTTTGGAAATGCAGCGCACCATGCAAGAGGACGCGGCGGTGTTCCGTACATCCGAAACATTGGCGCAAGGCGTTGAAAAAATGACTGCGATTGCCGCCAAAATGGATGATATCCAAGTCACCGACCGGTCGCTGGTTTGGAACAGTGATCTGATGGAAACATTGGAACTGACGAACCTAATGCCAAACGCGCTTGCCACAATCGCAGGGGCCGAAGCACGCAAAGAAAGCCGTGGCGCCCATGCGCATGAGGATTTCACAGAGCGTGATGATGACAGCTGGCGCGTGCACACAATCGCGAAAGTCGGAGGCAAAGATGTCGATCTGAGTTATCGTCCAGTGATTGTTGATCCGCTGACCACAGAAGGTCAGGGCGGCATCTCGCTTGAGAAGATCGCGCCAAAGGTTCGTACGTTCTAATGTTACTACAATCGCAATTATGATTTGCCCAGACCGATTTTAACGCCAGTTAAGGCATAGAAAGGAACTACGTTATGGTTCAATTTGCACTGCCCAAAAATTCACGAGTGAAACGTGGAAAAACATGGCCCAAGCCAGAAGGCGCAACCAATTTGCGCAAATTTGATATCTATCGCTGGACACCAGATGATGGTGAAAACCCACGCGTTGATACTTATTTCGTGGATATGGATACCTGTGGCCCGATGGTTTTGGATGCGTTGATTAAGATCAAAAACGAAATTGATCCAACCCTGACGTTCCGCCGGTCTTGTCGCGAGGGGATTTGTGGATCATGTGCGATGAACATCGATGGAATCAACACATTGGCCTGTATTTACGGTATGGATGAAATTAAGGGCGATGTGAAAATCTATCCTTTGCCACACATGCCTGTGGTCAAGGATTTGATCCCCGATTTGACGCATTTCTACGCACAACACGCATCAATCATGCCGTGGTTGGAAACAAAAACAAACCGTCCTGCAAAGGAATGGAAACAGTCAATTGAGGACCGCAAAAAACTTGATGGACTATATGAATGTGTGATGTGCGCGTCTTGCTCAACATCCTGCCCATCCTATTGGTGGAACGGCGATCGTTATCTGGGTCCAGCAGCACTATTGCATGCCTATCGCTGGATCATCGATAGCCGCGATGAAGCCACAGGCGAACGTTTGGACGAATTGGAAGATCCGTTTAAATTGTACCGCTGCCATACAATCATGAATTGTGCGAAAACCTGCCCCAAGGGATTGAACCCTGCCAAGGCGATTGCCGAAATCAAAAAGATGATGGTGGAACGCACAATCTAAAGTATTTCGGATCACTTGCGTGATCCGACCAGCGCCGTCCCCCTTTGGGTGACCGCGTTTTTTATCTGGGTGATTGGTTGGCCTTCATACAGAAGTTAGGCGGCGTTTCGGATGGCGCACGTGTTTCTGCGCCGCACATCATGCATTTGAACATGACCCCTGCGTGATTATCCCCGGAACGATCGCGCCGCCAACGGCATATGCGGGTTTTGCGATTTCGGAAAATCGCAAGGAGGACGAATGCGAGGATAAGGCCGATTATGATGTGCATGGTATTTTTTAACGTCCATGGTCGCAGTTCTTTACACCCAGCCAATCGTCAGATTGGCAAGCGCCGACCTCCCCGTCAACCAGTAGGGGTTTGCCGTCGGCAAAATGAGAGGCGGTATTCGCGCCACCCGAGGTCGGATTGGCAATAACGTCATGCATGTATTTCACGCCGCAATCGCACGATTTGATCGGCGGCCGCCGCTACCTCGGCCCCTTTTTTCACGAAGTGATCTTCAAACGTTTTTGTGTGAAACTCGGTCTCTTGGAAATGATGTGGTGTTAGCGAAACGGACAGTACAGGCACTCCTGTTTCAAGACCAACGCTCATTAGGGCCTCAACCACAGTTTGGGCCACGAAATCATGCCGATAAATCCCACCGTCCACAACAAAGGCGGCGCACACCACGGCGTCATATTTGCCTGTTTTTGCAAGTTCTTTCGCGATTAGGGGCATTTCAAATGCGCCTGGAACTTCGAAACTGGCGACATCCGCATCGGGCAGGGCGGCACGAAACCCATCCAGCGATTTTGAAACAATATTGGAATGCCATTTTGCTTGGACATAGGCGATTTGGGTGCGCATCATGAAATCTCCTTATTCACGCGTACTTCACCCAAGGCGATCACACGACAGCACACCGATCAGGATCGGTGCATTGCGTCTTCTCTTTCATCCGGACTGTAACCGTCGGCCCAGGAATTGCACCTGATCTGCTGACCTCATCGCTGAGCGCTCGCGGGCTTGGGTTTCCCCTTACCGCCGGTGGGGAATTTCGCCCCGCCCTGAGAATTTTTGTGTGATACCAAAACACTGTATAAGGTCAAGCGGGATTGTTTTGATCACAAAAATGATTGCCATGGAGGCTTTGGATCGGCTTAGTACATGCATTAGGATTCATGCATGAGTGGAACAAAGTAATGAACCATAAACCTCAAGACGCAGAGGCACGGCGCAAGGTAAAGCCCGTCATTTGTTATCCAAACGAAACCCTGCCTATTCCTGATTTGAATAGATATCGCGCGGCGCGACAGGGTGCAGAGAAGGTAGACGAAATTCTGGTGCCTGCGCGGGATGCACGGACATTTCGTGCCGATGCTGGGCAGTTTTTTCGCATTTCTTCTGTCGAGGGGTCGCAGGTGGGCGACCTGAACCTGTTTCATGCTACAAATCTGAACGAACGGTTTTATTCGGGTAAAACCCGCGCGCTTCATGGCACGCACATTACAACAGGGGAACGCATGTGGTCATCCTTTCCCTATTTGCGTCCCATGGCAACGATTGTTGAAGATACGCTCAATTGGTACGGCATGGATGAATACGGCGGGTCGGTGCATGATGTAATTGGAACGCGCTGCGACCCCTATACGGGGAATTTATTGTCGGGAGATCAGTATCATCACTGTTGCCATTCCAACCTAACCCGCGCAATGGCGGATCATATGCAGGGTCGCCTTCAGGATGCAGAACCGCATGTGCATGACGTTCTGAATGTTTTCATGTGCACAGGTTTTACGCGCGACACAGGCCAATATTTCATGAAGGCAAGTCCCGTGCGCCCAGGGGATTATTTGGAATTCTTCGCAGAAATCGATTTGTTGGGCGCGCTTTCGGCCTGTCCAGGCGGGGATTGTTCCGCCGAACATTCCAGTGACGTTGCCGCCTGTTATCCCTTGTTGGTTGAGGTCTTTGCCCCAACCAATAATGCGCTTGATGGTTGGCTGTCCCCGCCCGTCAATGGATATGTTGGATCACACGGGCGCGATTAACGCCCGTGGATATAATGCAAACTGTCAAATTCTGATCGCCATTTGGCCACGTCTGCCGCGATGCCTGCAGGATCATTTGCGCGCAGGGCGTCGTTAATCAAGTGCGCAAGGCGTGGCATGTGTTCAGGGGTCATGCCCCATCGCACCAATTCCGGTGTTCCGATGCGCAATCCGTTCATATCGCCCTCAACCGCCTCAATCGGTAAACCGATCCCACAGGCAAGAAACCCAGCCTGGCGCAGGGTTTTTGACGCCGCTTGTCCTCCGGCATAGCCTGCAGCGCGGATGGCGAATTGATGGGAGGATGTGGGCCCTGTTGCAGTTTCAAATACGGGCATGCCCAGCTTTTGCATCTCTGCCGCTAACGCCTGCGCTGTATCCACCATGGCCGTAGCATAGGCCTGACCATGATCGCGCCAATCCAACATGGCAATGGCAAGGGCTGCTGATTTCGCCGCATCAAAATTTGCGGTCATTCCGGGGAACGCAATGTGCTCCAGCGTTTCTGCAATGCCTGCATCATTCGTGACAATCAGGCCAGCGGGTGGACCGCCCAGCGATTTATAGGTGCTCATCGTCATGATGTCGGCCCCTTGGGACAGGGGGTTATCCCATGCGCGTCCCGCGATAATCCCGCATTGGTGGGCGGCATCAAACAGGGTCTTTGCGCCGATGCCCTTTGCAATCTCTGCGATCTGCTGAACGGGATGGGGGGCCAAATTCAAACTGCCGCCAATGGTGATCAGTTTTGGGCGCACCTGCATGGCCAGTTTTGCCAACCCATCAACATCAACCGTGTATCCATCTGCCAAAACGGGAGCGTGATGGATGTTCAGTCTGAATAACCCCGCACAGCCCGCCTGATGGTGCGTCACGTGCCCCCCGATTGAGGCAGGGGGGACAATAATATCATCCCCCGGCTGACACAAGGCCATGAATGCGTATAGGTTTGCAATTGCACCTGATGGCACACGGATTTCGGCATATTTCGCCTGAAACACCTCGGCACACAGTTCGGCGCAAATGACTTCGATCTGCTCAATTGCCTCTAGGCCCATTTCGTATTTGTCCCCCGGATATCCCAAGGATGGGCGGGTCCCGATACCACTGGACAAAAGTGCCTCGGCACGCGGGTTCATAACGTTGGTGGCAGGGTTTAGGTTGAAACAATCACGTTCATGGATTTGGCGATTGTCCTCGGCCAAGGCCTCGATCTGATTTGCAATGTCGGCAGACGAGGCTCCCGCAGTTTTTGCAGCCACGTCCTGAATATATTGTTCACAGTTTTCGGGCACCCAAGGGCGATGATTTAAATTAGGCAAAAGCGGCCTCCAATGCGATTTCTACCATGTCGCCAAAGCTTTGTTCACGTTGATCGGCGGGCAGGGCTTCGCCGGTTTGTAAGTGATCTGAAACGGTTAGAACGACCAAGGCACGCCGCCCATAGCGTGCGGCAAGGTTATAAAGCTCAGCCGCTTCCATCTCGACACCCAGAATGCCATGGCGCGTCAATTGTTCGTTTAGGTCTGGGCGTTCATCATAAAATACGTCGGATGAATAAATCCCGCCCACATGCGTTTTTGCACCTTTGGATTTCGACGCCTCAACTGCGGCGGACAACAATCCGTAATCTGCGCAGGGCGCAAAGTTGATTTCTTTGAATATACCTGCGGATGGTGTGTTAATTGTGGTTGCGGTCATGGCCAAAATAACATCGCGGATGCCCACCTGTGGCTGCATCCCGCCACATGACCCGATGCGGATCAGCGTTTGTGCATCATAGTCGCGGATCAATTCGTTTACGTAAATCGAAAGCGACGGCATGCCCATGCCCGATCCATGAATTGTCACTGGGTTTCCGCGATAGGTGCCTGTGTATCCCAACATGCCGCGCACCTGATTAACCAGCCGCGCGTCGGATAAAAAGTTCTCTGCGGCCCATTTCGCCCGCAATGGATCACCGGGCATCAATACGGTTGGGGCGATGTCGCCTTTTTTGGCGCCGATGTGAATTGTCATGGTGAATTCCTATCGTTGGTATTTGATGAAGGGGGTCAGTTGAGCAATGCGGTCATAGAGTTGACGGGCGGTTTCGTTAAAGTGCTGGGTGTTCCAGTAGACGGTTGGCGTGCCATTGTCGTCTGCCGCCCTAAAGACGGCTTTGATCAATTTGCGACCCACACCCGTTCCGCGCACGGATGGATCGGCATAAAGATCCTGAAGATAGGTGACATCCTCTGCCTGCCAGTTGTGGGCGTGAAAGATATAATGCACCAATCCAATCAGGCGGCCATCAGCCTCGGCAACGAATGCGTTTTGATGCGCATGCGATGGGTCGATCAGACGAGCAAATGTGGTGTGATAAATATCATCATCCAACAAAGTTTCGTAAAACGCTAAATATCTGAGCCAAAGCGCTGACCATTCATCAAAATCCGATTGGTGGAGCGGTCGAATCTGAACCATAAAAAACACCCCCTGTTGCCTGCGCAAACGTTAGGGGGCGTTTTGATAAATTACCAGAGGTGAGTTTTATTCGGCGGCGATTGCCTCTGGGTCTGCCAATGTGACGATGTCGGACATGATCATGTTCAATTCAAAATCCTTGGGCGTGTACACACGGGCAACACCCATTGCCAACAGTCGTTTGGCATCCTCATCCGGGATAATGCCGCCAACGATCAACGGAATGTGGCCCAATCCTGCATCGCGTTGTTTTTGCAAAACCTCTTCAACAAGGGGCAAGTGGCTGCCCGAGAGGATGGAGAGGCCAATCACATGCGGTGCGTTTTCACGCGCGGCTTCGATGATTTGATCAGGGGTCAGGCGGATGCCTTCGTAACTGATGTCCATGCCGCAATCGCGCGCGCGGAATGCGATCTGTTCAGCGCCATTTGAATGCCCATCCAATCCAGGTTTTCCCATAAGGAAGGACAAACGGCGACCCAATTTATCGCTGACCGCATCAACAGCACCGCGGATGTCATCCAGCCCTTCGGTTTTGTTGGATACGCCGCGTGAAACGCCCGTTGGACCACGGTATTCGCCAAACACCGCGCGCATTTCTGCGGCCCATTCACCTGTCGTGACGCCCGCTTTTGCAGCCGCGATTGAAGGTTCCATCACATTGTCACCCGATTGTGCCGCCGCGCGTAATGCGGAGAGTGCGCTGCGCACGGCGTCCTCGTCACGATCCGCACGCCATGCATGTAAGCGTTCGATTTGATCCGCCTCAACCGCAGGATCAACGACCATGATGCCACCATCCCCTGTGGTCAGGGGGCTTTCTTCGCCGTTGGTGAATTTGTTCACGCCCACAACGATGGTTTCATTGCGTTCGATCTTGTTCAGACGATCCGCGTTGCTATCGACTAAACGTGATTTCATGTATTCAATGGATTGGATGGCGCCGCCCATGCCCTCAAGGTTGCTCAGTTCATGACGCGCACCTTCTTTTAGAGCTTCGACCTTGGCATCAACTGCGGGGTTGCCATCAAACAGGTCCTCGTATTCCAACAGGTCTGTTTCAAACGCCATGATTTGTTGCATGCGCATGGACCACTGCTGATCCCACGGACGGGGAAGGCCCAATGCCTCGTTCCAGGCAGGAAGCTGAACCGCACGTGCACGCGCCTTTTTTGAGAGGGTCACAGCCAACATTTCGATTAGAATACGGTAGACGTTATTTTCAGGCTGCTGTTCTGTCAGTCCAAGTGAGTTCACCTGAACCCCATAGCGGAACCGACGATGGCGCGGATCAGTGACGCCATAACGTTCGGTTAGGATTTCGTCCCACAAATCCACAAAGGCACGCATTTTGCACATTTCGGTCACAAAACGGATGCCTGCATTCACAAAGAATGAAATGCGACCGCACAGTGCGGGGAAATCCTCGGGCGCGACCCGGGGTTTTAGTTCATCCAACACGGCAATCGCTGTCGCCAGTGCATAGGCCAATTCCTGTTCAGGTGTCGCACCCGCCTCTTGCAAGTGATAGGAACAGACGTTCATCGGGTTCCATTTTGGCACGTTTTTATAACAATACTCTGCAACGTCCCCGATCAGTTTTAGTGATGGTTTTGGGGGGCATATATATGTACCTCGGCTGAGGTATTCCTTGATTAGGTCATTTTGAACGGTTCCCTGCAGTGTTTTGACATCTGCGCCCTGTTCCTCGGCCACGGCGATGTAAAGGGCCAGCATCCATGGGGCGGTCGCATTGATCGTCATGGATGTGTTCATTTGTTCCAGCGGAATTTCATCGAATAATGTGCGCATATCGCCCAAGTGGCAGACAGGAACACCAACTTTGCCAACCTCGCCGCGGGCGAGAGTATGGTCACTGTCATACCCCGTTTGTGTCGGCAGGTCGAAGGCGACTGAGAGGCCCGTTTGACCCTTGGCCAAGTTGGCACGATAGAGCGCATTTGATGCCTTGGCGGTTGAGTGGCCGGCATAGGTTCTGATTAGCCAGGGGCGGTCTTTTTGCGCTTGCGACATCGAATCCTCACATGGGTAATAAAATTACGTTTTAGGTTAGATATTCGAAATTATATGGCTTTGTCAATTCGCCGCGCTGCGGCGTGGTTATATTTGCGTCGGATCGCTGATTGGATCGCACAGAAATTATACCTTGAATTAATGAATAAAACGGTTTTAGGGCTTTGGCCCTTGAATGGACTGCAGTGGTCGCATGGTAATCAACCTAATTCATCCACGAATAAGTGTCCGTTTTTCCGCATTACTATAAAATGGACGATCTGTCATTCTGCAACTGCTCGGTTATAAAATTACAAAATGCTGTAGAAAAACGTTGCATTATTACTTTGATGTCTTTAGCAATCAGAGGAATTCGCGATTCTGCGATGCGGCAAAATAATGGAATAGGAGGATCAAATGGCCTTGGATACGAACGCCGGTCTTGCGCAATACGATGCACCTGAGAAAGATCTTTATGAAGTAGGTGAAATCCCTCCGATGGGGTATGTACCAAAGCAAATGTATGCATGGACGATCCGTCGTGAACGTCATGGCGAACCTGATAAAGCTTTTCAGGTCGAGGTTGTTGATACCCCGAAACCAGACAGCCACGAAGTTTTGGTTTTGGTCATGGCTGCAGGTGTAAACTATAATGGTGTTTGGGCGGGCCTTGGTGTTCCGATTTCTCCATTTGATGGACATGGCGCCGACTACCACATTGCAGGTTCTGATGCATCTGGCATCGTTTGGGCCGTTGGCGACAAAGTGCGCAATTGGAAAGTGGGCGACGAAGTTGTGATCCACTGTAACCAAGATGACGGTGATGATGAGGAATGTAACGGCGGCGATCCGATGTATTCGACATCACAGCGCATCTGGGGATATGAAACACCTGATGGATCATTCGCCCAGTTTACCAACGTACAGGCACAACAATTGTTGCCGCGTCCAAAACACCTGACATGGGAAGAGAGCGCGTGTTACACACTGACGTTGGCGACTGCCTACCGTATGCTATTTGGTCACCACCCACACGAGCTTAAGCCAGGTCAAAACGTATTAGTTTGGGGTGCCTCTGGTGGACTGGGCTCATACGCGATCCAATTGATCAACGCTGCAGGCGGCAATGCGATCGGTGTGATTTCTGATGAAAGCAAGCGTGATTTTGTCATGAACTTGGGTGCCAAAGGCGTCTTGAACCGTAAAGATTTCAACTGCTGGGGGCAGCTGCCCACAGTGAACACACCTGAATACGCCGAATGGTTCAAAGAGGTGCGCAAATTCGGCAAGGCGATTTGGGACATCACGGGCAAGGGCAACAATGTCGACATGGTGTTTGAACACCCAGGTGAATCCACGTTCCCTGTATCAACATTTGTTTGTAAAAAAGGCGGCATGGTTGTGATCTGTGCGGGCACAACAGGGTTCAACTGTACCTTTGACGTGCGTTACATGTGGATGCACCAAAAACGTCTGCAGGGCAGCCACTTTGCCCATCTGAAACAGGCCGCATCAGCGAACCGTTTGATGGTGGAGCGCCGCTTGGATCCATGCATGTCAGAAGTATTCCCATGGGCTGAAATTCCAGGCGCGCATATGAAAATGCTGAATAACCAACACAAACCAGGCAACATGTCCGTTTTGGTGCAATCCCCACGGACGGGTTTGCGTACACTTGAGGATGTATTGGCGGGATAATTCTCCGTAACCATTTGGTCAGGCCGCGAGTCGCCTTGTGTGTCGCGGCCTGTTTTGTTTTGAAAATCAAACTAGATAATCACAAGTACTTACTAATTCAGACCCCACTATTTTTGGGGAGTAATAAACGCGAATTTTTGGGCATTCTGTCTGCGTGCTATAATCGTGCTATTATAATGATGTTTTATCGTTAACCCTTATCGGTGCGGCCCCTGAACTGTTGGGATCGACGGGACAAGACGAAGATTTTATCGGTGTTGGTCTTTGGTCATTCAATGCCGAACTGCGAGAAACGGTTGCTCAGCGTGCTGGAATTCCTGCGGCGCAGTCGCGTCATTGGTTTGACTCGGCCTTCGGTGTTAAAAGTCGTTTGGCGCAAGTCGGATAATCCCCTCTGGTGCTTTGTCATGCCGCGCAGTAGTGTCGCGGCATGACACTTCCTGCGGTAATCTTTTCCGACGATCAAGCCGAAGCTTTTGATAGTCTCAGCGCGATGCTGCGTCAGTCAGGGATCGATTTGGATGACAACCTTTTGATGCCTCCACGCGACAGTACGTCAAGCGTTATGGCGGTGATGGGCAAGGCGGGATCAGGAAAAACGCTATTGCTTGCGCATCTTTACAATGCGCTTGCCGAGGCGGGCGTCGAGGTGATTTCGGGCGATTACGAAAGTCGTCGGCGGCGCGACAAACGCACGCTTGCCATTCTTGCGCCCACGAATAAGGCGGCAAGTGTTTTGCGCATGCGCGGTGTGCCTGCGACGACAATCCACAGGATTCTGTACACCCCTGTTTATGACCCCGAATATGAACGCATTGCCGAATGGCTTGCGGGGGAAATAGAACGGCCCGAAGTAGAAGGTTTGACGGACGAGGCGTTAACGCGCGCGCAGGAGTTTTATCAAAATAACAAGTCAATTCCCGGGGCCTTGGCCGCTGCGGGTTTGCGAGGTTCTGATTTTATTACGGGATGGAAACGGCGGGAAAACCCGTTGGACATTGGGTTTGTGGACGAAGCATCAATGTTGGATGATCGTCAATTCGACGACCTGAAAGAGATTTTTCCAACGCTGGTTGTTTTTGGGGACCCTGCGCAATTGGCGCCTGTAAACCAATCTGGAAACATGGTGTTTGACACGCTGCCTGAACCGCGCAAGTTGACGTTGGAACGTGTGCATCGTCAAACACAGGATAACCCGATTTTGGATTTGGCCCACACATTGGCGGATCCGCAGTTGGAATTCCATGATTTTGAACAAATGATTCAGGATGTTGCGCAGCGGGACGATCGCGTGCAATGGGGCCAACGTGTTGAGGTTGATTTGATGGCCCGTTCGCCCGTTCTGGTGTGGCGCAATGCAACGCGCATTCGCCTGATCCAAGCATTCCGAACGGTTTATGACGCCCCCGATGATAGCCTGTTGTCAGGCGAACCATTGATTTGTGATGGCATTGAACTGCCTATGAAACATCGTAAAAAGCGGATCGACCTAGAAGCGCGTGGTTTGATTAAGGGGGCGCAGGTGATCTATCTTGGTCCGGGGCGCAAACCTGGGTTTTCGCGCTTGCACGTTGTGGGGGCAGAGGATCCGCAATTGTCAGCCGCCTCCATCGTGAAAATCGAAAAACCGGATGAGGAAGAACCCTTTATTCCCTTTGCCGCCCGGATGGGGGCCACGTTTTTGCATGGGGCCGCTGTCACCATTCATAAGGCGCAAGGGTCACAATGGGACACGGTTCAGGTGTTCGCACCCGATATTTACACTGCCGCACGTATGGGTCGGACCGAGGCCGGGACACCGCTTTGGAAACGCTTGGCCTATGTTGCGATCACCCGTGCACAGGAACGCCTGATTTGGGTCGTGCGCAATCGGTTGTCAAAACCAACCTATCCGTTATCAATTGATGATCTGCGAAAGGTACAGGCATCCGAACTTTCCCTTGCGATGCAGGACGCAGAAAGCGATTAACGCAGCGTTTTCGCAATTGTCAGCTTGTGTTTCTGCGCTAAACATTTTCATATCACACAAAGTAATAACACCATGGGAGACTGCGATGCTGGGCCAAATGATGCATCGACCGCTATCAATTATCGAAATCCTACGTTTTGCGGCAGAAATTCATAAAACTGCGGAAATCGTTTCTGTACGTACCGAAGGGGACGTGCACCGCTATACCTATCCTGATGCCTATGCGCGTGTGGGGCAATTGGCCAATGTATTGCAGGACATGGGGATTGAGCGTGGGGATCGTGTCGCCACCTTGGCATGGAATGGGTATCGACACTTTGAGCTCTATTATGCGGTCAGTGGTATGGGGGCCGTGTGTCACACAATTAATCCACGCCTTAGCGCGGAACAGATGATCTATATCATTCAACACGCTGAAGATCGCGTCATTTTTGTTGACAAAACTTTTGTTCCTGTGATTGCCGCCATTCGGGATCAACTGCCAAGCGATTTGAAAATCATCGTCATGACAGATGCGGATCACATGCCGGAAAGCGATCTGCCATTGGGCTGTTACGAGGATTTGCTTGCACCACAAGCGGCTAATTTCGGTTGGCCCGAATTGCCAGAGGATACAGCAGCAGGCCTATGTTATACATCTGGCACCACAGGAAACCCGAAAGGGGCGCTTTATTCCCATCGCTCGACCGTATTGCATGCCTATTCCGTGGTTGTGGGCGTGGGCGCAATGTTGTCCGAAGGGGCGCGCGTGTTGCCCGTGGTTCCTCTGTTCCACGTGAATGCATGGGGGCTTCCCTATACCGCGCCGATGGTTGGTGCATCCCTGATTTTCCCAGGCGGTGCATTGGATGGGGCATCCCTGTTCAAACTTATGGACGCGGAAAAGGTATCGTCCGCATGGGGTGTTCCCACTGTTTGGCAGGGATTGGCGGGCGAAATTGCCAATCAGGGGCGCAACCCCGATGGATTTAGCAGCGTTGTCGTGGGCGGATCGGCCGCGCCGCGTTCGATGATCGAAGGATTTGAAAAATCAGGTGTTTCCGTTTGCCACGCTTGGGGCATGACCGAGATGAGCCCAATTGGAACCCAAGGCAACCTGCCAGTATCATTTACCGCCAGCGCCACATTGGAAGAACGTTTGGACCTGCAACAATTGCAGGGGCGTCGTGTGCATGGGGTTGAATTGAAAATTGTAGACGAAGATGGCGTTCCACAACCCCATGATGGCAAAGCGGTTGGTGAACTTTATGTTCGCGGCAACAATGTGATCAGTGGGTATTTCAATAACGAAGAAGCCACCGCAGATGCCATGGACGCAGATGGGTGGTTCGGAACGGGTGATATCGCGTCGATTAGTGCGGATGGATATTTGATGATCCAAGACCGCGCAAAAGATTTGATTAAATCAGGCGGCGAATGGATCAGTTCCATTGATTTGGAAAACGTGGTCATGGGACATCCCGATGTGGCCAGTTGCGCTGTGATCGCCGTACCCCATCCAAAATGGGATGAACGCCCGATCTTGGTTGTGGTTCCCAATGGCGAGGCCCGCGTCAGCAAGTCAGAGATTGACGAGATGCTGTTGAAACACGTGGCTAAATGGCAATTGCCCGATGCCATTGAATTTGTGAATGCATTGCCACTGACCGCGACGGGCAAGGTTTCAAAACTGACCCTGCGCCGTCAATTCGCCGATTATCAGTTGCCAGAGTAGGAGGTTTAAAATGGATCTTGGGATTAGCGAACGTGTTGCACCACTGATCAAAGCGGTGCGCGATATGGTGGAAAACGATATTGCGCCGCTGGACGCTGAATATCACGCGCTTGTTGGTACGCACCCCACGGGGGATCGTTTCAAACATACCGATCGTCAGTTGGAAATTTTGGATGGGCTAAAATCCTTGGCGCGCAAACGGGGGCTTTGGAATTTCTGGCTTACCGACAGTGAACGTGGATACGGGCTGAGCACCGTGGAATACGCCTATTTGGCCGAAGAAATGGGCAAGGTCGGCATCGCAGCTGAGGTGTTCAATTGTAATGCCCCTGACACGGGCAATATGGAAGTGTTAGAGCGCTATGGAACCCAAGAGCATAAAGACCGCTGGTTGAATGACCTGCTGGATGGCAAAATCCGCTCGGCCTATGTGATGACTGAACCAAATACCGCATCCTCGGACGCGGCCCAGCTAAGTTTTGAGGCGAAGAAGGACGGAGATGAATGGGTTCTAAACGGCGAAAAATGGTGGATTTCGGGGTCGGGTGACCCCCGTTGTGCGCTGTATATCGTTATGGCCTGTAGCGATCCTGACGCGCCAAAACACAGCCGTCACACCATGTTCGTTATGGATGCTGACACACCGGGCATCGAAATTTTGCGCCCCATGCAGGTGTTCGGCCATGATGATGCGCCCCATGGGCATATGCACCTGCGCTTTACCAACGTTCGCCTCCCTGCCAGTGCGGTTGTTTTGGGCGAAGGACGTGGGTTTGAGGTTGCCCAAGGGCGCCTTGGACCGGGGCGCATTCACCATTGCATGCGTGCGATTGGACAGGCGGAAAAAGCATTGGAAATGATGTGCAAACGCGGTCTTGCCCGCGAGGCATTTGGAAAACAGATCATCGAACTGGGTGCGAATTACGACATCATCGCAAATGCACGTATGGAAATTGAAATGGCCCGTTTGCTGTGCCTCAAGGCGGCCTATATGATGGACACCGCAGGCGTGCGCGCAGCGCAGCCTTGGATTTCCAAGATTAAGGTTGTTGCGCCCTTGATGGCGGGCAAGGTGATTGATGAGGCGATGCAACTTCACGGTGCCGCGGGGATTTCACAGGATACGGACCTGGCCCATATGTGGACCCACGTTCGTACCCTGCGTTTCGCCGATGGCCCCGACGCAGTCCACCGCCGCCAAGTCGCGCGGGCAGAGTTAAAGAAATACAGTAACGAAAAGCGGTAGTTATAGTTCTGTTCCACGCCAATCGTTAAATTGCCAGAAGCCGACCGCTCCGGTCAAACCGAAGATTTGCCTACGACAAAACGGGCGGTGTCTTCGCCGCCACCCGCGGTCGGCTTGGAGCAGGGTTATTTCCCTTCGGCCGTGTCCAACCAAATCGTGACGGGGCCATCGTTGATCAAACTCACCTTCATATCCGCGCCGAACTTACCTGTTTCAACAGGTACGCCCCCCTGAGCTAATCCGTCTGCGAAATATTCATAAAGCGCGCGACCCTCATCGGGGAATGCTGCACTGGAAAACCCGGGGCGATTGCCGCGTTTGGTGTCAGCGGCCAATGTGAACTGACTAACGACCAAGGCGGAACCGCTGATGTCTATGATGGATTTGTTCATCTTGCCCGCGTCATCCTTGAAGATGCGCAGCTTGGTGATTTTGTTGATCAATTGATCAGCCTCGGTCTCTGTATCCCCTGTCATCGCGCAGATCAGGATCAGCAAACCAGCACCTGTGGTCCCGATTTGTTTACCATCAATCTTAACCTCTGCCTCAGTCACGCGTTGCAGTAGGGCGCGCATATCATCCTCCTTGATTGGTGTCGAATAGGTAGCCAACTGCAATCGCATCGCATAGCCCCAAAACAATGGCAATGGCAATTTTCCATGTGGAATAGAGGCGTTACCCCCTTAAAGACGGCGGTTACGACAAAACGATATGCTTTTCCACAGTATTCGTCTGCGGCCAACCAAAAGGTCAATAGGATGTGTTTGAAAGTGATCTCTGAGCCTGAGGTGTTGACTTAAAGCATCCGCTGGCGATTTTCGCCAACATAAGAACGCTAGTTTTGCGCAATTATTCGCTCCACAGGCGTACGCCTCTGTAAATCTATCATCCAGATCAACTGTGTAGCCTTTGGTACGAAAACCCACGATATATTCGGGGAGTTAGTGCACCAATTTCCATTGTCCCATATCCCGTTACTAACTTTGTGGTTTGTTTAATAATTCTGAAATTTCATACAAGTATGGTCGCGCCTGATCCAAGGTCATCCCAGGAAGTAGGCGTGGGTTATATAAAATCTGCAACATCACCGCATCCATGCTGGTCAGCGTTGCAAATTCATCATCATCGTTAAATATACTAGGGCGGGCGTAAGGGCTATCATTGGCAAGCCCGAGGCCCTGTGCAAGTTCCTCTTCTATGCAGGCACGCTGCATCAGTGGGGGGTGTTCAGCGCGAATAATGGCGATCGCATGCCTGTACCCCCGCCTTTCGTCTTCATTGGAAAACGCCATAACCATGCAATGGACATCCTCAGGCATAATGGCGACGATCTGTTTTGCCAAGGCGCCAATTTGCGGGCCGCGGGATGCCAAAAAGGCATCCATTTGTTCATTGTCATCCTGCCCCATGAACAGAATATCAAAATTGGGTTTTCGTGCTGACACCAGCATCGGATGACCTGTTATCCGAGCTAGTTTGTTAACATATTTTGCTACCGTTGCGTTTGCCAGTTTCGCACGATTTCGATCAACAGATTTTCCAAAAACAGGATTAAAACGGACCGGTGTCGTCCATTTTTCCAGATGTGAGGCCTTAGAAATACGTGAAAACCCAATGGTGGCGTCATATTCATCGTAAAATGCGATGTCCTGAAAATGGCGCAGAATATCGTGCATATCGAAGGGCGTATCTGGCCCACCACCATCGGTTCGCATCAGGCCACGCGATAATTGTGATTGCTCAAATCGTGACAGACGTTCCATCAACTCGGATTGGGCGACAGAAATTGGAACCTCTGCCGCTACATCGCTCCGATCAAATTGCCTTAAGTTCATTCCACATCCTGACAGGGCAAGTGCGCCCAGAAGTGGAAGAAACAGGTTAGGCCAAATGTTGTTCATCTCGCATCATCACCTGCTTTTGTACCGTTATCAAGGCTGTCCAATTCGCGTGCTTTGACCACGGCCACTTCAGTGCCTCTGTCTTTGCCTGGATCGGCGATCACGAGGCTTTATTCTACCTTGCCAATCGGGTCAGCGTTTGCTTGCCTCGACGTCAAAAACACCGTGATCTGAAAGGTTTTCGGGAGGGAAGTTTAGCGTCCCGTTCGTGGCACCTGGGGCTTTTCATTCCGCGTCTTGGGGCCTTTGCGCATGGGGCGTTTTGGTTTTGGGGCTTCTTCAAAACTTTCGGCGTCTAATCCCAATTGATCGCGCAGGACCTTGCGCCGCACTTCTTCGACTTCACCGCTTTTCAAATTGCCCAATTGAAACGGACCATAGGAAACCCGCAACAGGCGGTTCACGCTCAGGTTCACGGCCTCCATCGCGCGGCGAATTTCGCGGTTTTTGCCCTCGCGCAGACCCACGGTCAACCAAGCGTTTGCGCCTTGTTGGCGATCAAGGCTGATCTGCATGGGTTGAAATTTTTCACCTTCAATAACGATCCCTTTGCGCAGGGGTTCAAATGTTTTTTCTTCTGGGCGTCCGTTGACGCGCACTCGGTATTTGCGCAGCCACCCTGTGGAGGGCAGTTCCAATTTCCGCTTTAATCCACCATCATTGGTCAACAGCAACAAACCCTCTGAATTTAGGTCCAAACGCCCAACGCTCATCACGCGGGGCAATTCGGGGGGTAGTTCATCAAAGATCGTTGTGCGCCCTTGTTCGTCGCGGGTCGTCGTCACAAGCCCAAGAGGTTTGTGATATAACCACAGCCGCGCAGGTTGAGGTGGGCGCAATTCTTTGCCATCAACAACAATGCGGTCACTGGGCACTACATTCAAAGCGGGCGAGGAAATGAGCGTGCCATTCACACTGACACGACCAGCCTCTATAATTTTTTCGGCGTCACGGCGGCTCGCAATACCAGCGCGCGCGATGACCTTGGCGATGCGGTCGCCTTTTTTGGGTGTTTCACTCATACCTTGCGCTTTAGGGTAAAATCAGCGATTGCGAAAGGGGTTAGCAAAGGAATGAACATGATATTTCGCACATTTATGGATGTTGCCCTGACAGAAGCACGCGCCGCTGCCACGCGGGGCGAGGTGCCTGTTGGTGCGGTCATCGTGAATGCAGATGGCGTGATTTTGGCCCAAGCGGGCAACCGCACACGAGAATTAAATGATCCCTCTGCCCACGCAGAAATGTTGGTAATCCGGGAAGCCTGCGCAAAATTGGGGGTCGAGCGGTTGGAAAACGCCGACCTATATGTCACTCTTGAACCCTGCACGATGTGTGCGGCCGTCATTTCGGCCGCGCGTGTGCGCCGTTTGTACTATGCGGCCTCTGATCCAAAATCAGGCGGAGTCGAGCAGGGCGCGCGCGTATTCACGCATAATCAAACCCATCACAAACCCGAGGTTTACGATGGCCTCTGCGCGGCAGAGGCCGAAGCTATGTTAAGGGAATTTTTTGCCAAACTAAGATGAGGTCATTTCCATTATTTGGGCCAGTTCAATATCACCCATTGCCAAAAATGGGTTGGTTTTGGCAATGGCCTCAGCCGCCTCGATACTATCGGCCTGAATAATGCCATAGCCCATCATCGACCCGGGCTTGCCCCCTTCGGCCACACCATTTTCTGTGATCAGTCGTTTGTTCACCAGTGGGTTTTCAGGCTCAACCAAGGCATCTTGGTGTTTCATCATCCACTCTTGATACCGTGCCATATGTTCAGCGCCTGCTTCAGGGGAAGAGGGTTTGTTTGGGCCCATGTAGTAGGACATAATAAATTTCGGCATAATCTCCCCCTTCGTTTTGATTCTACCCTAGCAGGCAATAGGAACTGTACAAGGGTCCGTCGTGTTGTTGCAAAACCGCCTGCAGCGGATATTCGCCACGCCGACTTGTCCTGAACTTACGTAATCCCAGTCTTCACCCAACCAATAAAGGTAAAGGGAATGCGAAATAATGATTGAATTAGAAAGTCACGTTTTTACAGAAATCGAAATTGATGCAACGGCGGATCAGGTTTGGGCCGTGTTGACAGATTTTAAAAGACTGCCCGAGTGGAGTTCATCGTTTACGAAGAGGGGCGCGCCTTTGGTTGGTCTGGGGATGCGATGTTGGGGCGTCAAGACCACCATATTTTTCGGATAGAAGAGCTGCCCGATGGGCGCGCGTTGTGCAAACAAGAAG
>Ga0181573_10000584_pt1 | contig 38032 bp, 27 predicted proteins | sample 101ome_25_FD_148643 | JGI IMG/M metagenome (GOLD analysis project Ga0181573, IMG submission 148643) | Coastal salt marsh microbial communities from the Groves Creek Marsh, Skidaway Island, Georgia - 101409BT metaG (spades assembly) | ecosystem: Environmental > Aquatic > Marine > Intertidal zone...
CAGGCAGGGGTACCGTCCGGTGTACCTGCGCCAGACCCCGAGCGACGTCACCGGAGAGTTCTCCGCTATCCTCATACGGCCGCTCGACCACGAGGGTAACGACGAGGAGGACGGGGAGATGACCACGGCTCCCGAGTGGCTCGTCGCGTTCAACGCGGATTTTAAGCAGCGGTTCACCGCTTTGCTCGGGGGCGCGTTCAGGGACGTCGCACCGGGCCTCGCGCTGTCGGTGCTCGCTCCCAAGCTGAACTTTGACGATGACGCCAAGGCTGAGGGTGCGCCCGCGTCCGCGGTGCGTCGCAGCGACGGGCAGCCCATAACCGCCCACGACGTCAAGCGACTCGAAAAATATGCTCAGAGCCTGGTGGACCACCACCTCGTGGCCGATCTGGTGCCGCCGCTCGCCAGGGCGTTCTTCGCGGGACAGATTCCCACGACCATGTCCTACTCGCAGGTTGCCATCTTGCTTCAGCTGGGTCTGCAATACAAGGAGATGGACGACGTTGCGAAGGGCTTGGGTCTGCCAACGCCGCAGGTGATGGCTCTGTACAACAAGGCGATGCGAAAGCTTTACACCGCGCTGAGGACCGCAAAGGAGAGGGAGGTCGAGGCGGCGATGCCGCCCGGGAGCGTGCCGGAGCTCAAGCCGCACGCGGTCGGTCTCGATGAGGACCTCGAGGACGGGTGAGTGGATTTGATCGCCCCGGAAGTTATTTTCTCCCACTCTCAAACCCAATTTTTTTTCGCGCTCGGCTCGCGGAGGTGATGATAAAGTTCGAGACGACTGACGGCATCGGGCGGGCGCCACCGTGTATTCGGGGTTATAAGTCCTCCCGGGCCCCGGACCGTGACGATCCAACCAAAGCTCAACAAGTCTGATCCGCGAGTCTGATCGCCCTCGGCTTTTCCCCGGAAACAAACGCACCCGTGGCACCCGTTCCACCCGAAACTGACCGTCCGACACCGACCCAAAAACTCGACGCAGCGCCGCTAAATTCACGGAGGAGCAGCGCAAAAAGCAGAGGGAACTGCTCGAGGTGCGCGCACGTTCCTATGCAAAAGCCCGGTTAACTTTCTTCTCTGCTTTTCCCACCTCGATGTACCCCGGGCGCGGCGATGACGATGCCGGTTTCATCTTCATCGTTTTGGATGATCTCCGTGATTATATACACCGCTGCGTTCTTACCGAGCCGCGCCCGAGGGACAAGCCGGACAAAACCAACCCGTCACCCGTCGTATTCGCGCATCTTTCGCGCATCACGCGCCTCGTTTCTGACTGCGAGTCCGCGCTTTTCGTCTCACTCGCAGGAGGCTGGGCTGGAGAGGTACGCCATCGCCGGGAAGGAGTCCGACTGGGACGACGCCCTCGCCGGCGGCAAGGTTCCGAAGTCGGGGATGCTCAGCGTCAAGCGCAAGCACGGCGCCGACGCGGACGCGGCGACGCCGGAGAAGAAGAGCTCGAAGAAGGACAAGAAGGGGGACAAGGGTCACAAGAGCAAGGGGGGAAAGACGCCGAAGTCGAGCTCCAAGAAGAGCAAACACAAGGCGTAGAGGGACCGGTTGCGGCAGTTTAATAATATCACGCCAGTCACGGTCTCAAAAACCTAAAAACAGCTGACTCACAGTTCTTGTCCACGAACGTTTAGCACTCTTTGCTGAACGTAGGAGCGTTGCAGAGGACTTTCGCGATGGGAGGCATAAACGGAAAGCCCCTCATCGGGTACAACAAGCCGGCGAAGAAGATGGCGTGGTGGTGGTACCAGTTCGGCCTCTCGCTCCCGTCCGATCTCAGGGAAAAAACCTACGTCATCACCGGGACGACTACGGGCACCGGGCGTTGCGCGGCGATGGCGCTCGCGGAGAGGAGCGCCAGGGTCATCTGCCTCAACCGCCCGTCCGAGCGCGCCGTCGAGTCCCTCGAGGCCATAAAAGAGGCGGGCGCCGAGTTCAACGCGAAGGTTGAGCACATCGACTGCGACCTCAGCTCGTTCGTCAGCGTGAAGAGCGCCATCGCGAAGCTGAAGAAGGCGTGCGGCGACGAGGGCATCGACGTCCTGTGCTGCAACGCGGGGATAATGGCCATCCACGACGAGGCCACCAAGGACGGATACGACGTCCAGATGCAGGTCAACCACCTCTCGCACTTCCTCCTCGCCAAGGAGCTCATGCCCCTTCTGGAGAAAGCCGCGTCGAAGAGGCACCGCGCCAGGATCATCGCGCACAGCTCTGGCGCCAGGTCCAGCCCCGCCAACATGTCCGGCAAACTCGCCGCCAAGTACTTCGGCAAGAACGGCGGCAACCTCGGCGGCGACGGCGGCTGGGGGCGCTGGATGCGGTACCATCAGACGAAACTCGCCAACGCTGTGTTCACCACAGAGCTTGACAGGCGACTTCGCGCGAGGGGAAGCAAGGTGATGGCGCTCTGCGTCGCGCCCGGTTACGCGGCGACGAACCTGCAGGTGACCACGCACCAGGACGGCGGTTTGAACGCCGCGTGGTTGTCGTGGATCCTCGCGCAGAGCGTGGAGGACGGGACCATGCCGCTGCTGAAGGCGATGCTGGACGACAGGCTGGAGAGCGGCACATTCATGGAGCCCAACAACGGGATTTGGGGCTTGCCCGTCGTGAAGGAGCTCAAGGGCGGGTGCGTCAGCGAGGCGAACGGGAAGCTCCTGTGGGAGGAGAGCGAGAAGGCGGTGGGTGCGTTTACGCTTTGACGGGGTCGCGCCCTGTTGGGACCCGCGCGTTGTTACCCTCGGTTGGAAAACCAAAACCAAATGTTGTTTCACGTCACGATATGAGGGTGACCCCTCCGTCGCCGCCCATCGCGTCCCGCCACCTGGACTCTATCCCGTCCATGTGCGCCATGCCCACCACCGCGACCGTCCGCCCGCTGCACTTGTTCAGCAGGCCGTCCGTCATGTGATCGTCGCGCTGATCGAGCATCGCGCTCGCGACTCTCGGGAACTCTCGCCGCATCTGCCCCGTCAGCGCCCTGACCGCCTCGCGCGTCTTGAGGAGCTCCACGGCGCTCTCAGGGTCGTTCCAGTCGACACGTTTGAACCTCTCCACCAGCTGTGGGTCCACGTCCCTCCACTGCATCGAACCCCCGCCGGTAATCATGCGAAGGATGTCAGGCAGCGTGATGGCGTCCCTGAGCGCCCTGAGCGTGAGGTCCTGCGATCTGTCGCCGAGGACCAGTCTGGCGCCGATGCGATCGGACTCCTCGATGCCGACCTTGAACTCCTTCCCCGGGTCCATGCCGCTCATTCGGAACATGTTGTATACCGTCTTGAGCCCGGCGCCGAGCATCTTCTCGCCGAGGTCACCGGGCGCGCTGCGAGGTGAAGAGGGAAGAGGGCGTTTTATTAGATCTCCAGACGCGGACTGGGCACCCGGAGATTGAAAGCCTCACCCTAGGGCGCTGAGGAGCTGTCGCAGGGGCTCTGGAATCCCCCCTTCGTCGGATTTTCCCGACATGCTCCGCCGCATGGCCGCAGCCCTGGCATCGCACAGCTCCAGGAAGACGGTGTCGGGCCGAACGCTCCTTATAACGTTGCGAACCTCGTCCGCGGACTTCCTCGAGATGTGGGCGGTGCCGACGAGGTAGACCTCGTCGCCGTTGCGCAGGTTCCGGAGATAGCTCATAGTCTCCGGTACCGGCGGTGTGGAGCTCGTGCCGGCGGCGAACGACCTCGCCCACCTCGCCAGACCCCGTCGAGCCACGCAAGCCATCGCTCCCGTCTTTGTGGCATCTCAACACGTGTTCTGGTTTATTTCACGAACTCCGCTGGTGGACACCCTGCTGATTTTTAACAACGCGAGACGGGGCGTCGCACACGAAGGCTACTTCTATCGGGTGGGAAACTCCCCGAGCCGGGCCACCGCCTCGTCGTCCAGGTCCATCTCGAAGTCCATCTCGAAACCCGCGTCCGAGCCCCGCCGGCGACTCCCCCCGCTCGACGGCTCGCTCCCGCCCCCTCCGGCTCCGCCCCCGCCGGCGCCCCCGCCGAAAAATTGGTGCGCGAGCGCGTCATCCGGAGGCAGCCTATCCTCGGGGTTCCACGTGACTATCCGCTCCACGAGGTCGCAGAACAGCACGACGTCGTGGACGTTGCTCAACCCGTCCGGCTGGCTGCTGCCTCGGCTCGGGTCCTCGCGCGCGACGCCGCCGCCCGGGGCGGGGTGGTGGATCCCGAGGGCGTGGAAGGGCAGAGTCGCGGCGGGGTCCGTCCCAGTTAAACCGTCGGTTAAACCGCCGACGTCCTCCCCCCGCCGCTCGCCGTGCCTGGAGAGCTCAAACTTGCGCGCAGCCGCGGCGATTATCCCCCGCAGGGGCCTGGAACCCGGAACGGGAACATCTCCTCCTCCTCCTCCTCCTCCTGCTCCTCCTCCTGCTCCTCCTCCTTCTCCCTGCGCCGCGCCCACGAGGTGCGGGTAGTGCATCGAACGTTTCTCGGGCGGACACCGGTCGTGCATCCACCGTGGGACCGGCCCGAGCGCCTCGGCTATGTTTCCCAGCTGATCCCTTTCGTCCATTCCGGGGAAGAGCGGCGTGCCGGCGTGCATCTCGACCAGGATGCACCCCAGCGACCAGGAGTCAATCTCGCTGGCGTACGGCAGCCCCAGGATGACCTCAGGGGCTCTGTAGAACCGCGACTGCACGTACGTGAAGTCCGTGGTGTCGCCCACGAGGCAGCTGCTGCCAAAGTCGATCAGTTTCACCGCGCTTCGATCGGCGGAGACGAGGAGGACGTTTTCGGGTTTGAGGTCGCAGTGCACCACCCCGCGCGACCGTAAGAAGCTCAGCGCCGAGAGTATCTGCCTCGCGAACTTGCGTATGAGGCCGAGGGATACCCCTTTAAACGACGTGGACCGCAAGACGTCGTAGAGCGAGTGCGAGAGCAGCTCGAAGACCAGGCAATGGAACCCGCCGTTGGTAGGGCCGCCGCCGCCTCCTCCTCCCCTGTGCACAAACGCGTCGAGCATCGATACCACGTTGGGGTGCCCCTCGCGCCGCCGCCCGTCGCCGTCCCCTTTACTCCCGCCGTTGTTGTCCATCCCGTTACTCCCCCCGGGCTCCAACGACGACGCGTGCCCCCCCAGCGCCTTCAAAATCTCGAGCTCCTTCGCCGCCTGCGCGTGAAACGACGCGTCGGACCTCTTCACAACCTTCAGCGCCACCCTCGTGTCCGTCACGATGTCGTACCCGACCACGACCCTCGCGAACGACCCCTTGCCTATCACCCGCCCGACCGCGTACCTGTCGTGGAGGATATCGCGGGACTCCGCGGAGGAGGCGAGCGCGCGCCACGTGGGATCCGCCTCGAGCCCGCCCGCGCCGGCGTGGGCCGAATTCGACGATCGGAACCGACCGCCCCTCGGCGGCGTCGGCGGCGTCGTCCCGGGGCTCGGGCGCCTGGCGCCCCGTCCGTGGTAGTACTTGCGGTTGATTCGTTTGTACACGTCTATGAGGTGCACGGTGCTGAGCTTACGAAGGGGAAACGCCTGCGCGCAGACGTCGTCGGGGGAAAACGGCGAATGTGAGTTTTACGCGGTTTTATGCGAGTGTGGTGCGATTTTTTATGCGGTGCGGCAGACTCAAGATAACGGTCTCGGTCGGCGGGGAGGTCGCGGGTGCGGGCCGGGCCGTGAGAGGGGAATGGACGCTCACCTCAGAGGGTGTCGCCGCCGTCCAGAGTATCCGATCGTGCGGGAGCGTCCCGCGCTCCGTGGATGACCCCAGAGAGCGCGAGAGCGCGCCCTGCGGAGCCGCCGCGGCGCCCGAGGAATTCGAGCCGGGCGAGCTTGCGTGTCGAACGCCCGAAGGTGACGCCGAGCCGCCGCGGTCCATCCGCCGAGGAACCTCGATGGACCGTCCCTCGCGCGTATCGACCCGACTGGCGCCATCTGATTCCCTCGTCGCGGCCGCTTCGCCCTCCATACCCCCCCGGCGCGGCCCTCACAGACTCCAATGCGTGACGCGTCCTGCAAAGAGACGTTCGGTTACCCTCTGTGCCGGTTCGTGCGATTTTATTTCCTCAGCGCCCGGGTCGGCCTGTCATAGCCCCAACCTGGGCACGTCCGAGCCACCCGCAGCGGATGTGCGACGAACGGGCGCTCGAGATACGGCGCCCCTGCCTCAGACCTACCGCGCGTGCGCCCGCGCGAGTGTCCGGCGAGCACCGCCATCACCGCCAGCCATTTTCGTCGCGTGAGAAACGCGGAAACGCGGAAGTTGGATTTTGTCACGTTTTCGAGTTTTCATTCTTCACCACGTTCGATTTTTAGACGACAGATTTGTCCGGGTGCTGGGCCAGCAGCTTCCAGTTGGGACCAGTGCGATTCAGTCACCGCCGGCAAAGCCAAATGCATCCGTTCGCTCCAACTAAATTCGCATAGCACCATGCACGAAAAAAGTTCTAAAAAAATGACGCATCCCTCCAACCTTCCGCGTCCAACCGCCTCGCGTGCACGTCGTCGTACCCGAACCGCCTGGCGAAGCACTCCACCAACCTGGCCTGCACCGCCTCGTGCTCCAGGCGCGTCCCGCACTCGCGCTCGAGCGTGGTCACCGCGCGCCCCTCCAACCCGCACGGCACGATGCGGTCGAACCAATCCAGACTGAGCGAGTGGTTCATCGCCAGCCCGTGCGACGCGATCCCTTGGCTTATTTGCACCCCCACCGCGCCGAGTTTCTTGTCCCCCACCCATACCCCCGTCATCCCCGGCACGCGACCCCTCGCCGGAACCCCGAACCCCCGGGCGCAGTCGATCATCACGTCCTCCAAACCCTCCACGTACGCCCTCGCCCCCACCCTCGCTTCTCGCAGGTTCACGACGGGATACGCGACGAACTGGCCCGGGCCGTGGTAGGTGACGTCGCCGCCGCGCCGGGTTTTGTGCACCTCCGCGCCACACGCCCTCAGCTCGTCCTCGTCGGCGAGGATGTTGCGCTCGCTCGGGCGCTTGCCTATGGTGTACACGTGCTTATGCTGCGAGGGAGGCGGGTCGGGGTGATGAATTTAGAGTTGTTAGGGTTGAAAGAGGACGGGTCGAGACGGGTCCCCGGCGGCGGTTCGGCGCGCGGATGGCGTTCACCTGGAGAACGAGCAGCGTATCATGAACCTTGGACGCGCGGCGAGCGGCGTGGAGCGATTCCTGCGTCGGGAGAATCGAGTTTCAGTCAGCTTCGGCGGAGGAGGGGGAATCGCCCGGGAAAAAGTTTGCGGGTGCCCACTTATCCACGTCGAGCAGGGACGGCGCACCTGCATCGCCAGCCCATCGCTGTATCCGACGAGCCCGTCAAATATTCTCACGAGGAGGGTTCGAGGGTGCCGTCCCATCGGTCTGGCCCCTCCCGCCCCGCGCACCTCGTGTTGACACGCGCGATACCGCAAGAGTCACTGAAACCTCGTCAAAAATGTCAAGTCAACACCGTGTTGATGAATAAAAAATCGTTGGCTAAAAGTCTTCAGGTAAAAGTAACACGCCTCAAGCTGACGCCGCCGTCGGCTTCTCCTCCTCAAGCGGCAGCGACCCGTTCATCGCGCGCTCCACCGCGTCACCCACGAACCCACCGAACGGCGTGCACAGCTTGCAACCGCGCGGCGCGAAGATCCCACCCCCGGGCGCCAGCTTCGTCGCATCCTTCACCCTCGCCGCGTGAAGCCTGCACGCCTCGAGCCACTTCTCCGCCATCACCTCCCCGAGCTCCTCGCTCTCGAAAAACAGGTTCATCTCAGCCTCGTGGAACGCGCTGCGCGCCCACGCGTTCCAGCTCCCCAAGCTCACCCTCTTGCGGTCCGCCACGCAGTACTTGGCGTGCACGAACGTGAACGGGTGCATGTACGGCGCCGTCGCGACATCGCCGCACCCGTTCACTTCGTACTCGGGCTCGAAAGCCTCGCGCTCGCCTCGCGCCTCCTCGTCCCGAACGTCCCACGCCTCGCGCGGTCCCGTGAGGTACACCTCCGCGTGCGGGGCCGCGACGAGGAGCGCCCTGGCACCCGCGATGAGGTCCGTCATCGGCGGCCTCAAGTCGCAGGAGAAGTGGGAGTTGAGCAAAAGTCTGACGCGGACGCCGCGGCGGCTCGCGCGAGCCAAGGCGTTGACGAGCGGGACGTGAAGCGCGCAAAAGCCCATGCACATGAGAAACTCCTCCTTGGCCGAGTCGATGAGGCCGATGACGCCGCGGAGGATGGCGTCCTCGCCCTGGGACCCCGGGCGGGACATGACGTCCACGAAACGCACGTTGCGCTCGTGCCATTGGAACGCCAAAGTCTCCTCCAGCGGGTGGCGCTCGTCCATCAAAGTTGGAACCGCATCGCCAACCGTACCCTGTTCGAGCACCCTCTCCTCGGCGGGGGTGATCGGGGTGCTGTGCCCCGCCGCGGCGGCGCGCGCGAGCGCCGCGGCAGCCGCCTGCGCCGCCGCCTCCCCCTCGTGCGCGGGGGTGACGGACACGTCCTCGCCCGTCTGCTCCGACCAAACCTTGGCAAAGTTGGCGTCGAGAGCCTCGGCGGCTTCCCCGTCGACGAGGCAGTCGCAGTCGTTGTTGCCGGTGGCCGCCGTGGGGAGCATGTTGGACCCGCCGACGATGGCCAGGCGACCGTCGACGGCGAACATCTTCATGTGGGACTTGATCGCGTGCCCGTTGGTCTTGTCCGTCGCCTTGAAGAACGCGACGCGGAAGGAGCCGGGAGGGCACGACTTGACCGCCTCGGGCAGCGTCCCGGTGTAAAAGTCGAGAAACTGCAGTCGCTGCTTGGCACCCTGCGCGTACTTGGTCATGGGGCCCCAGAGTTTGGCCTTGATCAGCGCGGACTGCGCGGGAAGCGCGTCGAGGAGGAGGCGCACGCGCACGCCGCGCTTCGCGGCGTCCGGCAGCAGGTGCTTGACGATGTTGACGAAGGGCGCCTCGTTGGCGAAAAAGTAGCACGACATGATGTTCAGGTGCGACTTGGCGCCGACGATGGCCATGCGAACCAGCCTCAGGTGCTCCTCGTAGGAACAGATGAGGCGGACGCTGCAGGTTGGCGAGGGCGCGAGGCCGAGCTTGCGCATCGCCGCCTCGGTCTCGTCGTCCTTCACCGGCCAGGGGCATTGGCCGGGGCCCGTGTACTTTGCCGCCCATCGCACGGGATCCACGCCTCGAAGCGTTCGCTGCGCCTCCTCGAGCATGAGGAGCTCGGCAGCCTCGTTCTCGAGCCTGAAGTAATCGCCGCAGGTCTGGTTTGTGCACACGCACCCACGCAGGTTAGCGACGCCGTTTTTGACGACGGAGGGGCAGAGCCTGTGGCGCATCAACGCGCCCACGGCTTGCTGCCGCGCGCGGGTGGCGCAGAGACCCGCGAGGAGCACCTTGTGCCTGACGCGCTCGCGCGCGGTGAACTCGGGGAGGGGTCCGATGCACTCGCCGGCGGGCAGGCACTTCCCGGGGACCCTGACGATGTACTCGTCCTCGGGGACGACCGGCGGGAGCGTGAGGGTGACCTCGACGACGGAGGGAACCTCGGACCGGGGCACGTACTCGGTAACCGCGTCGGTAACCGCGTCGATCGACTCGACCTCGGTCGCCGCCCACGTGACGGAGACGCGAGGCGTCGCGGGCGCGGAGGCGGACGCGAACGTCGCGACGTTGCCCTCCTGCTCGATTTCAACCTCTGCGTCGTCGGTGGCGAACGTCACGAAGTTCTCGACGCTCTGGAAGGGCGACGGGTTGAAGGCGCCAACCGCGGGCATGGACGAGAGGTCGGCCGCCGCGTTTTCCTCCATGGTCGCGGGCACCTCGAGCACCGTGGTGGTGGTGGTGGTGGTGGGAACGGCGGACGCGCCGGCGGCATCGCCGCCGGAGAGGAAGCCGGAGGCTTCCATGCGAAGTCGACCGGTTACTTGCGTGTGTGGTGGAGCGCGTGCGAGTATGACGCGAGCAACGCGAGCAGGCGGAGGGTCACGTTTCTTGGAATATGCCTAAAAATGAAACCGCCGGGGGGCGGAGAAAGATTCCAATCGTATGGGGAATCAGTTTGCCAAAAATGCACATTTGAAACGGTCGGCAACGCGTGAGATTCGGATGTTCTGCGACGCGTTTTCGTCGAGGTGCCGATCATCCCGGAGCGCGCTCAGTCGCGACACGCTAACAACCTCGAAAGGAGAGTCTTTTTAGGTTTGGCAGAACGCGCGTCGTTCGTGGCGGTGCCCCATGCGAGCGGCGGCGTGTCTCCTGCACGGGGGAACTCCGCTGGCGGTGTCCATCCGCCAGTCCCTGGGGGCCGCGCGGAGGAATCCGGTCGCCGCCGGCTGGCCGTGCGTCCGGGGCCGCCGCAGAGCGTGGACGTCGGCATCTTCGTCGTCGTCGTCGTCGTCGTCAACCGCCTCGGCGCACGCGTCCCCGACGCCTCCTCGGTCGGTGATGTTCGTGAGTTTCCTGTGGCCGGAGGCGAGCAGCTCCGCCGCGGGCGTCCGCACCGGCTCCCTGCTCCGCGCGTTCCAGCGGTGGGGCTGGCGCGTCCACTTCCTCGCGTGCGCGCGGCCAAACGAGCACGAGTCGATCCTCGCCGCGTCCGGGGTGGCGACGCACCACGTCCCGCCCAACCGCGGCGCCGAGTTCGAGGCGGCGCTCGCCGCCGCCAACCCCGACGCGGTGATCTTCGATCGGTTCATGGCCGAGGAGGCGTTCTCGTTCAGGGTGCGCGCGGCGTGCCCGGGCGCGGCGAGGATCCTCGACATGCAAGATCTCCACTCGCTGCGATACGCGAGGCAAGACGCCGTCAAGGCGGGCGTCGACGCTTCCACCGCGCGGCGCAAAGCCGCCAAGAGGAACCGCGGGGTGCCGACCGTGGGTGCCGATGGGGGTGCCGACGCACACGCGATCGAACCCAACCTCGTGGAGGCGGCGATGGCGGCGGTGCCGGTCGCGGGCGACGACAAGCTCGCGCGCGAACTCGCTTCGGTGCATCGGTGCGACCTGACGATGGTGTGCTCGCCGACGGAGAGCCGACTGATGCGCGACGTTTTCGGGGTTCCCGCGCGCAAGATGGTCCCAGCGTCGTTCTTCTGCGAGCTGCCCGAGGACGCGCGGACGGCCGCGCCCGGATTCGAACCCAGGCACGGCTTTGCCACCATCGGCACCTTTCACCATCCGCCCAACGTGGACTCGGCGCGGTGGCTCGCCGCGGAGGTCTGGCCGCTCATACGCCGGGAGCTCCCGACGGCGACGATGCGGGTGTACGGCGCGTACCCAACCGCGGCGATCGAGTCGTTGCACGCCCCGAAAGACGGGTTCCTCGTCGAGGGTTTCGCGCCCACCGTCGGCGGCGCCATGGACGGCGCCAGAGTGCTGCTCGCGCCGCTGAGGTTCGGGGCTGGGATCAAGGGGAAGATCGTCGACGCGTGGATGAGGGGCCTGCCCGCGGTGACCACGCCGGTGGGGGCGGAGGGGATGGTCCCGGGCGTGGACGAGCTGTGGAGCCCCGCGGGGGGAGAGGGGAGCGAGGCGGCGTCGAACGGGGCGAATGGGACGAATGGGACGAATGGGACGAATGGGACGAATGGGACGAATGGGACGAACGGGGCGGCGGCGGCGTGGGGGGGTCGGTGGACTTCGACAACCGCGGCGGACATCGCGCGCGACGCCGTGGAGCTTCACGAGGACCGAAGGGGGTGGGAACGCGCCAGGGCGACGGGATTCGATCTCGTGGAGGCGCTGTTCCCGGCGGAGCGTAACCTAGGGGCGGTTCGCGACGCGATCGAGGGGTTATTCGGGGCGAGCGAGAGGGAGGGGTGCGACACCGTGCTCGACGAGTCGCGGCGGGAGGACTTCACGGGAGCCGCGCTGTGGCATCACAGCGTGAGGAGCACGGAGTACTTCAGCAGGTGGATCGAGATGAAGGAGACCGGGGGAGAGTCCGGAACCCCCGCGGCGGTCGAGTCAGAGGAGGAGGAGGAGGAGGGGGCGTGAGGTCCCAAGTGAGTTGTTTTGCGCGATTCGTCTCATTCGTCTCGTCGCTTTTTGTGTAAAACCTTCGTACCAATCCGTGAACGATAAACGGAACAATCAGTCGACGTCTTGCGCCTCGGAGCGAGCGCGCGGGGGTGGGCGGACGGCTCGTCTGGCCGCCGTCCTGGCCCTCGTCCTCGGCCGCGCGATTTCGTCGGAGTCTGGGGAATCGTCCTCGTCGTCAGAATCGATGAGCTCGGGGGGTCCAGAATCGTCAGAGTCCTGAACCATCTGGCGGTCGTCAGGATGTACATCAGGATGTACCCGAATTCCCTGGCTCGTGCTCTCCACGGATAACCCGAATTCCCTGGCTCGTGCTCTCCAAACCTCTAAATCGTCCGACTCCTCGTCCGAGGAATCGCCAGAGTCGGTGAGCCAGGAGTCGGTGTCGTCGCCTTCAAAGGAATCGTCCTCCTCCTCCTCCTCCTCCTCCTCGCTCTCGTCGTCTTCCTCCTCCTCGCTCTCGTCGTCTTCCTCCTCTTCGCCCCCGTCGACCATCATCGCGAACATTTCAACCAGCCGATCAGTCGTAATCTGTTCCCCACCCGCAAACTCGGGGTTCTCCGCCATCATCTCGACAAACTCTTCCATGCTGGGCATTTCCTGGCCGGAGCTGAGGCGGTCCATGGCGACCCTACCAATCGCCCGCATCGCCTGCACAAACTCGGGAGGGACCCTCCTCCCTCGAAAGGCCTCGTGTGCCGCCATTCCCTCCTCGATGAGCTCCCTTTGCGCCGCCTCCGCGTCGCTCGACCCCCGGCGCACCGCGGCGAATTCGGGCCGGTCACCCGGGTCACCGGCGGGCCTCGGCGGGCCAGCCCTGGACCCGTTCGTTCGTCCCCACCTAAAGTCCCGAGCTCGGCGGTCGCTCTCGCTCTCCCGACGCCTCTCCTCCTCCCGCCGCCTCTCCTCCTCCCGCCGCGCCTCCTCCTCCTCCTCCTCGACGTCGCCCTCGCCGATAACCTTCGTCCTGCAGTTGGGGCAGGTTCGCTCGTTGTGGAGCCAGCTCTCGAGGCACTCCACGTGAAACCCGTGGCCGCAGTCGAGTCTGCACAGCGTCTCGCCGGGCTCGTTCAGGGTGGTCATGCAGATGGTGCAGTCGGCGCTCTCCGGCTCCTCAAAGCCCGGGACGGAGCCGATTCCCTCGGGCGGAACCGTCAGGCAGCGCCTCTCCACGTCGCTCCGCGGCAGCCTCGACTCGAACTTTCGGCTCGCGTCGTCGAAGGCGCGGTACGCGATGTACATGCGATTTTCCGTCTGGTGTATCATCTCCACGATGGTCTTGTTGCACTCCTGAGCGTCGCCGTCGGGGAGCTCGGAGAAGTTTATGGACCTCCAGAGCAGCGCGTACTGCCTGTGCATGAAGAGTCCGATGGTGGCGTGGATGTCGGCTCGCGTGCCGTTGCTCTCCCTGTCGGCGCTCACGGCGGCTTTCTTATCCTCGAAGGTGGCGAACTTGGCCTCCTTGATCAATCGCGTTCGCTCGCGGATCCTGCAGCACTCCGCCTCGCAGGCAAACATCAGCGTCTGCCACATCCGCCACCACACCCGCTCCCCGTCGACGACCCCGTCGTCCCGCGCGTCCCGTAAGATCCGGCCGAACGTCCAGCCGCGGCCGCCGGAGTTGTCGTCGTACACGTCGTCCTCCTCCCAACCGGCAAACGCCGTGTCGAGCCCGCGGAACGGACCGGATTCCGCGTCTCCGCCAGCTGAGTCCTCGTCCGAATCGTCGGTGCTGATCAGGGAGGGCGGGCCGGAGTCGCTGCTCGATTCCTCGTCGGATAGTTCGGAGTCGACGAGCGACGGAAGCGAGGCGTAATCATCCTCCTCATCATCATCCTCCTCATCATCATCATCCTCATCATCATCACCCTCGGACTCGGACATGTCCAACACGGGATGGGTCTGAAGCCCTTCGCCGTCGTCCTCCTTCTCCTTCTCATCCTCGTCATCATCCGCCTTCGCCTGGCTGGCCCCCGGCGTACCCCTCTCGGACACAAACCTCTGATGCGCTTCGATGATGGTGGACCTGACCCAAGCCTCGCGGTCCGCGAGGATGAGCCCAGTTTCTTTCTCCAGCCGCTCACTCACGTTGACCCGGTCGTCCTCCCCGCTTGCAATTGCCAGCCAGCAATCGCGAGCCAGCCTCTCGATGAACTCCTGGAGCTTGCCCCGGATCGCGTCCTCGACGGTGACGACCCCGACCGCCGCGTCGACTCCGACTCCCATCCGCTTCCTCGCCTCCTCGGCGATGACCTGCTGGTCCGTCATCCCGGGCCGCGGCGGGCGCTGAATCACCCACTCCACCAACCCGAAGGGCATGGGGTCCGGATCGAGCAGGTTCCGCGTGGACTTGCGCATGTTGACGAGGTGCGCGAACATCGCGTCGGTCTGCCCGGTGTTGCACCGGATCGTCTCCATCCCGTCGAAGACGAGCGGCAAACCCACGCGCGCGACGCGCCATCGCGCCAATCGAGCCACCCTCGCCTTCACCGCGTTCCCCGCGCGAGATGTTCGCCCCCGCTCTCCCGCCGGCGATGACAACCCCTCGCACGACGCCAGCCGCAGCGTGAACGTGTTGTCATCGCCCGCCTTTTGCCAGAAATCCTCCTCGGGCCTCACGAGCTGGCCCACGGTTCCGGAGATGACGCCGGACGGCGAGACGGACCCGACGCACGAAGTCTCGGCGTCGGCGAAGGATAGACCCAGGGATCCGTCCGGGCGAACGTGGTCGTCGAGCTTGAGGTGGCACAGCTGTTCGTCCCCGTGCGCGGCGTGCGATACGACCCACGCCTTGGCCGACGCGTTCCACTCGACAACCTGGAACACGTACCCGGCGCTCGAGTCCGCGCCCATCGGGCCGGGGATGTTGATCTCGCCGACCCACAGGCGGCCGGGCCTGAACCACGCCCGGATGCCCTCCTTCTCGGAGGATGGGACGTCCTCGTAGTCCGGCAGCGGGTTCTTGACATCCTTAAGGCGGCTGTTGTTGGCGTGGAGACGGGATCGAGGAGGCGTGGTCAGTGGATGGGCCGAGTCTGGAGACGGGCGGCGTCGCGTCTCTTCCTCTTCGCTTTTGAAGATTGGGATCTGCGCGGGGTCGAGGTAGGGGGCGTTCACTCACGTGATGTTGATGGAGTTCTGCCGCATCACCTCCGTGAACACCGATTGTGACAGAGGGTGCGCCTGGTTGACGCCGCCGCCGACGAACGGTGCCGCCGCCGCCGGGTGCGGTACCCCGCCCGGGATGGTCCACACGCGTCCGCGTTGCGGGGGATTGGACATCTCGTCGCAGTCTCACGGTTGCCGAGATCCCCTTTCCCTTGGTCCTCTCCCTCGGGAGCGAGGATCAGTGCGCGCGAGACAGCGGTCGCGGCGGCACCGCTTCAGCGTGTCAGACCCGAGCCGTCGCTCTCTCGGCTTCGACGGGCGCGATGCGATCGAGAACACCCGGAGGCGGCGGAGCCTCGAACCCTCCAATTGACAAGTCGCCTCCGACCGCGAACAGAAAAGCTCCCGCCTCCAGCTTTCCCGCCTCCTCGGATTCTTCGACTTCGCTCTGCAATCGCACAGCGGCGCAGTTACGGTTTCTGAAAAATTGGCATCTTGCAACGGGAAAACAGACAGATCTTAACCCCAAATACGATTTTACGGAATCGTGTGTCATTGCCCCCTGCCTGCGACATCTGAAGCTCTATCCACTTCGCCCGAATCCTTTAGGTCGTAGGGTTGGCGGCGAGTGGAAAGGCACTGCCGCACACTCCAGGTCGTCGATAGGCGGTTGACGAGTACAATGTCCGCGATCCTTCGCAACCGTGCCGTGAAGCAGGCGCTCTCCGGCGCCTACGCCGGCTATGCCCGCGGCTTCGCCTCCGTCCCCGACGTCATGGTGAGCGCACGCGCGCCGAAGCCGCTCGCCGGATTACTTTACCCCTCCGCGCCTGTACTTTTTCCCGAGATCACGCTTCCATCTCCTTCCAACGCCCCTCGTTCGACCCGTCCGCCGATGCTGATCGCGCTCCCCTTCGCGCATTCTATCCCTTCCCATTAATAGCGCGCCGCCGTGGTGCGCGAGACCGGCCCCTCCAGCGTGATGAAGGTCGAGCACGACTACCCCGTGCCCAAGCTCCAGCCCGGCGGCGTCCTCGTCAAGAACAAGTACTCCGGCATCAACTTCATCGACACCTATCACCGCAGCGGCCTGTACAAGCGCGAGCTCCCCTTCATCGGCGGCCAGGAGGGCGGCGGTTTCATCGCCGCCGTCTCCCCCGAGGCCGAGGCCCAGGGCGTCAAGGTGGGAGACCGCGTCGCGTACTCGTCCGTCTTCCAGACCTACGCCGAGTACACCGCCGTGCCCGCCAACAAGGTGGTCACCGTGCCCGAGGAGGTGCCTCTCGACGTGGCGGTCTCCTGCGGCGTCCAGGGCATGACTGCGCACTATCTCACGCACAGCGCGCATGCGGGGCTCGTCAAGCCCGGCGAGTGGATGCTCATCCACGGCACCGGCTCCGGCACCTGCCAGTGGGCGGCGCAGATGGCCAAGCTCCGCGGGTACAAGGTGATCGGCACGTGCTCCGAGTCGAAGCAGGACATCGCCAGGGCCACCGGCGTGGACGAGCTCATCGTGTACAAGGAGGCGCAGGGAACCTCGTACGAGGATTACACCTCCGTTGACCTCGTTCCCAAGGTTATGGAGATCACCGGCGGCGAGGGTGTCAAGGCGGTCATCGACGGCATCGGCCTCGCCACCTGGGAGACCTCCATCGAGGTGCTCGCGAGGCGCGGCATCTTCGTGTCGTTCGGCAACGCATCCGGCGCCGTGCCCGCGTTCCCCCCGCTGAGGTTCATCAACAAGTCCGGGTTCCTCACCAGGCCCAAGCTTAACGATTACACCGTGACCCGCGAGGAGCTCATGTCCCGCGCCAACGACATCTACGGCTGGCTCGCCAAGGGCGAACTCAAGGTGGTGGTGAGTACTTCACCCGCGTTTTCCCGGTTCCCACTTTGGTTCGATGTATTTCCCCGACCCGACCCGCGGCGCATCGTTGCCGATGAGACAAACTCTCGGTTGCAATCGTGGTCACACATGCGCACACAACCAACAACATTAAACAGTCGTTTGAGGCTACGACGCGCCCCTTCGCAACGCACGCTACGCTCTCCCGACCCGGCTCACTCGCCCCCTCCGAACAAATCTCACCATCCGAGCCCCACCCCATCGCAGGTCGACCGCTGCTTCCCCCTCGAGCAGGCCAAGGAGGGCCACGACTACCTCGAGGCAGGTAAGTCCCGCGGCAAGGTGCTCTACGAGATCTAAAATTCATTAATACGATTGCCGGTGGCGCCTTGACAGCCTTGGCGCCACGCGTGCTTGTCAATAAAAGATCAACTTACTCATTACAAGGAAACGTTTACACGTCTCAAACCCCAACCAGGGCCAGACACAAATAATCGAGCGACGCCCATCCCGCCGCGCGCACCCCCGAAACAACCCCCCGGACGCATATAATCCGTCGGTTTTTCAGTTGTAGGTATCCCCCCAGCGGACGTTGTACCTGCTGGCGAGGTAGTGGGCGCCGATTGGACCGCGCGATCCGTATGGGTAGAGCTCTGGCGCCATCTGATCCTCCTCGATCGTCTTCAGCAGCGGCGTGAACAGCTTCCACGCCTCCTCCAGCTCGTCGTTGCGGATGAAGAGCCTCTTGTCTCCCTGCACCACGTCGAGGATGAGGCGCTCGTACGCATCCGGCAGGTTAGCCTCCGAGAACTTGGTCTTGTACTGGAGGTCGAGGTCGGTCTGGTCGAGCCTCATGCCGAGGCCGGGGATCTTGGAGTTTAGGCGGAGGTAGATGGACTCGTCGGGCTGGATCCTGATCACGAGCTCGTTCGAGTTCATCTCGCTCGCGGAGCCGAGTTGTTTCTTGTAGAGCTTGCCGGGCGCGTGGTGAAACTGAATGCGAATCTCGGCTTGGCGCTTGTGCAGAGCCTTGCCAGCCTTCATGAGGAAGGGCACGCCGTCCCATCGCGCGTTGTCGATGAACAGGGCCATCGCCGCGAACGTGGGGCACTTACTCCCGGGGGGCACGGTCTCGTCGTCGAGGTACCCGGGGAGCTGCTTGCCCCCGTCTCGCCTGCCCTTGTACTGACCCAGCACGACGTTGTCCATCTCGATGGGTCGGATGCATCGAATCACCTTGACCTTCTCGTCGCGGATGTCCTCGGCGTCCAGACTCGCGGGTTCCTCCATGGCGAACAGCGCCATGACCTGGAGCAGGTGGTTCTGCATGACGTCGCGAATGATGCCGTAGTTGTCAAAGTACCCGCCGCGGCCCTCGGTGCCAAAGTTCTCGGAGAAGCAAATCTGCACGTTGCGGATGTACGCCCGGGACCAGAGGGGTTGGAACATGATGTTGCTGAAGCGGAGGACGGTGATGTTCTCGATGAGCTCCTTGCCGAGGTAGTGGTCGATGCGGTAGGTGTTCTCCTCGGCGAGAACCTCCGCGAGGCTCGAGGTGAGCTCCCTGGACGATTCCAGATCCCGCCCAAACGGTTTCTCGACGATCACCCTCGTCTCACCCGTGGAGGAGCTGCACTCCCTCGCCGCGTTCTGCGCGACGGGCACGAAGATGGAAGGCGGGATGGAGAGGTAAAAGATCCGCATGGCCTTCTTCCCCATCTTGGCCTCCTCCGCCGCCATCGCCTGGTCCAGCGCCTTGAAATCCTTCGGGTCATCGTAGAGCCCCGAGACGTAGTGCATCCGTTCGAGGAAGGACTCGATGACGTCGTCGCAGTTGCCCGCGGCGCTGATGCGGCACGGGAGGGACTCCCGGATCTTCTCCTTGAACTCCTCGTTGGTCATCTTGCTCCGCGCGTAGCCAAACACCCGCACGTTCTCCGGAAGGTGGCGATCGTAGTAGAGCGAGAAGATGGCGGGGAGCACCTTTTTCTTGGCGAGATCGCCCGACGCGCCGAAGACGCAGATGGACAGCGACTCGCCCTTCGCGGCGCTCTTGGCGATGTCCGCCAGGGACTCGTCGTCGGTGAGCTCTGGGAACGTGGCGGCCGCGTGGACCGCGACGGACGATCGGCGATGCGACCGCGCGGGGCGGCGGGACGCCGTCCTCGCAGCCTCGAACACCACGCCCGGGGCCCGGCGGTGGTTGCTCGCCACGAGACGACGGTTCGCCGGTTGGGCGCGGCGCGCGGGGAGGGGCGCCACGCGCGCCACGCGCGCGCTGACCGCGGCCATGGCGCTCTCCTAGAGCTCCGGTGACCCTGTTTGGTGCGACGACGTGCGTGCGTGCACGTGCGTGCTTGATGTGGGGCCCCTTGCTGGGCCGCCGAGGTGACAAATAATCGAGTGGCCCCACGGGACCGTCATCGTTTGCCGGGCTTTTCGCGCGAGCGCGGCGAGATCTTTCGCTTTTCGCCGTCAAATTCGCGCTTGACCGAGACGGTTGAAACCACGAGTCGAAACCCGTGGACGAGCCTTGATCGACTTGATCGACTCGGGCAGATATTTTCACCCGGCAGAGACCGCCAAACGCGGACGACCCCGACGACCGGAAGTGGCGTCGGTGCCAAAACAAGGCACGCGCCACCGGTCGGGATCCTTCCGGGTCAGCGCCGCCGTGGCACGACCGGGGTACCCGACGCACGATGCCGGTGGTGAGTGGGATCGAGCTGTCCGACGCGGACCTCGCGGCCTTCCGCGAGGTCTTCGACCTCGTCGACAAGGACAAGAGCGGCGCCATCGAGATGGAGGAGGTGGAGGAGCTGACGAAGCTCTTGGGGCTGGACCTGACCAGGGATGAGGTGGAGCTGCTCGTCAGGGAGATTGACAAGGACGGAAACGGCGAGGTGGACTTCGAGGAGTTCCTGCTGGTGATGGCGGGCGGGGAGAGGAAAGGGCGGTGCGGGAAGAAGGACATGCTCCGGTCCTTCAGGACCTTCGCCGACAAGTCGCTCCCGCACGGGCTCATCTCGACGAGGGCCCTCACCGACGCGCTGGTCAAGTACTGCGCGGAGGACGGCGGGTTGACCCCCGCGCGGGCCAAGACGCTGGTGGATCAGCTCAAGGCTGACGAGAACGGAAACATCGACTACCTCGACAAGGTCAACGCGCTCATGCCCATCGGATGAGACGCCAGGGAAACTCCCATCCCTCGCGACCCCTCGGCTCCCGAGGGCACCGCGAAAACGCCCAGGTCGTCGTTCGCCCGCTCCCGACCGACGCGACGTCAGACTCGCGCTCGCCCGAGACGGCGCACCGTCGGGATAAATGTTCTTCGACCAGGCATCCGCCGCGGAGGTACGCGCCGCCGCGGACCCCTCCGACGCGGGCTCGCACTGGCGCAGGGAGAAGCTCAAGGATCTCGTGTGGCGCGCGAAGTGCCTCCACGTCCACGACAGGCCCGAGTTCGCGGAGGCCATCGAGCAGCTCAAGGCGCTCACCGCCCAGGTCGAGCACATCGCGCACGCGCAGTCCCAGCCGACGTACAAAACCCCGTGGTGGATGGACGGCGAGTACGACGATAAACGCGCGGAGGAGCACAACGATCGCGGGGTGGCGTCGCAAAAGCAAAAGAAACACGACGCAGCCTTCGACGAGTTCACCGAAGCCATCAGGCTCGCCCCGTCCAGGGCCGTGTACCACGCCAACCGCGCCGCCGTCGCGCTCAAGCTCGGGAGGGACGCGTGCGCCGCGTCCGACGCGTTAAACGCGTGCGAACGCGACCCGAACCACGTCGCGGCGCACGTCCGAGCGGCGACGGCGATCCTTCGGGTCGGCGGCGCAGACCCGGAGGAATCGCTTCGACTCTTCGAGCGCGCCTTGGTCCTCGACCCCGGGAACGTCGCCGCGAGTAGAGGCAAGGCGGACGCTTCCGCGGCCGCGGGGGCCGCGCGCGCCGAGCGCACCGCGCAGACGGAACGCGCCAGGCGGGGCGAGCGGGACCCGCTGCCGCCGCCGGCCGATTGGCCCACCCGCGCCGAAGCGGCAGATGCGCTCCTCGCCGCCGAGGAGGTGGCGAGGCTCAACCCGCGGATGGAGGGTCCGATCACGGCGCACGTCGAGGCCTTAGTGCTCTGCGGCAGGTTGGATCGCGCGGCGGCGACGACGGCACAGCTGGACGCGGACAGCGCCGATCGCGCGTACCTCGCGGCGGAGATCGCGTGGAGGCGCTCCGGTTTGGCGGGTGTCGACGACGCGCTCGCTCGGCTGGCGGCGGTGGCGTCGCCGCCCAGGAAGATCGTCGAGCTCGGCTCCAGGCTCGCGAGGCTCAAGGAACTCGCGGACCGCGGCGAGGCGGACGTCGAGGACGGCCGTTTCGAGTCCGCTGAACGCGCGTTCACCGCCGCGCTGCAGCTCCGGGATCAGCGGCGGCTGTGGGGCCCCGGGAGCGCAGCCGGCGGCGAGCCGTATCCGAATCGGTGCCGAGCCGATCTGCTTCGCGCGCGGGCGCTCGCGAGGCTCGACGGGTTCGGGTACGACCGAGAGGGTGCCGAGGGGGACGAAGACGACGACGACCGGTGCTTCGATCCCGAGGCTGACCTGGAGGAGTGCGTCGCCATCGACCCGGGCGACGTGGAGGCGTGGAGGATCCTCGCCGACGTCTCGAGGCACGGGGGCGACGTCGAGAGAACCTTCCTGAGGCTTCGCAAGGCGCAGGCGTCGGCGCCGCACGACGCGAAGATCGCGCGGGAGGTGTTCGCCGCGGCAAGAGCGGTAAAGGCCGAGGCGGACGGCGGGACGTACGAGGGCCAATCGATCGGCGGCGGCGCGATGGACCGGCGACCCGGCTCGTTTTATAAAATCCTGGGCGTCGCCGCGGATTCGACGGCGAAGCAGATTCGCCGCGGGTACCGCCGAGCCGCCGGAAAGTGGCACCCCGATAAGTGGCAGCACGAGGGCGGCGACGCGCTGGCCAGAGCCGAGGCGGAGTTTCGAAGGGTATCGGCCGCGTACGAGGCGTTGGGGAACCCGTCGCGGCGCCGCGCGTACGACTCCGACCCGGCGCGGTTCGAAGCGTCGCTCTGATTCATTCATCCGAGACTTTTACGTAACTTTTACCTTCTCATGACGTCGAACTCATGACGTCGTCGCGTCTTGCTTCCGATCAGCCGATGCCCCGCGACTCCATGTAGGCGAGCACCTTCTCCGCGCGTCTGCTTTCCCCCGACGACTCGAACGTCTCCAGAAGCTTCCAGCAGGCGCTCTCCGTGGGCGCCGCCCCCGCGGTGAGCGAATCGATGAAGACGCCCTCCGCCGAGGATGGCATCCGGAGCCTCGCGCACAGCGACAGCATCGTCTCGAAGACGTCCGGGGGCACGACGCCGTCGGGCACGGCTTTGAGCTCGGCGTAGGCGGCCTGCGCGGGCTTGTACTCACCCGCGTCGCACGCGCGTCGCACGGCGTCCGCCAGCTCGGCGACCCTGGGCGCGGCGGCTCTCTCCCGCAACTCCCTCATCCTGATGGCCTTCTCCTCGTCGGTGAGCGCCTTGCCGCGGTCTGTCGCCGCGACGGTCCTGCGCCGCACCGCGGGTTTATTCTTTGTCGTGGGCGCGGGCGCGTCGCCGCCTCCCGCGTCGGGCCTCGGAACCCGCCTCGGGACCCTGGCCGGCCGCTTGGGTCTCGATCGGTTTCCCGCATCCTCTTTCCCGTTTGACGCGTCGCACCGGGTCGCACGGGTCCATCGCGCCGTCGGACCGGACGACGAACATCGCGACGCGGCGCATCGTCGGCGCGCGTGCGTTCCGGTGGCGCCGACGGGGGCGGTCAGCGCGCGTGACATCCCCGACCGGCTCCGTGACGCGCGCCTCCGACAGTGCCCGAGGTACGCGAAAGTCGACTATGCTAACAACGAGGTTATCGAAGTCGTCAAAAGTCGAAGTCGTCGTGTTTAAGCGTCATCGCGTCGGGAACAAGTCCGGAGAGAGATTCGATCCGTCGTTCGTCACCGCATTCGTAACTTTCGGCTAATAAGATCCCACTCGTCCTCTCTCACTCGTCCAGAAGACTCACTCGTCCTCCCCTACGTTCGCGCGTCCTTCGTCTTCCAAACCGGCGTCTTCCCGCGACCGCTTCGCCGCCGCCGACGTGAGCGACATCTCGTACAGCGTGTTCTCAACCTTCTTCAGCGTGTACTTCAACGAGTCGTACTTCTTCCGCAGGGACCCGTTACGAAAGTCAAACTTGAGGAAGATGCCCATGAGCGCGTCCACGATCTCCCCGCACTTTTTCACCGCCTCCGCGTCGCGCACGGTGGCCTTGGCCACGCAAAATCTGTTGAGCTCGCCGGTGAAGTCCAGGACGCCTCCGAGGTACTCGTCGCGGTCGCATCGCGCGAGGTCGGGGTGGGTGCTCGGGGGCACCGCGCCGTGTTTCACGAAGTGCGCGAACACCACCGCCTCGGCGTACTCCTCCAGCCCGCCCGAGTAGGACCCCCCGCGCAGGGGCGGATTCGCGGATACGATGGGGAGGAGCTCGTCGGCGACCTGAGCGGCGGTGGCGATGTGAGCGTCCGCCTTGTCGATCTCGCCGCGGTGCAGGCAGTAGATGGCCACCTTCGAGGCCTTCGTGATGTCCCTCGCGCGCTTGATGACGGTGTCCCGCTGCTCGTCGTACGTGGTCATCGCCTCTCTCAGAGCCTCAAAGTCGCCCTCGTCCACCCACGAGGCCGTCGTCATGTTGGTCGTCGAGATCGCGCTGAGCACGCGGCGAGCGCGGACCCGTCGCGAGTGATGAACGGCACCGGCGCGGGCGCTCCGGGGACTGACACGGAGCTGAGATACGGCGGCGCTGAGTCGAGCGACCGCGAGCATGGAAGGTGTGCGCCTCCTTGTGACGGTGCCGGTGACCTAGCTAGCTAGTGTAAACACTTCGCAGTAATCGCGAACTTGGAGCTGACGTCGGATTGAATGGTCCACACTTTTCGACGCTCGCGGCACGGCGACGATGAGCCCCAAGGCGATGCTGAGCGGGCTGACCGGGCAGGTGGCCAAGCCATGGTTCCCCCTCGTCATCCTGGTCCTCTCCCTGGCCAACGTTTTCATCGTCTTCCTCAGCGGAGGCGTCACGGCGCTGTTCGTCAGCACGTGCGCCGCGAGGGGTCGTAAGGGGTTCATGGTCGCCGCGGTGTGCAACGCGCTGGGGGCGCTGCTCGGGTACTGGATCTTCGGCGAGATCGTGGAGCGCAATGGCACCGACTGGGTGAAGGCGCAGTACCCCGACGTGTTCGCCTCCGACAACTGGCAGAGGGTGCAGGACGCCATGCGAGCGTGGGGATGGATCGGGGCCGTGGCGATATCCGCGGCGCCCGCTCCGCTGCACCCGCTCGTGGTGTTCGGGGCGCTGACCGGGGTGGGCAGGTGGGTGATGCTCAGTGCGGTGTTCTTTGGGAGGCTGATCAAGTACGCCGGGTTCGGGTTCGTCGCCACCGCGGCGCCAGGGACGTTCCGATGGGCGGCGAAGGGCAAGAGGGAATAGCCTTTGAACATGCGTGTAGTCTGCATATTTTGAGAAATGAGTTTCCCTTTTTTGCACACTGACCTTTCATACAAGTCGACAGCGAACTGTCCGCCACTCGCGTCCCGTGGTGCCGTCCCGAGGACGGGCGGGAAATAATAAAAGAGGCCGCCGTTTCCTTCCGAGGAGACAGGACTTGTCGACTGGTCTGCGGGCCGTCGATCCGGGACTCGATCGTCGGAACACCCCCGGCGCACCCTCTCCGACTCGCCAAGGGAACATAGTCGATTCCGCGGACGTCGCACGACGCAGCGAGGCCGACGTTTCGGTGACCTCAGGTGCGCTTTTCTCCGCCGCATTCTCAGATCGCGGGGTGCCGGGGACGCGTAATGCGCGACGCGCGCGAGCCGATCTGTCGCAGGGTGCATCGAGGAGGTCCAATTACATCGCACGACGGTGGTTGGACCTTTAATTCGCCCTCGCGACCGAAGTCTCGACCTCGCGGCCGCCCTCGCTCCTCGGTTCCGGGTGCAGCCTTCACGCCGACGATCCAAGGCTGCACGGCCGCGCAATTTTTCCCTACAAAAGCCCGGCGCGCGTCGGACGACCTGGCCATTTCGTGGCGCGCAGCGCGAGGTCCGACGAGATCCAAGCCGGAAGCGCCCCGGGGTGCCTTCCCCCGCGTTGATCCGTCGACGACTCGCACGCGCGCCCGTCAGATCTCTCGGTTTTCCCCGCCCGCGCGCTCGCCGATCACCCGACGCGTCACCGCACGGATCCCTGAACCCTCTGGACCAATTTCGCTGCGCAACCAGGCGACCTCGGTAAAGAGAGTCACCCTCGACACGACATGACGGACGTCGACATGGCCCCCGTGGCCCCCGAGCCCGTGGCTCCCCCCTTCGCGCAGCCCTCCGATCCCACGACCATGAACGGCGGCGACGGGCGCAAGCAGCTCTGGCCCCCGGGGTCGGAGATGCAGATCTTCAGCGAGAAGCTCTGCGTGCTGCTCACGCCCAACATGTCGCTCAAGGCGCCGAAGGGATACGCGTGGGTGCCCGAGGGCGACCACGACTTCGTCGCCGAGGAGTGGGAAGAGCGCAAGCGCGTCAAGAAGAACCCCAACGCGCGCGTCATGCCCCCGCCCAAGGCGAAGAAGGCGAAAGCCGCCCCGGTTGTGCGCATGCCCGACATCCCGGTGTTCGAGCCCGTCGCGCCGCTCGACGTCGACGAGATGGACTTCACGGGCCTGACCGAGGAGGAAATCAAGGCTAAGAAGAAGGAGATCAAGCGCAGGAAAAAGGAAGCCCTGAAGGCGCAGCTCGCGGCGATTAACGCGGCTCAGGGTAAACTCCAGGAGGCGGAGGCAAAGGCGACTGGGACGCCCACGATGAGCGCGCACCGCGAGGAGGGGAAACGAGCGACCAAGCCCGTGAACCGGCTGGTGGATAACGTCGCGAGACAGGCGCAGAGCGCCGCGCCGGGCAGCGGCGGCAAGCGCCAGATGAAGAAGGTTGCCAAGCGCGACAAGAAGGGCAACGTCATCACGCACAGGATGCTCAAGGCGCAGGAGATTGAGGGGATTCGCGCCATCCGCCACAAGGCGCTCATGAAGGAATGCCGCGAGTGCCTCTCGTCCGTGCGCAAGCACAAGTACGCGTGGGCGTTCAACAAGCCCGTCGACCCCATCGCGCTCCACATCCCGGACTACTTCGACATCATCAAGAACCCCATGGACTTTGGCACCATCAAGGAGAAGCTTGACAAGAAGTCGCAGTCAAACGGCGCGTACTCCGGCCCGCAGGAGTTCGCAGACGACATGCGGCTCGTCTTCGACAACTGCGCGCTGTACAACACCCCGGACTCCGACGCGGGACTCATGGGCAGCACCCTGCAACAGGAGTTTGAAAAGGCGTGGCTCGCGCAAGACGTCGACGCCAAGATTGCCGAGGAGGACGCCGTGAGGGCTCGGGAGGAGGCCGTTATCGCGAGCACCAGCGATGAACCCGTCGAGGAGGAGGTCCTCGCCGAGTCGCAACAGGTGAGCGAGGTGAACCGCCAGCTCGCCGAGGTTCAGCGCCAGCTCGAGGAGCTCAAGAAGCAGCAGTCGATGCAGAACATGGCGGCGATATCCGGCGGCGGCGGCGGCGGCGGTTGGGGCGCGTCGACCCCTCCCTCCGGCGGCGGCGGCGGCGGCTTGGGTCCCAAGCGCAAGCGCGTCGACGACGACGACTACTTCATGGAGGAGGAGGACTACGAGGAGTACATCCCGGCTCCCCGCGGCGGGTCGCGCAGAGGGGGCGCCGCGGCGAGGTCGGCGCCCAAGCCCCGCGCCGCGCCCCGAGCGACGGGGGGCGGGGGTGGCGGTAATAGCGGCGCCCTCCCCAACCGCGACATGAGCTACGCCGAGAAGCAGGAGCTCACCGAGCTCCTCGGGGAACTTCCCGAGGATAAACAGGCTCGCGTCGTTCAGATTGTCGCCGAGCGCCACGCCGAGATGGGCGGCGCCGAGGACGACCTCATCGAGATCAACATCGAGGAGCTCGACAGCGTCACCCTCTGGAAGCTCGACCGGTACGTGCGCTCCTGCCTCAAGCCCAAGAAGAAGAAGCCCACGCAGGCGGACATGCTCCTCGAGGCGCAGCGGCTCGAGGCTGAGGCTGAGCGAGAGCTGATGCAGGTGGAGGCGAGCCTCGGGGTTGGGCAGCCCATCGTGCCCCCCGGAGCCATGGACGCCGCCGCCGCGCCGTCCCCCGCGCAGCCGGCGTCCAAGGCTGCCGACGGCGACGCAACCTCCTCCTCCAGCGACTCCGACTCCGACTCCGACTCGGACTCGGACTCGGAGGATTCCGCGGAGGGCGGCGGCTCCAACCCCAAGGCTGGCGCCGCGCCCGCCGCGCCTCCCCAGCCCGCGGCAGGCGGAGCCTCCACCCTCGTGGAGGTGTCCTCCACCCAGCGCGTCACCGAGGACCTCGCCCTGAAGCAGAACGCCTCGAAGAAGCCGGTCAACGTGCAGAACGCGGACGGCTGGGCGAACCTGGCGGACGACAACGGCGCCGCGGGTGCGCCCGCCCCCGTTTCCGCCAAGCCCGCGGCGGACATCCCCGACTCGCTCTGGTCCGAGTTTGAGACGATGGCGCAGCAAAAGACGGACCGGGAGAAGGAGAGGGAGCAGGAGGAGGCGCGCGAGAAGGCGGCGGCCGCCGCGAAGGAGCAGGCTGCCCGCGAGGAAGAGGAGAGAAAGGCTCGCGAGGCTGCCGAGGCTGAGGAGGCGGCGAGACGCGCCGAGGAGGAAGCCGAGGCGGCTAAGAGGCGCGCCCTCGAGGAGGAGCGCGCCAGGGCCAGGGCCGAGGTTGACGGCATGGCGCAGACCGTCGACATGGCGCCGGAGAAGGAGAGGACGATGATGAAGGAGTTTGAGGGTTGAAGGCGCGCGCCGATAACCTCCCCTGCCAAATACGCACAAGGAACAAACTCTGCCGTCACACTCTGCCGCAGCAAGCAAAGCACCGATCTGATAGATCCTCCACGCGAAGAACGACGAGCGGGGTATTGTATTACCCACAAGCAACTTTGAGGGTTAGAAAAACAAAAAAAAGAATAGCAACAGATAGCATGCGTTCCGATGAATGTTCCGATATAATATTGACGGATCCTTTCTCAGCGAAACGATCGAAGTGTCTCGACCGAGAGGGGCGCGAGGTGGTGACGGCGAAGCTTTAACCGAAAAAGCTTTTCGTTCTTTCATTCACAAGTCTCTGCCCATGCTAGAACACTAAGGTCAGGCAAACTCGTCGCAACACCCACTCTCGTCGACGCTTCCACGCTTCGAAGTGCCGAGTGCTTAGAGGGCGGAGGTGGCGAGGATGGCGAGGCCGCCGGTGCCAATCACGCCGAGGACGGCGGCCGCGGCGAGCTTGAGGTCACCCTCGTACTTGTCGCCGTCGGTCTTGAACTCGGCGGGGGTGTAGATGGGGGAGTACTCGTCGACGTTAGCCTTGCCGTTGCGGAGGCCGAGCTTGTAGACGTAGCCAGCCTTGCCGGAGCGGCTGTGGACGACGAGGGGAGAGGGGAGGAGCGTAGGTCAGCGTCAGGACAACGCGAGTGGATCGATCGATTCGCCCAGGAGAATCTGACGCGAGATCTCGGCGTGGAAAAACCCGCGACTTGGATTTCGGGCCGTCCGACGCGGGGTATGCAAGGATCCGGGATTGCACACTCACGTCTTGGGGGCGGAGCCAGCCTCGGTGGAGCCCTTGTAACCAACGCCAGCCTGGCCACCCTGGGCCTTGGTACCCTGCGGAGTCGAAGAGGGGAGGGGTGCCGTGGTCAGCATCGTGGCCAAGTGTGCTGCTTCCTACGACAAGATACGGGAAACCCCGAAGGCGCGGGAATCGGGACGCGAGAGCGCGCGCCGCGGATGGGGCAACCGAGACGCGATCCAAACGGAATGAGCACCATCCCAATGAGATGATTAGCGCTTCGCCCCGAGGATCCGACGCTCGCGACGCGTCCATCGCTGCCCTTATCGCCCGCCCACCGAGGGCAAAAATCGTCGCGGGATATGTGTTTGTTGCGAGTAATACTCACGCGCTTGGGGCCGGAGGAGTTGGCCATGATGACGGTCTGCGCGCGCTGGGACTTGACGGCGACGCGGGCCTGGACCTTCACGCCGGCGAAGGCGGAGGAGGTGGACATGATAGCAGCCATTTTGTTGGTGTGTGGTGGCGTAAACGAAGGTTTTACGGTGGGTGCAAGTATGGCCCGCGATCGGCATTTCACCCAATACACACCCGCGAAACACCACTCACAAGAGTCCATCTCCGTCTAAAAAAAATTGCTGGCCCAATGCCGGTTCCTGATTGGCTGGGAGAGACCGTTCCAAATCACAAATCAATCAGGGATAGTTTTTGGCGTCCGACCGCTTTTTGGGGTCGGTTGCAAATTTGTGCTTCGAAACCAACCGAGTCTGGCTTTTGTTCGTCGCCATTGGGCGGAATGACGCGGCGCGAACCGCCGCTTCTTCGGTGCGATCGCCTCGGCTTCGACAGTCTTCCACGACGCGACGATACGCCCGCCTCATCGAGATGGCTCGTCCGTGGCTCGTCGCGGCGCTTCTCCTGTGCGTTGCCTCGGCGCACACCGCGCGGGCGCTCGACGCGGACGCCGCCGTGATCGACCTGGACGACGGCAACTGGAAGGACCTCGTGATTGAGAATGGCAGGGAGGCGTGGGTCGTCTCGTTCGGAGCCGACGGATGCGCGCCGTGCGCCCAGATGGCGCCGACCTTCGCGAAGGCGGCCAAGCACATGGGTGGCATCGTCAACTTCGGGCACGTCCACGTCGGAGACGCGTCCATCAAGCTGGCGCAGTCTCTGGGCTTGACGAAGGTGCCGCACGTCGTCGGCCTCCCCGCGCACAAGACGCTCAACCCGTACACGAAGAAGAGCGAGAAGATCGCCGTGGAGTACCGCAACAGCACCGCCTCGCACAAGCGCATCGCCGAGTTCGCCGCCACCTTGCTCCCCGACGATCGCGTGACGCGCATCACGGACGCGGACGCGCTCGCGAGGGCGCGAACCGACGCCGGACACCTCCCGGTCGCGGTGCTCGTCACCGCCAAGGAAACAACCGGATCGCTCTTCAAGTCCCTCGCGCTGCGCTTCCGCGGACGCGTCGCGTTCGCGGAGGTTCACGTCTCCGACGCCCCCGACGTTCTCGCATCCGTCCCGGGGCTGGAGGCCGATCCCGCGACGATCGAGCCCCCCGCGCTCCTGCTGTTCCCACCGGGGGGCGAGGGGGGCGACGTCGAGAGGCACGGCGGCGAGATGAACGCGCGCTCGCTCGCCGCGTACCTCGAATCCAACGCCGCCGACGCCGCGCCCGAGGACGACGCGCCGGAGGTTTTCGACGCGCGCGGGGGTAAGGTGGGGCCTTCGAGTGGGGCGAGCGGCGGCGGCGGCGGCGGCGGCGGCGGCGCGGGAGCGGCGGGGCCTTCGGGCGAGGGCGACGGCGCCGGGTCGCTCTTCCCGGCGGTGACCCCGGCGCGGTTCGAGGAGCTCGTGCTCAAAGCTCCGCCCGTCGCCGTCGTCGCGTTCACCAAACTGGGCGACCGGGCGTGTGTGGACGTCTCGAGGCGGCTCGCGTCGTCCGCGATCAAGGGCGTCAACGGACGCGTGTCCCTGATGGAGGTGAACGCGTCCTCTCCGGAGGGGGCGAAACTCGCGGAGAGGTACGCGCCCGAGGAGTTTTTCTCGGCGACTGAGGGATCCGAGGACGACAAGAAGTGCGTGGCGGCGGTGCTGTTTCCGCACGGCACCGACAAGGAGGACGCCGACCCGGACACGTACGATGGTGACGTGGACGACGCCGAGGCGTTCGCGGCATGGGTCAGGGAGGCCATCCCCGACTTCACCATGCCGCTGCCCCAGCCGAGGCTGGTGGAGGCGTTCATGCAGAACGACCCGTTCGCGCCCAAGATTATCCTCTTCGCGGACGCCAAGCCGGACTCGGCGCTGGGCCGCGATTTCATCGCGCTCGCCGCCAACTTCCACCGGGACTTCCAGTTCGCGACGATCCCATCCGGCGACGAGGAAAACGCGGCAAAGTTTGGCGTCCAATCGTACCCGAGCCTCCGCATGATGTTCGTGCCGCCGCTCAAGGGTGGGGAGAATCCGGACACCAACACCGTCCAGATGCAGGTGGCGCAGTTCCCGGGCCACACGCTCGATTACCTGTACATGCACTCGTGGCTGGACCAGATCCGCGCGCAGGTGCTCGGGAAGGACCCGCACGGCGTCGACGGCGGCCCGACCCAGAAGGGCGCGGCTGACCCGGTGAAGTTGGTCGGAACGCCCAAGGAACTCGACGCGGAGTGCGGCGGCGCGGGGCTCTGCGTCGTCGCCTTCGTCCCGCAGGGAACCGAGGACACCGAGCTGCGAACGGCGATCGTCCAGGCCGCCGCGGACGACAAGTCGGACAGGCCCGTCAAGTTTGTCGTCGTGGACCCCGTCGAGCAGCGATCGTTCGCCGCCGCGTTTGAGGTGACGGCCGACGACGTCCCCGCCGTCTCCGTCGTGAGCATGAGGAAGAACAGGTTCGCGACGTATCGCGCCACGTTCAGCGCCGAGCGCATCGCGGGGTTCCTGGACGACGTCCTGTCCGCGAAGCAGCGCACGCAGATGATCCAGGAGATCCCGAAGCTCGTCCCCGGCGGGGAGGAACCGGAGGAGGTGTTCGACGAGGACGTCGAGGAGGAGTTCGACCTGGCCGACATCATGGGCGAGGACGTCGAGGGGGAGGTGACCAACGAGGAGAGGCTCAGCCGCATCGAGCGGGAGCTGGCGGAGGAGGAGGCCGAGAAGAAGAGGAAGAAGGCGGAGGAGGAGGACGCCGCGGCGGCTGCCAAGAAGGCTTCCAAGAAGAAAAAGAAGAAGAAGAGGAAGGCTAAGGCGCACTCCGAGCTGTGAGCAGCCGGCGTTTCTCGTCGTCGTCGCCACAAGTCGCCCCGAGGGCGTTTTTAATCGTACGCGTCGACGCTTCCCCACCCGTCGTTCCGTCGCATCGCCTCTCACCTCCCGGCGCGGTCCTCGCGCAACCTCAGCGCCGCCTCCGCGCGCGCCAGCTTCGCCAGCAGCGCCATGTTCTCCCTCTGGACGTCTCGCAGCGCGGCGGCGGTCTCCTCCGCGGCCGCCTCCCTCCTCGCCTTCGAAGCAGCCGCGCTCTTGCGGTTACCCACGATTCGCCTGTACTTCGCCGGATCCGACGTCTTCAGCGCCTCGAGCTCGTCGTCGGTCACCTTTGCGGTGATCCCCGCCACCGGCGATCGCCCTCCTTTGCGGGACTTGGTCGTCGTTTTCGTCGCTTTTCGCCGACGCTTGGGCTCGGGCTCGGGTTCGGGCTCGAGGTCGTCTTCGAGGTCGTCTTCGAGGTTGCGGTTGGGGCGCGAGGGTCGCGCGCGGAGGACCCTGGACGACGCCGCGGAAGCCGGGGGCGGGGCGGCGCTCGCGGGGAGGCGTCGCGACGTCGCGCGCCGCGCGGGTCCACCACCGACGAGACCCGCGGCGAAGTCCCGACCGGCGAGCGGGGGTGCCGGCACCGGAACCGGCGGCGGCGGCGGCGGGGACACAGCCGGCGGCGGACGCTCCGACCCGAGCTCGGCGGCGCACAGCTGTGTCGGCCGGTTCCGCCGGGTGTGACCGGACGGCGCGGAGCCCGTGGAGTGCGCGGTTTGCGCGGCGATCGGGCCCGTGGAGCGCGCGGTGCGACGCCGTCCGACGCGGTCGGCGATGGAGGTGATGACGAGCGCGGCCTCCTTTCCGGAAAACTCCGAGCCGCTCGCGAAGGCCGTCGCGGGGGGTTCCGGTTCCGTGGCGAGCGGGGCGGGGCGGGGGAACGATCCGTGGGGGGTGTCGTCGCGCCGCCGCGGCGAGGATGCGCGCGGTCCGCGGGCGGCGTCGCGGCGCGGGGGTTTCCATCGCGGGGTCATGATCTTGTGGGAGAGGAGCGTCGCGGCGCGGGCTTCGCGAGCGGCGAGCCTGGAGACCGCGCGGCTGGTGATATCGTTCGCGCTGTCGCTCGCGAAGGCGGCGAGCCCGAGGACGTCGGGCTCGCCGAGTGCGACGGGTTCGGCGATGAGGCGCTCTATGTGCGCCTGGATGCCGTCCGCGCCGCCGTGCTCGGTGAAGGTGGCGTGCGTCGCCTGGCTCAGGGGCTCCCTGCGGCGGGCGCGGACGGGGGAGCTCGTCAGGGGTCGGAAGGAAACACAGCTGTGCGGGGTGGGAGGCGAGGGAAGGCTGGCGGGCGGGGTGACGCACAGGGAGAAGGAAACGTCGGATATCATCTCCGGCTCGTCCGCCGTGGCGCGGGAGACGACGACGTCGGGGCGCCAGATGCAGTCGCCCATCCTCGTCCGCCCCGCGCGCGGCGCAAGTGACGGCCGCGGCCGCCCCCGGACTCCGAGTTTCATCGCGAGCAAAGTATTTCCCATCACAGCGAATCGGGCTAACCGTCAAGCGTCGAGATCCCCCCCCCTCTCACAGCATCAGCCACGCGGCGAGCCCCCAATACGGCACGAACCTGCACGCCGCGGGAGCCTCCTCGTCCACCTCGCCGATGAACCACGCCTGCCACACGGAGAACAGCGCGATGTCCACGACGAACGCGAGGCTGACCCGGTCCTCCGTCACCAGCCGGCGCAGATACTCGCCCCGCGCCGCGAGGTCACCGCCCACCGCGGGGTCCTCGAACAGCGCCCAGTACACCGACAGGACGCCGACGCCCAGGCCGACGACGCCGAAAGACCTCGACAGGAGCCCCTTCTCCCCGCGCGCCACCTCCGCGATCCCCGCCGCGGTCCCGTCCGCCTTGGCCTCGCGCCACGCCGCTGGGGAACCCGCAGCCGCCCTCGCGCCCAAGTACGGGAGCATCAACGCGTTGGTGAGAAACATCGCGACGGACCATGCTTTCACCGTGGGCAGGTCCCTCCCTCGCCGCGTCATCAGCATCAGCGGGAGCAGCATGAAGATGAACGCCTCGGCGAAGTTGAACACGCCGAGGGTCACCGGGTGCACCGCCGGCGCGGGTCCGAGGAGGTCGATCCCGAACTTGTTGAGCGCCGGGAGGACGAAAAAGAAATCGGTCGACTCGGCGACCACCTCCGCGAGCGTCTCCGGGGCCACCGCCCACGCGGGCTCGCCGGGCAGACCCTGCCACCCGGGCGGCGAGAGGAGGAGCACGAACCAGTACGCGGCGCCGAGCGCGTAGAGACCCGCGGCGGCGACGGCGTTCCCGGGTTCGTCGGCTGTGACGGCTGTGACCCCGGAAGCCGGGGGATCGATCGCGGCATTCGCGTTCGCGGTTGATGCGGCGGCTTTCGACGGTTCCGCGCCACCCCCTCCCTGAGGGACGTCTCCGCGCGCCTCTCGCGCCCTCCGGAGTTGCGCCTTCACCGCGGGCGCCACCGCCCTGATGATGCTGAACGACGCGTCGCCGAGTTTGAACGGGGGCTCCACGACATCACGCGCGTACACCAGCTTTTTCGACGTCGGGTCGACGCGGTAAAAACTCGCGCCCCTGGCGTTGGGGAACGGCTCGCCCTCCAGCTCCACGTACCACGTCATGCCCACGGAGAGTCCGCCGCCGTCGGTGCACTCGTCCACGATGAAGAGCATGTCGTCGGGGATCCCGTCGCAGGATTCCTCGAACAGCTTGCGCACCCTCTCCTTGCCCTTGAACGGGACGGGAAAGTTGAAGTCCTCGTAGAGGATGTCGTCGTCGACGAACGCGAGCGCTGCCTCGACGTCGCGGCGGTTGATGGCGTCGTACATGCCCCTGACGACGGACTCGGCGGTGACCTCGGTGTTCGCGGCGGCCGCGGCGCGGACGGCGGGTCGCCCGGGTCGGCGCGAAGGGAAGGTTGAGGGGCGGAGGGGGGAGCATCTGATGAGAGGAGTGCCCACTCCCGCGGGGCATCGCGACGACGGGGTGACTGACGGCGACGTCGCCGCTCGGCGCGGCGCGGTGGCGCGCGTGGATCGGGCGGCGACCGCGGGGCGTGCGCACGCGCCGACGGCGAATGAGACGGACATCTTCGCCGCGTGTGTCTGGCGAAGCGGGACTTGCCCGCGCGACGTCGACGTCATCAACCTTTATATCCGGCGAGAGCGAGCCAGTCGCTGCGACCGAGAAAGTTCGCGTGTGAGATGGCACCGTGAATCGGTGGAGATCTCCAAATTGATCCCCATACAATCAAACCCTGAAATAGACTGATAGGAACGGCGTGGCCCGAAATGCCGGCTCCTGATTGGCCGAGACGATGGAGATCAAATATCCTTACCCCGATGATGGGTCCGGGACGCGACCCATCTGTCGCAGCGCGCGCCGCACAGTCACAAGACCTCTTTGTTAACACGCAAGATGTCCGCCTTCACCATTGCCGCCGCCGCTCCCGTGGTCGCCCCCGCCAAGGCCCGCGTGTCCCGCACCGCGGTCCGCGGCAAGGCTGCCCCCGTCCGCCGCACCGTGCGCACCTCGGCCACCGCCGAGGCCACCTCCGCGTCCCCTGCCACCTCCACCGAGGTACGCGTCTCGGATTATTCGAAGCCCCTAGTCGAGATCGATACCTCTATCGATCATCCCTCCCGATTTGGGGCGCCCCGACGCCAACCGTGCGCCGGGCGCGACCCGATGCGCGAGTCCCCCGGAGACGGTTTCGGAGAAATTCCACGCCCTCCTTGTCACTGACATCCCCGCCCCGCTTCTTCTGTCCGACAGACCAAGAAGTACTACTTCTGCGTGGCCAACGCCGAGTACATGCTCCACGACGAGAACAACGAGCACTTCCCCGAGGTGCTCCGCGAGCGCCGCCGCTTCTACCGCGAGACGAGCAAGGATCAGGACTTCTGGATCGTGCCCAACCCCGCGTTCCTCGACGCCATGCCGGACGTGAAGAAGAAGGTGCGTCAGCCGTGCGTGGCGGTCGTCACCACCGACAAGGTGTGGAATGACTTTGTCAAGCTCCGCCTCGACCGCGTGTACAAGGGGGCCGTGGAGGGCACCGGCGTCGAGTGCCTCAAGTCCAACGAGCTCATCGCCAAGGATGCGTTCAAGGCGCCCGACCCGAGCAAGTGGACCGCGCCCTACAACAAGTACGCCCCGGGTTGGTGGGAGGCGTTCTACCCCGGCAACGAGGACGCGTGAGTTGTTGTTTCACGTCAACAAGGGTTGAATGGGTCGATGACCGTCGAGAGGTTGTCTTGCTCGACGAGAGAAGGAGAAAGCGGGGTGACTTGGGAGAAACCCTTCGGTTTATATGAAATATTACGACGAGACTGGCGCCGCAAAACGAGGAGGAGAGAGGAGGCGGGGAGAGGAAGTTGGTGGATTAGCGATTAGCGTTGTTTGATGTCCACGCCACGCATCTTTACAATCGTTCGAGTCCGATGCGCAACACGCGCGGCGTAGTAACTGAGTAATATGCGTCGGGTTTGTCGATACAAGGCGTGGGCTCTATTAGCGGTGAGCCTATTTACATACGGCGGTCGCGGCGTCGTCTCTCGCGTTCACGATCAGGGAATGTACTTCTGGATCCACATACCTCCGAGCACGGAGACGATCCACGCCGCCAGCTTCTGCGTCGGCCTCGCCGCCATGCTCACGATGGCCGGACCCGGGCACAGACCGGCCAGGCCCCAGCCGGCGCCAAACAGCACGCCACCCAGCATCAGCTTGTCGTCGATCTTCCTGTTCTTGGGGATGCTGAACTCCCTGGTGCACGCGGGCGCCTTTTTCTTGTTGGCGATCGCGAAGCCCGGGATGGACAGCGCCATGGCGCCGCCCATCACGAGCATCAGGCTCGGATCGAAGGACGCCCTCGTGGCGGAGAGGAAGCCGCTGACCTTCGCCGCGCGGCGCATGCCGCTGACGGTGAGGCCGAGGCCGAACGTGAACCCGGCGAGGGCCTCAGTGATGGCGTCGAGGGTCTTGTGGAGCTTGGTCTTGTCGCCGTCGTTCTTTTTGGACGCGGCGGAGGCGACTTGGCCGATTCCGAGGAAGCCCAGGGTCGCGGCTCCCGCGATGGAGAGCCAGCGCGTGAGGGTCTCCGCGGCGGGCGTGACCATGTTTTCGATGGCGGAGAAGTCGGAGTTGATGCCGAGATCACCGTTGGTGTTGAAGACGCTGGCGACGATGAAGCCGGACATCATGAAGATGCCGGTGTACGCCATGGAGCGGGGGCTGAAGCGCGAGTTGCCGCAGATCCCGTGGCCGGAGGTGCAGCCGTTGCCCATGCCGGAGCCGGCGCCGACGAGCAAGCCCGCGAGGACGGTCTTGGCGAGGCTCACGCCGGGCTCGGCGATCTGGTTGGGATCCCACATGCCGTCAACAACCCCGGCGGCGACGAGGCCGCCGAGGAAGGAGAGGCGCCACGGGGAGAGATCTCCGTTTTCGACGACGCCTTTGAGCGCGCCGGAGATTCCGAGGATGCGGCCGGTCAAGAGGAGCTTACCGACGGTGGCGACGCCGAGAATGCCGCCGCCGACGAGAGCCGCGTGGGGCTCAAAGTTGAGTTTGATGGACATGTCGTTGATATGGGTGTGCCGCGTGCAGTTGTGAGGAGCGTTGTTAGGGCAGCGCCGCGTGAAAAAGAAAAACGTTTTTCTGAAGGGGAAGGTGCCGAATCCTGCAAAAGCGTATGGGAACCAGTCACATCTCGAAACCTCCTTCGGAATGCTGTCACACCGGGGAGGCATGACAGGAACCCGACGCGCTGTGTGTCACCCTGTTTGTCACCCTGGGCGAAATTATGTCTCATGTGTGAGGCGATCTTGAATCAAATTAAATTAATTTTGGCTGGTATCGGCGCCAACCGCGAAAGGGGGTAATGGGGGAAATCGATAGAAAATAACTCAACATTCAGGGTCTAAAAAGTTCCCCCCAGTAACCGTATGGGTATTTAGTGTCTATTTAACCTCAAATACCCCCCTTCAATCCTGACTAGTTACCACAGGATCGTGATAAGTCGATTCCCCCCCCATTCCCCCCCCATTCCCCCCCCATTCCCCCCG